>Ga0307377_10000445_pt1 | contig 54974 bp, 49 predicted proteins | sample TR3MG_FD_202535 | JGI IMG/M metagenome (GOLD analysis project Ga0307377, IMG submission 202535) | Soil microbial communities from Risofladan, Vaasa, Finland - TR-3 | ecosystem: Environmental > Terrestrial > Soil > Coastal area > Acid sulfate soil | place: Finland: Risofladan, Vaasa | collected... | reverse complement strand
ATCCTGAGTCTGACCATGTTCGAGACAACCCCACTGCATCAACTGCTTATGCTCGATCCGCCAGGTGCGATTCTGTCTGATCTCGACAACCAACTGAATCTATTCGAAACTTAACCGGACACTACTGGCAGCGCTTGTTGAATCGCAGAGGGAACGAAAGTAGTGATTTGGACCGCGTCATCGGCAAGTGGATGGCGGCGCTCATGTGGTCAACCGTTGGAAAGTAGGGTCATGCTCCCTTCGGTTCCTGCAATTCCCTGCGAATGATCTTGATGCGCATTCTCCACTGGAATGCTACGTTTCCTTTTTCTAGGGATCGCCGACAGATTGTCGCTTGACAAGTTGACAATTGCTTATTAATCTTTGTCTGATGATCAGGTGATCTTATTAGCGGTCCAAATCTAGCTTAAGGAGGAACAAGAATGGCAGACGCATCATATGACGCCATAGTAATTGGTGGAGGACACCACTCGACGATCATCTCCTGCTATCTCGCCAAGGCGGGTTTGCACGTGGCTGTGCTGGAAGGTCAGACAGCGCTTGGCGGAGGCGCGGTCAGCGAGGAAGCGCCAGCACCGGGATTTCGGCAGAATCCGCACGCGCATTTCACCCGTTTCTACGGCCATCCGGCTTACTCTGATTTCAACCTTCGGGAAGAAGGACTCGAATATGTCTTCCCGGAACAGAACGAAGGCATGATCTTCGAGGATGGGTCGAGTTTTATCGGCTATTCAGCTTTTCGGGTGGTCGACCCCAAGACGGGCAGAACCGAGGAGGCGCCTGACAATGTTCGCAAGACATACGATCAGATCAAGGCATTCTCGCAGCGCGACGCCGAAATGTACTTGTGGTTGTTCGAGCGCTACAAAAAGTATTGGAAAAAAGCTTTCCATACGCATCGCTTCACCGCCCCGACGCCCTGGGGAACACCGGATCCGCTTGAGGCTTTATGTGACATTCCCGATAGCGGGATAGAACCGGTTCACCAGTTCATGTCGGTGCGTCAGTGTGCCTACGACTTCTTCGAGAGCCCGGAACTGCGAACACTGTTCATGCGGGCTACCCCGACGTCCGGCGGCTGCTTTCCCGACGACCCGATGGGACTGCAGAGTCTGGTTCACGTCATGGGTCTGGTGCTGTCGTTCGAACCGGCGGCGATCGCCAAAGGCGGGACGCAGTCCATTACCGACGCGCTGGTGAAGGCGGGCAAAAAACTTGGCGTCCAGCATTTTACCGGCCACGAGGTGGACGAGATCATCGTTGAGAACGGCAGTGCGACTGGTGTAAAACTCGCGCGCGGTGGTGCCTTTAAGGCGCCGCTGGTGATCTCCGACCTCGGTGTGCCGCAGACTTTCTTGCGCCTTCTGCGTAGTCAAGTGTTCGACGACAGGCTGTTGCACCGGGTCAAGAACATTCATTACGACCGCGGCCAGATCTTCTGGGGCAATGTGGCGATGCACGAATTGCCTAAGTACACCGCCGACCACATCAATCCAGGCGTCGGCTCGCAACCGCGGCTGTATACCGGCGCCAAGGATCCAGAATATATGGCCAGTCGCTATCAGCACGACATTTTCCTGCTGGGCTTCCCGCAGCAACCCTACATCCTTACCGCGCCCGACAGCATCTGGGACAGGACCCGCGCGCCGGAGGGCAAGCACACGATCCTGATTGAGGACTTCACCGCGCCGGCGCGATTGTTTTCAGCGCGCGATTGGGGGCGCATCAAGGAGGAATTCACCGATCGTGCACTCGAGGAATGGTGCAAGTACGCGCCAAACATGACCAAGGACAACATTATTGGCGCGCGCATCTACGGCCCTTACGACGTGCAGGCCGGCAAGCCCGATATGATCGAAGGCGGTTGGACGGAAGGATCGATGTTCGCGTCGCAGCTCGGCCGCTACCGGCCAACCCCGGAACTGTCGGGATACCGCACGCCGATCAAGAATCTCTACATGTGCTCGTCCAACCTGCATTCGGCCGGCGGCATCGGCCGCGGATCAAGCTACATCGCCTACAAGATCATCGCCCAGGATCGCTCATTGTCGCGCATCTGGGAACAAGCCGGGCGCGAATTTTAACAAGAGGAGAGCGAGATGCGTGTTGTCGTCTGCCTCAAGCAGGTAATCGATCCACTGACTCCGGCGTCAACTTTGGCGCTCGATCAGACTGAAAAGAAGATCCGCGTCGGCATAGCCGCACCGCCGGTGATCAATGGGTTTGATGAACAAGGGCTCGAGGCCGCGTTGCGCCTGCGCGAGACGAACAAGGATATAGAGATCGTCTGCCTGGCCGCTGGCGAGCGTTTTAACAACGACGTGATGAAGCGCTCGCTGGCAGTGGGCGCCGATCAGTTGATCCTGGTGCAGGATCCCTCACTCGATACCTGGGATCCTTATCCGATTGCCTCAGCTCTAGCCGCCACCATCCGCCACATAGGCGGCGCTGACCTCATTCTGTGTGGACGTCAGGGTTCTGACTGGGACAACGCGCTGACGCCTTACATTCTGGCTGATCTGCTGGAGATGCCGCTACTGACACTCGCCAAGCGCGTCAACATCACGGATGGACAACGGGTCGAGATCGAACGGGTCCTCGCCGACGGCTCGATGATGATGAATGCGGCGCTGCCGGCGCTGGTGACGGTGACGAGCGAACTGGGCGTGTTACGCATGCCGAGCGTCTCCGCCCGTCTGACGGCGGCGCGCAAGAAGCCGCGCCAGATCGCTCTGGCCGAACTCAGCGTCGTCGCTGCAACGGCGCATGCGCCCGAGGTAGTCGATCTGGCGATTCCCGTCACCGGGCGAAGCTGCACCTTCATTGAGGCCGCGGATGGGCCGGGCGCAGGCTCGCGCTTGGCTGAAATACTGTTGCAGTCCGGGGCGATACGCCTCGGCGGGGAGTGCTGACCATGACGGGCATTCTGATAGTTGCCGAAGTTGACGCAGGCGAATTGCGGCCGGAGTTCTGGGAACTGGTGACAGTGGCCAAATCCTTATCCGCGACCGTTCCTGGAGGAATGAGCATCGCCGTCATCGGCGCGAACGTGGATGCAGCAGCACGCCAGGCAGCAGGAATCGGCGCCGCCGCGCTGCACGTGATCGACGATGATCGTTTGGCCAATCCGTGGCCTGAGGCGCATGCCACTGCCTTGATTCGGTTGTGCGGCGAACTCACTCCAAAGATGGTGATCGCGCCGCGCACGATACTGGGTGCCGAGATGGCGGCTCGCCTGGCGGTTCGTTGCCGCTGGCAGTTGGTGCAGGATGTGACGCAGATCGAGGCGACAGCGGACGGCGGTTTGAAAGGCTTGCGCTCCGTTTCCGGCGGCGCCGTCGCCGCGACAGTGCGCGCTGGGCCTGGACCATGGGTTGTCGTACCGCGTCCGCGCGCCTTCGCGCCGGCCGAAATCGGCATGACCGCCGACAGCATCGCACCTGTACGACACGCCTTTGAGCCGCCGCCGCTGGCGACGGCATGCGAAGCGCCTAAGCGCGTTGCGATCGAAGGCATAAGCGTCGATCGTGCGAAGACCGTCATCGCCGGCGGTGGCGGCCTCGGCGGCCCCGGGCCTTTTGCTTTGCTGCGCGAGATTGCCGATCTCGTGGGAGGGGCAGTCGGCGCGTCGCGCGTTGCGGTCGATTCCGGCTGGGTGCAACCGGCCATGCAGGTCGGTCTGACCGGCAAGACCATCGCACCCGATCTGTATATCGCCGTCGGTATTTCCGGCGCGATCCAGCATTTGGTCGGTTGCTCGTCCTCGCAGGTGATCGTGGCTGTCAATAGCGATGCCTCCGCGCCGATCTTCGGGGTCGCCAATTACGGCGTTGTCGGCGACTGGAAGGAAGTCATGCCGGCATTCCGCGACGCGCTAGCCGGAGGCACTGCATGACCTCTGTGCGCGTTCGCTGAAATGTCGATCGAACTCGCCCTGCGGCTCGCCGTTGTTCTTGTGGCGCTCGTTTGGGCGGGTTTCCGCTTCGAACGTCTCGCGCGCCCGCTGCTGACCGCGCCAGCCGAGCCGCGTCTGTGGCCGTTCGCCCCGCGCGCATGGGGACTGGTGGTCAACGTGCTCGGCCACGCGCGGCTGCTGCGAAAGCCTTATGCCGGGCTCTTGCACATGATGATGTTCTTTGGTTTTCTGTTTCTGCTAACAGCTGTACTGCAGATATTTGGCCAAGGCATCTCTTCTCTGTTCGCGCTTAACGAAATTGGCGGCGAGACATGGATCGCGCTCGGACAGGATATTTTCGCGATACTGGTGCTGATTGCCGTCGCGATGGCAGCGTTTCAGCGCTTGGTGCTGGTACCGCCCCGCTTCGTCGGCTCCAACAAAGGCGACGCCGCGATCATCCTCGGTTTGATAACGGCTGTCGTAATCGGCATGCTCCTACAGAATGCCTGCCACATCGTTGGCGGTGATCCGTCCGCCGCGTGGCGACCGATCAGTTCAGCTCTGGCGACGATGCTTCGCTCCTTAGGCATGACAGGGCCGACAGCGGAAGCCGGGGCGACGGCGTTCGCATGGATGCACATGCTGGCCATTCTAGGTTTCCTCGTCTACATTCCAGGGTCGAAGCATCTCCATGTGTTTGCTGGCATTCCCAACGTCTACTTGCGTGACTTGCGGCCGGCTGGACGCCTCATCACGTCCGACCTTGAGCAGCCGAAACTTGGTCTTTCGGAAATAGGTCAACTCGGTCGCAAGCAAATTCTTGATCTCTACGCCTGCACCGAATGCGGGCGTTGCCAGGAAATGTGCCCGGCCTATGCATCGGGCAAGCCGTTGAGCCCAAAGCTGCTGATCATGGGTATGCGTGACCACCTATTGGAGAAACAGGAGGGCGACGGGCGTCGAGAAAGTGCCAGAGGCGCATTGATCGGCAATGCTATCACCGAAGAAACAATCTGGTCATGCACAACCTGCCGCGCCTGCATGGAGGCCTGTCCGCTGTTCATCGAACACGTGCCCAAGATTGTCGACATGCGCCGGCATCTGTCGATGGAGGCAGGGAGCGTTCCCGATGGAATCTCTAGTGCGATGTTATCGATAGAGCAGAGAGGCCATCCCTGGGCTGGCACCAGATTCTCCCGTCTGGACTGGTGTCGCGATCTCGATATTCGCGTGCTCAAGCCTGGAGAGGCAAGCGATACGCTGCTGTGGGTCGGCTGCACTGCGGCGCTGGACGCACGCGCGCAAAAGGTTGTGCGTTCCCTGGTGCGCCTTCTGCGAGCGGCAAACATAGATTTCGCTATCCTCGGTGACGACGAGAAGTGCACGGGCGACGCCGCACGCCGCACGGGAAACGATTATCTATTCCAGGTGCAGGCCGCGGCCAATGTTGAGACGCTCAATGCCAGAACATTCAAGCAGATAGTCAGCGTCTGCCCGCATTGCGTTAACACGCTGAAGAACGAATATTCCGATTTCGGCGGTGTGTACGACGTTGTTCATCACAGCCAGTTACTGGAGCAGTTGATTGAGACTGGTCGCCTGCCGCGTCATCAGCAGAGCGAGGCGGGCACCGTTGCATTCCACGATCCCTGCTATCTCGGTCGCTACAACGGAGAATTTGATGCGCCTCGTTCGGTTCTCTCGGGAGCGGGCGCGGCTGTTGCCGAAATGGAGCGTATCCGAGGGAAGTCGTTTTGCTGTGGCGGTGGCGGCGGACGCTCGTTCGCGATAGAGCCGCCGGATCAGCGCGTCAACGTCATCCGTGCGAGGCAGGCGCGCGAAACGGGAGCTCCGGTCGTTGCGACGGCCTGCCCGTTTTGCCTGCTGATGCTCGAAGACGGCTGCAAAGCGGCGGCGCGGCAGGAAAACGACAAGGCTCCGATACAGCAGGTTCGTGATATCGCTGAAATCCTCGACGAGTCGATGCGCGGCGGCGGAACGGAGGCGGCTTCGTGAGCCCTGTCGCCTCGACATCGAATTACCGGGCCGGCGCAGTCCTTGCCGTAAGGGCGCTTTCAAGTCTCTCAGGCTTTGCGAGGCCGTCGAGCCCGCGCTTTGCGCCCATCAGATTCTTGTCCCTTGCTGCCCTCGGTGGCCACTTTGGCGTAATCGAGAACCATCTCGAGACCATGCCGCATATGGCTTTCGCTGGCAGCGGAGGCCGCTTTCGGATCGCGATCGCGGATCGCGGCGAAGATTTTCTCGTGATCAACCAACAGCGTCGCGTAACTTTCGGGATGGCGGCGCGAGAAGCGCGTCGATTCGAAGTAAAGGCTGCGCAACAGGCGCGTCACCAGCAGAAGCGTCTGATTACCACCGGCATCGGCGACTGCGGTATGGAAATCCAGAGACGTCTGGATGCTGGCGGCCTCGTTGCCGATCGCTCTGCGGCCCGCTTCGATTGTATCCTTAATACGACGAATGTCAGCCGCATCCGCTCGTTTTGCCGCCATGGCCGCGATCAAGGGTTCAAGAGCGAGACGCGCCTCGACAATGTCATTGATCAGGTCCGTACTGGTGAATTCAGACCAGTCCGTCAGCGCAAACAGTGGCGCTGTGTTGACCAGAATAGTTCCACGGCCCGGCTTCGCCTCTGTCACGCCGAGAATCTGAAACACACGGAATGCCTCTCGAATCGACGAGCGACCGACCTCCATTTGCTCTGCAAGCACAGCTTCAGGAGGGAATTTGTCGCCCGGTTTGATCTTGCCGATGGCGACCAGTCGAGCAATCTCATGAACGATCGCTTTGGACAGGGAGACATTGCGAGTAATGGAAATTTTGGCCAGCATGGAATAGTTGGTCAGATTAACTGAGGAACATGTTTGCGCGATTATGCGCTTCAAGTGTCAAGCATTCAACAGAATTGTGGAATCTGTCGGCAACTTACAGGACGATCATTATTTCGACGAGTTGTGCGGGAAAAGCAGACAGACCGAGCGACACCGCTATGTTCGCTCAAACGAGCCAAGGCGACCCGACTGAAACATTATTTCGTTTCGCAAAAGAGGTACTTGGAGGCACCAACACGGAAGCTAACGCCGACGTGCTGGAATTTGAAACAACCCATGGTAGGAGGAGCTAATGACTAACGTTAATGTGCAAAATCGCCCGGTGAAACTTTCGCCGGCGGTTCCTGGCTTTGAATTCGACGAGGAGGCCGACCTGGCCCAATCACCCGCGTGGTTCCTCGATGGAACCCACTCCGTCCCTCCGTGGACGCCGCTGTTTGGTTGGTTCTGGATAAACTTCTGCCGGCATGGCATGCAGTATGGCGCAGAGAAGCTTTCGTTGCCGACTGTTAAGGGATGGGACTGGAGATTCAAGAACGGCGGTGGCTACCTGACCCTGCTGCTGGTCAAGACTGAGGAGGAGAAACGCCAGCGCGAGGAGCGCTTCCGCGTCGCTATCCGGCCGTTCGTCGAGAATTACGACGGCCTCTGGAAAAGCCAACTGGACGAAATGCTTGGCCTGTACGGGGGGCTCAAGAAGCTCGATCTGGATAAGGCGAGCAACATCGAGGTCCTCGACAATTTCGAGCAAACGATCAACGTCTGCAGGCGAATGTGGGAAGTGCACATGTACATGATGTACGGTACCTACACGGCCTACATTCTGTTCGAAAACATGTGTCGCGAGCTACTGCAGATTGATGACACCCATCCCCTATTTCACAAGCTCATCATTGGTTTCGACAATAAGGTTTTCCAGGTTGATAAAAGGATCTGGGAATTTTCCCAGAAGGCATCGAAGTTGGGGCTTGGGGATATCATTCTGAAAAGCGAGCCGGAAAATCTCGCAAAAAATATCGAGGCCGCACCAAGCGGAAAGAAATTCATGGCAGCGTTCCGTGAGTTCTTGAACGAGGACGGGTGGCGCATGCAGCGCATGTCAGAGATGAACATGCCCACCTGGATCGAAGATCCTACTCCGGCCCTGACGAATCTCAAACAGTTTCTGGTCAAGGGGGGTGGCTTCAACCTGGAGCAGGAGCGTGTGACGCGCAGCAAGGAACGAGAAGCGGCCGAGAAGGAAGTCCTGGCGAAGATCGCGCCCGACCAGCGGGGATGGTTCACGACGCTGCTGCGACTGGCCCAGAAATCAGGGGTGTTCAGCGAGGAGCACGACCACTATCTCGACCTCTACACGCACGCCATGATGCGCCGTTCGGCGCTGGCGGTCGGACGGCGGCTTACTGGCGGCGGTGCCATCGATTCTGCAGAGGACATCTTTTTCCTCATTCCGGACGAGATTCGCAAGGCGGCCATCAACCCGGATCAGTTCGATCTGAAGCCTATAGTTGAGGCCCGCCGTGCAGAATGGCAGGAGTGGTGCAAGACGCCGAATCCTCCTGTCATCCTCAAGGAAGGTTTCGATATGGATCAGGCGATGGGTGTGCTAGTCAAGTCGAACGACCCGATTGCATTGAAGGTGGTGGTGGGTTCCATGCCGGTTATCAGGCCGGAGCTCAAGGCCGACCTGCACGGCACCTGCGGATCTCCGGGGGTGGCGGAGGGTCTGGCTCGAGTGATCCTGAGCGAGGATCAACTCGCGGACGTTCAGCCGGGCGAGATTCTGATCGCGGCGACGACCTCTCCGAGTTGGACGCCGGTATTCTCGTTCATCAAGGGGGTGGTTGTGGATCGGGGCGCCTCGCTATCGCACGCAGCGATCGTCGGACGCGAATACGGCATCCCTGTGCTGATGAACGTGTTCGTCGGAACGCAGCAGATCAAGACGGGCCAGCGAATCAGGCTGGACGCAAACATGGGTGCTCTTTATTTACTCGACAAATAGGCTCGAATCGGCGGGCAGCGTTTGTGGTCCGCCCGCAATTCTGGAGCGAACAGGAGGGTAATGATGGCGAAGAAGTGGATTTATGCGCTGGAAGAGCTTGGTCAGGAGCACCTCGAACTCGTCGGAAAGAAGTGTGCGAACTTGGGAGAGATGACCAAGCTCGGCATGCGTGTTCCGCCGGGATTCGCGATTTCGGTCGATGGCTTCGAGAAGTACATGAAAGGGACAGGACTTGGGAAGCGCATCGAGAATTACTTTGTATCCCAAGGCGATGATCTGAGGAAAAGCATCCAAAAGCAGATGGGTGCCAGTCGGGTAGTCAAAGACTTGATCATGGCAACACCACTGCCTACAGATATGGCCGAAGCAATCGAGAAGAATTACGAGGCACTCTGCGCCCGTTGCGGTGATGCGAATTTGCCCGTGGCAGTGCGATCGAGCGGTGCCGTGAGCATGCCTGGTCAGATGGAGACATACCTCAATGTCCGGGGCAGTGCGGAGGTAACGCGTCGAGTGCTCGAGGTTTGGGAGAGCACCTTCAACACACGAGCCATTGCGTTTCGTTTGGAGAAGGGAATGCCCGTGGCGAAGGCACCTATCGGCGTTGCAGTTATCAAGATGGTTAACGCCAAGAGTGCGGGTGTTGTACTTACGGTAGTTCCGACTAACGGTGATGAAGACAATGTGGTCATCGAAGGCAACTGGGGCCTGGGCGAAAGTGTAGTGAGCGGCGATATCACTCCTGACAATTTCATAGTCAACAAAGCGAGCCTGGATATTGAATACAAACTGCACAAGAAAACGAAATGGGTCGTGCCGACGGGCAATGGCACCGCCAAAGCGGACGTTCCTTCACATCTTCAAGATATCCCTTGTCTGAAAGACGACGAAATCCGAGAACTGGTCCGTATCGCACTGAATGTCGAGAAGCACTTCGGTGTGCCGCAAGACATGGAATGGGTGGTGGATCAAGACCTGCCGTTCCCAGAAAATGTGATCTGGGTGCAGGCGCGCCAGGCGAAGTTCACCGCGAAGCGGAAAGAGGCAGATGCCGATTACATCGTGGACCAGATGACCAGACTCTTTCGGCGGTGATCTGTTCAGAACATGACGGTGGGGGGTGACGTGTTTAAGTGGAAACACGGTACCTTTCTGATCAAGCAAACACACAGGGAGGATCCATGGCTGTTCTGTTCAATCAGCATTGGGACATCGTGCCGGGGAGGCAGCAGGAATATTCTGATTTCGTGATGACTTCTTACAATCCGACCCTAGACAGGATAGGAGTCAAACTGGTCGGTGGATACTACGTGACCGTAGGCATGGGTCCCAGAGTCATTGCCGTTGGCCTGGCTCAGAGCTTGCACGAACTCGAGGCGGCACTGGCCTCTGCCGAGTACGAGGAAATCACGAATCGGCTGATGGAATTCGTGACTCACTATCACAGCAAGATTCTCATCCCGACTGGCCGGGTCAAGATGGACGACTACAAGGTTCAGACCGGACTTTGGAAATTCAATCAATACTGGAACATTGTTCCAGGCGCGGGGAGACAGTACGCGGAATTTGTCACTGGTGACTTCATTCCTACGCTGGAAAAGCTTGGCCTTACAGTCCCGGCAGGATGGCGGGTCGTTGTCGGTTCAGGACCCTATATTCTGGCTGAGGCTTCTGCCGCCAGCCTTGTGGATATTGCACGGGCACTAGACAGCGACGAATTTCGGCGGGTGACACTCAAACTCAAAGGAACGTACGTGACCGACTATCACAGCAGGATTCTGGCGCCTACCGGGCGAATCGACCTGCCCGTATTCATGAAAGAGATGTTGGCGAACTTCTGAGACCATTGGTTGCCAAGAGCCGGCGACGCAGCGCAAGGAACTACCATGGACTTCTTCATCGATGGCAAATGGGTGCCGTCGACCACGGCGCGGATGATGCCGGTGGTCAACCCGGCGACGGGCGAGACGGTCGATTCGGTACCTATGGGAAATGCCGACGATGCCGACCTGGCGATTATCTCGGCGGCGAGCGCCTTCAAGCAGTGGCGAAAGGTACCGATGGCCCGACGCGCCAAGCTGCAGCACGCAGCCGCACAGCGATTGCGCGAACGCGCTAAGGAATTTTCCCGTCTGCTCACTTCAGAACTGGGCCGGCCGCTTACCGGCTCGAAGGTGGAGATCGAGCGATCGGCCGATCTGCTTGACTACTTCGCCGAAGAGGGTCTTCGCCTGCGCGGCGAGATACCGATGATCAACGAGGAACACGAACGGGTACTGGTCGTCAAGGAACCGGTGGGCGTGGTGGTCGCCATTGCTCCATTCAACTATCCGATCACCCTGCTCACATTTAAGCTGGGCGCGGCGCTGATGACCGGCTGCACCGTCGTCGCCAAGCCGGCGTCCGATACCCCGCTCACAACACTTTTACTGGCTGAGCTGTTTTTTCAGGTGGGCTATCCACCCGGCGTATTCAATGCGCTTACGGGTTCCGGCGGGGAACTGGGCCGGGCTCTGGTGGAGCACCCGACGCCTAGGAAGATTGGCTTTACCGGCAGCAGCCCGGCAGGCAAGCGCATCGCGGCCATGGCCGCGGCCACCAACAAGCGGCTAACCTTGGAGATGGGCGGACAGTCGCCCGCTATCGTATGCAAGGACGCGAACCTCGATGTCGCCATTCCAGCGCTGGTGAAGCATGCCTTTGCCAACAGTGGGCAGTTCTGTTACCGGGTAAACAGGATCTACGTTGACCGAGCGATCTACCAGCAATTTGTTGAATGCTTTGCAACCGCTTCCGCCGCGCTCAAGGTTGGGAACGGCCTGGATCCCGGCTGCGACCTGGGGCCGATGATTAACGAAGAAATTTTCAGCACCAGTGTCGATCATGTCGCAGACGCACTCGCCAAGGGTGCAAGACTGCTGGCTGGGGGCGCGCGGCTTTCCGGCGGCGACTACGATCGCGGTTTTTTCTATCCGCCTACGGTACTCGTCGACACGAACCAAACGATGAAGATCATGAGGGAAGAGACCTTCGGTCCGGTCGTTGGGGTGATGCCATCCGATGCTTTGCCTGAGGCCATCGAAATGGCAAACGACTCGCCATTCGGTCTTGCCGGTTATGTCTTCAGCCGAGACTTAGGTGTCGCGTTAAGCGTTTCGGAGGAACTCGAGGCCGGTTCGGTGTGGGTGAACGACATTCATCGTTCATTCAACATGGTGCCATTTGGTGGCTACAAGGAGAGCGGGCTTGGACGAGAAAAGTCGCACTATGGCTTGGAGGCTTACCTGGAGTTGAAGACCATCTATCTTTCGACAGCATGAAGTTGCGATGAACAACAACATAATATCCAATCGACGTCGCGGCTATCCAACATGGATAGATAGTCCACAGTCGAGGAGGTTGCACTTATGAAAGAAACGCACTACGCGGTCTATATGCGCGCGCGCGAATATTGGAATACCCGCTTCAACGATATCCATGTGCCGCTGGCGTACTTGCACGGGCGTGTACTACTTCTGTCGCACCCGGCGGCGGATGCAGATGTTGTCATACCCGCCATTCTTCTGCATGACGTCGGCTGGAAGTCGATTCCCGAGGAAGATCAGGGGCTGGCTTATGGGCCAACCGTGGAGGACGAGTCGCTGCGGCGCCTCCACGAAGTCGAGGGGGCGCGCATTGCCACAGAGATCCTGTCGGCTGTCAACTATGACCCGCACAAGCGAGAGATGATCGTGCACATCATTGACGGGCACGATACGCGAGCAGAGCCACTTTCAGAGGAGGATTCCTTGGTCAAGGATGCTGACAAGATATGGCGTTTCACCCCTGTGGGTGTCGAATACCATCATCTTCAATTCCGCAAGCCGCTTGAGGAATACGTGGTGTGGCTCGGCCAGCAGATAGATCGCTGGTTCTTCACTGAGCGGGGCAAAAAGATGGCCCGGCAGGCACTGGCCGATGTCGAGCAAGCGGTGTCGGAGGCCGGCCATGTCTGAAGCGAACTTATCTGGACGTGTGGCGATTGTCACCGGAGCGGGAGGTGGGCTGGGCAGGGCGTTTGCCTTGGCGTTGTGCGAGGCAGGTGCGCGGGTGGCTGTTGCAGATTGCGACTTTAAGGGTGCGTCCGACACCGCGCAGGAGATCATGGCTGGGCGCGGGGAGGGGATGGCTGTCGCTGTTGATGTCGCTGACGCGGATTCCGTGGACAGGATGACGAAGTCGGTTGCTGAACGGTGGGGCCGGATCGACGTGCTAATCAACAACGCCGGACTCTATGGAAGTATCGCCCGCAAGCCGTTCTTTGAGATCACGCCAAACGAGTGGGACGCGGTGATGGCGGTCAACCTCAAGGGACCTTGGCTCTGCGCGCGAGCCGCATTTCCGTACATGCGAGAGCATGGCGGCAGCGTGGTCAATATCTCCTCGGCAACGTTCTACAGCGGCTCGCCACTCTGGGCCCACTACGTCGCTTCGAAGGGCGGTGTCATCGGACTTACGCGGGCACTGGCCCGAGAGGCGGGTGATTACGGCATCCGTGTCAACGCCATTGCTCCCGGCTTCACACTCACCGAAGCGAGTCTGCGGTTGATCGAGGACGCGGCGCACTACGGGGTAAATCGCGGGGCGCTCAAGAGGGCCCAACAAACAGACGATCTGATAGGAGCGCTGCTGTTCTTTGCTTCGACGGACAGCGATTTTGTCACTGGCCAAACCTTGGTCGTAGATGGCGGCCGGCAATTCATCTGACACTTGCCCTGTGGGTTCGGAATCACTCAACCCGGCCGGGGGCCTAGCAAGGCAAGGTGGCGTTTCTTCAATCGTCGTCGGCGTCAGGAGCCGGTGGCACGCGTTCTAGGATAAGGTAAGGTGAGGAAAAAGGGCATAGTCATCGTCTGCAATCTGGACACCCGCGGCGAAGACATCATCTTCGTCAAGCAGCTCATCGCCGAGCGCGGTCATGACGCCATCCTGCTCGACTTCAGCATGGAGGAGCCGCCTCCTTTCCCCGGCGACATTCGTACCGAGGACGTTGCGGCGCGCGGCGGCCTGCCGATCGAAGTGGTGCGCGAGAAATACCGCTCCGATCGCGACACCGCCACCAACAACCAGATCAGGGGCGCGGCGGCGATCGTCGACGAGCTGGTCGCGCAAGGCCGCGTGCACGGCATTATCGGCATCGGCGGCGGCACTTCCAGCCTGGTCGCAACCTCGATCATGCAACGCTTGCCTTTCGGCATGCCCAAGCTGATGGCCTCGCCGATGGCGGCGCACCCGGCCTACATCGACAAGTACGTCGGCACGCACGACATCACCATGCACCACACGGTGCTCGACATCGTCAAGATGAACCCGCTGCTGAAGGCGCAGATCATCAACGCAGTCGGCGCCATCTGCGGCATGGTCGAGATGACGCAGGGCACGAACATCAAATTCGACAAGCCCTGCGTCGCCATTTCCTCGTTCGGCTTCGGCGAGATGGCGGTGCAGACGGCCATGGGCATGCTGGAGGAGGCTGGCTTCACGCCTGTCGTCTGCCATGCGCAGGGCAAGGGCGACAAGGCGATGGAGGAGATGATCCGCGCCGGCGCCTTCCACGGGGTGCTGGACATCTGCATCGGCGGCGTCATGGAACACCTGTTCAAGGGTAATCGTGACCCCGGCCCGAATCGGCTGATGGCGGCGGTCGAGACCGGCATCCCCATGGTGCTGGCTCCCTGCGGCCTCGATATCCTGTCCTACGGCGGGCGCGCCGACATGCTCGCGCGGACCAAGGACCGGGTGCAGTACGTGCAGGACGCCCTGCGCGTGCAAGTCCGCACCAGCGCCGAGGAACTGCGCCAGGCCGCCGACGTGATCGCGGAGCGGCTGAACCGCGCCAGGGGACCGTGGACCTTCCTGATTCCGCTCAAGGGTTGGTCTTCTCTGGACAAGGAAGGCCGTCCCATCTACGACCCGGCCGCCGATGCGGCTTTCGTCGCGCGGCTGAAGGAAAAGCTCGCCGATCGCAGCCGCCTCAGGGAGGTCGATCTGCACCTGTATACGCCGGAGTTCGCGCGGGTCGCCGTGGACGAGTTCCTGCGGCTGTATGGCCAAGCACAGACCACATGACGGTATGTGCCTGAGCCTTGTTTGGCGTCGGACACACGGAAAGTCTTTCGATACAGGAAGAATTTATGCTCGCTGTCGATGAGAATGATCAGGCCAGCAAGGCCATCCTAACAGGGGATATTTGATTATGGCCAATGCCGCCGCGACGCTGCTTGCTGGCCGCCCCGAAGCGGTTGCGCTGATTGAACCCGGGCAACAGATCACCTACGCAGAACTGCGAGGCCGCGTCATGAACATGGCCGCCGCCTGGCGGGCCCAGGGCTTGACACCGGGGGATACGGGGGTCATCGCTCTGGCTGATGGCATAGATTCCGTCGCCACGCTGCTCGGACTAATCTGGATGGGCGGCGTACCGGTGCCAGTCAGCCCTCGCACCGAACCATTCCAGGTTCCTGAATTGCTGGCTGAGAGCCGCGCACGGTTAATGATCGCAGAAGATGCTTTCGCCGCATCCCTCGCCGATGGCAACGTGCTCGGCCGCTCCGCCTGGAAGGAGATGGCGGCGCGGTTGCCGCACGAGATTAGCGAGTGCCACCAAGCGGACAGGGATACCGCTGCCTTAATGCTTTTTTCTTCCGGCACCACAGGCAAGCCCAAGGGCATCGTACACGCCCACCGCTGCGTGGAGCAGGCCCATGTCTTCGCCGAGCAGATCCTTGGAGTCAGTGCGGCCGATCGTTTCTTTTCGACCTCCAAGCTGTTCTTCGCCTATCCCCTGGCCAATTCTCTATTCGCAGGCCTGCGCCTCGGCGCCTCGGTAATGCTCGACCCGGAATGGCCGAATCCGGAGCGGGTGGCAAAGTTGGTCGCACAATACAAACCCACGGTATTGTTTAGTGTTCCCACCCTCTACCAGAGGTTGCTTGAATCCGGCCTGGCCTTTGCGTCGATCCGTCGCTGCGTGTCTGCCGGCGAAGCGTGCCCGCCCGCGCTGGCCAGCGCCTGGGAGCGCCAAACCGGGCTGGCGATAGTGAACGGTTACGGCACCACCGAGACGCTGTCGCTGGCTCTCTTCCGACTGCCGAAAATGCCGGGCTTCATTGCGACACCGCTTACCATGGCGCGCGAGGAATTCTCCGATCCCAACGATCCGGAAGCTAGCCTGCGCCTCTGGTTCTCGCATCCTGCTCTGGCACTGGGCTACACTCGTATCGTCTCCCACGACAGCGCGCAATTCGCCGGCACGGAGTTCTCGCCGGGAGACGTATTCCACCGGGTGGTTGGCGATGCCGGCGCAGGCTGGGTTTTCGCCGGCCGCTCCGATCAGCTGCTGAAAGTGTACGGTCGCTGGGTGGACACGGTGGCACTGGAACATTGGCTTTTCGAGAAATTGCAGGGGCGGGTTCGCGAACTCTCCATCGTTCCCCATGAGGCCGACGGCGGTCCGGTCAGTCTGCACCTGTTCGTGTCTCCAGTGTCCGAAGACGGAGTGACTCTGGGTGCTCGAGTGCAAGCGGTGTGCGCCGAATTGCCGACCTTCAAGAGGCCGGCACAGACGCACATCCTCGCCGAGTTGCCACGAACGGAAACGGGGAAGGTACGGCGCGGCATCCTCAGAGCCATGTGCTGAACCGATCGGCGTCGCCCTAAGAACCTGTTGCAAGAAAACTCACGGGTTATGTGATCTGACGCATACACGAATCGGGACTCGGTACCCGGTTTCCGCACTATCTAAGTAAGCACCCTTCGTGGAACCGCGCCGATACTGGGGGTGTATTCCGAAATCACGCTTAGAAGAGATTGTGTAACACACTGATTTTATGGCATGTGCACCCCGTAGTGGGTGCGCCAAAGCAGAATCGGGTAGTCAGTTGTGGTCGGCAACAGCTGTCTCCCGGCGTGTCCCCGCAAGGCGCGTGTCAGTGCACCTTCGCACATTGCCTCGGCTCTGGGAACTACGCTTCGGAGGGCGAAAGAGTATGCCTGGATCACACTTCGGTTAAATCGCTAACCTCGGATGAATTTAGTCCGATTATTGCGCAAGCGATCGAACCACGCTCCTAGCCGTCTCGACGAAAGCTGTCAGCAACGGCGACGGATTGCTCTGCTTCCATCCCAGCATCGTCTCGATCTCCGGCGTCCGTCCGCGTATTGGACGATATACAACATGGTCCAGTCGGATGCGTTGCACCGACGATGGGACAAACGCAAGACCCGCCCCGGAGCTTACAAGGCCCAGGCAGGTGTAAACCTGCCCGACCTCCAAGGCTACATTAGGTGTGACATCCGCTGCGGCGAACATGCGCGTGATCATAGAGTGCAGATCTGGCGCCATGTGGCGCGCGTATAGGATAAAAGGCTCGCCGGCACACTGTTTAACTGACAAGCTCTCCCTCGTCGCCAGGGGGTGCATGGCAGGTACAGCGAGCACCAGCGGCTCCTTGACTAGCACATGCTGCGCAATGTCCTCCTGCGCTGATACTGGACGCAAGAACGCGATGTCGACGTCGCCACGACGCAAGGCATCAGCCTGACCGACGACGGGGAACCAGCGCAACTCGACTACTACGGAGGGGAAGCGTTCGCGGTAGGCGCGGTAGGTCGGAGGTAACAGCGTATACGACATGTGTTCGAAGAAACCTACAGCGAGCCGGCCAATTTCACCGCGTTCAGCCCGTTTCGCCTCCACGGCGGCGGTTTCGGTCGTATGTATGATCTGTTTGGCATGTGCCAGAAATGTCTTGCCGGCGTCGGATAGCTCGACACGTCGCTTAGTCCGGTGAAGAAGCTTCAATCCGAGTTCGTTCTCGAGTTGCATGATCTGCTGGCTCAATGGCGGCTGGGCTATGTGCAGGCGTTCGGCGGCGTGGGTGAAGCTCCGTTCTTCCGCGACAGCAATAAAGTACCGTAAATGTCGCAACTCCATATAAAGACCTATCGAGTATTAAAACGCTACGAATTATATATTGGACAACCTATTTGGCGACTTCTACTATCAATTCCCGCTGAACATGCCCACCGCTTGGCCGCAACGTTAATAGCGAATCGGTTGAGACGCGGCGAACGGCGTGCGGCGAACGGCGAATCTGGGGCGGCGCTTATGGAGGTGTACAAGGGTGAAAATGAGTTGATCGGGGAGGCCGTCAGGCGGATGCTGGCGCGAATTGACAGCACTTTGGCCCAGACGGGCGAAGGCTTTCCCCATTATTCCAATCCCGAAAGCGGCATCTGGACCCGCTCACCGGCGGGCGACTGGACCGGAGGGTTTTGGTGTGGGCTGCTCTGGCTTGCCGCGTGGCGCACAGGCGAAACAAAATATCGACGCTACGCTATTGAATGGGCTAGGCGCCTGCGGTCCCGCGCGTCCTCGAAATCGGTGTTCAAGGGCTTTCTATTCTGGTATGGCGCCGCCTTGGGTGACATCCTTTTCGGCGACGCCGAGGCGAGGGAACTGGCCGCCGAGGGTACCCGGGGATTGATGCAAATGTACAATGCCAACGCGCAACTGATTCCCCTCGGAAAAGAGGCGGAGGAAGCTAGCGATGTGGGGAACGATGAGGCCAATATCGACGCGCTTCCGGGAACGGTCCCGCTGCTTCTCGCACATGATCTTTCCTTGGGTTCGGACGAGATCGGCCGTCGCCATCTTCGCCGGCACATTATTCTCTGCGTGCGCGACGATGGCTCGGTCTGCCAGTCGGCGAGTTTCGACGCAGCCACCGGCGTACTGCGCCGCCGGTACACGCACAAGGGAATTTACGCGGATAGCACTTGGGCTCGCGCTCAGGCGTGGGGCATGCTTGGCCTTGCTCAGGCGCTGGCGCAGGGTGAACGCGAGTTTCGCAGCAATGCCATTAGCGTCGCTGACTGGTGGGTCGCGCATGTTCCGCCCGACCACGTTTCCTACTGGGATTTCGACGACCCCGCAATCCCTCACACTAATCGCGACACCTCCGCCACTGCGATTGCTGCCGCCAGTCTGCTGAAGTTGGCAAAGCTAATTCCAGAACGCCACGTCCGCTACCAAGCGGAGGGAGAAACTGCCATTTTACGACTCGCCACTGGTTACCTCACGCCAGTGTCGGCTGACGACCGGCGGCCGACGGGCGTCCTCACTCAAGGCTGCTTCAATAAACGCAACGGCATTGCCACGGCCCACGAGTTGATCTGGGGAGATTACTTCCTGCTGGAGTCGTTGCTCGCCCTTGAAGGCGCATTGGCGCCGGATACGGTTTGATCCGGGCTACCACGGTCGGGACGATGCCATGCTGGATTTCATCACGTCCTAGCAGGTCGCCGTATCGACGCCAATTGGCACCGTGACGATTTACACCCGTACCGTCTGTGATTACGGCGCTTACGCCCTTGCCGATACAAGTGGCGACGCCAGATCGTTCGTGGCGACGTTGCCAAGAAGCGCATCCGTGCCAATGTAGCGCCGACAAGCTAGCGTGGCGAAACCGTTTGCGTTGGCATTGATCATATTGAATGGCAGGACTCGCTATGTCCAGGATTAGTCAACTCGCAGATTGGGGGATGAGGCCATGAGCAAGATCTGTACGGCCGCGGAGGCAGTTTCCGGCATCGCTTCTGGACACACGGTCGCCAGCGTCGGCGTGATCGGCTGGCTTACACCAGACGATCTATTCCGTTCGCTCAGGCAACGTTTCGCGGAGACCAACTCGCCGCGAGACCTGAGTTTCTACTTTCCGGTAAGCGTCGGTGATGGCATGGGCATACGTGGAATGGATTATGTCGCCGTCGAAGGGCTGATGAAGCGGGTGGTGTCGGGCAATTTCATCAATGCAATCAATCCGGGCACAGGCAAGCGGCCGGAAATGATGCGCCTGATTCGAGAAAACAAGATCGAAGCTTACTGCTGGCCCATTAGCGCCACAATGCACTGGCTACGCGAGGTTGCCCGTCGCAGCCCCGGCTATCTGACGCGCATTGGTCTTGGATCCTACATCGACCCCCGGCAGAGTGGTGGCAAGTACACGGCACGCGCCCAAGCTGATCTGGTGCGCGTGGTGGAACTGGATGGGCAGGAATATCTCTACTATCCGACTTGGCCGCTCGACGTTGGTTTTCTGCGTGCCACCAGCGCAGATGAATGCGGCAACCTCAGCTTCGAAAACGAGCCGCTGATGTCGAGTACCCTAGCTCTGGCCTTAGCCGTCAAGGCCTCCGGTGGCACGGTGATCGCACAAGTGAGAAAGATCGTTCCACGTCAGGGCAGGGCTGCGCAAGACGTACGCGTTCCAGGAGAACTGGTGGACCGCATTGTGGTTTCCCCGGGGCAGATGATGACAACGGACGTGCACTTCGACGATGCCTATTTGGGGGGACAATTGTTCGATGGCCGCGCGCGCCAGAAATTGCCCGCTGGTCCGGACAAAATTATCGCCCGCCGCGCCGCAATCCAGGTTCGTCGCGGCGTTCCAACCATTTTCGGCTTTGGCGCGTCCTCCGACGTGCCCGCCGTAATGCTGGAAGATGGAGCTTTCGAAAACGGTGGTTTGTTGGAGTACAGATTCATCACAGAGCACGGCGTCTTCGGCGGGCTGGTAATGAGCGGCTGGCAATTCTCGGCTAACAAATACCCGGAAGCGCTGATCGACGGGCCTTATCAATTCGACTTTATCGATGGAGGCAATTGTCCAGTGGCACTCTTGGCCTTCGCACAGTGCGACCGCTCTGGAAACATCAATGTTAGCCGCTTCGGTCTTGCCAATCCCGGTCCTGGCGGCTTTATCGACATCGCTTACAACGCGCGCGAACTGGTATTCACAGGGACTTTTACCACCGCCGGATTGAAGACAATCGTGCAGGACGAGCGACTGTCAATAACGCAAGAAGGGAAGGCAAGAAAGTTTGTCGGTAAGGTAGAGGAAATAACCTATCCATTGCTTAGGAACGTTCGCGAACGCGGCCAGAAAGCGATGATTATTACCGAACGTGCGGTATTTTCAGTGGAGCCCGGGGGGCTAGTTTTGTCCGAAGTGGCTCCAGGCATCGATGTTAAACGGCAGGTTCTCGATCTCATGGAGTTCTCGCCATTGCGTGTGGAGGAGCCACTACCCACTATGGCGGCGGCGTTGTTCCGTCCTTGATCCGTGGCCTGCGCCAAGGAATGGTCCAGTGACTGCTTTGGGTCAACTAAAGCAGAGGCGCAGGAACTAATCTCGTCGTAACAACCGTCAATTACCTGCCGATAGTCGTCCTCGGCTGAGTGAGAGGATTTTCCATGGCCATCGCAAAAAGCAGTAGGGGAAAATGAAAATGCTACAAGAGATGAATGAGCAACACGAGATGACGCGACAAGCAGTACGGCGGTTTGCAGAGAATGAAATCGCACCGCTTGCAGAGCATCTATGGGAGCAACAGGAATTTCCCTATGCCATGTGGAAGCGGGCCGGAGAGCTGGGCTTCCTCGGCCTCCCTTATCCAGAACGCTACGGCGGTGGCGGCGGCAATTGGCTGGGATTCACAATCGTTCTCGAGGAAATCGCGCGTGTTGATTGTGCCGTGGCCGCGTCGTTAATGGCCAATTCCACGCCCGCCAGTCTGATTAACAATTACGGTACCGAAGAGCAGAAACAACGCTACTTGCGCCCCATACTGGAAGGTACGCAGATCGGTTGCATTGGTCTTACTGAACCCAACGCTGGCTCCGACGCGGCCAACATTCAGACTCGGGCAGTTATGCGAGATGGACGGTGGATTATCAATGGTTCCAAGATTTTCATCAGCAACTCTGGAACGGATATTACTGGGCCGGTGGTCATTGCCGCCGTTACCGGAACTCGGCCGGACGGGCGCAAGGAGATCTCCAACTTCATTCTTCCCGACGGTACGCCTGGATTCACCTATGGTCGCAAGTTGCATAAAATAGGGTGGCGCGGTTCTACGACATACGAGCTTTTCTTCGAAGACTGCACCCTAACCGATGAACATCTGTTAGGCCAAATCGGCGTGGGTCTGAAACAGACGTTATCCAACATCAACACCGGACGTATCCTCATCGGCGCCCTCGCACTGGGCATCCTTCAAAGCTCGCTGGAACGCTCCACCGTTTATCTGAAGCAGCGCAAGGCGTTCGGCAAGCTCTTGGCGGAGTTTCAAGCATTGCAGTTCAAGATTGCCGACATGGCGACCCATGCTCAAGCGGCACGCCTCATGCTTTACGACGCAGCCTGGCGCAAAGATAAGGGATTGTCCTGTGACCGGGAGGCGTCCATGGCCAAGCTGTTCGCCACGGAGAGGGCCATGGAGGCCGCCCACCAAGCCATCCAGATCCATGGTGGCAACGGTATCATGGTTGAGTACCCCGTGTCCCGCGCATTCGGTGACGCCAAAGTGCTGGAGATTGTAGAGGGCACGTCCGAGATCCAACGCATGATTATTTCCCGTGAGTTTCTCCGCTAGCGAGCTACAGTCATGCTGCACCAGTCTATATGATCCAGATCTGGAATGGAATACTGCCAATTGCGCCTCCCTGGCACGACTTTGCTTTCCTTGGCGTATTACCGAGGCAGTCTCTTGGAACAACAGGAGCGACGTTTAGGCGGGCATGCGCTTTCTCATGATTCAAGTACAAATGCAATATTGTCGAACGCGGGTGGCTGCCCGGATAATTGCCAAGGCGGGCGGCCAAGCGAAGAAAATGTATGGTAAAAAGACCGTTTATTCCGTGCTCGTGGGTAACTGCACTGGTTTATTAATCAGAATGAGTCGGGAGCGCATCAAAAGCCTGTGCGCTAACGCACCTCGGAAAGCAGATGATCAATCTCCAAGTGTTTAGTCATCGTGTCTGCGAGGCGGTCAAGGCTCGCTTCACGGAGCGCGGCTAAGTCAACCGGCACCGGTCGCACCAGTCCGGCCCAAGCAAGCAGTGCCGAACACGCTTCAGATTCGTCGAATAGTCCGTGCAAATATGTGGCAAGCACCTGCGCGTCCTCGGATCGAGCGCCATCGAAGCTGCCATCGTCGAGCGCGATTGCCGAGCGCGTCAGCGCCGGACCGGCGCTAACACCCATGTGGATCTCATACCCAGAGACGCACGCACCCGATTCGACAAGTCGTCCGCGGACTTGGCGCAGTTTCTTTTGCGGCCCAAGCGTGGTCTCGAAGTCAAGAATGCCGAGCCCCTCCCTGCTTTTCGTGGCACTTTCCAGCCCGTGGGGATCATGCAGCCATGTGCCGAGCATCTGCATGCCGCCGCAAATGCCGATCAGCTTGCCGCCGTAGCGCAGGTGTCGCTTAATTTCAGTCTCCCAGCCCTCGCGCATCAGCCAGTCTAGATCTGCTTGGACGCTTTTGCTGCCTGGAAGGATGATCAGATCGGCGTGCGGGATGCGCATGCCGGGTCCGATAAAACCGAACTCGACCTGGGGATGGGCGCGTAGGGCGTCGAAGTCGGTATGGTTGCTGATGCGTGGGAACACCGGTGCGATTACGCGCAATCGCTGACCGTCCATCTTTACGACTTGTGTGGACTGGATCGCATCCTCGGCATCCAGATGCAGCCCTTGCAAATACGGGAGTACGCCGAATACCGGCTTGCCCGTCTGTTCCTCCAACCACCTCAGACCCGGCAGCAGCAAGCCGATGTCGCCGCGAAAGCGGTTTATGACAAAGCCCCGTATGCGCGCGCGCTCGGAAGCTGACAGGCATTGCAGTGTACCGACAATGTGCGCGAACACCCCACCGCGGTCGATGTCGGCCACCAGCACGACCGGGCAGTCTACGGATTCGGCAAATCCCATATTGGCAATGTCGCGATCGCGCAGGTTGATCTCGGCGGGACTCCCCGCTCCCTCCACCAGCACGCAGTCGTAGCGCGCCCGCAACCGGTAGTAGGACTCGAGCACCGCCGTCATGGCGATCGACTTGTACTCGTGATAAGCGCGCGCATCCATGTCGGTGAGCGCTTTGCCATGGATGATGATTTGTGCGCCCACATCGGAGCTGGGCTTGAGCAGCACCGGGTTCATGTCGGTGTGCGGCGCCACGCCGGCCGCCTGCGCCTGAAGTGCTTGCGCCCGACCGATCTCTCCACCTTCCGCCGTGACTGCGCTGTTTAATGCCATGTTCTGCGGCTTGAAGGGCGCCACGCGCACGCCACGGCGGTGCAGCACCCGGCAAAGTCCTGCTACCAGCGTGCTCTTGCCGGCATCGGAAGTCGTACCCTGCACCATCAATGTACCTGCCACCCGCTTCTGCTCCATGCCTATCCCGCTGCCCGGGCCCAACGCATCACGATACGTTCAAGGTGCCCGAGTCCCTCAGTGATCGCACTGGGCCCAGGCGAAAGAATATCGGCCGACTTGATCTCGTAGAGCTGATTGTCACGCACCGCAGGCACCGCGTCCCAGCCGACCCGGGCGCTGACCTGCTCGGGACGGAATTTCCTTCCGCACCAGGACCCGATGATAACGTCGGGAGCGCGCCGGATCACCTCGGTGGGGTCGGCAATGATGCGATCCCGTGCGCTGCCATGACGCGATTCCGTGGCAAAGCAATCGTCGCCACCGGCGGCCACAATCAATTCTGAAACCCATTGAACGCCCGAGATCAGTGGATCGTTCCACTCCTCGAAATAAACCCGCGGACGCCGCGAAAGCGCGCGAGTGCGCAGCCTCGCTGCATCGAGTTGACGCTGCAAGTCTGCGACGAGGCGCCGTCCGGCCTCGGACCTATTGACCAGTGCTGCCAAGGACCTGATCATGTCCAGAATGCCAGCTAGGCTGCGTTGATTGAACACATGTATCTCGACCCCCGCGCGTATCAGCTCGCGCACGATATCGGCCTGAAGGTCCGAAAAAGCGATAACAAAATCGGGTTGGACGGCAAGAATGCGTTCAATCTTTGCGCTCGAGAATCCGCTCACTTTGGGTTTTTCCTTACGTGCGCGGGCCGGGCGCGTGCTAAAGCCAGAAATCCCGGCGATTTGATCTTCTGCACCAAGCAGGTAAAGGGTTTCAACCGATTCGGTTGAGAGGCAGACGATGCGCTGATAGTTCACCTTGGCCGCCTTGAACGCGCCAATTCGAGATCCTCACACACCTGCTGCGCGCCCAAGAGAACCCGCGGTGTGGGGCGAGCGATAAGGTCGCTCTGAATGGCGAATAAATTATCGCGCGCCACCGCCTTCAGGTGCGGCCACTTTTTCCAGCTCTCCAGTGGATCCTGTGAATTGGTGTCGGTACTCGAGCCAATGATCACTTCTGGGTCCATTGCTAGCACCGCCTCCGTGGAAATCTTAGGCACCAATGGTTTCAGATCGGCGAACACGTTTTTCCCGCCACACAGCCGAATGACGTCGCTGATGAGTTGATCACCGTTGATGGTCATAAGGGGTTTTTCCCAGATTTGATAGAAAACGCTTACCGGAGGCCGGCTGGCGTAGCGTGCGCGAAGCGCGGCCACGCGGGCGGCGAACGCGTGCGCCGCGGGCAGCGCCACTGCTTCTGTGTCAGCGAGCATGCCAAACTGCTCAAGCGAGCGAGCGATGTCGGAGAGCCGGCGCGGCTCGCTATAGAATACTGGAATCCCGAGCTGCAGAAGCTTATCGAGCTGACGTTGCCCGCTGCCTTGCTGCCACACCACGATCAGATCGGGCTGTAGCGCGATAATTCGTTCCAGATCGAGCTCTGCACTATCTCCGATGCGAGGAATGCGCTTGGCGGCGTCGGGGTAATCGCTATATGAGGTGGTGCCGACCACGCGTGCGCCGGCGCCCGCTGCAAACAGCAGTTCGGTGATATGCGGCGCCAAGCTGACAATGCGCCGGGCGGGCTGCTTGAGCGTTACGGCGCGGCCACTGTCATCGGTGAGGTGAATTTCCGCGGCGGTTGCAGCGCACGCAAAGACCATAGCCGCCGCAAACAGGAGGCGTAGGCCCCACATGCTCATATTGGTGCCCGTGCGGTCGGCATTGCGGCTTGGGCCGCGGCAGCTCTTACGCTCTGGAACGGCCCCCGCTCCATTTCAAGCCGCGCCGGTAAGCAGCGCCGCGACCGCGGCGGGATTCGAGGGGAAATACGCATGCAGATAGGACGCCGTTATGGCACCGCGACGATAGACAGATTCCCCTACCCCATAGCGGTGTGGCGAACATCGCCATAGAGGCGCAAGCGGCGTGTCAAGCTCGGAGTAGTGAAAGGTATGGCCTCGCAACTCACCTTGTAGGAGCGCAAGTGACTGCAGGCCGATGGCGGCCATTCGGTGCCGCAGTGTAACCGTCCCCGGCAGTATTCCAGCCATGGCGTGCGCCACTCCATCCGATGTGACGAGCGAATCGAACAGCACCATCATGCCGCCGCACTCGGCTAGCAGTGGCCGCTTGGTCGCCTCGAACGCCCGCAGGCTGTCGAGCCAATGGCGGTTGCCAGAAAGGCGCGCCGCATGTAGTTCCGGAAAGCCGCCCGGCAGATAGAGGGCGTCGGCGGTCGGCACAGGCTCGTCGGCGAGTGGAGAAAAGAAAGTCAGCTCCGCTCCCGATTGGGTAAGCCAATCAATATTGGCCGGGTAGAGAAAGGAAAACGCGGCGTCCCGCGCTACCGCAATCCGTTGCTTAGCCAACAGGGGGGCGGGAGCGGGGAGTTCGTGCGGTGCGAACTGCACCGCAGGCGGCAGTGCGCTATAGCCACTATCGCCGATCATGTCCGCGAGCGCGTCAAGCATGGCCGCCAAATCGGGCAACTCCTGCGCCTGCACCAGGCCAAGATGGCGTTCCGGGAATGAGTTCGCTGTGCTTGGAAGGGCGGCAAGCAGTAGGATATCTGATGGCAAGCTGTCGGCAAGCATGCGCGCGTGTCCAGTCCCCGACACGCGATTGGCAATCACCCCCGCGAAGGGTACTGCCTGATATTCCCGCAATCCTTTTGCCACGGCCCCGAAGGTTTGTGCCATCGCGCTTGCATCGATTACAACTGCAACTGGCAGGCCGAAGGCCGTAGCAAGGTCGGCGGCACTTGGTTCACCGTCGTACAAGCCCATGCCGCCTTCCACCAGGATCAAATCAGCGGAGCGCGCAGCCGCAGCCAGTAATGCGCGCGAACCTTCGATGCCTACCATCCAGCAATCGAGGTTGTAGACCGGCGCCCCACTGGCGGCCTGTAGAATCATTGGATCGATGAAATCGGGCCCAGTCTTGAAGACGCGGACGCGACGTCCGGCGCGCGCGTGATAGCGCGCGAGCGCAGCGGTGACCGTTGTTTTGCCTTGTCCCGAAGCGCAGCCGGCGATCAGCAGCGCCGGACAGGAGAGCGGGGCGGGATCGGTGCTCATTTGCCGCGCCATCAGTGCGGTACGAACAAGGTGCGCCCAGCCGCCTGCACGCGCGTCACCCTGTGCGCGAACGCGTCCTGCAGCGCGGCCTCGGTCAGCACCGTGCCGATCGGACCATGCAGTACCGTCGCCTGCGGCGTAAGCAGAAGAGCATGGCTAGCGAAACGCGCCGCCAAATCCAGGTCGTGGACTGTGAACAGCACGCCCTTGGCGCGAGAGCGGGCAAGCTCGACCAGATGCCCCAGCACCAGCACCTGGTGATGCAAATCCAGGTGCGACACCGGTTCGTCCAGAAGCAGCAGCGGCGCATCCTGGGCAAACAGCGCCGCCAATGCGACGCGCTGGCGTTCGCCGCCGGAAAGCGTGAGCACGTCGCGCTGCTCGAAACCGGCGAGGTCCACCGCCCGCAATGCCGCCAGCGCGAGCTCGCGCTCGGCCTCACCTTCCCATTGCCAGCGCGAAAGATAGGGGTGGCGGCCGAGCATCACGGTTTCGAGCGCGCTCGCGCTGAAGGCGTCGTGAAAGTTCTGCGGCAGAAAGCCGCGCAGCCGCGCAGCATCGGCCGCCGGCCAGTCGGCCAGCGCCCTGCCGGCCAGGCGCAGCGCGCCGCCCTGGGGCTCGCGCAATCCGACCGCGGTATGCAAAAAGGTGGATTTCCCCGAACCGTTGGGGCCGAGCAAGCACCACACTTCGCCGGCCTCGAGCCGAAAGCTCAAGCCGCGCACCAGAGAGCGCCCACCCACCTGCAGCGACAGGTCTTGCGCTTCGAGCAGCGGCGCGTCGATGCCGCCATCTCCCTTCCCTGGGTGACAGCTTAGCGTTTGCGTCGTCGCTTTGCTCATGCCCTCTCCGGCCTGCGCGTCAACAGGTACATGAACGCGGGCACGCCGACGAGCGCGGTGATCACGCCCACCGGCAACTGCTGCGGCGCGAGCAAGCTGCGCGCCGCGGTGTCCGCCAGCAGCAGCAGCGTACCGCCGGCGAGCGCGCTTGCCGGCAGCAACATGCGCTGATCGTTGCCCAGCGCGAGGCGTAGCGCGTGCGGCACCACCAGCCCGACGAAACCGATCGCGCCGGCGGTAGTCACGGCGAGCGCCGTCGCCACTGAGGCAACCAGGTAAAGCCTGCGGCGCAGCGGCGCCACGCGCACGCCTAGCGCATGCGCCAAGACCTCGCCGCGCAAGAGCACATTGAGCTCGCGCGCCACCGGATAGGTCAGCGCGAGCGCGAGAGCCAAAGCGAGCATCGCCGGCGCCCAGGAGTCCACGCCGTTGAGGTCGCCCATGAGCCAGAACAGCATGCCGCGCAACCTGGCCGCGGGCGCCAGGGTGAGTATCAGCGTGATCAGCGCACCCCATCCTGCGGCCATGATCACGCCGATCAGCAACAGGCGCGGCGAAGCCTCCAGCGCACCGGACATTTGCTGATGCGCGAAATCGCGCCGCGCCAATGCGAACACCAACGCAACGGCAAGCAGCGCGCCTGCGCTGGCACCCAGGTTCACGGCCAGCGCGCCCAGGCCGGCCAGCATGGCGCCGAGTGCGCCGACCGCCGCCCCGCCCGACAGGCCCAGCACATAGGGATCTGCCAGCGGATTGCGCAACAGCACCTGCATCAGCGCGCCGGCGAGCGCGAGCAGGCCGCCGACGGCGAACGCGGCGAGCGCCCGCGGCAGCCGCAACAGGCGCACGATGTCTTGCTGCATGCCGCTGCCTCCGGCAAGCGCGTCGATGATCTCGCGCCCTCCCACGCGTACGCTTCCCAGCGCGAGCGCCGCAAACAGGCTCATCGCGGCCGCCGCGGCCAACAGCAGGAACACCAGGAATGTACGGCTGCGCGCTGTCATCTCAACGTTTACTTCGCCTCGTAGCGGACGCCGACGAACAGGCTGGCGCCGGGCGTATTGAAACCTTGTACCAACTCGTACTTCTTGTCGAACAGGTTGTTGATGCGCGCGATCAGTGACCAGTACTGGGCCAGAGCATACCTCGTGTCGACGTTCACCAATCCGAAGCCTCCGGTCTGCTGGGTATTGGCCGTGTCGACCCAGCGCGGGCCGGAGGCGACGAGCTGCGCACCGCTGTCCCAGCGGCCTGCGCCGTAACGCAGTTCGACGCTGCCGCTATTCTTGGCGCGGCGGATCAGATGCTTGCCGCTGTCGGCGTCTTTCGCGCTCAGCACGTCGTAGCTGGCGCCCAGCTTCCAGTTGCCGAAGTGCCCGTCGTAACTGGCGGTCGCGCCCTTGAGGATCGCGCTGCCGACGTTGACGGTGGTGACGAAGAAGGCGGGCGCCAGTGCATTACCGAAGGTGATCAGATCGCTTACGCGGTTGTCGTAGGCGGTCAGGCTGAGGCGTTGCGCCGCGGTCTCGTAGACCAGGCCCGCGTCGCGATTGCGCGCCCGCTCCGGACGCAGCTTCGGATTGCCGACGTAGAAGCTCGAATAATCGACCGGCCAATACAAATCGTTGAAAGTCGGCGCGCGAAAGGCGGTACCGACGGAGGCCGTGGCGCGCCAAGCGGGGGTGAACTGGTAGCCGTAACCCAGCGAACCTGTGTTGTGGCTGCCGAACTGCGAATTGTCGTCGCGGCGCGCGCTCAACTGCAGCGTGTGCGCACCCAACCAGAGCTGATAGCCGCCGACGAGCGCGTTGGTGGTTCTTTCGCCGACGATATATGCCACGCTGTTCGAATCCACCATTTCCACGCGTCGCTCGGCCGCGAGCATGAGTTTTCCGCTGCGCAGCGCAATATCGTTCTGCCACATGTACTGATCCTGGGTGGTGCGAAAACCCTGGCCGCCGACGCTGTCCGCGACGGGATCCAGGTAGTAGCTGGTCATATTGTCTTCGCTTCGGCCGAAGCGCAGTTCGCTGGTCCAGCTCGGCGTGAAGCGGTTGCGCGAGTAGATCGACGTTGAGCTCAGCGTCTGCTTTTGATAATTGTCGAAATTGTTGGTACAAACAGTGTAGCTGGGGTCGCAGTTCGCGGCGTCGAAGTGCGTCGTTCCGGCGGAGTAGAACAGGCGCGCGCCCAGCCTATTGTCAGCATCGAGACGCTGGGTGATCTGCGCCGACAGGTTGCGATTGCGGTAAGGATCGCGATCCGAATTGTAGCCGTAGGTGCCGGGCTTGGTCGCGGAAAAGCTGCCGCTGTCGGTATAGCCCAGGTTGACGTTGAAGCTTGTATTCCCGGTCCTGCCGCCGTAATCGAATGAACCGACGGTGGTGCGATAGCTGCCTCGACCCGCCTCCAGGGAAACGTGCGGCGCACCTTCGCCCTTGCGCGTGAAAATCTGGATCACCCCGGCGACCGCGTCGGCACCATAGAGCGAACTTGCAGGCCCACGCAGAATTTCTATGCGTTCGATCTGGTTGAGGGGAATGTTTTCCAGCGCCGTCGTTCCCACGGTCGACGAGGACAGGCGCTCGCCGTCGATCAGCACCAGGGTCTGCTGCGAACTGCCGCCGCGTATGCTGACGGAAGAAGGGGTGCCGATACCGCCGTTGGTCGAGACCTGCAGCCCAGGCTGGGCCTGCAGCAAGCCGGCCAGGCTGGCCTGAGGCGCGCGCTCGATTTGTTCGCGCGTGATGACGCTGACGTCGCTCGTCAGAACGTTCACGCGCTCGGGTATGCGCGTTGCGGTGACGACGACTGCGTCCTCGCTGGAGGCTTGGACAGAGGATGCTGCGGCAATAGTAACGACCAGCGCGGCGCAGCGCAGTTTATTTTGCATGAATTTCTCCCTCGATCGGCCCGCGACCCCGCGGGCGGCACAACTGAAACAATCAAGGAAACGCGGGGGGGATCATCAGAGGCACGATCGGCGCACTGCTTCCCCGCAGTGTTTCCACCTGTCGCACAAGGCCGGTCTCCGGGCTCGTGGGATCGGGTCTGTCGCCTTCCCGCAAGCACTTGCTTGCAGTGGCGTCTTGACAGACCCGCGCTCACATACCGTTGCGGGGGCAGCACAGGCTTGGGCGCAACCGCACGCCGTACCTGTTTCCCGTTTCACCCGCCTGCGGGAAGCGCAGGCGGACACCTTGAACGAGTGCAGTGATTCTACACAATGTCTCGGTCGCGTGCTGACAATCGCGAACCGGGAGAGATGTGGCGTGGTAGCAGTAGGTTCGGTTTGTCTGTCGTCGCCCCTTTCGTCTAGCGGCGTCATGTGCTCGGCTTTTCCGGGCCAGGGCTAAAGTTAGGGAATCTCCCTCGACCGTGGTATTCCTTCCAGTTCCTAAGCAATATCAAGCGCCCACCATGTCCGGAAGAGGAGCAAGCGTGCTGATTTGGCCGTCAGGCGGCTCAGGAATTCGCTCCGAAGGCTGCCCAAAGCGGTTGCACCAGATGACACGAAAGCCATTCGCCTTCGCGGCGTTGGCGTCCCAGGCGTTTGAGGATAGGAAACACATTTCATTCGCGGAAAAGCCGAAGCGCTCAACCGGTAGTCTGTATACCGAAGGATGTGGTTTAAACACCTTCACGTCCTCGACCGATAGGACCGCATCCAAAACATGGCTGATGCCAGAATTCTCAACTGCTGAGGCGAGCATTTTCGGCGCGCCATTGGAAAGAATGGCAAGCTTCATTCCGCTCGCCTTGAGTCTGGATAGCGTATCCTTAATTTCTGGATAGGTTTTCAGCGAGAGATACAACTGCATCAAGCGCTCGCGTAACGCGGCATCATCGATCTTTTGGCTGTCCATCGCGAAATCCAGCGCGTCTGAAGTAACCTGCCAAAAGTCCACGTGACACCCCATGAGACCGCGAAGCCAGGTGTATTGCAACTGCTTTGTGCGCCAAAGATCGGCGAGGGGCTGCCATTTTGCGCCCAGCACATCCTTTGCCTGCGCCGCCGCGCTGTTAACGTCGAATAGGGTGCCGTACGCGTCGAATACGCAAGCGCGGATTCCTGCAAGACGCAGTGTGGTCATAGTTCCTCCGATAGTTCCTAGGGCGTGTTCACAATCAGGTGATCCATACGTATATACAGGCGAGCCATGATTATGGCGGCGAAATGACGATCGAGCTTTTCGTATCGGGTAGCGATGCGTCGGAAATCCTTGAGCCGCCGGAACAACCGCTCGATGAGATTGCGCGCCTTGTAGAGGCGCTTGCTGTAGCGCCGAGGCGCGATGCGATTGGACCGTGGCGGGATGACCGCCTCGGTGCCCTGGTCGTGCAGGAATTCGATGAGCGCGTCGGCGTCGTAGCCCTTGTCGGCGACCACGGCGTCGGCCTGCTCGGCGCGGGCGATCAGCGTAGGCGCTTCGGTAATGTCGGCTTCCTGCCCGCCAGTGAGCGTGAAGGCAAGCGGCTTGCCTTTGCAGTCGGCAAGCATATGAAACTTGGCGCCCCACCCGCCGCGGGAGCGACCGAAGCTTTGCGCGCCGTTGTTTTTAGCGCCCCGGCGGCATGCGGATGGGCGCGCACGGTCGTGCTGTCGATGAACACCGCGCGAAGCTGCGGATCGGCGCTCACATGTTGCAGCAGTCCATCTCAGCGTTCGGAGCGTGTCCAGCGGCCAAACCGTACGAAGGTGGTGTGGCAGTTGCCCAGTTCGGCGGGCAAGTCGCGCCAAGGCGCCCCGGTGCGAAGCACCCACAGCACCGCTTCGATGAACAGACGATTGTCTTTGGCGTGGCGTCCCGGGTCGCCGGGTTTGCCAGGCAACAGCGGCTCGATGTGCGCCCATTGGGCGGCAGTCAGTAGTTGGCGGTTCATCCTGATCGGTATCCAAAGAACAGGATGTAAACAGATTTTGCGTCAAGTTAATAGCCCCCAGCGCGGGATTTGATTGTGAACACGCCCTAAGTCGAGGTGACTAGACTATAAATGCCGCACATGCCAAGCTAGATTGACAGGGTTGTGCCGCATATTTACTATGATATATCAGCCGTATCGGCAAAACATATTATAAGGTCTTTTTTGTAGCACCCCCGCATGGCAACGACGGGGAAAGGAGAAGGCAATGCCGAAAATGCTCTTGAGCGAGGCGGTGCGACAGTATCGCCGCGATGGATACTATTTTCCCGTGCCGGTGCTCAGCCCTGAGGAGGCAGACCATTACCGGCGCTGCCTGGAGGAGCACGAATCCAGGAGCGGAGAACCGCTGCAGGGTAACTGGCGGCACAAGACCCATCTAATCTTTACTTGGGCCGACGAACTGGTGCATCACCCGAAAATTCTCGACGCCGTTGAGGACGCAATCGGGCCCGATATCCTTTGCTGGACCACCAACTTTTTCATCAAGGAGGCGAACAACCCAGGCTTTGTTTCCTGGCACCAGGATTCGACTTACTGGGGTCTCGATCCGGACGACGTTATCACAGCCTGGATCGCGTTTACCGACGTCACGCCCGAGAACGGCTGCATGCAGGTAATTCCGGGTAGCCACAAGGTCGATCAATTGCCGCACACGGACACGTTCCACAAAGACAATCTGCTGTCGCGTGGTCAGGAGATCGCAGTGGACGTAGATAAGTCCAAGGCGGTCAACATGGTACTGAAAGCGGGGGAGATGTCGCTGCACCACATTAAACTGGTGCATGGTTCCGACCCCAATCGTAGCAACGACCGGCGCATCGGCCTGGCGATCCGTTACATTCCAACTTTCGTGCGCCAGATCAAGGTGCGTGATTCGGCGATGCTTGTGCGCGGCACCGACAAATATCGTCACTTCGACTACGAACCGCGACCGCGAGCGGACCTGGACCAAGCGGCGCTTGCAGCCCACGCCGATGCAATCGAACGTCAGGTGAAAGCACTCTACCACGGTACTGAAAATCAGGAATTCCGCGCCTGAGAGTTTAAAAAAAGCGGGGATGGCTCCCTTGGTGCTCCCCCTGATCCGATCGTGACAGAGCGATTGTTGTTAAGTGCTTCAAGCGCGGGTGTCGAAGCGAGAGGTTACTTGACTGAAGAGCGCAAGGAGCTGAGCGTGCCGGATCTCAAGAAAGCGAAGAAGTCAGGACGGAAGCTGGCGATGGCTTCGATTCCTGATTATCCGTTAGCGGTCTGGGCCGCGCGCATCAGACTGGACATCCTCGGCATCGGCGACAGCATGGGCGTGGTCACCTTCGGCTTTTCCAACACCTTGCCGGTGACGGTTGATATGCTGATCCAGCACTACCGGGCGGTGAGGCGCCGCGCGCCGAATACGTTCAATCTCGTCACCAATGCCTTACGGCAGTGATCCCAATCCGGCCCTTGCCGTGATAAGTGCGTTGCACTTCATGAAGGAAGGCGGCGTGGATTGCGTTAAAATGTAGAGTAGGCGTCAAGTTTCCGATTCAGAACATCTTCACCTTCGGAATTGGCGTAGGTGGCGCCAGCGGCGGCCAGTGTCCGGACACGGACCACAGCTTCGCGATGAGACCGGAGGAGATCGCACGGCTGGAACAGGCCACCGGCCGGAGGCTCCAATAGAAAATGGCGTGGGTCTTGCGCCGTCTTTCTTACCGACCCAGGTCGAAGCACCTACGTGATCGCACTGGCACCGCGCGCGGCAGGTGCGTCCTCCTTCTGCTGCAGCGAAAAGATTGAGGTATAGCCGCCCGACCAGTCCGGCGGGATCAAGCATGGGCGCGGATCGTGATGGGCGAAGGCCGCGCGCTTTCCGCGAATGACTGCCTGATCGTGCTTGGGCTTGAGCGGATTAAAAGTGTATGGAAAGGCGTCGGCCGAAGTCAAGGTGTACAGCAGCAGCGGCCGGCCGAGATCGGAGTCGTTTCTCGGCGAACCGTGAATGGTTCGGCAATTGTGCAGCGTCAGCGAACCTGCCGGACCCGTCAGATAGACGGCCTTGGACAGATCGATCCGGGCAAGATCGCTGTCGCCGAGGCATCCGATCCAGTTGCCCCGGTCGTCATACTGGGTAAGTAGCGGCTCAATCAGGTGGCTCCTGGGAATTACGCCCAGCGGACCCTGGTCCATGCCGCAGTCGTAGAGATACGTGCCCACGGTCAGCGGAGAGTAGTTGGTGTGCGGCCAAAACGATATGTCGTAATGCCATTTCACCTCTTCACCACCTTTCTTCCACTTGAAATTCAGTTTGGAGTGGTGGAATTTGACATCCGGCCCGACCAGATCGGCCACGATGTCGGGCATTTCCGATTTGGTGCAGTAGTCCCAGAACACCGAATGGTGCTCGGCTGGATTCGACACGCGTCGCAGACGCGGGGCGTCGGGGCGGTGGTCAGGTTCGAGGTCGAAGATTGTGTCCGACTTGGTGATCCTGCGGCTGCGCTCGATCATCTCTTCGGTGGCGTCGCGCAGTTTTCCGATCCAATCGTCGCCGATGATCTTTTCCAGCAGGATATAGCCCTGGGAGAAATAGGCTTCGCGTTGAGCCTGTGTCAGTATGCGCGGAGGAATGGCAAGGATCTGTTCCGGGGTCATAATGCTCTCCTTTGGTTCTGCCGCTGCGCTAATTGCCGAGATATAGTCTTTTGATGGTGTCGGTTCTTTGCAAATCTTCCGAGCGCCCCTCGATCGATATGTTTCCTGATTCCAGCAGGTAGGCGCGCTCGGCGCACTCTAGCGCCATGGCCGCGTTCTGCTCAGCCAGCAAGATTGTCATACCGCCGTCCGCCAGTTTGCGCACGGTCTCGGCGATTTCGTCAACGACGATCGGCGCCAAGCCCAAGGTGGGCTCGTCGAGGAGCAGGCATTTTGGCTTCGCCATCAGCCCGCGGCCGATCGCAAGCATCTGCTGCTCGCCGCCGGACATCGACCCGGCTTTTTGTGCGCGACGCTCATGCAGTCGCGGGAACATGCCGAATACATATTCGAGGTCTGCGCCCGTTCGGTCGCGATCACTTCTGTGGTAGGCACCCATCAGAAGATTCTCCGCTACGGTGAACTTGACGAAAACCTGCCGCCCTTCGGGCACTAGCACCAGGCCACGATTGACCCGCTCATGTGTGGCCAGCGCGGATATGTCCGTGCCGTCAAAGCGCAACGTGCCGGAAGTCGCTTTTTTTAAGCCCAATGCGGTACGCAAGGTCGTGGTCTTGCCGGCGGCATTGGCGCCAATTAGCGAAACGACTTCACCTATGCCGACCTTAAGTGTAAGGTCCTTCAGGACGTGGTTCTTACCGTAGTGAACGTTAACGCGCTCAAGCTCGATCATGGCGGTGCCCCAGATAGGCCGCGATGACTTTGGGATCGCGCAACACCGCTTCCGGGGTGCCTTCGGCAATTTTGGCGCCGTGGTGCAGGCTGATGGCGCGGTCGGCGAGCTTGCCGAGAAAGCCGACCTTGTGATCGATCACGCACAGGGTCGTGCCGTGCATACGAAGATCGCGTAGCACCGCTTCGAGGTTTTCGATTTCGGCTTGCCCCATGCCCGACGTCGGTTCGTCGAGCAGCAGCAGTTCGGGCTCGCACATCAGCGCCATTGCTACACCCAGCATCTTTTCCTCGCCGTAGGACAGTTCTGCAGCGGTTTGGTCGCGAGCTGCTTCCAGGCGGCACAGGCGGATTACCTCGCCGGCGCGTTGCTCCAGATCGCCGCCCGCGTGGCCCGCGTTGGTATTGAACAGCGTGGCGATCCGCCGCCAGCCCAAGCGCCGCTTCAGCATCAAGTGCCCGGCAATCATCAGGTGTTCGAATACGCTGAGTTCAGCAAACAGCTGCGGGTTCTGGAAGGTTTTCACTACGCCGGCTGCCGCGATGTTATGCGGCTGATTGCCGCTGATCTGCTGCGCCTTCCATTTTACTGTTCCGGCGCTCGGTGCGAGTACGCCCGCGATCAGGCTGAGCAGCGTGGTCTTTCCGGATCCGTTGGGTCCAAAAACGCCGACAATTTCCCCTCGGTCGATTGAAAATGACAAGTCGGAAACGGCGGTGAGCCCACCGAAGCGCTTGGTCAGGCCGGAAACTTCAAGCAGCATGGCGGCGCCGTCCGAGCGCGGAAACGGCCCCATATATGCCCTGCGGCATGACGAGGATGGTGAGGATCAGGATAGACCCGTAGACCATTGAGCGAATCTCTGCGCTGAACTCGATCAGATGCGGAAGCGCGGTGAGTGCCAGCGCACCGATTATTGGGGCTGCGACCGCGCTACGCCCGCCGAGCAGCACCATTGCTATGATCGCCAGCGACTGGTCGATCGACAGAAACCCGGGATCTATCGAACCAAGGTAGTAGGAGTACAGGCTGCCCGTGACTGCCGCAATCATGCTGCCAGCCACGAACGCCGCAAGTTTGTAGCGAAACACGTTGATACCGAGCGCGTCGCCGAGCTCATCGTTCAAACGTATGGCTGCGAAACAGCGCCCCATCCATGAATTCACCAGCCGCCAGCACACCAGCACCGTCAGCGCGAGTGAAATCAGGCTGACGTAATACCACATAGGCGTCCCGGCCAGCTTGACCACGCCATGCCCGGGTAGCCACAAGGTTGGCTTGTTCTGCAGGATGATGCCGAGCGTGCCATTGGTGACACTGTCCCAATTAAGCACCACCAGTCGTGCCAGCTCCGAAAACGCGAGGGTTACCACGGCGAAATAGAACTCTTTGAGCCTGAATCGGAAACAGATGGTACCGACGATCAAGGAAAGCACCATCACCAAGGCTGACGCGAGCAACGTAGCGATCCAGAACGATACGCCCAAGCGCGTCATGCCAAGGTAAGTCGCGTATGCGGAAATGCCGAAGGCGGCAGCGTGAAACATGGAAAGCTGCCCAGCAAACCCGAAAATCAGGTTAAAACTAACCGCAAGCATGCCCAGCAGGAAGGAAAACACCAGAATGGTCAGAATAAAATCGCTTTTGACCAACGCCGGCAGCAGCGCGAAGATCGCGACAACGGCGAGCAGGCGTGCGCCGGCGCTCATTTGCGCCCCGCGAACAGGCCGGCTGGCTTGAACAGCAGGATCGCGACCAGAAAGACGAGGCCGTAGGCATCGCGGAACGAAAGGGGTAGGTAGAGCGAGCCGACGCCCTCAGTCACGCCGAGTATGATGCCGCCGAACAGCGCGCCTATTACGCTGCCGATGCCGGCGAGAATGGCCGCCTCGATTGCCTTGAGGATGTACATGCTGCCCATGGTGGGATCGATCGAATAGAGACTTGCATAGAGCGCGCCACCCAACCCGGCGAGGCCGGTCGAGTAGACCACCACGCCGGATTGCAGCCGCTTGGTGCGCACGCCCATCAACTCTGCAGCCTCTGGGTTCTGCGCATAAGCGTAGACGGCCCGACCGATCCAGGTCCGCGTGAGTGCAGCATAGGTGGCGAAAATCACTGCGAGCAGGACCAGAAACACCACTAGCTTCATCTTTGGCACGATCAGCCCGAAAATATGGAATACGCCGGGAAGCACGTAGTTCATTTCCCTCGGTGTGGATGTCCAGAGGAGCAACGCAGCTCCTTCCATGACCGCAATCAGGCCGATCGACACGAGCAGGCCGTTGATCAGGTTGTTGCGCGTAAACCGGAATAGTGCCTGATCCGCGATCAGGCCGGCGAGCGTAGTGATGGCGACGGCGCCGGGGACTGCCAACACGTAGGGAAGGTGCGCGCCGTCGGTCAGGTACCACGCCATGTACGCACCCAGCATCATGAACACGCCAAGGGCGAAGTTCACGATGCCGGTAATGCCGAATGTGAGGGTAACGCCGAGAGCGACGATTCCGTACAGCGTTCCGACGATGGCGCCATTAAGGAGCTGACCGACTATTAATTGCCCCACGGAACTATTTTGGTTCGATGTGGGTTACGGTGATTGCGCCGCCTTTCTTCATGTCCAGAATGTCGAAGTCGAATACCGCCTCGCCGGTCTTGTCGTAGCGGATATTCCAGACGCCATGGTAGGTGAATGACATCATGGCCTGCTTGACTTTGGCGACGTCGTCGACGGTGCCCGCCTTCTTCATCGCGTCGACCAGCATGTTAACCTGGTCGTAGCAGGAGGAAGAGCACAGGGGCGCTTGGTCATACGGAAAATCAGTTTTGTAATACGCCTTATATGCTTCGATGAAGGCTTTGGTCTTCGGCTCGGTCTTCTGGGCTTGTTCGAAATACTTGGGGATGTAGGCAATATAGTCATCGATCATGTCTTTGTTCTTCAAGGCGGGTCCCATCGAGCCGCGCACCGTGAAGAATTTATTGAACAGTCCGGTCTCCGTCGCCTGGCGCACGATATCGTAGAGCGGGCCGTCGCTATAGCCAGGAAATAGATAATCGGGCTTGCCGGCGGCAAGTTTGGCGAGCGGCGCGGAAAAATCCTTGGTGCCAGGCTCGAACATTTCCACCTGCAGGTCGATGCCCGCGGTTTTGAAGATTTGCTTGTAGATGTCCACCGCAAGGCGGCCGAATGCGTCATTTTGGAACAGCATGGCCACTTTCTTTACGCCCTTCTGTTTTAGGCGGTTGACCATCAGCTGGCCAAAGCCGGAGGGCCCCGCGTCCCAGTTCCAGGTGCGCAACAGGTATTCGTGGTTGGGTGTGCCCAGCTTCGCATGGATGCCGGTGGCGCCGCCCATCAGCAGAAACTTGCCATTGTTTTGCGTCAAATACGGTTCGACGCCGTTGAACACATTGGTGAGAAACGGTCCCAATATGTACTTGACCTTGTCCTGCTCCAGCAGTTGTTTTGCTTCAATCAACGCTTCCTGCGGGTTGCCGCGCGTGTCGGGCGCGATCAATTCGAGCTTGTAGTTCTTGCCTGCAACGTTGAAGCCGCCGGCTTTGTTGATTTCTGCAACGGCGAGCTTCGCGCCCTGGTGGCTCATCCATCCGTAGGTGGCGATCGGCCCTGTTTGCGCCTCAATCTGCCCGAGTTTTACGACGTTCTGCGCGGCAACGGGTGCTGTCGCCAGCGCAGTCAACAGGGTTGCCGCTGCGCCCATTTTCACAAAATGACCTGCATTCATGATTAACCTCCTCCGTTGAACTGAACTAAACAAGCGCCAGACCGGCATGCTCCAGTATGAGAATGAGGCAGTCGGACAGGTGATATATTATGAGTATGTTTGGTGATACTACTCGTCCCTCGATGGCTTATCAAGCCGCACACGCGACGATCCCATTGTTGTTCACCATGGTGCCTAATTAGCCACCATGCGTTTGGCAAGCTCGACCGCTTCGCCGGCATCGCCGGCGTATCCGTCGGCGCCGATGTCGTGGGCGAATTTCTTGTTTACGGCGGCGCCGCCGACGATGATCTTCACTCCCTCACGCAGCCCGCTTGCCTCGAGCGCCTTGATCACTTTGCCCATTTCCGCCATGGTCGTGGTGAGCAGAGCCGACAGGCCTACGATGTCGGGTCGGTACTCCTCCACCGCCTTAACGAACGCCTCTGGAGGCTGATTAATTCCCAAGTCCTTCACATCGAAGCCCACGCCGCGAAGCATGGTGATCACCATGTTCTTACCGATGTCGTGGAAATCGCCGCGCACAGTGCCGACCAGCGCTTTGCCGGTGACTTCGCGCTTGGCCGCGGCTAGACCGGGTTCGAGCACCTTCAGTCCTTCATTCATGGCCCGGGCCGATAGCAGCACCTGGGGAATGAACAACTCGCCAGTGCTGAATTTCACGCCGATCGCCTGCATTGTCTCCAGCATGCCGTGATCGAGTATCTGCTTCGCGCTCAGGCCGTTATCAAGCAGCGCCTGGACGTGGGTGCGGATCTCCTTGTGCCGGCCCTTGTGTACGTCCTCGCGTACCTGGTCGTAATCCTGGCCCCCGGATTCGAGTGGCGCCACCCGCAGCTTGGCGTCTTCGATCTCCTCCGCCGAAAGCGGTCGGGCCGCACCGCCGCGCAGCGGCAAGCGTGCTTCCTCTTCCACCCGTTCGCCAATCCGGATCAGCCGCTCGAACACGGCGTTAGGGGGAGTGGTGTCGGCAATGCCGAGTATGAAGCGTTTGCCCGGCGCAATGACCTCGAACAGGTGATCCAAGTAGGCCTCGAATTCCGCTTCCGTGGCCGATTCGGCCAGAATCATGTTCGATGGTATGCCGCCGAAAATGGTGAGCTTGTCGCCCCACCTTTGGTAGTACTCGTCGATTCTCACCTTGGTCATCGGGTAGGGGCAGATCGCCTCTGCCACGTGCATGCCGGAATCGCGGATCAGATCCATAAGCCCGTAGTTCTCGCCGTCGCAGTGCACCAGAGACACTTTCCCCTTGTCCTCGAGGGCCTGCGACGCTTTGCGGATCCAGGGTGTTATCTCCTTCTCGAAGTACTCCGGGTAGGTGATCATGTCGTCGACGTTAGCGCCCCACAACGCGAGTTCGGCCGGCGAGTCGGTGATGATTTTCAGACCTTGATCGAAAAAATTCTCTACGCTCTTCGCGAGCGCGCGCATTTCTTTCTGGTAATCGTTGTAGTGAAAATAAAAATCTGTCGCATCCAGGAATTCCTTCTGAATGTGGTGCATGGGGGAACAGGCCAGACCGATCATGGTGCCGGGAACGCCGTCCTCACCGATGTACTTCTGCCAGTCGCGAAAGCGGTCGAAGCTGGGGACGAGCGTCAGGTTCTCAAACAGGTAGCCGACCACCTTGTAGTCCTCGGGCCGCTTGATTACGTGCTCCTCGATCCAAGTGATCGAGGCGCCGGCCCGCCGCATTTCGTCGGAGTACATCGTCTTGGTGCTCACGCTGCCCACAGGCGTGTGATAGAGCACTGTGGTGTAATCACCCTGTCGCTGCACCTCGATGTCGATATTGGGTGAAAACTTATAATCGAACACCATTTCCTTCAGGCGATAGAGGCCGAGGGCACGGTGCAGCATGTCGTCAGGTTTGTCTACCTTGAGGAACTCGGGCACGATCTTGTGCAATGCCCAACCTTGCGCGCGTGATATCTCATCCTGCGTCCGGCCCTTGTGCTGCGGCGGCAGCGTGTCGAAAGCGACATTGGCGTTGTACCAGAGGTCGATGCGCGGCACGTAGGGTAGGGCGTCTGGCATCTCCCCCTTGAGTGCCATCAGGATTCTCTGTTTGTGGGTTGGCATGGGTCCTCCTTTTTAGCGGCCTGGAGCTAGCTGCCCGAACGCCAAGCGAGCACCCCGAGGACCGCGTCCACGCCGCGTAACATATCAGGAATATATGATGTACAAGTTTGATCCAGATCAAAGCGATCGCAAGTCGTGTGTCTGGCGCGGTCCTCCCGATCAGGGAGGGTCGCAGATTGCGCGCATCGGTGCGACGCAACAAGCGATGGTTAGATGTATTCAGGCCGGCTGCTGTTTGAATGGCTTGAGCGCATGCTTGGCGATCGCCTGTCTGAGTTCGGGCTTGATGTGCGTCTCATCGTATCCATTGAATAAGTGCCCGAGCAGTCCGCGCTTCAGATCGCTCGTGTTCATGATCCAGTCGGCGATGGGGAAAGTCAGGTTCATGTTGATGTCCATCATGATGCCCTGGTTGTGATGCGCGGTATGGTGCCGCCGGATGGTGTTGACAAAGGTCGCATTGCGCACGAACCAGTTCTCGTGCACGTGGCAGCAGTAATGGAAACTTTCGTAGATAAGGTACTGGCCCACCATGGTCACCAGCAGGATGTAGCCGGCGTTGGCGTTGATGAGCCAGCCTAGCAGCAGTGCAAACGGCGTGCCAAGCGCAATAAAAGTGAAAAGTGCGCGCCAGGGAAAGAAAATGATGCGGAATTCGCGCGTCGAATCCACCGTCATCTCGCCGTCGGTGAAGTACTGGTGGTGTTGGCGGGTGTGACGGTCGTAGATCGCGCGCAACGCCCAAACGTCCACCAGGCGGTGCATGACGTATTTGTGGATCCACCATTCGAAGAGATTAGAGAAGCAGAATACGGGTACCACTAGCAGCCATTCCCAGCTCGGGTTATGCAGGCGCGAGACGCACCAGACGATCACCGCCAGGCCGACTGCGTACATTACCCCGATATGGACCAGTCCGTTATAGAGAGGATGGATCTGCGCTTGGTAGTCCTTGCGGAACTTGCGCTGGCGCTCTGACATCATGTGCGGCCTCCTTTCGTTCACGGTCACCGCCGGAGTCCGACGGCTAATATACCACGCGTATATCGAATGCTACGCGCGCATGCCGCTTTTTACAAGCCTACCGTGTGGTGGGGCGGCGCCGAGCCCGGTGGCGCGCGGTTCGGTGCCTCACGCAAGTCCGTGCCGTCCAGTCGCCGCGGCGCGACTTTTTTTCTCACCGCAAGACGGGCGGCATTGGCGATGGATTGGCCGTTGGAGAAGTATCGAACCGTGACGCAAGCCGGGGCCATCGCCTCGTGTTTGGCCGAGAGGCGGCGAGCAGGGATACGCCGCGCCGCGGCAAAAAGCGTTTGTAAGGGATTTCGTAGTAGTCGTCGGTCAGCCAGGCGAGGCGCGGCTTCGCGCCGGCGTCCAGTTCGATCGGCCAAGCGGAGCGGGCGATGGCGGTAGCGAATGTCCTGCCTTGCACCACGTTCGCATTTGCCGGCGTCGCCACGCCATCCATGTGTCGGATTTCGCGCACGCCGACGTGGACCCCGGTGTCATTGCCCCAGCACGTCGGTGGCAACGCGCTTGGTCGGGCGTCTGTCCGAGATCGCGAATTCGGATTTCATGTGGCCCCCGTCGGCCATGGCATCCCCGCTCAAAAATCCGTAGACACCGTATCCCGCGTGAATTGGGTGACGGTGTCGATCAGTCTGTCCATCGCCTTGCCGGCTCCGGCCTCGTTGCCCGCCGCAATCGCGCGCGCGACGTTGGCGTGCAGTTTGGCGGTAAGCGGCAGATCGGCCGCCTGCTTGTAATGGAGGAACCAGAAGCGCCGTGACAGCGAGTGCATCAGGTTCATGGCCCCAACAGCGAACTCGTTGCGCGCCGCGAGTACCGAGAGATCGTGGAATTCGCGGTCGACGCGCATGAACGATACCGCGTCGTTGGCCTTGGCACTTCTGTCAAATGCGCGCGCGATCTCAAGAAAGTGCGCACGCTCCTCCGGCGTGGTGCGCCGTGCCGCGCTTTTCGCGACCAGTCGTTCCACCTCGCGCCGTATCTCGAGCAGCCGCAACTGGCTACTGACGTTGATCTCAGAGACGATTATCCCCCGCCGCGGCAGAATCATGACAATGCGCTCTCGCGCGAGGCGCTGCAGCGCCTCGCGTATCGGCGTGCGTCCGATTCCCAAGCGCTGCGACAGTGCTGTCTCCGATACCGCGCTGCCAGGCGGTAGTTGCAGTGTGACGATCATCTCTTCCAGGTGGGTATAGGCGCGGTCGGTCAGGGTCGATCCGGGATCGAGCGCGCCGCCAGCCGGCTTTTTCCGCTGTGCTTTTTTTGGTGTCATTGGTGCTTACGCTTTTCGACGAGGCCGAGAAATTTCTCATACTCCTTTTCGTCCACTCCGTAGCTGTGGTCGTCATCCGGAAACGTGCCTGCCTTGACGTCGTCGATATAGGCCTTGATTCCGCGTACCGCCACCTCGGTCAGGTTCGCGTACCTCTTAGTGAACTTGGGTTTGAAATCGGTGAATACTCCGAGGAGATCGTGACAGAGCAGGATTTGCCCGTCCGTACCGATTCCCGCGCCTATGCCGATCGTCGGAATTTCGAGTTGTTTCGATATGACCGCCGCTATCTTGGCCGGGACCGCTTCGAACTCGAGCATGAAGCACCCCGCATCCTGGATGGCGAGAGCGTCGGCGAGGACTTGCATTGCTGCTTCGGCGCTGCGACCCTGGATCTTGAACCCGCCAAACATCGCAATGGTGTGGGGCGTGAGGCCGATATGTGAGGCCGTCGGAATGCCCGCATCGACCAGCGCCTTAAGGATGTGGGCCTGCGATTTCCCACCCTGCGGCTTGACCGCGTCGCTGGCGGCCTCCTGCATGAACCGCGTGGCATTGACCAGCGCGCGGTCGACAGTGTTGTAACTCTGATACGGCATGCACCCAAGGACGAAGGTGGCGGGGGCACCGCGGCGGATGGCTGCCGCATGCATCACCATCATGTCCATGGTGGCCGGAATGGTGTTCGGGTGGCCGTGGGCAATCATGGCCAAGCTGTCGCCGACCACGGCGACGTCAACCCCCGCCGTTTCAGCCCATTTGGCTGCGGTGTAATCGGGCACCGACATGTACACCATTTTTTCGCCGGTGCGTTTGGAATCGCGAATTTCCTGGATCGAACGCTTTTTCCGCTCCGCGCCTAAGGTTGAATAGGCCAAATAGGGCTCCTTGTCACAAAACTGATATGCGTGCAGTATATCAATTGTTCTGTCAGCAGTGTGGGGTGCGGGATGCAAGAACTGCGTTCATGGCCGGAGCAAGGGTACTTGCTGCGGGAGGTGCAGAGTATGCCATGAAAATAATCGACATCGAGCGACGTCTCATCGAGTCCGGGCTTAGCGTACGTGGGGCGTTTCATCCCGTAGTGGGCGACGGCGTGCCGCCGCTCGCGTCAGGCGCCCCCACGCACACGGTGGTTCTTGCCGGTAATGCGGGACCACACATGTGGGGCCGCTATGCCGTCGCCCGGGCTGAGAGCGAGCTTACTCTAGACGCGTGGTCGGAAATCGTTCTCACTGATCTCGCCGAGCGCCTGGAGGCGTGCGCAGTGTTTCCATTCAAACGCCCCTACCTTCCTTTCCAGCGCTGGGCTACGCGCGCGGAAGCCTGTCATGCGTCGCCGCTGGGGTTGCTCATCCACCCGGACTACGGCGTGTGGCATGGCTATCGCGGGGCGCTGTTGTTTGCGCAGGAACTGGAGCTGATCGAGCCCGACCGCCGCCCGAGCCCATGCGCCAGCTGCGCCGACCGGCCCTGCCTGTCGGCCTGCCCCGTGGGCGCGTTTTTCGACGCGGGCTACGATGTGCCGGCCTGCGCGCGCTATCTGGGGACTGCGCCTGAGCCCGCGTGCATGAATATCGGGTGCTTGGCGCGCCACGCCTGCCCCGCGGGGCGCGACTACCGCTACTTGCCGGAACAGGCGCGCTTTCACATGCTGTCGTTTCTGCGCAACCATCACCCCGGCGCGGATGCTGCGCCCGCGCCGGCAGCGCGCCCGCCGGCATGACGTCCATTTGATCCAGATCAAATGCATAACTCATATATTACTGATATATTAGCCGGAATGCTACACCGGCGACCGATGTAAACGACGAGGGAGGGCGGACATATGACCGACATACTTGCGACAATCAAGGAAAAATGCGTCAAAGGTAAGCGCGTGGAACTTTTGGAAGAGGTGAAGCGCGCGCTTGCAGAAGGTATCGATGCCAAGACAGTGATGACAGAGGCGTTGATACCGGCCATGTCGGTGGTGGGCGAGAAGTATTCCTCCGGCGAGTATTTTCTACCACAGATGATGCTCGGCGCGCGCGCGATGAGCGAGGCGCTGCAGTTTCTAAAGCCGCATCTCGCGCAGGGAACCTATGAGAAAAAAGGCAAGGCGGTGGTCGGCACGGTCCAGGGCGACTTTCACGACATCGGCAAGAACATCATCAAGATCATGCTCGAAGGCGGCGGCTACGAGGTCATCGACTTGGGCGTGGACGTGAGCCCGGACGCGTTTGCCGGCGCGGTACAGAAAGAGGCGCCGCGCTTCGTTCTGCTGAGCGCGCTCATTACCCTCACCATGGAGAGCATGCGCAAGACCGTCAAGGCTCTGGAAAACGCCGGTGTGCGCGGGCAGGTGGTGGTTGGAATCGGCGGAGCTCCGGTGACGCAGAAGTTCGCCGACGAGATCGGCGCCGATTTCTACAGCCAGGATGCATACGGCTGCGTCGAGAAGTGCAACCAGTTGCTGCATTGAGCGCCACGCCAGGAGAGAGCGAAATGACACCCAAAGAAAGAGTGATGACGGCGCTGCACCGCGGCCAGCCCGACCAAATACCCTGGGTCGAGAACGAGGTGGAAGAGGTGCTGCAGATACAGATCATGGGCGGGCGCACCGATTACACGCCGGGAGAACTGTGCCGGGCCCTGGGAATGGACGGCTTCGGCTACCATTTTCCTACCGGACGCGCGGGCGCCGCCAGTCAGGCGCTGCAGTCGGCTGCATCGATGAAGGAATCTTATTATTTTCCGAAGAAGATCACTTTCGACTTCGTCCCGCCGTGGATCGCCGACATGGGTGTGGAGCCGAGCGGGCGCACTTTCGTCAAGAAAGGCCTGCTGACCGATCGCGATTCGCTCAAGCTGTTCAACGAATTCCTGCCTGACCCGAACCATCCGGCGCGCTACGAGCAGATCGCGAAATGGATCGAGCAGTACCGTGAGGACTACGCCGTGTACGCGCGCATCCGCCTGGGCACCGCGAGCGCAATCGAAAGCATGGGGCTGGACGTGTTCTCGCTGATGATCTACGACGATCCGGATCTGGTGAAGGAGATCCATCGGCGTTTTTCCGAATGGTCTGTGAAAGTAGTCGAAAACCTGAACAAACTGGATCTCGACTTCTATTGGGCCAACGACGACCATGCCGACACCAAGATGCCCTGGGTCAACATGGAGATGTACGAGGAATTCTTGTTCCCATACCAGAAAATGGTCGCGGACGCGATGAAGAAGCCCTGGGCCTTCCATAGCGACGGCAACTTGTTTCCGATACTCCCCGGGCTTGTGAAGCTTGGAATGAACGCCATCCACCCGATCCAGCCTGCGGCGATGGACATCGCCAAGATGAAGGCGGAATATGGCTCCAGGGTGTGCCTAATCGGCAACATCGATCTGGACTACACCCTTACCCTGGGCACGCCCGAGGAGGTCGACAAAGAGGTCAAGGAACGCATCGCTGCCGCGGGAAAGGGCGGCGGTTATATCATCAGTAGCGCCAACAGCCTGACCGACTACTGCAAGATTGAAAACGTCTGGGCGATGTCCAAGGCCCTGCAGAAGTACGGCAAGTATTGAGCCGGCCATGCTGATCGTCGCCGAACGCATCAACGCCTCGCGCAAGGCGATTCGCGCCGCGCTGGAGAAGCTGGACGCCGAAGCCATAGCGAACGAAGTGCGCTCGCAGGACGCAGCCGGGGCGAATTACATCGACCTGAACGGCGGCACCTTCCCCGGACGCGAGGCCGAGCTGCTTTGCTGGCTGGTGGATACGGCGCAGCAGGCTACGAAGCTGCCTCTGTGCCTCGACAGCCCGGACCCGGTCGCGCTGGAGGCGGCGCTGAAGCGGCTCAAGGGGCCTAGACCGATGATCAATTCGATCAACCTGGAGCCGGAACGCTTCGAGCGCATGCTTCCGCTGGTGCGAGAGCACGGCGCCAAACTGATCGCGCTGGCGCAGGGGGAGGACGTGCCCGCGGCGAGCGCCGAGGGAAAGGTCGAACTTGCCAGCCGGCTGGTGGAGGAGCTTGTCCAGACCGGAATGGCGCTCGACGACATCTACGTCGATCCGCTGGTCTTCCCGGTGGGAACCGATTCGGCTTCTGGGCTGGCCACGGTGACGGCGATGCGCGAGATCATGACGCGTTATCCCGGAGTGCATACAATCTGTGGTCTGACCAACGTTTCGCATGGCCTGCCGGCGCGTAAACTCGTCAACCGCACTTTCCTCGCAGGCGCGATCGCGAATGGGATGGACGCGGCCATTGTCGATCCGACCGATGTCCTGCTCATGGGAACGCTGTTCGCTGCGGAAGCGGTGTTCGGGCGCGACGAATACTGCGTCAACCTCATCGAAGCGTTCCAAGCGGGCAAACTCGCCTGAGCCTTCTGGACTCGCTGACCCAACCAGTCTACAGCCATGAGGAAGCCTGAACTCAGGGCCGGCGGGATCGGCGTCTCCTTTCTCCCCGATTCACGTCAGACGACGGTGGCCGAAGGCGACCATCTGCTACTGGCCGCATTGAAAGCCGGCGTAGGCATCAAATCGGTGTGCGGCGGACGCGGCAAATGCGGTACCTGCCTGGTACAGCTTGAATCGGCGGACGAAGCGGCGCTCTCCCCCGTCAGAGAGGAAGAAATCGCCCTGCTTCCCTCAGTGGAAGAGGGAAAGCGTTATCGTTTGGCCTGCATGGCCGAAGTGCGCGGTGAGGTGTGCGTGTCGATCCCGCCCGAGAGCCAGGCGCTTAAGAGTCCGCCGCGCAAGCCCTATACCGTGACCCGCATCGCGCTCGCCCCCGCGGTGAAGCGCGTGGCGCTGGATGTCGAAGGCGCCTGTGTCGAGCCGCTGCGGCCGCTCGCCGGGCGCATCGCCGACGCGCTCGCCCGCGCTGGGCAAGGCAAGCTCGAACTGCCGCTCGCCACGCTCGCCGATTTTTCGCGCGAGCCGGATTTCGATTCGAGCAAGAATGTCAGCGCCACGCTTGAGAAGCGGCGCGTGCTGCAACTCACCCGCGGCAAGCCGCGGCCGCTGCACGGCCTCGCGGTGGACATCGGCACCACCTCGATCGTCGTATTCCTGTGCAACCTCGAGCGGGGCGACATCGCCGCCGTGCGCACGGCAAGCAACCCGCAGGCTGCCTATGGCGAGGACGTGATATCGCGCATGACGCATATCGACAGCGACGTGGCGATGCTCTCCGCGCTGCAAAAGCTGCTGGTAGACGAAATCAACCGCATGATTGCGGATGCGGCGCACGAAGCGGGCGTCGTGCCGGCCGACATCGCAGATGCGGTGGTGGTGGGTAATCCGACCATGCAGCACATCCTGCTCGGCATCAATCCGGCGCCGCTGGGCCGTGCGCCCTATCTGCCGGTACTTTCCGACGGTGTGGAGGTGGAAGCGGCAAGGCTGGGGCTGGCGATGATGCCGCGAGCACCGGTGTTCGTACTGCCCATGCCCGCCGGATACATCGGCGGCGATACGGTTTCGGCGGTGCTCACGCGCAGGTCGGAGTTCTACCGCGGCAACAACCTGCTGGTGGACATCGGCACCAACGGCGAAGTGGTGCTGGCAAAGGACGGGGTTCTGACGGCGACGTCCTGCGCCACCGGGCCGGTATACGAGGGTGCGCACATCGCCTGCGGCGTGCGCGCCGCCCCGGGCTCGATAGAGCGCGTCTGGTTCGAAGAAGGCGGCAAGCTGCGCTGGGCGGCGATTCCTCCGGGCGAAGGCGAGCGCGACAAGCGCCCGGTGGGTTTGTGCGGCTCGGGGGTCATCTCCACCGTCACCGCGCTGGTCAGCGCCGGCCTGATCGGCAGCGACGGCGCCTTCGCCGCGGCCGGGTCGCATCCGCGTATTCGCGCATCGGCGCAAACGGGCCAGCTCGAAGCGCTGCTGGTGCCAGGGATGGGCAGCCGCACCGGACGCGACATCGTGTTCACCCAACAGGACGTGCGCGCGGTGCAATTGGGCAAGGCCGCCCTGCGCGCCGGCATCGAAATTCTGCTGCGCGAAGAGGGCGTGACGCATCTTGATCACATCTATCTTGCCGGCACCTTCGGCAATCATCTGGAGCCGCGCGACATTGTCGCCATCGGCCTGGTGCCGCCGCTGCCGGTAGAGCGCATCGAATCCATAGGCAATGCCGCCGGCGACGGCGCGCGCATGGCGCTGTTCAACCGGCGCGAGCGGCGCCGCGCGCACCGGCTAGCGCAATCGATGCGGGTGGTGGAGCTGTCATTCCGCGCCGATTTCCAGGACATGTTCGTCGCGGCCACCGAACTGTCCGACGCGGCCATCGACCTCGACGGAGACTAGAACATGCTGGCATTGCGGCGTTGGTCGGTACGGCACTCTGGAACACTGGAATATTTTTACAAGCTCTTCAGTTCGTTCATGACCCACTGTGCGCCGGTATTTCGTATACTGGGCTTCGCCCGCGTCGAACGCATCGTAATTCCGTTCGAACGCAGCGTGAAAGGCCTGATGTTCGATTGCCGCATGTGCGGCGTGTGCCTGTTGTCCAAGAACGGCATGTCCTGCCCGATGAACTGCCCCAAATCCGTGCGCAACGGGCCCTGCGGCGGCGTGCGCGAAGACGGTGGATGCGAGGTCAATCCGTCAATGCAGTGCGTCTGGGTCGAAGGCTGGCTCGGCGTGCAGGGTATGAGCGAGGGCGCCTTGTCGCCGCTTCCCAATGCACCGGCGAACGCGCGCTTCTCCGGCAGTTCGAGCTGGATGCGCCTCGCTCGAGGCGAGCACGGACCGGCGCCGCTGTCCGGCGCGCCAGCGACGGCGACCGACAGCCGCTTCGAGCGTCTCCTCGAAAGCGGGAGCTTCGCCGTTACTGCCGAGTTTTCTCCGCCAGATTCGGCCGACCCCGCGGAGGTATTCGCCCATTTGGATCTCTTCCGCGGCAACGTGGACGCGATCAACGTCACCGACGGCAGTGGCGCCAATTGCCACATGTCCAGTCTCGGCGTATCCGCGCTGCTGATGCAGGCGGACTTCGAACCGGTGATGCAGATTACCTGCCGCGACCGCAACCGCATCGCCATCCAGGGCGACATACTCGGCGCGGCGGCGCTGGGCATACGCAACCTGCTTTGTCTCACCGGCGACAGCACCCTGGTGGGCGACCATCCCGACGCCAAGCCGGTATGCGATCTGGACAGCATGTCCCTGCTGCAGACGGCGCGCGTCATGCGCGACGAAAGCCGCTTTCTTTCCGGCAGAAAGCTGAACGCGGTGCCGCGTCTGTTTCTCGGCGGCGCCGACAACCCGTTTGCGCCGCCTCACGACATGCGCCCGATGCGGCTTGCACGCAAGATCGCGGCCGGCGCGCAGTTCGTGCAGACGCAGTACTGCTTCGACCTGGCGCTGCTCGAGTCCTATATGCAGCGCGTGCGCGACGAAGGTCTGCACCAGCGCTGCCATATCCTTATCGGCGTCGGTCCCATAGGTTCGGCGAAAACTGCGCGCTGGCTGCGTAGCAAGGTACCGGGGGTCTACATCCCGGACGAAGTCGTCAAGCGGCTGGAGCAGGCGGCGGATCCGCGGATCGAGGGGCGCAGGATCTGCGTCGAAATGATCCAGGCGATACGCGCGATACCGGGAATCGCCGGCGTGCATATTATGGCTACGCGCCAGGAACACCAGATTCCTGACATCGTGCGTGAATCCGGCGTGTTGGCCGGCCGCCCTGTGCCCTACGCCGGCGCGCCACGCGCGCGCCCTTTGCCGGCCATGGCCGGCTGATCGACCCGCAATGAGCGCCCGGCCGACCGTCATCATCGCCTGCCGCGTCATGCAGGAGCATCTGCAGCAGCTCCTGCCGACGGACACCCCGGTGACTTACCTGGAAATCACGCTGCACAACACGCCGAAGAAGCTCGCGGCCGCGCTGCAGCACGAGATCGACATGATCGCGCAGCCGAGCAATATTCTGGTCGGCTACGGACTGTGCGGCAACGGCCTGCTCGGGGTGAAATCCGGACCGCATACCCTGATCATTCCGCGCACCCATGACTGTGTCGCCATTTTCCTGGGTTCGCATCAGCGCTATGTCCAGCGCTTTTTCGCCAATCCTAATACCTATTACCTTACCCGCGGCTGGCTGGACGCAAAGGACGAGCCGCTGCAGGACTACCTCGACTACGTGCGCGACTATGACGAGGAAACCGCGGACTATCTGGTCGAAATGAAATACCGCCATTACCGCAAGCTGTGCATGGTCGGGTTCTCTCAACAGGAACTTGACGAATGCCGGCCGATGGCCCTAAGGGTGGCCGAGTTCTGCGGCAAGCGCTGGAACATGGAGTACGAGGAAATCGTGGGCTCCACCTCCATGCTACAGACCTTAATCGGGATGCCGGCGCAACTCGGCTCGGCCAACGACGAATTCGTGGTAATTCAGCCCGGAGAGGAAATCGAAGTCGAGATGTTCCTGCGCGAGGGCGAAGCCGCGCCGGCACAGGCTCCGGGCAGAGACGGCTAGCGTTGCCCGGATTTGCCAGACCGCGGCGACGCTAGACCACCGCGTCGATTTCGCGCGCTGCGCGAATAATGCGCAGGATTTCGACACAATTGCCGCGGGTCCGATAAAAGACTACATAGCGCTGAAACAGGAGACTGCGGATTCCGTCCTGTAATTCGTGCCGCGGAAGACCCAGCTCGGAATGTAGAGTTAACAATTGACATACTTGCTCGAACTGGTCGACGAAGCTGCTGGCTGCATTAAGATGCTCAGTATTGGTCGACCCAAATCTATCGTCAGGCATCGCGATGGTTTCCCAGATGCCATTGAGATCCGCGCAAGCCTGGAACGTAAACTGCAGTCGGCTTGAGGCGATCATTCAACGCGCTCAGCCGCTTTAGTGCGAAGGGTTTGAAATACATCCAATGCGTCGATCAATTGTCGATTGTTCGCCTGGTCGATGCCATTTGCAATTTCCTTCAAAAGGCGATCTGTCCGAAATGCTCTCGTCTGGTCACGCTCTTCGAGCAGGATAAGCGCTTCTTGAATTACCTGAGCGTGGGAATCGTACAGGCCGGATTCAATTTTCCTGCGTACGATCGACGCTGCTTCCGGCATCAACCAAATATTCATGACTATTCGGATCTCATTTGGAGTGTGACTGTATGGGGCGAGTCATTTGCATGATAAGGTATGTCGGGTACTTAGCTTGTTTTGGTCGTGATTTTTAGCGGACCGAGTATTTTTTGTATATCGTCGTATGATGGGCTAGACCCTATGGGCCGGTCCGCAAGAGCATCGCGCATGCTCTTCAGGTGCTGTGCAGTGGTGCCGCAGCAGCCCCCTATAATTCTTGCACCCGCATCGCGAGCCATACATGCATAGATGCCCATGACCTCTGGATTCCCATTGTAGCTTACGCGCATCTCGCTATCGAGAACCGGGATGCCGCAGTTGCTTTTGGCAACCACGATGGTATCGTTTTCAGCGCCGCGCACGAGACCAATGACCGAATCCATGAGCTGAGCCGGGCCAACACCACAGTTGGCGCCGAAAGCGATTGGCTTGCATGCCGAGGCCCTGATGCGGCGCATCGCGTCCTCCGGAGATTCGCCCATCATGGTTCGTCCCCCAGCGTCGAAGGTCATGGTCGCCACGTATTCAAGGCCCGCGCGGTGCACGCCGCGGATAGCAGCGTCCAATTCATTGTCCGCGATCATCGTCTCGATCCAGGCGATATCGACGCCGCCCTCCTTCAGGGCTTGTGCCTGCTCGAAAAATGCTTCCTCGGCTTCTGCGACTGTCCGGGTACCAAAAGGTGCTAGGATGTCGCCGATCGGCCCAATGTCGCCCGCGATGACGATGGGTCGCTTAGCCTGGTCCGCGACAGTACGCGCAATCCTAGCCGCGGCCATGTTGAGTTCTCGCGCGCGGTCGGCCAACTTATGCAACCCAAGGCGGTAGCGATTTGCGCCAAAGGTATTTGTCAGCAATATGTCGCATCCGGCGTCGACGAAGCCTTGATGCACGCTTACAATCAGGTCCGGATGTTCGATGTTCCAAAGTTCACCGGAGGAGCGATTGTCCAGGCCCAGCTGAAAAAGACTTGTTCCCATTGCGCCATCCGCAAGCACTACATCCTTCTGAGCAAGCAGACGGGATAGAGGGTCACTCATTACCGATTCCTAAACGCATTTTTTAGTGGAAAATATTATGCCATTTTTTGGCATTGAAGGAGCACTTGTAGTATCAAATATATAAGTGATTTGCTTTTGGTCAAGCCGTACAGTCCTGCCTTCAGGGGGAAGCGCTCGGCCAATTGGCCGCGCCTTGGAAGGTTATGAAGTTTTCCACTGAGCGCTCGCGTGAAACGGAATCGGAGCAATAAGTAAGTGAAATTGAATCGGTGCAAAGACGCGCTGATCGGTCGTAGTGTTGTCGGAGCCTGCCACATTGGCGAGAACCCTCGTTTGGGGTGACCAGAGCGAGGCCATCTTTATATGCTTATGAGCAAGTGCAGTAGTGTCCGGTTAAGTTTCGAATAGATTCAGTTGGTTGTCGAGATCAGACAGAATCGCACCTGGCGGATCGAGCATAAGCAGTTGATGCAGTGGGGTTGTCTCGAACATGGTCAGACTCAGGAT
>Ga0307377_10000444_pt1 | contig 55168 bp, 73 predicted proteins | sample TR3MG_FD_202535 | JGI IMG/M metagenome (GOLD analysis project Ga0307377, IMG submission 202535) | Soil microbial communities from Risofladan, Vaasa, Finland - TR-3 | ecosystem: Environmental > Terrestrial > Soil > Coastal area > Acid sulfate soil | place: Finland: Risofladan, Vaasa | collected... | reverse complement strand
ATATTAACCGCCATTATCAAGGCGTGTAACCGGCTGAACGGCCGGTTACACGCCTCATAGCTTCATCGCAAAACGTCAGTTAATCAAAAATCTACACGCGCGCATTCTCAAATCCCGCGCCGCGCTCCCGCAGACTGATATGCCGTCCCCGCCCGATAATCAGATGATCCAGCATATCGACCTCCATCAACTGCCCGGCTTCTATTAACCGCCGCGTGAGAGTAATGTCTTCTGGCGACGGTTCCGGATCCCCCGAAGGATGATTGTGCGCCACGATGATCGCCGCGCAGTGTCGCCGGATCGCCCCACGGAATACCTCCGCCACGCGCACCAACGACGTGTTCAATGTCCCCTTGTACAACACCTCGTGATCGATCACCCGGTTGCGCGTGTCCAGGAAGAGCACCAGGAAGTGCTCCTGCTCCTGGTGCTCGATCAATGGCGCGGCCAGTCTAGCCGCGTCCTGGGGCGCGCGGATCTGCACCCGTTCCTCTACGGCCCCCGCCGCAATCCGCCGCCCAAACTCAATCGCAGCCTGCAACCTGGTAGCCAGCGCCTGGCCGATGCCCTGCACCTCCGTGAACATGCACTGCTCCGCGCGCGCCAAACCTTCCAACCCGCCCAACTCTGCCAGTAACGCATTAGCCTGGTGCAGCGCGTCGCCGGTCTGCAAAATACACGCCAGCAACTCCGCATTACTCACGGCCAGCGGCCCCGCTTCCCGCAGCCGGTTCACCGGTCGTTCCCGTTCTGGTAAATCCGCAATCCTGTAATGAGCGTCCATTTCCAATCCCCTTTCAAGTAAGATGCGCTCACTCTCGCACAGGCAATCACGGATTGTCAATCACGAGTTATCGCCAATTTTTCACCAATTTTGACCACAAAAAAGGCCGGTCTAATTGACCGGCCTCCGTAACCGCGCTTCCCATCGTCCATTTCTCCTATCCGTGGTTACTCCGTGCAAATATCCGTGCGATCTCCTTCGCCATCTCTATAGAAATGCTGTACAACCGTTCTACTGAAATGTACGGGCCATCCGATCCACATGTAATCCTGAACGTCCCGTGATTAGACCAAATTGACGAAGTCTCCCGGTCGTGCCGGGCGCTGCACCCCATGATCGCCGCCAACTCATCGGCCACGTCCCGCGCGCGGGCCTGCGCTTGCACCATCCGGTACGCAGCTTCTACTGCCGCGTAGAAGCTGTCCAGATACAGCCCTAAGAACCGGCGCTCAATGTCCCTGGCAACGGCTGCCACGTCGCGTTCCATGTTGACCGTGATCGTCACACGCTGTTCAGAACTCGGGTGAAACCCCTCCGGGTAACCGCCCGAAATCTCCGCGCGCCCTCGCGAGCACTGCATATAAACCTTCGCCCCAGGAATCCCCGGATTCACCAGGCGCGCCACGTGCTGGTATTCCTCCCAATACGCCGCATCGAACTCCCATCCCGGCAGATGCTCTGCCACCGTCAACGTAAACGCTTTCAAATCGCTCATGCCACCCCTTTCAAGTTTGTATGTTGATATGTACCAAAGATCAGGCCGGAGCATTTCGCCCCGGCCTATTGTTCCCTCACCCCTGTTGGACGGTGAGGATATACCGCCCGTTCACTGCGGGCAGGTATAACACCAGCCCCGTACCGGGCAGCCCGGCCTCCGTGCAGGTCTTCGTGTAAGCCCCCTCAAACTCAGGGTAATCCTCACTCGGTTCCCACGCTGGATCTTCCACCATTCCCTGCAAAACCTCCACCACCATGTTTGTATCCATAACCAACCTCCTAAAAGTAGTCGCGTTTTCCATAACGCGCTGAATTGCACCTACTCTCTCACAAAAGCACACCGGTTGTCAATCACGAATTATCACCAGTTTTCCCATCGTGTATTTCTCTTATCCGTGGTTCTCCCCCCCTGATTACGCGCGTATTCATAGCGTCTCACCGGGGATGAGCGGACTAGGTCCACCCGGCAGTTTCACCAACCCGTGCGCCAGCAACCCCTGGTACACCGTCCCCACCACCCGCGCCGCGTCGTCCAACCCCCCGTCCAGCAGATCGCGGATGTAGCGCTCCAATGCCTGTCCCGCTGAGCGCGCCTTGCGCACGCCGGGCAGATCGGCGTCCACCGGGATCACTCGCTCCAGGCGGCTCGTGGCTTCCTGGGCGCGCGTGACTTGCACCCCGGTCATAAACGCCGCCATATCGAACATCGCTTCCTGGGCCTGCTCCGCCAACAATCGTGCGCACAACTCGCGGAACTCCCGCAGGCGCGGCGTGTCCACCAGGCTCAGATAGCGCAACGCCAGTCTCTGCCGGTTCGCGTCCAGATCGCGCATCACGTAGGCGTACTTCACCCCCAACTGCCCGTCGCGGATGAGCTGCTGCGCTTCCGGCACCACGTCCAGCAACATCAACCGCAGCCGCACCCGTTCCACCGGCACGTTGGCCGCGCGCGCCGTTGTGTCAGCATCCCATCCAAACTGTGTCATCCGTTTGCGATAGGCGCGCGCCTCCTCGATGGGGTTCAACTCCGCCCGCTGGATGTTCTCCAAGAGCATAATCGCGCTGGCTGCTTCGTCATCTAACTCGCGCACCAGCGCCGGGATCGTCTCCCATCCCAGGAGCAGCGCCGCCCGCCAGCGCCGTTCCCCGGCCACAATCTGATACCCCGCCCCGTAGAGCCGCACCGTGATCGGCTGCGCTAGCCCGTGCTGCGCAATACTGTCGACCAACTCGCGCAACGCCACCGGCTCGAATTCTTCCCGGTCATTGTCGCCCGGCACGATCCGGACCACCGCCACATCCTGAATCCCCGTCATCCCCATACCCCTTTCAAGTAACTACTGATCGCTAATAGCTGATCACTGCATCTCCAAAAACAACTGGAAGAGATCCCAATCCTCTAGCACTTCGGGATGCCATTGCACCGAAAGCACCGGCAGCCTGGGATGCTCCAACGCCTCCACCACCATTCCATCCAACGATTCGGCCACCACGCGCCAACCCGCCGGTACGCGCTTCACCGCCTGGTGATGGTAGGAATTGACCCAGGCCGCCGATCCCATCAGCCGCCCCAGGCGCGATCGCGGGAGGACGCGGACCGCGTGTTGCCGCGCCGTATGCGCTACCCCCAAATCCTGCTCGATGTCCTGGTGCAGCGCCCCGCCAGCCGCCACCGCAATCACCTGATGCCCGCGACAAATCCCCATCAGGGGCTTCCCATCGGCTAGCGCCTGGCGCGCCAGTGGCAGCTCCACCCGGTCGCGCCCCGGTGCAGTCGGGCGCGACCACGTCGGCCGCTCCCCATACTCGCGCGGCGCAATGTCGGCGCCGCCCGGAATGAGGATGTGCGTCGCGCCCTGGTATGCCTTCTTCCAATCTTCGCCGGGGGCGAGGATGTGTACCCTCGCCCCCAACCCCGATAACAGCGTGTAAATTTCCTCGACCCACGACCCAGAAGTCATCAAAACCCGTGTCTTCATCATCATCCCCTATGCCACAAACCGCTGGGCAGCATCTAACTGTGCCTTGCGGATCGCCTTACCCCACTGCTTTGCGCCGGTCGGCCAGCCGTAATCCGCCAGCGCACGCTGCAACGTCTTAACAGCGTCCAGGCAACTCTCTTCGGTGACGGTGGGCGCGTGACTATCGAACTGCGGCGCAACGCCGCACTCCGCAGCGCGGTGCGTGATCCCCATCGCCGTGATGACATACCCAATCGCCTGGATGCCGTCCAGCGTCGCTCCGAAGACCCGGAACTCTACCGTGCGCTTGCCATCCGCCAGATTGCAGAGGTTCAGAGTGTGGTAACGCTCGCCGTGATATTCCACCTTGCGCGTGATCGTTTCCAGGCTGCTGGTCGTTTCGAGCACCTGATCCCATTGGCCCTTGATCGTCTCGCAGTAGCAGTTGTCCAGCCGCGACCGCTTCCCGGTGATCGCAAACAGCCCCAACTCGTGGACGCTGACCAGGTGCAGCATCCGCCGCACCCACCGCACCACCAACCCCTCATCGTTCGCGCGCTCCCCCAACACCGACTGCACCCCCACGTGAACGTGGAAACCGCAACTCCGGTTCACCTTCGCGCCGGCCTCGTTCAAGATGTTAAAGACCCGGACCACCTGATTCAACCCGTCCATCCCCTTCAGCACCGGGGAGACGATTTCCAGCGCGGTGTAATCACGATTCGCGTCCAGCGACCCATCGTGCTGCGCTGTCCAGCCATTCGGGAAGGGCGCTGGTAACTGTACCCCGTGGTGATATCCCCCGACCTGAATCCGCTGCGCTCGCACGTACCCGTTCGGCAGCGTGCATTCGATCTCCACCCCGAAAGTAACCTCGTCCACATCTACCTTCACCCTGCGACTTGCCCCGTTTTTTGCCATTTCCGTATCCCCTTTCAAGTAAGATGCCCTCACTCTCTCACAGGATCACACGGGATGTCAATCACGAGTTATCACCAGTTTTTCCCCAATTTTAAGATGCTCGCGCCAGATCATAATCCGGCGCTCTCCTATCGTGTATTTCTCCTATCCGTAGTGCTCCCCCCTCACACAAAAAAAGCGGCCGGTCGTCGTGACCAGCCGCTTTTCTCGCTCCCCGTACAGCGTTATTCCTACGCAAAGAGAACGCTAGGGATAACTAGAATTAGAATCTACGTGGTAGTTTATATGGCTTTAGAACATTTGCCCTGAAATGCCCCTGGAATGCCCCAGGAAACGCCAGTTAATTTTGAGAGAAAATAAAAAGCGCCTGATTATCTCAATAACCAGGCGCCTCAAACTCTCCTGTCTCCCCCTCACCCTCTCACCCCATCACCCATTGCCTCCCGCCTCGGCTTCCGCACGAACCTCGGCGCGACATCCCAATCCGCGATCCCGTGCGGCCTGACCTGGATGCGTACCACTACCTCACCATAGCCCTGCGCGTTGCGAATGAACTGCAACCCCCGCCGCACATCCTCGACGATGGCCGCCAGATCTTCAGGATCGGTAAAGGCATCATTACATTTCGCCGTCATCGTCTGCCTCATCCCTCCGAACAGATGTTCTATATCCGTGATTCTACACCCGCGCCAGGATAATGCCAATTAACACATATTAACAGCACAAAAAGGCGCGCAGAACACGAATTTCTCCTCATTCTACGCGCCACAATCAAATCACCCGCAGCGCCTTCTGCTCCACAAACACCGGCGCCACTTTGTTATTGCGGGTACTCTCACTCCCCATTGTCTCTGTGTTTTAGGCTTGCGCCTCAATCCCTCCACGCCACCCGCTCCATAGCGATCTGCATATCCGCAACCGACGGCATGGTATACCGCTTCGTCGTATCCAAACTCTTGTGCCCCAGGGCCATCCCCACCTGGTCGAGCGAGATTCCCTCGTCCACCATATTCTTCGCCAGGCTATGGCGCAGCATGTGCGGCGACACACTTAACTGCGCCTGCGTCCCGACCTCCGCCACGCGCCGCGCGATCGCCCGCGCGGTCAGCCGCGCCTTGCCCTTCTGCGAAAGGAACAGCGCCGCATCATCCGTCTCCGGGCGCGTGGCGATCCACTCGTCCAGCGCCTCGCGCACATCCGCATTCAGCCGCACCATGCGTGTCTTGCGTCCCTTGCCCATCCGCACCGTCACCTGCCCGGAGCGCGGGCGGATCATCACGTCGTCCATATCCAGCGCCGCCACCTCAGAGAGCCGTAAGCCCGTGTTCAGCATCAGCACCACAATCGCGCGATCCCGGCGCGGCCACACGTACCCGGGCGCCGCCTTATCGCCGCCGGCGCGCAGATCGCCGATCTGGACCTCCTTCTGAGCCGCCCGCAGCAGAGCGTACTGCTCCTGCTTGCTCAACCAGCGCGGTGATTGCTCCTCAATCTCGATCCCCTTGATGCCGCTGGAAGGGTCGCCCATCGCCAGCCCCTTATCCATCGCCCACCGGCAGAACGCACGCACGGCGGCGAGGTAGCTGTTGATCGACCGTGCTTTCAGTTTACGGTCATCGGTCAGATACCGGCGATACGAGCGCACGTCCAGCGGTGTCACCATTGCCGGATTCAACATATCTCCGGTCTTGCGCTCGAACCACTCGCGGAAATCCCGCAACCCGGTCATATATAAGCGCGCCGTTCGCTCAGAGCGATCCTTCTCTAACAGCCATTGCTCGAAGGCCTCGTCGTATGTGGAGACCACGAGGGTTTGGGTCTTGCTTTCCACTGCCGTTTCTGTTACAATGAAATTGTCCATCCTTTTACCCCTTTCAAGTGAAATGTTGGACGCCCGCCCCGGTGCTACGAACACCGGGGCATTTCATTGGACGCCCTCTGACTCCGCCGAGAGTGGGAGCGGGTCAGTCCCCCGGCGATGTTGTGTCAGCGCACGGATCTCTGAATTGAAAGTGCGCCGCACCGCCTCATCCCACGACCCAAACCCACCGCCCATATTGTTCACCGACCCGTACTGATCGTGCCAGAAAAACCCCCCAGGTCGGTCGGACATCGTCAGCCAGCGCCAGCCCTCGGCTTGCAGCGCGTGCGCCATCGTCACCAACACCCGCGATTCCCGCTCAAACACGAGCCGCTTCTGCGTATTCACCAGCGCGTGAAGGTCTCTGGAAAAACTGCGTTGCGCGCGTTCCGGCGAGATCCCGCGATAGTACAAGCGCGTCATAGACTCCGCCACACCCTCTACCTCATACCCGCGCACCATCACCAGGTCGAGCGCCACGCCCATCACAAAATCCCGCTCACGATCCCAATCCTTATGCGCCATCGTCTATTCCTTCTTTCTAAACCATTTAACTGACGTTTTATAACGATCTTAAACATCCTCAAAGCCGACTTTTCGACCACTTCCCACCCGCTTATCGTCTGTTAATGCCCGTTAGCGGCCAACGTTCCAATATGAACATTATAGCGGATATTCCCCGCGTTGTCAAGAGTTTTTCCCACCAAACTTCAAAACTCGTTCCTCCCACACCAAACGCCCGGCCATAACCGGGCGTTCCTCATATCTTGTTCTACATCCTCCATTTCTCCCCATCCTGCTCTCTGTTGTCGCCCGCCCTTTCCATAGCGCGTCCTACGGCCTGAACTGCGCGTGAATCTCCGCCTTATCCGCCACGGTATAAATGTTCTTGTATGAAAAACCACTCCAATTGATCTTCCGCACCGTCGCGGCCTCAAAATCCAGCCGCACCACCTCCTGTTCCACCACATTGCCGAACGCATCCTTCATCGGGAACGTCCCCACAATCCGCACGCTCCCATAACTGGCATCGGATTTAGCGATAGCCTTCAGCACATCCATGCAATCGAGCTGCGCGCCCCCTATGATCAAATCCTCTGAAAAATTATCGTTGATCGCAAACTCCACGTATACCTGCCCTGTCGGGCCGCTGCTGCCGCGAAAATCGCGGGCCCGCTCCACCGCACGATTCCCCTCACCCAACGCTGTCTCAACCGCCCCCTGGAGACCAGGCTTCGTGACAATCGTTGCCGTCGTCCTATCGGATGAAGACCTTCCCCCAAAGACCCAAAGTATCATCAAGACAAACGCCATTAACACCAACAGCGCGCCCCATAATTGCCACGGCGCGCCCGCTGGCTTGACCTGACCCGGCGCCAGCCCCGCCTTCCGCACATTCTTTCCACAATGACGACAAATAACCGTCAACTCCTGAATCTCCCCGCCACAGTAAGGACAACGCCCTGCTTCTGTCATTTCACCCTCCTGTCTAGCCCGGTTTGTTGTTTAACTATCTTAATTCATTATATCCCACGAATCCCTTCTTTCACATCTGTCTACACCGTCCACCGCGTCTACTAATTCCCCGATTTACCGAAATTCTCAAAACAGCGCAACCCCTCTTCTTTTAAGAAAGGATAGAATCTCTTTGTTTTTTAATTTTTCTTTATTTTTCTTCTTCCCCCCCTGCCGTTAATGTAAATACTTAACCGTGATGTCAATTTTGACATCACGGTTAAGTATTTCTGCGGGAAAGTGACATCGGTAAATGCGTATCCCGGAAAAATTCACAAAACCGTAGGCAAAAAAAGCCCCGGAACAAGACCTTGTTCCGGGGTTCGTTCCTGTGTTTGATGTCAAAATTGACATCAGCTGATGTCAATTTTGACATCAAACGTCTGTCGGTTTAATCTGGTTCCCAGGGCGTCGGATCGATGCTGTGCTGCACCAGGAAAGCCCGGTGCTGAGCCTGTAACTCGTCGGAAAGCTGTTGTGCCTGTACCGCTGTCAGCAGCGGCAGTTTTGTCACGACTGAAACGTGATACGTCGTGTGTTTGTCGTCGCCATGCACCTCGAGCCGCGCCAGACCGGCCTCTCGCAGCATATCGAGCGCGCCAGACCGGTAGACTCCACCGCGCATTTCTCCCAAGATTGTATTGCGCGAGCACGGCACACGCTGCATAATCTCGCGGATCGGCACGTGTTTCATCTGCGTCCACTCGCTGCTGGCCGCGTTTTTGTCCAGCGCGCGGATGGTGGTGTAGGTCAGGAAGGCTTTGCGCTCGCGCAGCAAAGGCTTCCAGAAAGCATCCGCGTAATTGCTGATGGGATACCAGCCGCCGCCGGCTTTGCCGTAAGTGTCGAAGTCTACGGGTGGGGTGGGTGGCTCTGGCTCAGGCACCCCCTGAATGGCGGCGATGCGCTCCTGGAGGAGCTTGCGGGTTGCGGGGTCAATCACATTCCGCAGCACGTCGGCCAGTTCTGCGACGAGATCGTAGGTAGCCGGAATGTCTGGTAGGGTAACGGTGGGCCTGGCGCGCTTTGGTTCGTTGATCACAAACCGTGCCAGCGTCCCGTTCCCGGTCACGCGCTGCAAGGTGCGCTCGATGACCGGATAGAGCCGGTTCTCCAGCCACTCCACCGCGTAGCCATTCTTCACGGTGATGACGAGCGTATTGTCTTCGTCGCGCCCGATGCACTGCGTGTCCCGCAGCCACGTGTCGAACGTCGCCCGCGTCATCTGTAGTTCGAGCTCTCCGAGAGCCGTAGTCCAAAGTTGTTGCGGCGTTGTAATCGCGAGCGTCATGGCTACTCTCCTAACGTGTAATCCCCCAGGCTCCCATGCTCCAGCCACGTCTGGAAATACGCGATCTCGCGCGCCTCCAACCCCAGGCCGAATAACTGCATCAGCAGACGGCGCTTCATCCGCTCGACGCGCCGCAGCGCTGTGGGGAACCCGCCCAATAACAGCATCAGCGCCGACCAGTACCGGCGATACCAGTACAAATAGCCAGGCGACCGTAGCCCCATGACCAGCGGCAGCACCGGATCAACCTGCGCATAGGGCACAACGCGCGCTATCATGACCCGCCCATACTGCTCGACCAGCGAGATCGAGACGACCGGGCGCTGCACGATCCCCGCGACCAACGCCGGCAGCACCGCCGCCACGTGCGCCGCAGACAGGCCCGCGAGGCCCCCCACCCCACTTTCGTTCGTCAGTCGTTCGTCACCCCCTCTCTGACTGACCAACGGACGACTGACCAACGACTGACGAGCAGGGGTATCATCTGCCAGTGCGACCGGCGTGCCAAAAAGCATCTGTAATCCTGTATCAAGCATCATCATCTCCTTCATTCCCGTCCAGAAAACGCCGTCGCAAAAAATCTTCTCCGGCTGGCGTCAACGTCACCCCCGCATTAGGATGATTGCTGACGCGCTCAACACGGCCAGCCTCAATCATCTGATCGCGGAAAAAGCGATACCCAAGATTGGCGTTATACGTCGTCGAGAACGCCCCGTGCGTAGGAAAAACGCGCCCACGCCCCAGCGTGCTTTCGTCGAATGGCTGCTGCTCTACGACGACCATGCGCGCGACGGTTTCCCACTGCTCCTCCGTCACCCAACGCATATCGATGCGCAACGACGACCGTCCTGTGCCATTCGAAATATATACCCCCTCGGCAAGGCGCTCAACGTGCGGCTCGAAATCCGTGCGCTCAAAGATCACGCCCATCTCATTGTTTTGCGCGGATTGTGGGGACGCCTTCTCCGCTCCCCACTTGTGCGGATCGATGCCCAACGTCGCAATATCCACCGGCCCGTATGGCGTAAACTCCCACAAAGCCCAGAGCATCCGGTCGCGCAGCGGGCGCAGCGAGGCCAGCGGGACAATGCAAATAATTAGCCAGACTATCCGCGCCAGTGGGCGGAAAGGAAGCGGCGCCATCGTCGCGACACCCCAGACGAAAGGCCACGCCGGTTCAATCGTTGAAAATTGTATCCATAGAGCTTCCATCGTCCAGGTAAAGGGAAAGATCAGCTTCAACACCAAGTAGCCCACGATGATCCAGCCCCACTTGACAATAACCGCGCCGATTTCAAGTGTACCCGCGCCTGCGCCATAGAATTTCCCGATCAGATTATCGAGAAATTTATCCCACATCTCGCTGAAGAAAAACAGGGACACGAGTCCCCAGATCACCCACCGGCCCAGAAGCGTGAGCGCGACCAGCACCAGGATCACAGCGATCACATCAGCTATCGCCCGCAGCCCGGCCTGCATCGCTGGAAGCTCTAGCTCGGTTTGCTTATTTTCTTGGCGTATGGTGCGTCCACCAGGCTGCGAGAATCCCCCACCGCCAAAGCCGCCTTGATTGTTAGGACTATACGTCATCTCTCCTCCTAGCCTGCCATCCACATTTGTGGCAGTAGTCATAACGTTGTATGATCGCGCCGCACTGCGGGCATTGATAAGGCGCGCTGTGAATGACGTGGTAGAAGATCGCTCCGAAAACGATGATGGCAACGATCACGATGGCTGGCATAAGTCCACCTCCACCCCGATCCAATAATGCTGCTTCAGCACCCTCGGCGACGTCCGTACCCGCACCTCACCGATGACGACCTCCCCATCCGGTAACGCCGCCGGATGGACGTAGCATGTGTTCGGCGGCGCGCCGAACCTCTCCGCGTACCGCGCCGCGGCCAGCGGGACCGCCAGCGCGGGTGGTTTCGCGTCGTTCCAGAGTAGTCCGATTTGCATGGTGTAGCTCCTATGGAAATTACGAATTATGAATTACAGTTTAGGAATACGGGCATCTCCGTCGCCTGCAACTAGGCCGCCCTGCTCTAGCCAGTAGGCTAGATTCTCAGCATCCCTAGTCAATTGACCGGCGAGGTTGCTAAAACCTTCCTCGTCGAGCACCTTGACGGCGGCTGGGATATTGCTTGCAAGCCGCTCCAGCGTTACCCGCACCCGCCAGTCTAGCTTATCGAATGATACGGTCTCCGTCATTGATGCCTCTTTTTCTGATTTGCGGCCTAAAACTGCATTGCGCCGACTGCGCTTAAATTGATCTCTACGCCCTGATTACCGTTATTGATAGGATCATACTGCCCGTCCGTAAAAAACAGCGCTCCGTTGGAATCTAGCCCTATGCCGCTTACATTGCCGCTTACAAGCCTGTATACACCCTGTAAGCGGCGTGTTTACATAGTGTAAACATCGTGGTAAGCGGCAGAGCAAAATCATCTAAAATCCCTCAATGTCATCTGCGGGGTTGTCAACCGAGACGCCGATCTCTCCTAGAAAGATCGCGCCACCGTCATGCTTGAGCGGCGCGGCAGCTGTAGTCTGCTCGCCGCCATCTGAGTTGATAGCCGCGTTCGCTCCAATCGGTGTTCGGCGTGAACGCCGCCTACACGAACACTGATGCTCATACAAAACCCCCTCAATACTCATCTTGATTTCTGCGGTACATCTCTGCTTATGAATGTCCCACGGGTGATAACATTCCGGGCACACAGCAGAACCCGGAAGAATATCAAGCAGTTTTGCGCCTGGCATTTCCTGAAGATCTTTAAGCGCCGCTTTCTCTGCTCGCTCTTGTATTGCGCAATTTATCCTCAGTGCTTGTGAGCTATCAAATAGATTTGGTTTGTAAAAGACGTACCATATCATTGCATATCTCCGAGGCGTTTCCGCCTAACGGCTTGGGTTGAGCCGCAGCCGCCAACAAAGCCGCGTCCGCTCGAAGCGGTGTTAGGCCGCTTTCCATAGCCGTATTTCGTAAGTCCGCTGCGCCGCATTTCATTGTCTTTGCGCGCCACACGCACCAGATTTCTCACGCCGACAGATTGCACAATTTCGTCAAAAATGACTTGATCATCGTGCAACGTAATGATTTCCAACGCAACGAGTATCCCTCTGTAAAAATCGTCACTCATTCCCATAATTCACCCTTTGCGGTCTAACCGTCGTGTTCAGCGGCGCGGCGGTCCGTGTCGTCTCCGTCGCTGTCAGGCGTGCAAGCGGCGTCGGGTGCAACGGGTGTTAGGCCGCCTTTCAGCGTGCAATAGAACTGCGGTATCGCTTCGACCTCGATTTCCAGTACAGCGCCGCACCCGCTGCACGTATACTCAAAATACGTTTGGTAATCCCCGCTGCCGTGAAAATAGCGCGACAGAGCGTTCGATAGGTCAGTATTACAACTTGGGCATCGCTCAAAAAGTCTTTTCATAGATACACCCCTTTGCCGTGCTTGGCGGCCTAACACATTCTTATCCCCATCTACCCCTACGGATACAACGTCAACTTCCCCGGCCCGAACTGCGGAGTGAACGTCAACGTCCCCTGCTCGTACCCCACCAGCGCGTATTCCAGGAAAGCGCGCGCCACCTCGCCGACCGGCACGTGGTGCTTATCCGCAATGCGGACGATCTCGTGTTGCAAGTGCTTGGGGATGCCGCGATAGGTCGCCACGTCGCCGTTCTTGCGCTGCTTCTTCTCCCAATCGCGGTCGCGCTGCGCCGTGCTGGGCCGGTGCTCCAGCACATCGGGCACGGCCTCGGTCGGCTCGACGGATACGGTTGCGGTCGGAAGTCCGGCAAACGGGTCCTGCTTCATTTGAGCACCCCCAGGATTTTCCAGACCAGCGCCGCATATTCCTGCGCTGTGCGGCTGGTAGGCGCATACTCGAAGATCGTCTTCCCCTCCGACGTAGCCTCACGCTGTTCCGTCGCCCTGTGGATCGCCGGCAGCACCTCCACACCCATCGCGCTGATGCGCCCCGTGAGCAGCGCCAACTGCGTCTTGCTGTGTTTGGTGATCTCGTCGAAGAACGTCGGCAGAACGATCACATGCCCTTTCCAACCCCGCTTGCGCAGCGCGTCCAGCGTTTGCAGCACCCCGGTCACGCCGAACAGCGCGAGATAGTCCGTCGCAGCGGGAACGATCACCAGGTCGGCAGCGAACATCGCCGCTTCCTGCAAACCGCCCACGGAGGGCGCGGTATCGAACACGATGAAATCGGGCCGCCCGTTAAAGGGCTTGACAAAGCGATTCTTCGCCGTAACCAGAATATCCTCGCCTTCGGCCAGCAGCACCGTCTGCGCCGTCGCCGTGCGCTTATAGCCAGGGATGGCCCACAGGCGCTGCCGATCTGTCGCGCGGAGCGCCTGCGCGACCTCACTGCCGCCGATGCACACATCGAAAACACAATCGTCCTGCTTCATCCCCAGGGCCACACTCACCTGCCCCTGCGGATCGAAATCGATGACGAGCACTTCCTTGCCTTTGAGGGCCAGACCGTGGGCCGCATTGACCACCGTGGTCGTCTTGCCCACCCCTCCCTTCTGCGATGCGATAGCGATCACCTTTACGCTCATGCTGCCTCCTTTAGAATTTTCTCCCGTTCCGCTGTGGTGAGAGAAGGCAAATCGTCTTCAGTGGGATCAAACGATACTTCTGATAGGAGAGTGCTACCCGCATTCTCATCTGGGGCGATAAATTCAGCAGCATCCAGAAAAAGAAAAATGTCGTTGAGATTCCCGAAATATTCCATTCGCTTGGCCTTCGTGAGGGCTTCCCACATTTCCTGAACGGCCTTTCTTGTTTCCGCTGCTTCCTGTTTGGTAAATTTTCCTTGTGCCATCATATCCTCCTGATTAACGGTCATTTTTAGAGATTCTTAATCTATAGATTTACGACTGCAATGTAAAGATTTTCTTTACAAAACGCCTGTTAAACGCCCTTAATGGGCTTTTGTCTGATGTCGAACTCGATATACATTTCAACCTCAACATCGAGAATTTCCCCGCACGCACATTCGTACTCGAAGTACAATCCTGCACCATCGAGAACTTGCTCTTTGAGCTGTTGTTCAATATCTACATTGCAATTTGGACAACGTGTGTCTATCATCGTTCTTCATCTCCTTAATCATTCATTTCTCTTATCCGTGATTCTCCCTCCCACGGTTTCGGCCAATCCTCCGGCCAATGAGGCGGTATGCTGTAAGTGTGCTCTTGATAGTACGAAAACGGGAATGTGAGCCGTCGCCATATCTCAGGCTGAGTATCGGTCGCGTTGAGCAGCGCGAACTCGGTATCGACGTGCCGGAAAAGCTCCAGCTCACTCACGGCCACATCGATGAGGTGCGCGACCGCCGCGTCGCCGAGTTCGTCCCAATGCGCGCCGAGCCATTTTTTGAACGCCGGCCAATCCACGGCAGTGTGCCCCATTGTGCGACCGTAGTTGAGCCACGAGAAACTACCCCAGAGCACATGATTCGTGTAGTTGCTCTTGGCCTGCCCGGCGATGGCCTCCAACCAGGCCAAAACGCGACTGCGCGCCGGGAGATTGATCAGCATATACTCCGGGAAAGCGAAACCCGGCAACTCGCGGTAGGCGAACGCTTCGCAGCGCGGCGCGAGTTGGCCAGTGGATTGCACCAGGCAACCGAACTCTGGCGCGCAGTAGGTCATCTTGCCATACTCGCGTTTTTCCAGCGGATTGACGACCAGAGCGCAGGGCGGATCCCCTTGCTCTATGAGCGACGGCGCGTAGTGGACGCACTTCTCGCAAGCGTGCGCCTGGAAGTGCGCGCGCCACGCATCCGGCAGATCTCGCTGCCATTCGTAATACTCGCGAATTTTCTCGATGTGCTTGCGCGCCACAGCCTGTTCGTGTGTGTCGTCCTGATTCATCCTGAACGTGGCCGTGTGCCGGTAGAGCGTGATGAACTCCTCTACGCTCGTTAAGTGGAGGAAGGGTTCCGTGATCAGCGTCACGCCCTCAATTCTTTCGGCCTCGCGCCGCAGGTCCCACGAATACAGGGGGATCACGACCGGATCAACCGGGCCGATGTAATTCGAGCACGCGCGCGCGGTTGGATGCTCGATCCTGGCGCACGGTATTGGAAGGTTTGGATATGCCGAGAGTTCACCCCAAGCCTGCACCCACACGCAGTTATGGCACAGCATGCCGGCAGTTTCAATGCGCTTGTCTTCGTCGAGCTCACTACCGGATAGGGCCGCAATAACCATGGATGTGTGGACTCGATCACTGACCACTTCAATCGGTCTAACATTCAGGAGATTGGTTTTAGAATAGCCAGACTCGGCCAGCAGCAGGATGGCGTCGGTGCGTTTGGCAATATCATCGCCCTCGCTTTGCAAAATCCCGCGAATCACGCGCAACCGGTTGCGCTGTTCGGGCGTGTAGATTGTCTCTCCGTTGGGTTCCCAGCGCGCCGGATCGACGAAGGCTGCGACCTGTCGCAGACGGTTCTCCACCTGGCGCGACGTGAGCGGATTGTTATCCTGCTGCACCGCCGCCACTGTCCAGGCAGTCATGCTTTCCTGAAGCGCCTCCGGTACGGCGGCCAGCGCCCGCGCGTGCGAGAAACTGAGTACGCGCGTACTCACGGCCTCCTGCGCGCTCTGGGGCAGCCCCAGGATCGCCAGGCGCTGCGCGATGTAGCCCTGGGATTTGTTGACGTGCGCCGCCAGTTCGCGCTGGGACCAGCCGTACTCATCCAGCAATCCCTTGTAAGCCCGCGCTTCCTCGATAGGTGAGAGATCGGCGCGGTCCAGATTCTCGATGACGGCGAGGAGGTGTAGCACCTTCAGATCGCCGGCGGGATAGACCTGCGCGGGGATGGTGGCCTGCGCCGTCTTCAGCGCTGCGCGCTCCTCCTCCCCTAGCCCGGCCAGCCCCACATTGGCAAGCCTGGTGCACCACTCCGCCAGCGTGTGCTGCGGGAATAACTCTGCCAGTTCCAGGGCGATGGTGGCGCGCGCGCGTCTCTCTCCGGCGATCAACTCCCAAACAGTGTACCCGTCCTCGTCGGGACAGCCAAAGACGAGGATCGCATGAATGAGGCCATGCTCGTGGATGCTCTGCGCGAGTTCGGTCAGAGACTCGGCATCGAATTGCGGCTCGCGCGGCTGCCAGCGTGAGGGTCGAATGTTCCACAGTGCAATCGATTCAGTTTTCATATTTCTCCCGTTGCTCCTCTAACAGACATTGCGCGCTCTTCAGCGCCGCAATGAACGAACGCAATTCCTCGTATGGAACCCCAACGCACGCCCACAATCCGGCGCGGGGGCTCCATACCTCAACCACTTCGCGATCGAACAGCACCCGTACCTCGGTAGCCTCAGAGATAATCATGTGCCGATCTTCAGGGACGATTTTCAACTGCATCATCTCTGCGCCTCCCTATCGCCCATTTCTTCCATCCGTGGTTATCTCCGTGGTTATCTCCGCTCATACGTATCCGCAATCACCGTCCACCGGTCGCGGTAGATATGCAATGGCGAAGAGAGATTCAGCGGGATGGTGATTTTCTTGCGATCCTCCCGTACCATTAAGAGCACAAACGCCGGGGGCAGAATATAAGTGGCAACGGGATCCAGGTTGTCGTCGAGGCAAATGAGTATCAGCACATCGACGTTGCGTAAATTTGTGTGCCCACACTTTTCCAACAGGAATTGGTAGCCGCGCGTTTGGCCGTTGTAGAGTGTGGCGCGCGAGGTCTTGATCTCGATCTGCACGCCATAGAAGTTCATATCGGCGACGCGGCTCGGTTGCACCGGCGCGATCTGCGTCAGGTGGACGGCGATGAGCTGTTCGCCAAGCGCGCCTACATCGTTATGCAGCCCCATTATTTTCCCCCTCTAGGTCGATGACCCGCCAACGCAGCACCTTACCGCGCAGCTTGCCCGATGAGTTGTGAAATTCGTCGAGATAGGAATCGTACCAGGCGAGAATTTGACGCACGCGGGAATCCGCGCTGTTGGTGTACTCTGTGACAATTTCTTCCTCGACATGCAGCAGGACGCAGTGCGGGGGCAGGCTGAGAATGTTATAGTCATACCATTCACCCAAGGACATTGAGCGCCTCCAGTTCTGCGGCAAGCAGCGCGCGGCTGATCAGGTGCGCGTAGTGGTCGACAGGTTGTTCGGCGAGAGACCACTCGATCCACGTCTCGTCGAATTCCGCGCAGATCCGGCAAATATAGACATCTTCAGCGCCGAGCATCTGCGCCAGAGCCTCGGTATTGATCACGCCAACGATGTTCTGACAAACGCAGCAGACGAGGGGCTGGACGCCATTGCTTTTATTCGCGGTCATAGATTGCCTCCCATCCCTGTGTAACATCTGCCGTGACTTCGAGGCGATGGGTAATCACGTTGAAGTGCTCGCCGTCGGTGGCGAAGACGACGGGGGTTTCGACCGTTCCCCCACCGTTAAGCCAACGGGCATACTGCTCCGGGGCTTTGAACGCGATGGTGATTTCCCATCCGAGCCATTCCCAACAGGCCTGGATGGCTTGTGAACGGCTGGCGGCCATAACAACAGCTTCGCCTACTATGCCGTGACCATAGCACTCAAAAACGGTTGCGTTAGGCGGCATAACGGACCTCCTGCATCAGCTCGCTTTCCAGGATGATTTCACACAGCGCGAGGCCATCGCGTTGTGTGACGATTTCGCGGCATTGTTCGAGATGTGGGCATTTCTGGCAGTAGTTGCCGGCGTTGTAATCGGTGACCGGGTCACAGTAGGCGATGCCGGAGAGCGTGGTCAGCGGGTAGGTGTAGCACGGGCCGGGCGTCGCTTGCTCGGCAGAGCGAACGCCGAACAGGGTATCGAGATAGATGCGCCCGGTTTTGCCCAGGTTGGCGATCGCGCACGTTTGGTAACGCTCGCGCATATCCGCGAGGGCGTACAAATTACGAATGTTATAGCGCGTCATCAGCGACCTGATGACGGCGTTGATGGCTTGAGTGAGGACGCGGCGCTGCGCAATGTTCTCGTCGCGCAAAAGTTGCGGGCGAATATCGGGGTCTTTCAGGCGCAGTACGTCCACGGACGGCCAGCTCGGACCGAACACGTCGCGCAGTGGATAGATATTGGTGGTATCCACGTCCATTAGTTCGACACCTCTTTTAACAAGCCAGGCACGTCGGCGGCGGTGAGGGTGAAATGCGGACCGGTGTGCGATAGCAGCTCGGTGATGTTGGCGATGGTGATGGCGAGATTGAGCCGGCGCGCGGTGAGGGCCAGCAGGCGGATGTCGGCCAGGTCATTCTTGATCTTCGACAGGGCGATCAGCAGGGCCGGGTCGGCGCACTTGAGTTCGGCGCGTTGGAGCGCCTTCTCCCATACTGCCAGCGCGTGGATCGTGTGCGCCCCAATGTCTTCCAGGGCCCAAATCACCCTATTCGACAATCGTACATTGGCGACCTTGTCCATCTCCTACCATCCTACCATTCTCCTCATCCTCTATCTCGTTGTAGTCGGCAATAATGGCTGTCCGCAACGCAGTCATGCGCCGCTCTAGCTCTTTCTCCGGCAATTCGACCAATTTCAGCACGGTCTCCAAAATATGCACCAGTCTCAACTGCTTGTCTTTTGACTTTGTACCCATAGCATTAAGAAAATCATCCATCGTCAATTTCTCCTATCCGTGGTTATCCGTGGTTATCGTCCCCCACCTCACTCACCGCCTGCTCATCCGTGTGCTCGTTGTACAAACTGCGGGCGATAACCCCCAGACTACTGGCGAGCATAATGGCGCAGGCAGCGAGCCAGGCGGCGAGCGGAACAACGAAGAGCATAATCAGCAGGTCCACGCCCACACCGACCACAACGCTAACCCACGTGCGCCTTAGCGCCAGATAGCGCCCATATCGATTGTGTTGCAGAAAAAGCGCCCACAAAACGCCCCAAAACAAACTCAAAACAATCACCAAAAATAACATCCCCCAACTCCTCCCCTACAATGAAATCAACCCACTCTCCCACTCTCCCCCTCCCCTTGCCGTCCTGGGGCAAAGGAGGTAAATCCCCAGGACGGCCGGAGGAGGTTGCCGGACCGCCGTCGAGCCACCGAGTGGGGCCGGGATTCTCTTGCCGTTGTTACGGGCGGTCGAGCGACGAAATGCTAAAAAATTGCTGTATAATGAGGGTCATCCGGGGCGGCCTGCCAAGACACGCCCCGGTTTGGAATGCCCCCTATGTAGAGGACTATCCTATAATTAAGTTCCGTCTCAAAAAAACTGAAACGGAGGATAGTCGATGTCATCAATTCATTTGTCACAACCCCAGACGGAACGGTTGCGCCGCCTGCTGCGGATGGAATACACGCTCTCAGAGCTGGCCGCCGAGATCGGCTGCGCGCGGCGCGTCGTCGAGTGCGCGGTCGCGGCGGGCTGCCCACATCGCAAAGAGCTTAACCGGCTCTACGTGGTGGGCGAGGCTTTCGCGGCGTGGTACCGGGCAGCGCCGGCGGTGCGTAAAATTCCCCTCGCCAACGACGAGGCGTATTGTTTACGCTGCCGATCCGCGCGAAAAATGGTGGAGACAAGCAGCGCGCCAAACTCGCCGGGAGTGGAGCTGGTGCGCGGGCGGTGCGCGGTATGCGGCGCAAAAGTGAACCGGCTGCGCCGGGAGGTGGCGGAATGAAACGCCATCCCGACGTACTGATCAGTCGCCGCAATTGGCGCGATACCCGCGCTTATCTCACTTACCGGAGCGAGGTGCTGCACGCGGCGCCCGGATCGGTGGCGCTGTATCGCGTCGCCGTGGATCATCTCCTACGTTGGGCTACGGATACGCCGTTCGCCCGCGCTGCCGACCTGCGTCCGGTGTTCCCGCGCTATCTGGCCGACCTGGGTGCGCTGTCGCCTGGATACCAGGGGAAGCTGTTGGAGATCTGCCGGACGTTTTTTGAGTGGTCGCGGGAACGCTACCCCGACGCTTATCCCCCGCGCTCCTTCTGGGCGACGCTGCGCCCGGTGAACGAACACGTGCAGGCCGTGCCGGAGAGGGAACTGTACACTCTCGACGATGCGCTGGCGCTGGCGACGGCGCCGGCCCGAACGCTTACCGAGCAGCGGGACCGCGCGGCGGCGTGCATGTTGTTCCTCAGCGGGATGCGCGCGACGGCGTTTGTAACTCTGCCGCTGTCTGCGGTGAATCTGGAACGCTTCGAGGTCCATCAGTGGCCGAGCCTGGGCGTGCGGACGAAGAACGGGAAGGCGGCGACGACGTACCTTTTGCAATCCGCCGAAGTGGGGCCGCTGCTCGATGTCGCGCGCGCCTGGGATACGTTGGCGCGCCGGACGCTCGAACCCGCTGCCCCGTGGTACGCCCTGCTGGATCGCACCGGTGAGGCGTTCGCGGAAGAACAAACTCCGGGGCAGGCCAGGGTGCAGAATCTGGCGCGCCACCTGGAGATGCTGTGTGTACGCGCCGGGTTGCCGTATCGCAGCCCGCATAAGTTCCGCCACGGGTTTGCTGTGTACGCGCTGAGCCTCTGCGACACGATGGAGGATTTTAAGGCGGTCTCTCAGAACCTCATGCACGAACAGATGGGGACGACGGACGCGATCTACTCGGTGATGCTACACAATCAGGTGGCCGAGCGGATGGCTGCCCTGGGGCAGCGGGGCAGCGGGAGCGGCGACGCGCGGATTCGCGCGCTGGCGGCGGAGTTGTTCCGTCTGGTGGAGAGGTGAGCGAGCAACGTTGCAGTTGTTAGTCTGCCCTCAATTTACAGGCTGCTCGGATTGTTAACCGGTTGGTTGTAGGTTCGAGTCCTACCCGAGGAGTCCGAAGGCGCGTTTCTGGCGTTAAAACTGGCGGCAGACTAACAACGAACAAGTTGTTAGCTCGCCTCTGGTTGTATGCGCTTGTAAATGTGCTGGTTGGGTAGTGGGGCGCGTGACTCTTGCCGGGTGGCGCGCCCCACGGTTTGGATTACTCAACAGATTGTAACTGCTTCTTCTTCTCATCGAGAAATTTCTTGGCGTCTTCGTCGTTGATAATCCATCCCGATGTTAATTTCTCGCCCTTTATTTTCCCGGTGCGAAGAAGTCGCGTGATGTGCTGCCGAGTCAATCCAGCTTCCTGTGATAGTCTGCTGGCCGTCCAAACCATAGCGTACCTCCATTGAAGTGAAATTACATGTATTATTGTATGTTCAATTTTGAACATTGCAAGAGGGAGAGTGCATTAACTGTCGTTTTTGGTTCGTGGCGCTACAAAACAGAAACCAATTTTTACACCCAGCGCGCACATTAGCTATAGAAAGGAGCCGCATCGTGAAATCGAGAAACCTTAAATTTTACTTCGCGTTTTTAGCATTCCTCTGTGTGGCTTTGTCGGGTGTGCTCTGCGCCTGTCAAAGTAAGACGATTATACCAACCGGCACACCGGTAGCGACGGCGACGCTGACGCTACCGGCGAGACCGGCACGCACGCCCACGGCGACCGCCACCGCGACCGCGACATCTACGCCGGCGCCGGCGCCGACTTCTACTCCAAAGCCCACAGCCACGCCGACCCTCACCCCCACGCCCGCCGGGGAAGCCGCGCAAGTGCTTGAGATCGTGGACGGCGATACCATCAAAGTGCAGATCGAGGGGGAAATCTTTACGGTACGCTACATCGGAATTGATACGCCTGAGACCAAGCATCCTAGCAAGCCCGTGGAGTGGATGGGCGCAGAGGCGACCGAAGCCAACCGCGCGCTGGTAGAGGAGCAGCTCGTTTACCTGGTTAAGGATGTCTCAGAAACGGATCGATACGGGCGATTGTTGCGTTATGTGTATCTTGCCGACGGCACGTTTATCAACGCAGAATTGGTGCGGCAGGGATACGCCCAGGTCAGTACCTACCCTCCCGACGTCGCGCTAGAGGAGGTCTTTATCGCCGCGCAAACCGAAGCGCGCACTGTGCAACGCGGCCTATGGCAACCAACCCCCACCGCTACAGCTACGTTGCGCCCCACTGCTACCGCCACGCGCCGCCCGGCAACAGCAACCCCTCGTCCTGCGGCAACCCCTAAACCATTGCCCACCGCGTCACCCGCGCCGCCCCCATCACAAGGCTGCGATTGTTCCTCCAACCGCTACAACTGCGGCGACTTTCGTACCCACGCGGCAGCGCAAGCGTGTTTCCAGTTTTGCATCGACCAGGGACGCGGCGATATCCACAGACTGGATGCCGACAACGACGGCATCGCCTGCGAGTCCCTGCCCTAAGACTAAGCCCCGGAAATCAACAACTTCCGGGGCTTTGCCCATCGTCCATTTCCGTATCCGTGGTTGTCCCCGCGCATTAACAGGCGTTTTCTACCGCACTAAAACCCCCGTCTACCGTCTACCACCTACCGTCTACCGCGCTTTTACGTCTATTAAAACCAATTAACAGATATTTCCAGGGCAAAACAGCCCCGTCTACGGTCTACCCGCCCCAAAGACATCCGTTAATCATCGGCTAGTCGTCCTGAATTCCAAACTGATCGAAGATGCCGATCACATTCCGGTTTACCGTCCAATCGGTTTTTCTCTTGACCAGCTCCCGCAAGAACGATGCGAGATTGCTATCCCCGATCTCAATCTCCCACACATGCTCCAAATCATCCCACTTGATTATGCTCACGTCCTGTTTAAAGCCGACCTGGGCTTTTTCTTCGTCGCTCATCTCCAGGATGTCGAGCAGTTGGACCGCCTTGCGGATGGCCGCCGCTGTGCCTTTAACCGCGCCGACGAGCATCTCCAGTTGAACCCGTTGCCAAGTATTAAGCCTGAGTCTCATATTTTCTCCTTCTTTCTCCCGTCTCCCGTCTCCCGTCTACTGTCTACCGTCTACTGTCTACCGTTTACCTCTGCACGACTGGAATGTATACCGTCGTCGGCTGCGCGCACGGAAACGTCATGCGTGTCTCAAAAACAAACGTCTGTGGCGGCCAATCCCCGCAACTTACCGCCACGTAGATGTATCTCCCGCACACTGTCACCATCGCCTGCTCTACAGCGCAGACGGCGTCACGCGCGTCGTAGCTCGCGGCGCTGTTGTGCGGCATCTCCGTCACCCACACGCCGGTTCCCCCGACTAGCGTTACCAGGACGCTGTCACCGTCAGTGTTCCCCGCCAGCGCCAGCACTTCCTCACGTTGCCCCTGCGCCCCGGTGAACACTGCGGGAACAATCAGCAATCCCGCCAGCAAAATCAACAAGCCAATTTTTCGTCCCATCTTTATACCTCTTCTACTCGTGCTAAAAGTTTGTAAGTTGTACCGCCAATCGTGACATCCACGTAACCGGTGTCCGCCACAACAGAATCAACATAGGCGCCCAAATCCCATTCATATCCCGCAGCGGTTTGAATAGTTCCGCTGCCGATCAGGTCGCCATCAAGCTCAATGTCGCCGGTGATCTCTGCAACGGTCGTCCCCATATTGCCTAGCCGTACAAGTTGATTCGACGAACTGTCATAGAAGGCCATTTGGACACTGACCAGTTCTACGTAGGAGTTCAGGGAAATTTGACTGTTCGCAATCACCAGTTGATCGGCGTTGATGCCCATGCGGATTTCATCATCGCTCGTGGATGATTCGCCGGAGATGATGCTGATTCCCGATTGCCGCGCATATCCGCACCTGAGATCGAGCGTATAAGCGGAGGTTGTAAAAGGAGCTATGCCGACTCCAATTGAAGCCTTAGCGTCCCCGCTCACACTCCACAAGATGCTGTTGTAAGTCTCCCCGTTGGCGCTGTACTCGAAGCGCATCAGGCCGTCAGGATCGAAGATGATCCGGCTCTCCGTTCCTTGCCGGATTTTTAACGCGCCGTCGCTCTTGTCCCACAACAAATTCGACTTGCCGCTGCTGTTATCCCCCAACAGCACGTCGCTGGTCCCCATATTCTCGGAGTTGTACGTCTGCGCATTGGCGAACACAGCAAGAGACGTGGTGGCAGCGGCGGCGATGTCGCTCCCGGCGAAGAAGTCGCCATCTGTTTCGAGGCTCACCGTCTGCGTGGTATCGTCGCTATATGCGCTGATGCCGTTCGCGTCAATCTGCACCCGCGCCCCACTCGCAGTAGTCTTGAGAGTGAAATTGCCGTCAGTGATGCTCAGATTACAGTCGGTCAGATAAACGTCGCCATTGCCTCGCACGGCGAACTGCACGCTGGCCGAGCTTGCCCCCATCCACATCAGATTATCGGTACTGCCCGCGCCAGGATCAATCCCGATCCGCTGCACATTCCCCACGTCGTAGAATGCCATGTCGAGGTTGTGTAGCTCGAAATTCTGATCTGTCAGCCGGATGTAGGCATCTCCCGCCGCGACCCCATCACCGGCGAATAGCCCATATTCTGTCGTCGCCGTGATACCGTGCAAATTCCCCATCCGCACGCGCACGGTTTTTCCCGTCGCCGGATGTGTTACCCACGTCACGATCTGGCTGTACGGGCTGTTCTCGGCATACAACCCGTCAATCGCGTTCACCTCATAGAACCCATTGCCGGTTGTGCCGTAGTCCAGCACCAGAGCGTCGGCAGCCACCACCGTCGCTGCCGTCATCGTCCCGGAGTTGCCGCCCGTCGAGCGTGTGAACGTCCAACTTTGTTCCTTGTCGCTCAAATCGGTGTAGCTTGTCACCACTCCCCAACAGTCGGCTACTGTCAAGCTGCCGTCCGCCCGACTGAACGTCCGCACGCGCACGATGTCGCCGCTCTCGAAGACCGCCATATTCTCGGCGGAGGGCAAATCTTGCACATACAGCGTCGTTGCTTCACCTGCCGCCGGCGCAGTAAAATCCCGGCTCAACACGGCCACGCTCTTCGTGATAATCTGCCCGCCCGCCAAAGCCTGCTCCAAATCAGCGATGAACGACTTGACGTGCAACTCGTCCGCGTACAAGTACCGGAAATCGCCGCCGCCAGCGTAACTGATGCCCCACCCCGTCGTCTGCGAGGCGTAATGATCGGATTGCAACGTGTGCGCGGCCATCACCCGCACCTGCGCGCCGGTGGGATCGAGCTCGAGATCACCGGTCGGCGCGATGGACAGATTCCCGCCGCTGCGGTCGGAAATCGTATCGGTGTTGAGTCGCACCAGCGTCAACCAGCCGTCATCGCTGCTCGCCAGAATAGCGGCCTCCGCGCCCGGATTGTTGTCGGTGATGACTTGATGGATGTGCGCCGCGCGCGCAAATTCCGCGCCGACCCCTTCCGTGTTTACAGAGGCTACATCGAGTGACGTAGGCGTGCCTGCTGCAATCCAGGCGTTCAGATTTGCCGCCGCGTTGGAAATGGGAATAGCATTCGCGGCTGGCGTGGCCGTCGCCCATAGCCAATTCGTGTTGTTGTAGAACCCGAATTGCTTGGTGTTGGTGGCAAAGGCTGCCATGCCTTCTTCGGCGCTCAGTGTTTCAATCGCCGCCGCAGTTGCGCCGAAGTGCGTGAATGGCTTCCCTAACTGCTTATCGTTTTTGATCATGGTGTCCAGGTTACGGCATTTAGAATGTATAGGCTGTTGAAAATGGCGTCGTCATCTGCATTGGCCCTTCCCCCTGGAACGATCACATCGTTCCCGACGACGACATAGGCATTAGATGTATTCATCCCCATGTGCAGCGCCTTGAGACCCTTGACGCCTATACCCTCCAACACAAGAGCGTTGTTCATACACACCACATCCGACATATAATACTTGCCGTCCATCGAAGCTAATGCTTTAGGGTAAACATTTATGTACATCTGCGTCATGTTTACCGTGTTGTGCAGCAGTGGGACACTGGAAATGGATGACCATCCCCATGCTATGCTAGTTTGCTGCTCATTATTTATATTTCCGATGAGTACATCATATGTATAGGTTGCCCCGCGATACTCAACAATAGCCAACAAATCGCCGGTGACGATCAATGCATCCGAGACGCCTGTGCCGGACTGCACACTATTCAAAGTGACCGAGTCGGCAATGGTAACGCCAGACACGTAACTTGTGCCGTAGTATGTGAGATACCGTATACTAGAGGCTGTAAATTTGAAGACCCGGTTATTGCGGGTCAATGTGACAATCAGATTTGCAGCATCTTCGTAGTGCAAGGTTTGTAAAATACCCGCGCTCGTCAAAGCTGCTTTTAAGCTGGTTATGAGCGATGTGTTATTTGTGGGATCAAGCGCGTATATCATACTGTCACCTGGCTTTCCTCTAAACTATCAGACAAACTCCGCGTATCAATTGTGTTACCAATAGAAAATACGATGTCTCCACTGCCCCCGCCGCCGACATCCTCGCGCAGGTCCAGTATCACCAGCACCGACAACCCGCTCGCTTTCGCGCCCACCTGGTCTATGTCCACGCTGATGATGTCGCCCGCCGTGATCGTCGTTACGCTCGGCATCGCTGTCGCCACGGGTGGATACGCGCCCGCGGCCAGCGTGGGCCGCGCGCCCTGATCGGTGAAAATCGTCGTCCCGTTCTTGTTCACATCCACGATGGTGGCCCCCGAAGTCCCGGTACTGGCGCAATGGATATAGACCGTCGCTATAAAGCCGTCAGCCGGAGCAATCCACACCCCCGCCACTTGCGTTTCTACCGCCAATGCCCCATCAATGTGAAACTCCGCATCGGCTGGGCGCGGCGGCTGTCTCGGTATCCATAACTCGCGGGAAGCGTCCCAGGTCAGTACATCGTCGTCACTTGAACCGGTAGCATCTACACATTGCCCATTCCACAGATCGGCGTTCAGGCCCGTCACGAGAACTTCCTGCGCATTGGGGCCTAATACAAACGGCGCGCCGGGCGCAGTTGGGGCAAAACTGTGTTGCGCCGTAATTATCCGCGCCACGCTGATATGCACGTACTGCGTGTGGGCGTCGGCGCTCAAATGCGCGTCGTAGGAACTCTCGAAGGCGCTGACGTCCACCCCGTCAACCTTGATTCCCGCTGCCACTGCCAGGTCTCCCAGCAATGACCGCGAGCCGTCCCGCAGCAGCGCGTCGGGATACTGGTTGCTGGAAAGCGTCCCAACGTGGTGCGCGCCATCCAGCTCGTGCGGGCTGGGCGCGTAACCACCCTCCTCCCCCCCGCCCGTCTCGATCCACCCTAACACATAGGGCTTGATTTCCTGTAGCAGCTCCGTAACCTTCGTCAACGTGTTCCCTTCTCCCGTCTACCGTCTACCGCCTATGTCTACTGTCTACGTCTGCTAACTCTCTTTAACGGCCCTTTTTAATCCTAACATTCCGCCAATCCTGCTCTGAATACGCGCGTAATCATCCCGTAAAACGCCAGTTAATCAGAACTCTTCCCCCGTCTACCGTCTATCGTCTACCCTTGTATGAGCTGCGCCAACTCCCACGGCGTCGGCGCGCCGCGCGGCGTCACATTCACCCACGCCTCGCGCCCCATGTCGAACTCCGCGTACTCGATGAAGAAGATGGACGGATCCGCCAACAGATTCATATTGATCGTACTCGGCCAATCCCGCAACTGGCACCACTGGCCCACCGGCGATATATCCCCACGCAACGCCTGCATATCGTTCCACTTCCCATACAGCACACCGGCGTTGTCCATGTACAATGTGATGTTGCTCTCGCTGCATTCTGGCTCCAGATACACGCGCAGCACGCGCGCTTCCGTCACCTCTGCCAGCAAACGCCGCCCCGCCGTCGTCCCCACTGTCAGCAACTTGGTAATCTCTACTCCGGCTAGACCATCCCCGTCGCGGTATGGATTCGCATAAATTCCGCTCGCGTTTTCGATCTCGCACGCCGTCATAAACTGCGCCTCATCGTCTACGATATCCTCGATCTGCGCCGTGGTCTCCCATACGCCCGTTACCTGGAACGTCAATGCGACCGGCTGCACTCCGCTTGTCCCCGGATCTCCATCGTATTCGCTCCATGACCCGCCCGCGTAAGCGAACAACGTCCCGCGCGCGTAGCTTGCCGTCTCGTCCACCCCCACGCCGAAATAGTGGCTGTTGTCCAAGCTGCCGGTACGCGCCACCAGCAGCCAGTACGTCGTCCCCGGGCTTAACGCGACTCGTGTGGAGGGGACTGCTGAAACCCATTGGATGTTCTCGTCGATCGTGTCGCCTACCGCCGCGCCGCACAGCAGGCTCCCCGGCGCGCCGCCCGAATCACTGTACAAGGAGAGTTGCAAATTATCACCCGGCGTCCCCGCCAACACCTTCGCGCGGATGTGCAACGAATAGCTATCCCACGTTACCGCGCTGCCCAACTGGAACTTCTGCGCCAGCCTCTCCACCGTGCTGGTCCCCACCTGTACGATGATACCCTTCACCTGGTGTTCCTCGATGCCCGCCGGCTGCGCGTAATACTGCCAATCCAGCGTATCCCACCAACCGTGCAGCGTGAGCGTGGCGCGCAGATCGCTCTGCCCATAATTCGGCAACAACGTTGGATTCGGATACCGCAGCGCAGACAGCAGTGTGTCGCGTGTCTGCGCTGCACTTTCGATGCTGGCCTCGGAGAGCGAGTATTTGAGTTCGCGCGTCCCGTAGGCGCTTACACCATCATCGTCTTGCGCCCATCCGGTATTGGCCCGCGTGCCCGCCGTGGCCGATCCTGGCGCTAGATAGCCGTATACCACATTGATCCGGTTGTACATACTATCCAGGCTTACGCCTACCTGGATCGCGCCCACCTGAATATCGACCGTGTGTAGATACCCCCACCAGCGCGCGCTGCCCTCACTATCGCGCAGTATGACTGGCGCGCGCAGCCAGTTCAGCAAATCCCAGATCGCATACTCGTTGCCCCACGCCGTCACCGTCGCCTGGCGTGGGCCGCCTAGCACGTGCCAGCTATAGTTCTGCACGCTGAAAATCACGTCGGGGAAATTGAGCGCGTCCTGAAAGTTGCGCGTCTGAAACTCCGGCTGAATGTCCATCTATGCTCAAAACCTCGCCTTATGCTCTAAGCCCCGTCCCTGGGGCGCTCATGCTAAATCGTGAGCAATCGTGGCCGGTAATAAACGCGCGCGACGTGCGTGCGCGCGATATCTGTTCCCCCACTGCTGTTCGAGAACAGGAAATACAAACGTTGTGCCACCGTTGGGAACAGAGTCAGCGGCTCTCCGTGACCTACGTAATGCCCGGTCTTTCCTGATCCCCCCCACGTCACGTACAGCGAGCGCGTGATGCCATCGTCCACAATCGTTGTTTGATAAGCTGCCCCATACCCGCGTGGAATGAGCATCCGGTATCCATCCAGCGGCGTTAACTGAATGTAATCCAGGTTCAACGTCGCACCGCCGGTCAAATGCCCGTAGAGCGTCAACGACAGCTCATACAACCCCGTCTGGCCGGTCAGCCACGGCGGTAGCTGGATGATACCCAGATCGTTCAACCCGGTTGCCAACGTAACCTCTGGCGTCTCCGCCACCGTCGTCAAATTGACCAACAGCACGCGTGCCGTCACGCGCAACCCGGTCGAGGTTGAGACCACCCGCGCCAACATCCTGAATCGGTTGCCCCGCGCCCGCCCCAGAAACGTCGAGGAGAGATCCCACGCAAATGCCTTCGTCAGCGTATCCCCGCCCCACGTTGCGCCTTGATAATACCCATTGCTCGAATCGGCATTCGCCGTCGCCGCAGCGCCGCCGGCCACATAAGCAGCATTTTCGCCTTCCAGGATGTGCTCGAACGTGGTCGGCGCAGAAAAAATGTTATTCGCCATATATGCTCGCCACGTGCGCGTGGCGGAGTTATAACTATTGTAGAGTGAAATCTCTGCTGGAGAGGGCAGCACCCCAACCACATCGCCGGCCGCAATATCGACATAGTTGTCGTGTCCTGCCGTGCTGTCGCTGTGGTTATAGACTGTGACACCCTCCAAAGTCTTGCTCTCGGTGCTGGTATTGTCTAACGCCAACTCTACGCGCGGCCCCTCCCAGTAGAAGCGTCTTTGCCACATCACCACGCAGCGCAGCGCGGCGGCGGCGATCCACCCCGCCGAAGCCATCTCGCGGTCCGGTTCCGCACGCGCGTACAGCAATTCGCTGCGATACACGTCGCCGCTGTCGGCAGCGCGATATTCGACGAAGACCTGCGTACCCTTACCGGTGTTCTGGCGGTGCAGCGCCTGCAGCAGCAGCGTCTCTAGCCCGCGCAGCGCCGTCTGCACAGTGGCGAAGGCGCTGGCGACCACGCTCAAAGTGACCGTTTCGACTACGTTGCGGCGCGTCACGGCGGTCACGCCGCCGCCATCGCGCACCGCCTGCGCCACCGCCTCGATGACGGTTAGCTCCGGGGTGCTGGGCGCGTAATTCTCGGCCAGATAGAAACTGTTCGTTCCCCCCGTCAGATTGATCGTCGTCGTCCCGTCCGTCACCCGTAAAATCATACCTATCCCATCCTGACATTCCAAAAATCCTGCTATATCTCCGTAGTTACTGCCGGCCGCGAATCAGTGTCACCACCCGCGCCGCCAGTCGCTCGATGTCCAGCTCGTCGCGCAGCGCCGTCACCGGTATGTTTAACTCGTAGCGCCGCTGATCGTACATCCCGCCGTCGCTCATGCTTGTTGGCGCTGTGACCGGCGCGAGTGGCGCCAACGCCGGCGCGTTCAACGCCATTCCCCCATCCATCCGGCTGGCAACGCCGATCTCGACCGGGTGATCTTTCGCATACTGCACCAGGTCTTGCAGCGAGTAATAAAACTTGAATTGTGGTGAACCCTGGTCGAAAGCCTCATCGCCGGTCTTCACGATCTCAATCTCAATCTTCTTGTACTCCGGCAGCCCGTCTATCGCGGTCTGAATGTTGACGATCGCCGTCACCGCGCGTCCCGCCGCCCCCTCAACGTCCCCGGCCATCGTGCCGGATGCGCTCCCCGCGTCGGCGAACGCCGTCTCGATGATGCCGCCCTGCGTATCCACTTCCAGCCCCAGATCGCCCATGCGGGAGATCATCGTCGTACTCTCGGTGTCCGCGCTGGCGCGCAGTGTTTCCCACGCTGTAATCTGCGCGGTGATGTCGGCCTTCGCGTCGGCCGTCAATGTCGCACTCTCCGTGCCGATGTTTTTGATGAAACCCACCACGTCATCCGCCGAAGTCTTTCCCCCCGTCGCCCAATCGCTGAACAGCCCCAGCAGCCTATCGGTCGCCAGTTGCACCTCGTCCACCACGATGCCGAACTCCCCGGCCAGCGCCGACTTCATCTCCAGCGCCTGATCTTTGGTGATCTGACCCATTCCCAACATCTGGTCGGTTTGCGTCCACAGCATCTCGCCGAGCGCGCGCTGTTGCTCAGCTAACATATCCTTATTGTGAGTCTTGTACGCTTCCAATGCCCCCGCCACACCCGTCTGCACATTGCCGGTGAACGTCTCCCAGGCCGCCGCCGCGCGCTTCGCCATCTCCTCCTGCGCCGCCGCGCTCTCCTGCGCCGCCGTCGCCAGGTCGCGCAGCGTGCCGGGCAAATTCGCCGCCGCCGCGCCCATCACCTGGTACTTGCCGGTGGCTTCCTGCACCACGCCCATTACTTCCCGGTAGCCCGCCACACTGTCCGCATGCACCGCCTGCACGGCCTGGCCCGCTGCCACGTACTGGTACTGCGTGATGTTTCCCTGACCGTACTCGTAGGCCAGCAAATCCATCGCGCTGGCCTGCATATTCGCCAGCCGTGTGGTGTAACCCATCTGCACGGCCAGTTCCCCCTGCTTGCGTGTCATCGCCGCTTGGCTCAACCCGGTATTCCCCAACGACGTAGAGAGCGTGTCGTACAGCGCCGCCTGTTCTTCAAGCGCCGCCTGTTCTTCATTTAGGGCTTGCGTCGAAATCAGAGCCTTCGCTGTGGTCCGGACCACATCCTGTAATGCCGAACTGTATAACCTGGCCCCCGCGGCGGAATCCCCACTGCTAAGCGCATTCTTTTCCATCGCGTAGGTCGTCGCATCTATCACCTCGATACTGTATTCGGCAACAAACTGTGTGTCGAGAATCTCTTTGCCATACTGGTTGTACGATGTTCCGCTTTTCCGTATTGCTTGATTAACCTGCTCCACCGCTACGCGATAATCCTCGTAGCTGTTAGCCGATGTTAGCAATGTGTGGTTCAACTTCTCGCCGCTGGCATTCATCACAGCCTGTTTGTCGATGAACGCCACGGCGAACGGGTTGCTTTCGTCCAGGATCGTGTTGATTTCCGCTTGTTTGGTCGCGTACTTCTCCGCCACGGCCTGCGCGGAAGTAGAGCTTTCCGCGATCTTGTCCAGTTGCTTCGCCCAATCCGACCCGACCGTCTCAGTTTGCTCCACAATATCCTTGTAGAGTTGGAGCGCCTTGTTGATCGCGACTACGCTCAACACCACCGCCGCTAATCCCACCACGATAGGCACAAGCGCAGCCGACAAGCCCAACGACGCGACCTCCGCCGCCGTCGCGCCGCCGGCATAGAGTTGCATCCCCACTGCGGCTTCGGAGAGCACCGGCCCCAACGCGCCCACCACCGGCGCGAGTTTTACAAACGCTAGGTATCCGGTCCCGGCTATAATCGCCAGTCCCCCCAGCTGCACCGCCGAATTGACCAACACCGGGTCCATATCGCTCAGCGCATCCATAATCCCCAACACCGCATCCGCGATCTTGCCCGCCATCGCCACAATCTGCGGCCCGTTCTCATCATAGAATGCCGCCAACCCCTGTGCCATCTCCGTCCACACCGGGATGAACTCATCCCCCACCTTCGCCTTGAGGGTGTCCAGTGTTCCTTCCAGTGCCTCTTCTGCCCCCCGGAGCGTCGCCGCGCGCGCCGCCGCCACCTCCTGCGCGCTCGATGCCCCGGCGATGGCCTGCTCCATATCTCGCCAGCCGTCCGCGCCGTTGCTCAACAGGATATTCAGCGCCCGCTGGCCGTCCGCCCCGGCCAGCAAATACACCAACTCATTGCGCCGTTCGGTGGTCACATTTTGCAGTGCGGGAACCAGTTCCCCGATCAACTGCGGCATCTTTTTGAGTTGCCCCTCGCTATCATACAGGCTGATGTTAAGCTCGCGCCAGGCATCCGCAGTCTTGTTCGTCGGGCGCAGCATATTATTGATCATCGCCCGCAAACTCGTACCCGCCTCCGCGCCCTTCAGCGCGCTCTCGCTCAGCAGCGCCAGCGCCGTGTTGGTATCTTCGAGGGTGTACCCGAACGAGGCCAGCACAATCGCCGCGTTTTGATGCGCAGCCGCCAGGTCTTCAACTTCGGCCTGGCTCGCGTCCGCCGTGCGCACGAAATTGTTAGTTATGTCTACCGCGTCTTGCGCAGTCAGGCCGTAGGTGCTCATCGTGGAATTGACCAGCGTGGTCGCGCCATCCAGATCGAGCATCGACGCAGCTTGCAAGTCCACAGAGGCGCGCAGAATCCCGCCCAGTTCGGCGGTCCCGGCCATGTACCCTTCCAGGTCGCCGAACACGTCGCTGACGCTCTTGCCGCTCTTGAACAGGTCCGTCATCGAGCCGGCGGCTTGCTGCGCATCGATCCCCACCAGCGTGATGTCGCCGCCCACAGCGAACGCCGCGTCTTTCAGTGTCTCCATCGAAGCCGTGGCCGGATCCACCGCCGTGGACATGATCGCCATCTGCGACTGAAACTCTGTCGCCAACGTCTTCGTCTCACCGTACAACTCGCGCGCGCTACCGATCAATTTCCCGATACCTTGCGCGACCAAGGCCCCCATCGAGAAGTTGAAAACGTCATTGACCGACTTCTCTAGCCCGCCGAGTGCGTCCTGCGCCTGCTGCGCGCCTTTCTTTACGCCTTGCGCGTCTAGCTCTACCTTCCCGTATGCACTACCGAGTTCAATCGCCATAGCCTATCTCCGCTTGTGCTGGATCACAATCCAGCACTCACCAAATCCCGCTTTCCGGTACCTTCACCTTTCGCGCGCGTCCGCTCAACCGGGAGAATCCCCCACGTGGTTGTTTGCCATCCTGCCACGGCAGAGGGCGCTTCTTGCGGAGGCGTTCCTCTATGTCGCGCCCGACCGTCAAGCACGCCATATCCACCTGGTAGGCCTCCCAGCTATCGGCGTCCAAGTCCAGGCCCAGATAGCTGGCCGGGCGCTGCCCATAGGCAACGCCCAGGCTATGCAGATTCCATAGTAACCGGGAGTTCTCGACGAAAGGGCTTCAGGGCTTCACCATAGCGGTTGCACTCGCGGAAGATTGCCAGCCGGTCGATGATCGGCAGTTCGCCCACGCCGACGCTGTGCTCGCCGGGTTCGTCCGTGACCCGGGGATCGATGACGGCGGCCTTCACTACCAGGTTAATCGCGGTCGCGTATTCGGTCGCACTCTCCACAGTGATGTCGCCAATACCCTTGCTCATCACCTGATTTACCTGCGCCACCAGCGGCGCCGGTACATCGCCGCGCACGGCCATATCCATCAAGCTCACCCGGCACAGCTTTACTACCAGGCCCGAAGGGAGCTGCATCTCTTCCCCTTCCTGTTGTTGTTTTCGCCATGTCTGTAAATCCATCGTGTATTTCTCCTTCCCGTGGCCGTAGCCGCGCTTTTCATAGCGCGCTCCGCTCCCATCGGATATTTCTCCTATCCGTGGTTATCGTCCGTTAATGTCGATTAGCGGGCGTTCCCTACGCCAAACAGTCCCGTTTTCCGTCTACCGGCTGTCATCTACACGCCCGAAAAAACGCCCGCTAATCGTTTAAGTTGTTGGCAACTCCTCCGCCGTCTCATTTTGCACGATGTCCCAAATCCCGTTCGCCCCGTCATCGATACAGATGATGGACCCCATCGAAGACATCATGAACTCGCCGTCGCCGAGACTCCCTTCCAATCCATTCGTGAGTTTGCACTTGTAGAGCTTCACGTGAATATCGTCGATGCCGTCCGCCAGACTCTTGCCGTAAACCTTGAAATATGGCAGCCGCTCCGCGCCATCGCCGGTAAGCGTCGTCTTGCACGTGGGTGTCGTACCCGATACACTGACCGTGCGCCCGGTCATCAGCGCGTAGGCTTCCAAACTGATCCCGCCCGCTTCCAGACTGGCCTCCACCGCGTCCACCTCGCTCACCACGGCCACCGTCTTCCCATCGCCGCGCAGCTCCCCGCTCACCAGACGCTCAGAAAACTGCATCGTCTGCGCGTAAGGCAAGTCCACCTGAGTGCTCCCGGCGATATTCGTCAACTTGATGTCGTAAATGCCAAAAGGCTTTTGTCCATAGTCAGTCGTCATCCTGTTACCTCCCAATCTTCTTTACCTGAATTTTTCAAAATACCCCGCGCCTGGCTAACCCATGCGTGGATTTGCTTGCGACTGGCCCAAATCGTCTTATCCAGCCGTGTGATCCCCGTGTCATCCAACGCCGCCAAATCAGATAGTGTGGCGATCCCGGCCAGCGCCATCTCCGCGGCGCGTTGTGGGCCAATGCCCGCGAGCCGGAGTATCGCGTCGTCACTATCCACTACGAACGCACCCCCCGGCTCGGTCAGTAGCTCGGCGACCAAACCCGCCTCGACTACTTCCTGCACAAATCCGGTCGCGCGGCTCCATTCATACTGTTCCACCAACCGCCGCACTACCTGCGGGCCTACAAACCTAATCTGCATCGTAGCACCTCCACAATCTCGCGCGCTGTTCGTTCCCAGGGCGTGCGCGCCATAGTTGAAGCTGCGCGCCGTCCAAAGTCTGCTGCATCTTCAGGATGCTCGACGCACCAGTGCAGCCACCCTTCCAGTACCGCGCCGTCCGGTTCTGCCCAATAGCCGAGGTCGCCCCATTCCTCTGGACCGTAATCGGCTATCGACATTCCCTTCGTGGTAATGGGAAGCGCCCAAGCGTAAATATCTTCCGCCAGGCCTCCGTAATCCGTAGCGATCACCGGCAGGCCCGTCGCGGCGGCCTCGCGGGGCGGCAGTCCCCATCCTTCCCCCCGCGACGGGAACACGAAGCAGTCGGCGTCTTGCAGCATCTCCCGCAGCTTGGGCAGGTCGAACAGCCCCTCGATCAACTGCACATTATCGTCGAGCACGCCCTTGATCCCCGGCGGCATTTGGCGGAAGTGCATCACGAGCCGTACATCCTTCCGATCCCCAAACGCGCGCCGGAACGCGGTATACGCAATCGACCAGCCCTTGCGCCCATCGGGAGTCCCGCTCCACAAGAACGTGTACGGGCGGCCCTTATGCCGGCGCTTTAGCGGGAAATAATCCTGCGGATCGATTCCCCACTTGATTATCTCAATCGGCCTGGTCACGCCATTGGCCTCGAAGATGGTCTTGCACCACGCGCAGGGGACCAACACCAGCACCGCGTAGCGGTTGAGCTTCTCCACCCATCCGGCGGGCAGCCGCGTCGCCTCAAACATCGTATAACTCACCAACGGCGCGCCGTTGGTGTCGATCAACGGCAGCCAATCGGGAGTACACAACGCCACCGTGGGCGCGTAAGTCTCCCATCGCTGCGCCTCGTCCAGCACCGGCACACCCAGGTTTAACACGGTCGTCTCCGGCGCATCCTTCAGCAACGCCGCCGCGATCTTGATCGTCGCGTACCCATATCCGTCTTTCGGCTGATGAAATCCCGCAAATGTAAGCTGCATTCCCACCTCCACTAGGTGCGTTGCACTTTCCGAAGTGCGCTGCACCTGTTCTTACCTCAATCGCGTCACTTGATAGCGGCTCAATGCCAATGCGCAGTTTAGCACTGCATCGCGCTGGTCCGGCACATCACCCACGTGCCGCATCTCCCACATCCCGCTGCTGCTGATCCGCTGCCGGTGCAGCAGCGCGTACACCCGACCTCTGGCCGCGTCGATGTTCGTGTATCCCTGGCGCTCGTAGAAATACACTAGCACAAAGAGCCGTGAGCTGGTCGCAAACGGCCCCACCGGATCTTCGGCCTCCAATGTCAATAGCGCGCACGGTTTAATTTCGTCGTTGGCGTCAAAGGCGCTGGGCGTCAACTGCCGCGAGATCTCCGTCGCGGTATACAGCCCGCCGGTGAGTGTAGCCATCAGCGTCGTCGTATCCGCCGCCAAGAAGTCTCTAAGCGTGTCACGCATTGTTAATCAGCGGGCGGAAAATCTGTTCCGCGCCCGATGTGCCAGTCCAGAATTACTCCATCCCGGTCTTTGTGTAAAACAACCACACGATTAAAAATGCAGCCGGTGATGGTATTAAAAATCCCCAGTGGGGTTAGACCGCGAATGTAGAAACGATTTTTCAAATATTCCATATCGTGTATTTCTCCTATCTATGATCTTTTTTCCTGGGCCTCATCTCCGCCACCACATTCCCGTCGCGCACATCCCGCCAGAGAACCTCCCACGCGCGTTCGGTATACAAACGCCCATAAGACTGATGCCATGAACTCTCAGGATCGAAATACAAAAACGTATCGGGATGAAACCCGCGCTTGTGCGTGGGATCGCGCCACAGATTCTCGCTCTGCCACCCCACCGCCTGGACGTGCAACACACCGGAGGGCTGAAGAATGCGCCAGCACTCGTCCATAACGGCGACGGTGTTATCCAGGTGCTCCAACACATCTATAGCCTCAATCCTCTCCGCCACATCGTCGCCAAACGGCCAGGGCATAATATTCAAATCGTGAACCACGTCCACGTGTCCCAATGCCACCCGGTCCACATGCACACACCCCGGCCTGAAATCATTCCCGCAACCAAGTAGAATTATCATAGTTTCTGTTAATCCGCTTTAACCGTCATTTCTATACCGTATACCCCGCGTTTCGCCCATTGAATACGCGCGTAATCACTCTACAAAACGCCCGTTAAATCTCCCAATCTCCCAATCTTCAATCTTCCGGGAACGGCAACTGCACCGTCTGATCGCCGAGCAGCGCCTCCAAGTCCTCTTCGTCGCCCCACAGCCACACAACCAGATCGTTCGCAATCCCCACGGCCAGACTCGTCGCGAACATATTCTGCGGCATCACGCCTAACCACGAGGCGTAATCGTCCATCGCACCCCAGGGCTGCGTCCCGTTCAACCAGCCGCGTGTCTTATCTACAAAAGCCGCGTCATCCATCAGCACCGCAGTCTTATAGCACAGGCATTGCACGTGAATCGGCAGGCTGATCTCGCCCTTTGGGTAGACATTGGTACCATCCTCCCCGTTGACGACGACGTCCTCACACGCGCAAAAAATATCCGGGTGACTGGGGCTGAGATTGATCGCTTCTTTCTCTACCCAGGGCATCTTGCTGAAAATGTCATCCGTCGCCATGTGATGCACGACCTGGAACTCATTTCGCGCCAGGCGCAGCGCGTTGTACGCCACCCCTTGCCCCGCGCAGGCCGTGCCGCTGTACAGCCCGGTCCGGTCCCCGCTGGCGATATCCTGCTTCGTCCGCGCGTACAAGCGCGTGCTGGTCCATCTGGGACAATCACGTCCCCCGCCGAGATACTGCTCCAATTGCTTCGCCACATTCCACGCGCTGTTCCCCTCGGCGACGCCCTGCATCAGGGTCGCGCGGATGCCATTCCAAGATTGTTGATCCTGATTCCAGATCCTCTGGCTTAGCGTCAGCCCATCGCCATACAACCGGCGATTCGCCGCGTCCAGCACCTCCTGCAACTGCGGTCTGAACACCGCGTCAAAATCCGGCTCCTCCACCATTTCCAAGAATTGGCGATTCACCCCTTCACTGAATCGCTGATTTACCGATTCGCTCATTTGCTGATTCGCTAATTCGCTCGCCCCCCGGTGCAGAACCGCCAGGCCGCCGTAAGCCAGGCTTCCCGCCTGCCAGCGCGCCGCCTCGAAGAGCGCCTGCCAGCCGCGATAAAACGTCTGCCAGGCCGCCAGCATATCCCGTTGCGCGAACAACAGTCCCAGATCGTTGAGCATCCCCTCCTCGTCGGCGTGCTGCATCGCAATCGCGCGGAACTCCGTCGCCAGCGCGTTCAACCGTTGGTGCGTCTGCCCCACAAAGTAAAGGTGCAGCCGCATCAGCCCGGCTTGCTGCGCGTCTCCCGCCAAATTGCTCGGAATATCGGCTAGCGTCTTTTTATTCGCCATTCACCCTCGCCAGTAATCGATCGGCCGAATTTGCCGCCACGTCCGGCGCACCCTCTGCCGCGTCGCCGGTCGGCGTCAGCAGCGTATCCCATTCCACATCCGGCAGGAAACGCTGCATCAACAACCACACTGCCGCGTCTGGCAGACCTAACGCGCGCAGCCGCACCCCGGCCTCGGCGATGTCGCGCAGGTCAGCCGGTTTTAATACCTTCTTTGCCTTCCAGTGATACTCGACCGTCAGCATATCCGGCAAAATTCCCGCCAGCAACCACGCCAACGCAAATAACGGGCGCAGAATCTCTTTCTCGGTCCAGGGCCGCAGCGTTTCCAGGGTCTCGTCGTACTGCTCCTTCTGCTCCTGGAGAACGTCGCGGTTCAAATCCTGCCCGTAGCCCAGGAGCGACATCGGCACTGGTGAGGCCAGCCACCAGGTGCGGACGTGATGGAGAATGTCCCCGATCTCACCGAGTCGCGCGTCACCCTCGACCGTCTTGATCTCTGCCGTGCCGAAGAAGTCCTGAATCGCGGCCAATGGGCTATCCAGAATGTCGGCATTGAGCACCTTGTACCCCTCAATCTCCTGGGCCGACGTTCCTACAGGGAACTGGTGATTATATTTCATCCCCGCACGCGTCTTGCGCCGGGTGGCGACGTCGTGCTCCCCCTCAGTGATCCGTTTCCACACGCCGGTCGCGCTCCTGAAGAGGGGCCGCCCGTAGCGTTGCCCCTCGTCGTGGCTCCACCGCGCGTGGATGATTTGCCATTCCGCAAACCACAGCGCATCGCTCGGCGGCTTCAGCCCGGTTTGATAGGGCGCGTCGCTCCACCAAAACGCCCGCGCCGGATCGTCGAACTGATCCTGCCGATTTGAATTGCGGTGCATTTCAATCGTCGGCTTGCGCGTCACCCCGACGATCTCCCGCGATTCGCTGATCTCCACTTCGAGAAACGAGTCGCCGTCGCGTGCGCTGAGTCTGATCCAGTCGTCGAGCCGTGAGACCAGATCGAGCCGCGTCAGCAGATCGGCGGCCACCTGGTCGGCGGCGGCGTTGCCCGTCGTCACCGTGAACCCCGCGCCCACCATATCCCGCGCCAACGTGTGTAGCACATCGTCCGCGCGCGGATCCTCGTCGTACATCTTCCGGCACGTCTCGATAATCGCTTGACGCGCGCGATCGGCGCTCAGGCGTGTCAACTCGTCTCCCACGCTAGGCTTGGAACGCGGCTCGCTCGTGGTCTGCTCGCCACGGTCGCGGGTCAGCCACTTCTGCCACAACTGCGTGATCTGGTTTGCCAGGCTCATGTTTTTAATAACCCCCGCATCATCGCTTCCAGGCGTGATAAATTGCTCTCCAGCGTGCTCATCACAATACCATAGCGTGCATTGAGTTCCAGGAACTTCCCGTAAAAGACCGTGTGACCCAACGTGACGACCAACCGCTGCTTAGTTCCGCTAATCGTCGCCGTGTCCGTCTTCAGCGAGGGATCGACTTTGACTATGCCGGTGATCGCCGGCATCCCAAAACCATCAACCGCGAAGAACAAACCACTGCGCGCGTTACCCGTGCGGTCTTCCCACTTCGCCCCGCTGCGCGCCGCGTTCTGCACCGACAAGCCCCAGTGCGCCGCGACCGCGTGCAGCGCCACGAACAGCCGCCCGCCGTCGCCGAACTCCTGCTCAATGCGCTCCTGAATCTTCTTAGGCCGTTTCACCCACCGAAACTTGAGAGCACTCCCCATCCTATCCTACCATCCTCCCCATCCTGCTCTATTGCACCACCTCGGCCTCGGCCACCACCGCCGCGCGTTGATTCGGCCTGACAATGACCACCTCATACAACAGCCCCGTGCTATCGTTGAAGCGATCCCCTGGTTGCACATTGCCGGTCATTCCAAATAATACGACGATGCGCCCTCGGCTGGCCCGGGCCTGACCGTCCTGCTGCACGCTGCCGCCGCCCATCCGTGCGATACGCGCGCTCTGCGCCGCCAGCGTCGTTCCCCCGCGCCGGATCGTGATGCTTTGCGCGTTGTCGCCGCGCACCGCCGCCAGGTCTGTCGCCGCCTGCATCCAATCCATCATCTGTTACCACTCCTGGTCATTTAGCCCTATCAGCAACTCCGTCGGTTCCATCTACACGTGTATCGCCAGACCAGCCATACATATATGTACCTCTATCAGCATACTGATACACGCGCCGGAAACCGACTTTTTCATAAAATTTGATAGCAACTTCATTTGTACATTTAACGCCGAGGCAAACACCTTTACCGAGTACGCTGGCAAATCTTTTAATTGTCGCTATCAAGCTAGATCCAACACCAACACGACGATGTTTTGGATCTACAAATAGTCGATCAATCCATACAAACTCAGAGTCTAGCTGTGATAACTCTGCAAATCCAACGATTCCCCCATCGGATGAATTTGCTGTAAGAACTCTGGTAGTGAAATCATCCATACTGACCGGCAAATCGTAAATTGTACAATCCATCATATCAGCAGCCCCAGACTATCGTAGCGCGCCCGGCTGCCCGTAGACCCACCGGCGACGGTTTCCAGATACTCGGATTCCAATGCCACCGCCATTGCCTTCAAACTATCAGAGGAAGTCGCCTTCTTCACCCGTTCGTCGCCAATCGCGTATTCCACGATCTCGCCGGTGGAGGCCGTCACCGCTGCCAGCGCTTGCTTGCGCAGCGCGATAGCCTGCGCCTTCAGTAGCACTACTCCCGCATCCTCATCCGTGAGATAGGGATATACCTCGCTGGAGTTCAACACGTGCCCCGCCACGTAGCGCAGCGTGCGGCTCAGCGTGTAATTCGGCGTCGGTGTGAACGTGATCGTCAACCCGTTCACCGTATATCGCTCGTTCCAGTTGCTCGACAGCGGCACGATCCCCGCCGCCGTGTGGATGATGCCATCCCGCGCGGTAAAATCATCCAACTTGATGAGAAACTGGAAATCATCGGGGAGCGCGTAGGTCGCCGTCCCGCTGACCACTGCCAGCATCGCAATCAGCGTCATCGGACGCCGCCGCGCATAATCCGCCACCGCGTCCTTGACCGCGTACTCGTACTGCGCCGAGGAAGGCACACCGCCACGCGCCAGTACGTCGGCCTGCAACCGCGTCACCAGGTCATCGAGTGCGATGCTCACACCGTCCCCCACTGGTATTGCACAGTTGCCGAGACGTCCTCTTCGATGATCTTGATCACCCCGCCCGGGCTGATCGGAATAATGATCGATGTACCGGCGGAGATCGAAAAACCGGTCGTCGCATCCGGCGCAGTCCCATCCAATCGGTATCTCACGGCTTTCGTCTCCACCTGGATCTTGAGCGCATTGACCCCCGCCGGCGCAGTCAGCGTCACCGTGCTGCTGAGAGCAGCATTTTTCGTGTGTGCTCCCACCGCCACAAAAGGTGCTTCATAAACCTGCATCTTACCCTGCGCGTTTATCATTTGCCTCCGCCTTCCTGCTGCGCCGGCGTGCTGGAAGCGCCGCCGGATTGTCGTCCACCGGCGCAGGTTCCACCACGTCCACGAACTGCTGCACCGGGCGATCCAGCCACACAAACGCCTCCGGGTCATCGTCGACCATCTGTCGCGCCGTGTACTCGTCCACCTCTACCACGTCGTCCACATCGCGCCATCGATGTGCCACCACCCGTCGCTGCAACACCTTCACTTTTGCCATATTGCCCTCCTGCATAAACAGGGGCAGGTGACCCCGCCCCTGTCTTCCGTTTACCATCTACCGTCTACCGTGTTAGTCGTTCCGCAACATCACGCTGATCGTTGGCGTCACTGTGCTGCTGTGCTCGATCTTGAACCGTACATACTTCCCGGTCAACGGAATTCGCAGATAATCCGTGCCGTCCGCGCTCATAGTGATTTGATACGTCGCTTCGGTCACCGCCGAACTCATGGATGTCGTCGAGGTTGCCGTGCCGGTGCTGGTCACAACGGTCGTAGTCTGGGCCAGCGTGTTGGCTACGTAGGTATAAGTGGCATCCGCCCAGTTGCTCTGATCTACGCTGAATTGTGGCGTAATCGTGATGTACGAAGAAGGCGAAATGTCGGCGGTCACAAAGATGTCCGCGCTGTGATACATCCAGATCAGGCTGATATCGCTGCCGAAAACCGTCTTCGGCGCATCGGTGTAGGTCACGGTCGATCCCGCAACCACCGCACCATTCCAGAACATGTTCGGCCCCCGAATCCCCTGCACCGTCCCCGGCAGCGGCTCACCCGGCTGGCTGGCCGCCACACTCCCCGCCAGCAGCACCACCAATGCCAGCGCAATCAATCCAACCCAGGTTAAACTTTGCTTCAGTTTCATCGTTCGTCTCCTCTCTAATTTCTGATTTTTGATTTCTGATCTGATCCCCTGACCCCCTCTCCACGTGTGGAGAGGGGGTCAGGGGGTGAGGTTAAGCAATCTTCACTAACGCCCCCTTCTCCGCCACCGGCGAATCGGTCACGTTGTACTCCTCGGCATAATACTGATCTGCCGCCAGGAGCTTGCTCGTAGCGCCGCTCACATCGTAGGTCGGGTACGGCCCTTTGATCGTCATCGGGCTGTAAACCCAGTGCATCACCAACTCCCGGTTGGCGACCAGCAGATACCCATCGCTGAACTCGGTGCTGGCGAACAACGGCAACCCCTTGATCCGCCCCACGAAGCCATTGGCGTTGAGTACCGCGTCCGGGAACCCGTCACGCTTGAACCCGCTCCAGTTGCTGATCAGATCGGCGTTGGTCCTGCTGGCGATGATGCCGGTCGGCGTGTAGAAGCGGTTGTAAACCTTGACGCTGGCCTGCCCGATCAGCTTGACCAGGGCATCCAGCGTGTCGGTCGCGCTGGTCCACGTCCCGGAAATGTTGCTGGCGACGCTCAACGCGGCGCTCAGCCCCATATACAGCGCGCCCTGGTCGATCTTGCGCCGGATCTGCGAGACAAGCGTAGACAGCGTGCGCTGGGTGGCGTCCCATCCAAGCTGCGAGCGGCTGAAGACCACCGCCTCGTTGCTGATTTGTTGCGCGAGCCGGTCGGCAGCGGCGTCCATCGTCTTGTAGGTCAGGTTCAGTTCGCCGTGCTCGATGGGCGACATCTCGCCCTTGCGGATGGCGGTGTAGTTATAAGTGGCCCGCAGGGATTGGCTGTCGGCGATAAGCCCACCGGTCAACGCCTTCAACCGCCCACCGGCATAGTCGACGACGTAGTCGCTGCCTTCGGTGTAAGTCACGGTCACGCCGGAGTTGGTCACGACCACCGCGCCCGGGGTGAGTCGCTTATAGGTCATCACCACCCACGTATCCAGATCTGCCACCACCGTCTCGCTGGTCGATGTACCCGTGTAACCGGTGTCGCCGGAGAAGACTTCGTAGTAGAGGCGGAAGGGGCTGACGTCGGTTGTCCCGAATGCAAACACATCTGCCGCGATCAACATCGGAATGGCCTCGGCTACGATAGCCCGGCTCACGCTATAGGGCAGATTCAGATCGTTAGCGATTTCCGCTTCCTCGAAAAGTCTGGCCTCACGCAACAGATGCCCCTTGTGGGCCTCATCGAAGCGCGCCAGATACTTCGCCGCGAAAATCTCCGCCGCCGTGAGTGGCTTGCGGTGATCCCACCGGCGCAGGCCAGAGTTCATCATGCTCTCTTGCAGCGCCCACCCCGCGCGCGCAAACGCCGGAATCCCCAACTCGCTCTCGATGACCGGCCCCATTACTCGTATCCCGCCGTGGTAGCCCCGGCTTTCCAACACCAATTGCGCCTGAATCGCGTCGTACTCCTTGCGCTTGGCAACGATGAAAACTTTCGCCTCATCCACACTTTTCGGTGCGGCAGCCTTGACCGCCTCGACGAACGCCCGCTTCATCACCTCGTTGTAGGGCAGGTCTTTGGTCTGCGACTCGATGTACTCGCTCACTTCCCGCGCGCGCTTCTCCTCGCGCAACTTCAGCAGCTCCTCGGCCTGCATCCGCATCGCCTCGGTGATGTCGGCGGTCTCGTTCAAACCAAGCAACTTGCGCAGCTCTTGATCGTGCTCGACCAACAACTTGCGCTTGTGCTCATCATCCTCCGCCTTCGCGCGGAGGGCTTCCTCCAATTCGACGCGCTTCTGCGCATCGTGTTCCTCGATGATTGCCCGCACGAGGTCGGGATACTCTTTTCGTAGCTTTTCCAAATCAAGTAACATAGTCTCATCTCCTGACTTTTGACTTTCAACTTTCGACTTTTGACTTTCAAACAGCGTCACACCCGCTTCCGGATCGCTCTGCTGGTATGGAGCCGTCAGATCGTAACCGGTGATCTCCAACCACGTCACCTCCTCGATCTGCTGACTATCCTCTTCCACTATTTTAGATTCTCCGTAAGCGCGTTGACTGATACCCGGAATAACGCCGCCCTCCATCATGGCGCGCACATCCCGCCCGTTGCTGGTGCCCAACAGTTTGCCCGATACCGTCGCGTGCTTGCCGTCGAACCCGACCCCGGTCCAATTGACCACGGTCTCCAACAACAGTGGATGCCGATTTCCCTTCGAGTTCGGATGATCCGCTTCCCCCGTCACCACTGAAGACGCCTCAACCTTGAGACGTCCTTGCCCGGCGCTTTCATTCAGATGACTGCGTAATCGTCGCAGCGCTGCTTCCAGCACCGGCCCCGGATATCGCCGCCCGTTGGCGTTCACCACGTCGGCAGTCACTCCCATTCCCGCGATCAACCATGGTCCATTCGGATTAGGTTGCTGCCCTTCGGTCAACAGCCGCACCGCCGTGGGGATCGTTTCCACCCATTTTTGTCGTTGCGTGCTCTCCTGCATCGGGCGGTCGGTAGTCTGCGGCACGTATGCCAGCTCCACCACCTCCCACTGCTCACGCGGCGCGAACACGTAACGCTCCCCCTCGCGTTGATACGTGACAAAGTAGAATTCTTCTGGTTGCAGCTCCTCGCTTTCGACGATGACGTGCGCGGCGAAGATTTCCCGAATCCACGGCCACCACTCGTCTGTCGTGACAAACTGCGCCCGGAAATCGCGCCGGATTTGCATCAACATATAGTCGATGCTGCCCTTCACCTCATCCAGAGGTTGCCCCCGCTCCACTTTTTTCTTCTTCATACCCACCTCCTGCATTAACAGGCATTTTTCAACGCCCTAACTCCCACCTATCTACCGTCTACGGCCTACTGTCTACCGTCAAAACGTCCATTAAAGCCGTTTAACGGCCCTTCTCTCGCTTGTGCTGGATTGCCAAATCCAGCACTCACACCACGCTCTGCACTACCCGTCCCGGCGCACTTGCCGCGCGTCCCCCACCAAATGCCAGCTTACTGAATGCTCCCGAACTGGCGTCTACCTGGTCGTCATTCGTCCCATTCGGGAACGCGCACAACTCGTTGATGTACGCCGCGTTCCAGGATGCCCGCTTCAGGAACATATTCAGCGCCTCACACTGCGCTGCAAACGGCCCGGCGCGAACTTCCTTGCTACCGCTGGCAACTTCGACATGCACCGTGAATCCCGCGAGATTGCGCAGCGTCGCATTGGCGCTATCTTTGCCCCCGCTGCCTGGCTCCTGCTCTGCCCAGATTTCCACATTGATGCCATCCAATTCCGCTGTCAGTCGCATTGTCTGGTCGCGTGCTAAATCCGACCATTGCCCGCACACCACATCCTCGACATAATATCGGCTCTGATATTCGGCCATCAAAAGCCCTGTAGTGAAATTTCCCGCGCCTTCTGTGCCCGCTTTGTCCCAATATCTGATTCTGCGCGCGCCAGAAGGGATTTCGTTGACGATCTGGAACCATTGCCGCTTGAACTTGTTGCCCTCCGGCTGCCTGGGCGTGGCCTCGTACTCCGCATACCATACCACCCCGCCCACATCGCGCCGAATCTCGCCTAGCGCTTCCGCGCTGAATCGCTGCGGGCACAATGCTTCACCGGCCTGGCGTCCCAACGGATCGGGCAACCCTGGCGGCAGTCCCACCAGCGCGTGGCTCTCATCGCGCTCCGGTTGACTCTCCGCCACTGCCGGAAGCCGCAGGATCGTCCAGCGTTCTCCCTGCTCGGAGAGCAGCCGCCCCGCGAGATCGTCCTCGTGCCAGCGGGTCATCACCAGGATGATCGCGCCGTTCTCCCAGATACGGGTGCGGAATGTCCCCCGCCACCAATCCCATACCTGATTGCGTACCGTGAGACTCTGCGCTTGCTTCCAATTCTCGAACGGGTCGTCGATGATCCCCAAACTCGCCCCGTGCCCGGTCACCGGCCCCCCGACGCCTACCGCCAACATCCCCCCGCGTTTCCCGGCGATGCGCCAGAGCTGTTTGGCCCGGCTGTCCTGCCGCGTCTTCACATTGCGGAAAATCTCCGCGTAAGCCTCGCTCTCCACACAGGACCGGGCCTCGGCGCTGTGTCGCTCGGCCAGGCTTGCCCCGTATGAGCTAAGGATCACCGGATCGTCAGGACGCTTCCCCAACCAGAAGGCCGGAAGGCGCACACTCACCAACTCACTCTTCCCGTGCTGGGGTGGAGCAAAGATCATCAACCGCGTGATCTCGCCGCTTATAACCTTTTCAAGGTGCCTGGCAATCAGCCAGTGCGCCGGATCCGCCACGTATTGCGGATACGTCCAGCGCGTGAAATCAATCAGGCTCTGCTTGGCTAACGCTCTCCGTGCATCCCGCCGCAACTGCGCTATCTGTGCCTTCGTCGGCGATAGCCCGCAAGAATTGAGGAGAGAGTCCGCTAACGTCAAGTTTTACCACCTGGTCTGGCTGCTCCGTGATTTCTACCGGCACCGCGCCGGGATGCAGCGCCGCCAACCGCGCCGCCAGTTCCTCGCTGCCCAACGTCAGCAGCGTCACCGATGATTCCGTGCGGTAATCGGCGCGGTCCGTTACACTGACCGCCGTCTGTCGCAAGCCCATCACCGCGTCCACCATCCCCTCGGCAATCGCACGCCGTAGGAACTGCTGTGCTGCCATCTCGACACGTAACGTCTCCGCATCGTTATGCTGACCATACTGTGCCTCGACGTATTCCCATACCAGCCGAATTTTGGGGTTAGTCTTCCATTTCCCGTACCAGATCGACCGCGCACAAATCTTGCGCTTATCCGGGCGTTCCCTGTCGAAGATACTATCCTCGGCTACGCCTGGCGTCGCGCGCGCGATGCCATACAATATAGCGGTATAGCGCATCTTCGCCGCTTCCTTGCCCCTGATCGCCGAGAGCCTGGATGACAACTCGCTATCCAGCACCGACAAAACTGAGTCGGGCAACAAAAATTCGGTCATTTTGTGGTCAGTTATTGGTCACTTTGATTTCAACACTTCGAGAAAGCTGCTCGTATAAGGTAACCGCCTTATGAATACGCGAAACACGCTTTACCGCAGTTTTAGCATCTCCACCGGCGACGGGGGCAGCGCTTCAATCGATTTCGCCTCCTGCTCGATGGCCTTCAGCACCAGGTCGAACTTGCCCGCAGCCCAGGCCGCGCGGCGCGCCTCGCGCAATTCGGCCAACAACCGTGCTTTGCGCTTCTCCTGCTCCACCTTGACATCGGTAGCCCACACCGCTTCCAGAAACACAATGTCCGCGCACACTGTCTCCAGATCACCGGGAATACCACCCTGTTGCAACGCGGCCCGGATTTCGAGCGGCGTCAATCCCCGCAGATGCAGCGCCGCCACTCGCATCCTTCGCACATCGTCCGTAACCGCCACTGATTACGCGCACCTGCCATCTTCGTAGATGACCCACTCCGGCAAATACGCCCCTGGCGGTATCAGGTCTGGCTTACCGATGATGGTGCATTCGGCCCATTGTAAAAGAGTATGGAGATCGTCAGTCAGCAGTGAATTCGTCTGCCGCACTTCGGGGTCGTACATCCGTACTTCTTTCCCCGCATCCAGCAAGCGTTGCGCCACCGTAATCCACGGACTCTCACGCACGTCGTCCGTCCCCATTTTGAAACTGGCGCCGATCACGGCGAAGCGCTGCGCGCCGGTCGCCAGCGACCGATCCACAATCCGCCACACGCGCTTATCGTTGCTGTGCATAACGGCGGTTAACACAGAGGCGCTCTTTCCATCACACATTCCCACCAATGCCCGTAAATCCTTCGGCAAGCACGACCCACCGAACGGGGCACCGGGGCGCAAGTACGCCCCGGAAATGTTGAGCGCGGTATCCTGGATGAAGATATCCATCAAAGCGCGCCCATTGACACCTACCGTCACGGCAATGTCTCCGATCTCGTTAGCGAACGTCACCTTCAGCGCGTGCCAGGCGTTGGAAACGTATTTCACGAGCATCGCGGTTTTGCAGTCGGTCACAATCTGCCGCGCCCGGATATGTGCATACAGCCCTGCAAGTTGCTCCCCGGCGCGAGTGTCTGCTTGTCCGATCAGCACAAAGGGCGGATTGGCAAAATCCTTCACCGCCGAACCTTCACGCAAGAACTCAGGATTCACACAAAAACCGCACTTGCTATGCCCGGAGTACCAGTCTAAGTGCAACACGAGGTTATCCACCGCTGCCGGCGGGATTGTGCTCCGTATCGCCACTACGTGATAGCCAGTATGCTCTTTCAGGCCCGCAGCGATCACGTCTAACGCGCTACACACTGCACCTAGATCAACACTGCCATCCGTTGCCGATGGCGTCCCCACACACACCAAACTCACGTCGTTATCGCGCACCACCGCCGCGCCGTCCTGCATAAAGTGCAACCGCCCTTCATTGCACGCGTAACTCATCAGACTTTTCAAATCTGGTTCGTAAAACGGCAGGTTCCCCGCGTGCAACAACGCCAACTTCTCGTGATCGACGTCCACACCGATAACATCGTGCCCGTAATAGGCCAGCATCACCGCCGTCACCAACCCCACATGTCCCATCCCGAAAACCGCGACCCTCATTCGTTAACCACCGTTTCCCTTCGCCCGACCTGCCCCATCACGCTCGAAACACTCTGGGCACCGCCACAGCGTCCCAACATGCTCCAAAGCCGTCCCGCACCGTGAACACACACGCACCTCAGCTAACCGCCAACCGCGCGTACCACAACCCACCGACACATGGCCTACCCGGCCCTTCTTCCTCCGGCACGGACACCGCCTCCCCGCGTACTCCTGCCCACATCTACAGTGGCGCATCACTGGAGCAAACCTCCACTTTGCGCAACCGCCCACAGTAGCCCGCCGAAAAGCGTCAGAATGATAACCCCCCCGATGATTATCAAGCCCCAACGCAGCCCGCGCACCCAGGGCTGCATTTCTTTAATATCGTCTTCGCTCTGATCCAGGCGCGCGCCGAATTTTTCAACCCCAGCGAGCGCAAGGCGCACGCTGGTCATATCCATGTCACGCTTATGCCCAGACTCAACCAGGCGATCCACCGACTCAATCAGCTTATCAACACGCAAAACAACCTGCGTCAACTGCTCGCCGAGCACGGCCATCGTAACCCGTCCATCGAAGTCGTTCATATTACCTTAATCTCCGACCCGCAACATTTCATACACCAACGCCGGATCAATATGCGCGCACAAAATCGGGGCCGGATCCACCCACTGAATTTCCGGCGTCACCCACTCGCGGGTGATGGGATCAAGCGCCGCGTCCAGATGCAGATGATCGCCCTCGTTTGGATAATCCGCAATCACGCCGAGCACCTGCCCTGCCTCTACAACATGCCCGGCCTGCACCTGCACATCGATGTGCGCGTACCGGAACCACACCGGCGCGCCCTCGTGCTCGTGGCGAATCACGCACATTCCCACCCCGCTCCAACTGTCGGTCACATAATGCACCACCCCGGCAGCCATTGCGACGACTGGCATACCGCGTTCAACATCGCCGTAAGGTGGCACGTCTAAATTGATGTCGTAACCACTGTGCGGCCACGGCTGCCTGTTGCGCCGGTTAGGATTCTCGTTCGTCGTCCGCAGATCGTGCGTGTACCCGCGCACGCCCCACTTCAACGGCGGATATTGCGCCGTCCCCACCGGCAGCGTCCAATCTGCAGCGTGCTCCGGCGGCGCTTCAGGGACGGCTGGCTCTAGCACAAAGCGCGCGAGCACCTGCCCATCCTGAACTATCTCGAACGGCGCATTGCGCAGAGTGAACGTCGGGATAACGTCCGGCTCACTCAGGGCGAGATATGATAGCCAGTCCCCTTCAAAAACGTTCAAATCAACGTTGCCCACGATCCCCGTCAAGCGCCCGCTCGACGTGTACTGCCAAAAGCGCCAATTAGACCACCCACGTGGCAGAACTGGCGCTTGCGTTCCGTAAGTCGCTACCCATAAATCGAACGCCGTCGCCCAACTCACATCCACGTCCGCACTGGCCGGATTCCACCACCAGGCCCCGGTATAGATCATCACCCGATAACCTGCTTCCTGAAGGGACGCCGCGACGACACGCGCGTGCTCCAACGTCCGCCGGTGCGCCGCCGTGTTCCCCGCCACCGGTGGCCGCTCGATATCCAATGCCACCGGCAGCCGGGGCCGCAACTGCGCCGCGCTCAACGCCTCCAACAGCGCCGCCGCCTGGCGCTCTGCCGCAATATCCTCGTGGGCGACGTGATACACCGACGCTTCGATGCCGGCGCTACGCGCGCCGGCTAGATTCTCGACGAAGCGATCATCCAGCGTCACACCTAGCATTGCGCGGATTAACACGAAATCCTGGCCCGTGATCTGCGACCAGTCAATCGCGCCCTGATACCGCGAAACGTCAAAGCCCTGTCTGCGCAAGGCTCTCCTTGATTTTCTGCGCCATCGCTGCCGGCTTCACTACCCCGCGATACCATCCCTGGCTACCAAGCCACGTCAGCACGACGCCACCGGCAATATACCAGTACACGGCAGTAGCTTCCCAGAACACCGGAGGCACATAAGTCAATAGCAGGCGCGCGGAAATCGCGGCCACTACCGAAACCACGATAATCAAACCGCGTTTGATCTCGTCAACCTGCACGTTGTACCACGGCCACTTCGCCAACAGCGAAGAAAACAGCGCACCGAGAATCACCCATCCCGTTGGCCCGGCCAGCATCTCCAAGAATGCCGGCAGCGTTGGCACATCCACGTCGCCACCCGCACCTGGGAAAACTGGTGTCTCCAATGGACTCACGCCAGGAATCACGTCACAGCCACTCACCAACACCAACAACAGAACCACTACCGCCGCAATCCATACTTTCGTCTTCATTGCTTCCCTCCACAAACTGCTAATTGATAACAAAAAGGGGCTACTACCATCCTCATGGTAATAGCCCCGGAATTCCTTCACTGACAGGCAAACTATATCATCCCTGATATACTATTCGTGATACATCACGAATCGAACATATTCAACTGCTCCGGCCCACCCTTCTTCCGCTTCCCCCAGACGGGCGCATCACTCTTTCCAGCCCGCCACAGTGCCTCGGCGCGTTCCCGGTAAGGATCGTCCACCTCGCCGAGATTCTCCAACTGGCAACCCACGTCCAGCCAGTCATCGAAGCCCCGTCCTAATGCCTTCCCCCGCCGCGTGTGCTTGTCCAGCGCGTAATCGGGAATTCCCCGCCGTCCGGCCATCTGCTCGTCCATCCACTGCTGCGTCACAACTCGCTGTAGATGGTCCGCCATCCGCGCCTTTGGCGACCGGCACATCAACAGCATCGCGTTCGCCAGGATCAACCGGCACGTCCCATCCTTCCCTTCGTCGCGAAACTCGAAGAACTGCGCCCGCAGCGCCGGGATCTGCACCAGCAGATCGGGATTGGCGATCCCGATGTCCTCGTTGCAGATCACAATCAGCCGCCGCCACAAATACGCCTCGAAGCGGGGAACCATCTCCAAACACCAGTAGAGCGCCTGCTCCTCGTTTCCGCGCCGGATGTCCTTCTGCAGCGCGCTGATGATCTCGTCCAGCGGATAGCTATTCTGTGTAAAAGGTCTGTAACTGCCGTTCATCGTATCCTCCTGTGTGTGAATTACCCTCACTCTCTCACAGGAGCACATCCCTTGTCAATCACGAAATCATCACGAGATTTTGCCTGCGGTTGACGTGGACCTTGAGCATCACCGTCCCTTTACCCTCGACGATCGTGAGCCACTTGCCCCACTTCTGCCGCAGATACGCCAACTCGCGCTGATTGCGTTCCGCGCTGCGCATCCCCGCATTGCCGCCCGTATTGTTAAAGCGCTGCTCGACGAAAGCAAAGCGCAGGTCGGCAAAGATGCAGCGATACTTCCGTTGCGCCTGCAAGCAGAAGTCAATGTCCGCCCGCAGCTTCAGTTGACTGTCGAAGCGCAGATCGCGCCCGATGATCCCCATCGCCCCGCCCACCCATCCGCTGAAAGCGAAAGGGTCTTGATTCTTGAACTTGCGCACGTCCCCGCCGTTCTGATTGAACCCGAACACCGGCGTTCCCAGAACGCGCGCACCCTGCTCCGCGTTCTCCACAATCTGCCGGATGGCGACCGGATCGCGGATCACCGCGCTCGCCGTCGCCCGGCCCGCCATCGCCTTCAACGCGCTGATGTCGTCGTCCACGATAAACACCGTCTCGTCCGGTACGTTGTCCAGAATCCAGTTCTTCAGCGGCGCGATCCCCGCGACCGTGGCCGGATGCGCCAGCAGCTCCGCGCCGAGGACGGCATAATCGGCGGCCTCTTCCTCGTGGACCACCACCAGCGCGCCCGGAAACATCCGCAGCACGTGCCTGCACGCCTCAACCCTCTTCCGCGATGGGATAACGACCCGCATTGGGATGTGCATCCTCTGGTGCAAACGGATTAGTCTCATGCCTTCCGCACGGTGGTAGAAATCCTTCGACAGCGTTCTCCCCGAGGCTGTCCGGTTCAAAAATCGCCAGATCGATGGCAAAACCACGTTGCCCTTTCATGGTTTTGATGCTGTTGACCTGCACTTCTCCATCCAGCACATCGCACAGATACTTTGTCACAGCCCGCCGCATATCTTCATGACTGAGGATTACTACACTAATCTCCAACTCTCTCCCCCCCGTCTACTGTCTGCCGTCTACCGTCTACTAGCGCCAGCACTTTCGCCCCGTCCAGCACCCGGCACAGCCCGATCTTGCGATGCTTCTCGCCCTTGCTGGACGTAAACGCAAACGCGCGCGGCTCGATGTCCAACACATCCACCGCGCGCGCCCAATCCCATGTATTCCGAAACATAAGCATCACGTAATCATAATGCTCGAAGGGCTGTACTTCCATCTCCGGAACCAGATCGGCCTCCGTCTCTTTCTCCGACCCCACCAGCGCGTCTTCCGGCAGCGACAGCGTGTCCAACTCCCCCTGGTGAAAGAACGCCGCCAAATCCAGCCCGGCATCCAGACCCTCCACGATCCGCTGCGCGTCCCACGCCAGATTCAACTCCCCCACGCGATTGTCGGCGAAGGCCAACTCGCGCGCTGCCGGATCCGCGTCCAGGTCCAGATCAACCCGCTGCGTCACCACCAGCGTGTCGCCGTCGCTCGGCACCACCACCAACTTCACGCCAGGGTTCAACTTCCCTAACGTCTCGGTAGTTTTGTTGCCGCCGATGACCCGCCCGCGCCGATCCACCACGATCCCCCGGCCCACGCCGAAGCGGATCACGCTCTCTTGCAACGTCCACATCCCCCGCTCCGTCCCCAGGTTCGCGTTATTGGCGTCGAGTTCCAGGTCGGCGAGGGATTGGATAAGCTTTACTTGTGATTCGTCTATTTCCGTCATTTTATCGCCCTAGAAGCAAAAAGGGGCCAGCGTTGAATAACGCTGGCCCCGGAATCTGTGTCACTGACAGACCATCAGACCATTGACTTGGAGGCTTTCCACCATCCTGACCGTGTAGGGGGGTTACGGCTTGGATTTCCTGGCGTCGGATTTGCACCGATCTTTTTGCTCGCTGCGCTGGTGAACCCTATAACCAACTACGCCCAATTTTTATCCCGTTTTCTCTTGGGAAAAAATCAAGAACTTATGTTCTAATTATACTCACATTGAAATGCGTGTCAAGAAATTACCGTTAAGTCAGATTAACCGCCATTATCAAGGCGTGTAA
>Ga0307377_10000443_pt1 | contig 55185 bp, 81 predicted proteins | sample TR3MG_FD_202535 | JGI IMG/M metagenome (GOLD analysis project Ga0307377, IMG submission 202535) | Soil microbial communities from Risofladan, Vaasa, Finland - TR-3 | ecosystem: Environmental > Terrestrial > Soil > Coastal area > Acid sulfate soil | place: Finland: Risofladan, Vaasa | collected... | reverse complement strand
CATCAATAGAAGTTTGGGCTTCGGGCAATCGCATAACAATAAAGACGACTCAGGGGGCGTGTATAACTTATGCGGCTTTAATAAAACATACCCCTAATGGAATTTTTCCAGAATTGATACGGGAGATAAAGGATGTGAGCGATGAAGATTAAAAATGTATTATATTTACCAAGTGGCAGAATATTTATTGCAGAGTTAGATAACTATATAATCGAATTTACTGAAATGAGAGATGTTTCAGTATCTGGAAAAAATCATTATGAAGTTAGAGAAACAAATAATCCAAAACTTGTATGGAAACATTTGGTAGACTTTAAAGATAAATGGTTGCTTACAGTATCTACTCAAAAGGGATGTCCTCATAATTGCAACTTTTGCGATGTTGCACCATTAGAATTTAAAGGAAATTTAACTACAGAACAAATACTTAAACAAATCGAGATGATTATATATTGTACTCCGTATGTTGAACAAAGTAATAAAGTTAAAATAGGATTTGCAAGAATGGGAGAACCAGCTCATAATCTTGATAATGTCCTAAGAGCTGTACATTCTTTGCCTGAATTGAGCAAAAATTGTGGTGTTGATTATGATTGGTTGCCATGTTTTAACACGATATTACCAAACAAAACGATACAAGGATATTCTGCCGACAAAGTTATAGGTGATGTAATTGATATGAAAGAAATTCATTTTAACGGATTTCTTCATTTTCAGTTAAGTATAAATTCGACTGATGAAGAAAAACGAAAAGAGTTATTAGGCGGTGCCGACGTTATGCCTCTTGATAAAATAGTAAAACATATCAATAATTATAGAATAACCAACAGAACGGTTACTTTAAATTTTATAGTTATGGATGGTGTTGAAATTGACATACAAAAACTTAAAAAAATGGGAATAAGTAAAGAAAAGTTTTCGGTTAAATTGATACCGCTGAACAAAACTAATCAAGCAGATAATTTCAACCTTAAAACATATGCTAATTACTCAAATTATGAAAAACTTGAAGAATTAAAACTTGAATTTGAAAAAAATAATATTCCTGTCGTAATAGATGCAATAGCAAAATGTGAGGAGGCGGGATTATGTTGCGGTCAGTTAGCCCAAATATATCAATAATAACAAATTGGGGTTGTCAGCAAAAATGTTGGTTTTGTATATGGCAACATCATCCTTTAAAAAATGTAAATCTGCCAATGGATTGGAAAAAACTCGAACAATTTATTTCAGATAATAGAGATAAAAAAAAGTTTAGTATATCCGGAGGCGGAGATTGTTTATTTGAATATAGAACTAATGTACATTGGTGGACAAGAATTTTTGAATTAGCACACAAATATAATATGGTAGTCGATGTCCATTCAAGGCAAAAATTATATGAAGATATATTTTGGAGGAGAATAAACAAACTTGTAATTACATCTGACAATTTATCTGATGATATATATTATTTTGATTATATTCGTGAATTTTGTAAACTTAGAATAGTTCATGTTGCGACAGAATATACTGACGTAAATGAAATTGAAAACTTTATTAAATTTAGTGAAAAGAGTTATGTGCAATTTACTATCAAACAATTATCTTTTTATGATGATAAAGGAATGTTTGAAAAATTAAAAAGGCATTATTCCAACGAAGTTTATTTTTTGGAAGAAGGAGATTATAATAAATACTTTTTCCCCGACAACTCGATAGGAAATGAATTTATAAATTTGAAGGCGGTGAGCGATGATTAAACGGCTGATATGTTTTCTGTGGGGGCATAAGACAAAAATAAAAGTTCAGACCAAGGTAATAAACGCAGTACACGGCGATGTGAAGCATTATTACATCTGCCCACGTTGCGGAAAGAGGTTGAGATGAGAGAGAAATACCAAATTGGACTGGTTATAGGCGCAATAGCTCTATTACATATTATAGCATTTTGTTTTGGATGGTGGTTAGGAAGAATTTAACCGAACAGAAACTAATAACGCCGGAGGGGAACAATAATGGGAATGTTTGATTACGTAACTGTAACTTGTCCGCATTGTAAAAAAATTGTGGAAGACCAAACGAAAAGTTTTAATTGTATGATGGAAACTATAAATCTTGACAAAGAACTTGCTACTTATGTGGTGTCCCTATTTTTAGGAGAATGGACTTGCGACCATTGTAACGGGAAATTTATGGTAGAGGCTCCTATCCCGCTTACAATGAAAGCAACAACAAGAAAACTGTAACGCCGGAGGTGCTTGATGAAAGTTAAAGACTTGGTAGACATGAAAGGCTGTTATTCGGCTCATGATGTTGGAGAGCTTGAAGTTCCGGTGCTTAGCGTTGATGAAATTGATGAAGTTATGAAAATTAAAGGTAATGAAATTGGAGAAGTAATGTTTGGGTGGGAAAGAAAAATGCAAGCCGAAGCAATCCACAAGGCTATGGTTAAGAAAAGGGGAAAGAAATGAGTACAGGTGATGTAGCACAATGTCCTAAATGTGGTAGGTATTTATATCCAAGTGATACTAATATTCTGCCAGAATGTGATTGTGAAAAACAGAATTGTGGTGGTTCATCTGGTTGGATACGTCCGGTGCTTAGCGTAGATGAGATTTCTGAAATTATATCAAAAAGCGAGCTTACAAGATTAGCCCTTTTACCATGGACTGAGAGAAGTTTATCTGCAATAGAATTTGATAAAAAAATAAAGACTATTGCCGAAGCAATCATGAAAGCAATAGAGGTAAAACGTAAATGAGCAATTTCATATGCGAACATTGCGGTGTAGAAATAAGAGAAGGTGCGAACGGTAACTATGTTACTGAATGTGAGCATTATCCATTAGAAATACCAATACGTTCAATGTCGCAAAAAAGAAGAATAGTCATTCAAAAACAAATCAACAAGGATATTATGACAAAAACAGAAAGCTAAGACAACGCTTGATGTGCTTGGCTTGTGGTGGATACAAAATAAAGAAAGGCAAAAAATGAAACGCACACCGTTGAAAAAACGAAAAAAATCTCCAAAGGCTAAACTTAAAAAGAAAACTTGGGATATGTTTTCTAAGTATATTAGAATGAAATATGCTAATGAAAATGGATATGTTAAATGTATAACCTGTGGTGTAATAAAACATTGGAGAGAAATGCAAGCTGGACATTATATAGACGGTAGAAGTAATGCAGTTTTGTTTGAAGAAGATTTGGTGCACTGTCAATGTTTTTCATGTAACTGTATGCTTCACGGAAACAAATCAGAGTACGCTTCTTTCATGTACAAAACCTACGGAGAAAAACGAGTAGATGAGTTAAGACGGTTAAGTAAATTTTCGGTAAAATTTAGCATTGCAGATTTAGAATTGTTACTTGAAAAGTTTTCAAAAAAAGTTGAGGAGTTGGAAAAAAAAGTTATATAAAAAACTTGCCAACCTAAAAAATATCATTATACTTAATATTAACCAAGGAAGTTTAAATGCCAGACAATCTGCTATCATGCCCAAAATGTAATAATAGAATGCACATAACAAAAGGCATTATCAAATGCGATATATGTGGTTATTCTAATACCGCAACACAAAAACAAGTCGAATATAGTATATTCAATGGTCAAAGAAAAAGAGAAGTAATCGAGATTGACACCACTATCGGGAGGGAAGAATAACATGAATGTAATGCAAGAGTTCGCAGACTATTCTACGAAGTTTAGTCCTAAACTAATGTCTATCAGAGAACATCTTTCAATTGCGATACCAAACGAAGAAACTTTGTTTAAGGAATATGGCAACAAACTTTTAGTAGCTAAACTAAACGTAGGTACAGCACTTGCAGATTTCAATAAGTATTTGGATATAGCTACTCACGAATACATGCCTGAAAGAACAAAGACAACTACTGATTTGGAAAGAAAGGCTCTTGTGGAGGCTACTGTAGCCCCGATAAGATATTTTCGTGACGTATGCGAATCGACTTTAGAAACTTTAGACATTAAACTTGAGTTTATGAATTCACATTATAATTTTTTAAAGGAGAACAATGAACTTTAAAGTAGAACGAATAAAAAAAGTTAATTTAGGTAAATGCGTAGCGTTTTGTGATATTTGTATTGCAGACGCTATTGTTGTGAAAGGGTTAAAAATAATAAACGGAAATAACGGATTGTTTGTAGGCATGCCATCTTCAAAAGGTAAAGACGACAAATATTACGATACAGTATATCCGAAAACAAAAGAGATACGAGAAGAATTGGAACAAATCGTACTTGCTGAATATAACAAGGACGCAGGCAAAGCTGAACAACAAAGCGGGTTTGAAGAAGAAGGTTGGTAAACATATTATGGTACTAATAGTTAAGGTTGATGATTGTGAAAGTCAATAAAGTCGGCTTCATGCCTTCAAAGAGAATGGGGATACCCGTTAACCGTCAGTCGTAACTACTGAAAGGCAAACATGAAAAAGGGAGACGTTATAGAAGTTAGATTGAATAAAAAAGGATTTGTAAAAGCGGAGTTAATTGAAGAAAATCATGGAACTATTATTGTAAGACTTTTGCATGACAACCATATAATAGAACGGTCGAAAAAAAGAGACTTAAAAAATGATTGAGTTCATCAAAGAAAGCCTTAGGATATTTTTTCAATGGTGTTTTGGATATTTCATGTTCAACATTTTTTTAATTGTAGTAGGTGTTATTTGTTATTTTGTAAGGCGTATTTTTGAAAAGCCAACACGCAACACAACATAACTGCTATCTTGACGCACAACAAAAAAGCCCCTTTACTTCTTTTCCGTTCAAAGTAGAGGGGCTTTTCCGATTTAATGCTATTTAGAAATTATCTTGTCAATAAAATCTCTTACCTTTGTTAAGTTAGCGTTTACCAATTTATTGTTGCCTATCTTTTCTGCGTCTTTGTAAATCTTCGTTACAAAGTTTAACAGTAAATTGGTTATAATTGGCGGTAGCTTGTTTGCAATATCTTCAAGCTGTTCGCTTATTCTTGGAGGTAATTTCCACGCTCTTATTTTCTTCGCTGTGGGGTTTAGTTTACTTCCAAAGCTATTCCAAAGTTTCTGGCTTAAACTTTCCCACGATTTCATTATATTCATTTTTTCTCCTTAAATGTTGGTTTAAATTCTTCTGAGCTATACTCAAAGTTGTATTCTACTTTAGGTGATAAATCTTGAGATACAGGCATTCTTATTTGATATTCTGGATTAAACGAAAGTCCAGTACTAAACAAAGTTATCTTAAATCCTGCTTCTATAAGTATAATAATCAACGATATTATGTTCATCTTCTAAAGTTTATACCTCGCTCTATTACTTTTTCATCATAATCTTTTGAGTTAAATACGTTTACTATAAAGTTTGAAGCATATCTATAATCAAAAGGTTTACAAGAAAAAACATCTACAAAACAATAATCTTTCTCCTGAAAAGTATGTATAGAGATATGGCTTTCTGCGATAATTACAATTCCAGTTATTCCTTTATCTTCAGGAACAAGCCCAGAGTATGGGAAAACATAGGGTTGTGTAATCTTTGTCATACCTATTTTTTCAGGCAGTTCATATAAAATATCAAATATCAATTTATAATCTTTAAGTTTATTTTCATCACAACATCTTAAATCTAAGATAAGATGTGTCCCAAAAGTAGGCTTGATTTCTTCATTCACATACCACCCCTCCTGATATGGTTCATCATATGGTTATATTGTTTTAGGTTTTTTATTTGCGTTCTTTTCTTCTAAAATAGCACCTTCGATGTCGTTGATTAAGTTTCTGTCTTGCACATGATATTCAAGTTTTTTTCTACGCACTTCGTTCTGGACTAAATGAAACGCTTCCATGAGTGCCTCTTTTTTTGATACTGCGTTCCAAGTTCCAGCTTTTTTCTTTTCTTTTACAAAAGTTTGGTAAACTATACGAATAGATTTCTTAACCAAATCTTCGATAAACCGTTCTACTCTGTCGTCAATGTCTATGCTAAACTTTTCTTCTATTATTCCAATAAGTTTAGAAACGTATCGTGCCGCAAAAATTCCTACGATAGACACGACAACTGTTAGAGCGTGTTGAGTTATAAACTCTTTGATAAAATCCATAGATTTCTCCTTATACTTTGATTTCTTTAATAGTAATTCCAGACACACAAACTCCACCAAATTTTCTTGATGAAGAAGCCCCATTCATTGTTATAAGATATGCACTTGCACTCCCAACTCTTAACTTAAATGTAGTTTCACTTGTTGTACCAGCTTCCATATAATGAGGCAAATAAATATCCAAAGACGCATTATCTGTTGCCGTAGGATATACAGCCGTTGCCGCCAAAGCATTTGCAGTAGAATCTTGGAACAAAGCGGCAACTACATTATCAACGCCTGCAATAGAGCCTGTAAAATAACATTCAATTATAAGTTTATTTGTAGCAGACGTTGGTGTTATTGCTAATGTCAAAAATTCATTACCCTCGTCATTTTGTGGTATTGTATCATCATATGGCATTTGCGTTGTATCTATATGAGATTCTGCACCGGTTTGAGTATTAACTACTTGAACAACAGAGCCAGCAGGCAAATCAGAAGAACTAAACGCACTCCAACCCGAAGTTCCTGTGCCTGTGCCTTTGAAGAAATCTCCGCTTACTGGGGTGTCTGCTCCGTAGCCTATCTTTGTTTCGGTTGCTACTATTGCGGTTTGAACGTCGTTTACGTGACTTTCTGAAATTGTCTGTCCGCTTGTCTTGACAGAAAAACTGTCTAAATTAGTTGGAAATGCCATTCACGCCTCCTTGAGGCAGAACTTCTTCAAGCAATACTGTACGGTTACAATCAGAAATCGCCAAGTGCAATACCTTATCTCCTTGCCTCAATTTTTCTATATGATTAAATACATAATCTTTTCTTTCACCAAGAACACCGCCACAATGCGGACAGCTATGCAGTTCCTGACCGTTTTTTCTCAAGATTAGATTATGTTTAATGTTTTTGTCTTTGATAATTTCTTCAACTATCCAATCGCCTGGATACAGTTCAAAAGTTCTTTTCTCTCCTATTTTTACGTCTTTCATTCGTCCACCTTCCCTAACATAGTTTCAAGTTCGTCATAATCTTTAGCTTTCATTTTATCTATAAATACACCTTTGATTTTTGAGTTTAGCCAACCTACAATTATGTTTGTGGCATACTGTTCAGGTGTAGTATTATTTGCTGTGGCGTGTTTACAAAGAACTCTATGCTGTATATCGCCCATTTTTATTGTTAGTTCGTTCATATATCTCCTTTAAGCTGTCTGGTCGCCAACAATTTGAAACGTCCCCGGAGTCCCAGCTCCGATACAAATTTTTAGCTTACCGCTCACAACAGCCAAATCCCCAACTTCAGCTTTACCGTCTGGGTCCGAACCTCTGTTGTAAAGTCTTAAACTCGCTACTGTCGTTCCTGAAATACTCGGCTCTTTTAGTTCTACCCACGGCACCCCTATAGTTGAGTTCATGAGCCACGCTAAAGCTCCATAACCATATTTGTCTGTGCTATATTCCGCTGTACCATACGTACCACCAGTATCAGAATCTTTTAGCATTAAACCGTCATTGCTAAACTCAAGATAAGGATAGTTTCCAGTAGTGTTGCTTCTTAACGCTCCTTGAGTATCAAGATAGATGTTTCCACCTTGAATCGTACCTGCGTTTATTGTTCCCAAATTAGCACTTATTGCTGATAGATAATCTGCAACTATCTTAGTGGCGTTTACGGAATTTATATGTGCGTCATCTATAATAGCGTTGCGTATCTGTGCTGATAGTGTTATAACTTCACCTGTTATAAGTTTCCTACCTGAAATTATACCGTCTGAAATTGTCGAACCTGAAATCTGTGTGTAGTCTATTTGAACTGCGTTTGATAAAGTGCCTGACCCGAAGTTGTCTACACCTACTACTTTGTAATATGCCGTGTTGTCTATGTGATAACTTACTCCGGCAGGGGGGATATAAGTCAAAGCAGGGGAGACGGTAATTTCGCTTGCCGTGCCATCGTAGTCAGATATTGTTCGTTCCTCAAAAACTGTGCCGGAAGTTTTTATAAAAATCCTGTCGCTATTATAATAATCGTTTACTGTGCTTACGTTCGTTCCAGATAATGCTATAACAGTTGAAGAAGGAGTTCCCTTCGTTATGCCTTCAACAAAGTCTCTATTGCTGGTAAGCTCGTAGTGAGTAGTGTTTATGCTTGCTATTTTAGATTCGCTACCGTCCCAAGTGTTTTCTTGGTCTTCCCATACTTCGTAATATTTAAGGTCAATATCATATAAATCGTTCCAAGACAGTCTTGCCATGTCTGCGAATACTGTACCTGTTAAAGTAGGTGTTTCAGGAACGTCATTCTCGACAGTTGTATCAGAAGCACTTACCGATTCTTGACCATGCACATCAAACGCTTTAATATAGAAAGTTCTACTTCTTGCACCTGATGGGTCAATATTCTCTGCGGTTAAGGCATAGCCATTAAACGTCAAATTAGAAGTTCCTGATACTCCCCAATTAGCGTCGGAAGTTCTTACCTCGTATCTATCCAAATCGCTATTAGTGTCCATGTTATCCCAAGACAACGAGATATTGTTATCAAAAGTACCTGTAAACCCTGTTACATTTAACGGGGCTTCGTTTATGAACGGCATTGATAATGCGTTAGCAGAATAGTAACCGCTATTGTTGAACGCTTTTATATAGTAGGTATCACTTGTGCTTGAAGGGTTCGGGTCGTTCCAGCTCTCGGTATTACCTCTCCAAACAAGACCAGTAGAATCACCCCAGCTTTCGTCTATATCTCTTATTTCGTATCCTGATAAATCGTTATCAGTTACACCGTCCCAACGTATAATAAGGCTTTTCTTGAACGTGTATGAATAAGCGTCAACGTCATTAGGTTCGTCTGACCTGCCGTTTATTGTTAAGCTATTGCTTGAAGTAAAATCTGATTTAAGACCGTCTATTGTAACAGCTCTAACTCTTATCACATAAACAACGTCTACCTGTGCAGGTGAAAGTTCCATAGCCAAATCAGCCGTTGTGCTATAAGTAAAATAGTCTCCCCCGCCACGTTTCCATTGAACTTCGTAATGGCTGATATATGACTTGTTTTGGTTGTCTGTCCATTCTGCTGATATTGTAGGTATCCAAGTTCCGTCCGCGTTAAGGTATCCGCTTTCTGTTGCTGTAACGGTATCAGGAGCGTCTGGCGGTGTTAACTCGTTTGTTACAGTGCCATAATCAGGAACTACTATTTCTTGTCCCGGCTTATCCGAATATATCGAAGCGTTGTATTCTCTTGCGGTAACTTCAATGGTATCGTTTTCAGCAAACCGCATTTGAAGCACTTTGAATAGCTTTGCAGTCCACCCAGGCATACTGTGCGTAATGCTTACCACATCACCAACTTCGCAAACTACACCTCTTAGTGAGGTTTTGAAAGTAATATACGAATCACAAAGTTTATCAAGATAAAGATACATATTTGCTAATCGAGACGCTTGACTGAAACTTGTAATTCCAAGCAAAGACATTTCTTTCTCAATAACTTTTTCGCCTAAACCTAAATCATATCGTTCATCTTGGTTTATTTTATCTTCCGCTAAAGCGTATATCTTTATCCAGTTATAATCTGGGTCTACATACTGAATCTTTATTCTATTGGCAACTTCGTCTTTGCCTAATTTGCTATGCGATAAACTTCCTGCTACGATAGTATCTTCTGTAAAACTCTGTGTTGTACTTTCTGATTTCTCGATACCTAACTTTACTGTCGTGCCACTTAAAATTAAGTATCCACCAAAACAAGATAACATTATCTGTAACATATCAGGAACGGACTGTCTGCTATCTATACATAAATTTAAAGTATACCGTTTTTCTTGACCTGTACCGTCTGCTTTGTCTACTAACACATCACAATAATCGTATATCTCGCCAAACGTGGTATCGTCTAAAGACGCTTCTGGAATGCCTGCACCGTATCTTGTGTTCGTAAGAAAATCTCTTATGCAAGCCGCTGGGTTGTTGCTATAAGAAGTACCGTCAGACCACGCACTTCCGTTCCAAGTTTTTACCTTTATTCCTTCGTAAACACCTGTCAATACAGGGTTTCCGCCACGCAACTTATCGCCAGTTTCCATTGTTACTGCCATGTAAGCTGTGTATCGTAATCCGTCAACAGCACCGTCTGCCCTTGAGTCTACCGTTTGCGAAGAAGTCCCTGTATATAAATCATAAGAACAGCCTGTTATATCATCTATGTCTATATCGTTAAGTTTTACTTCTGATACGCTATTTATCTCGCCTTCTGATATGCCTACAAATTTATGAAGCGTTGTTGTCCCAGGGTCGCTAAGCCAAATATTGTTACCTGCTACTTTAACTTTTCCATAAAGTACTGGTACTGGATATTGATTAGAAGTTGTGTTATATGAAGCGTCAAACGCATATGTAGGTGAACCCGAAGAAAAGTCTTGGCTTAATGAAGGCGGTCTGGGTGGGTCTATTATTCCACCAACCGAAGAACCTAAAGAAGCCCCTGCTATTACGGCTGTTAGAGTAGCAAAAGACCAAAACGCACTCGCACCAAAAGTTACTGGTGCTAACGCTACGCCAATAATACCGCCTACAACAGCACCTATCATCTGACCTACACTATCGCCAATTTCTTTTTTGTCAATAGCGTCTTTTATTTCAACTAAATTCTTATCTGCGTTTGGTGACGATAGTTTTTCTTCGGCAAGTTCTTTTAGTGTTTGGTACTCTTTTATTCTAAATCCAGGAGATTTGCTCATCTTTTAATACGTAGTCCACAAAAAAATCGTTTAGACCAATGTTTAGAACTTAATCTGTCTATCTGCACTGGTCTGTCTTTGAGTTGGTGTACGAATTTACCGTAATCGTTTATCATTACACCACAATGTCTTATAGCGTTGTCTATCTTGAAAAATACTAAATCAAACTCTTTAAGGTCTTTTATGTTGTTAAGCGTGTTACCATAACTATGTGCGTGAGTTACTAATATATACGGATAATCTTCATACCAGTTTTCTTCTGTTTCTCGTATAAGTTGTTTAGTCGGTTTATACACAGCAAAGTTAAGATGTTTTTCAAGGATTTCTAAAGCTAATAAAAGACACATCTTATGACCTTTATATCCATGTTCATCTTCAAATAATCTTCTACCTACATAATCGTCTGACCAATGATACATTTTATCTCCTTAACGAATTATTATTTCCCACGGAAGATTAGAAAATCCGCCGTAATTGTCTAAGTTACTTAATCCACTACACCATAAATGCGTTTTAGGACACCCTCGTTTCATTGTATACGTATCGTTTAGATTCACACCAGAAGGTAACGCATAATCCATTACAAATTTCGTGCCACTCGATACTGTTATTTTTCGTTTCTCGGAAGAGTTAAGCCCTGCTGACACCCATAATATTTCGCCATGTTTGAAATAATCGTTAGCCTCTGCCCTGCTATCGTCCCAGAACGTAGTTGTATTGCCACTTGTAGCGGTCTGACCTGATATACCAGTAGCTTCTATATCATATGCACATTCCGTCGCACCAAACTCCCAATTGCAAGCTACCTGATACATTCTTCTTGGACACTTTAGATTTAAAGTTCCCAATCTTGACACAACGCTTACTTGCATTTGCGTTTCTACCAATACTGGTTTATCCATTAGTCCGTCAAAAACAACTGTGTAATCGTCAGAGTTATCAAGATAATCAGAAAATACTTTTAAACAAACCAATCGTCTGCCCCTGAAATCGTTATTAGCTACATAACTTGACATAGCTTGATTTACATTGTTTAATCTGACTGTCATGGTGTCTACGTGAATATCTATGTTACTGCTAATATCGTTTCTTGAAATAGCAACAGCGGTATATTCTTGAGCGTCCCCGTTTAAATCATAGAAATCTACATTAGTATCGTTCGCCGCAAAATAAAGTGTGGCACTATCAAGATGAATTATGTATAGTTCAATCGGTCTGGATTCTGACGCTTCTGTCGCTGTAACTAAATTTGATGATAAATCTCTTGCCATGCTAAATTTCCTCTATAAATGAAAAAGTTATTCTGTGGATTCCATAATCATAAGTTTCTACCGATAAAGAATCTTCTTTAAATCGGACTGTATAAGTTGTGTTGTCAGTTGGGTTGTCCCAAGTGAATGTTGTTAAAATTCCTGTTTTTGCATTGAAAAAGTCTACAATAGTGTCTCTTTGCGTATCATCTGCCATGCTGTAAACTAACTGAAACTCATGGATAGCCGAACCTTTGGAATATCGTGCTTCTTTGCCAGACGTGAATGAGACTATGTTTGTGTTGTAGCCTATTACCTCGGTGTAGACGTAATTTGGTTGCAATACGAAATCAGCCATTTAGTTTTTCCTCTTCGATATTGTAATATTTTCTGTCCTTTAGTTCAGAAACCTTGCCCGGGTTCCATGCATGTGTGCTTTGGAAATAACCCGTAATTCTTTGGTATCTCTCAAGCGAACAGTTGGATTTCTTTCTTGGCTCTTTCTGCGGAACAACGCCACGTTCATATATTTTCTTATCTTCCATTTCGCCTCATTATTTCTGTTAAAAGTAATACCGTATAAATATATATCGGCAAATGTTGATACCCATGAAATAAAACTTCCATCATAGCTCCTCTACCAAATCAAACTCTATATTAAAAGCGTTCACACCAACTTCTTTTCGTGTAATGTTTGATTCTGCAAACCTTACTGTATAAGAAACATCAGTTAAAGGATGCGTCCAAGAAAACGATTCGTAGTTACCACGTCTTGCGTCAAAAAACTCAACTATACTTCTTGCGTCAGATAAACTTATATGGTCGTATTTAAGATGAAACCCTTTTTTCGGACCCCAAAGGTTACGTCTTTTTTCTTTACCCCAAATATCGTTTATTAAGTTACCGTATTGCGTAACTTCAACAAATGGATATTGTGGGGTTATGCTTGGGAATGTCGCCATACTACTGGCTTCTCCTTAAAGTTCTACGAGTTGACCCAGCTTCAATTAAGTCTTGGTTGATTATGTTTATAATTACTCGTGGGTCTTTTACTATTGAAGCTGGCACGAATGATGGGTCTATTACGTTTACTACTGTTATCTCTTGAGTTTTCGCACCTGTAAACTCGTTTAATCTGTCTAATGGTATGAGTGCTTCTGGTCCTGCTTCACCGAATATTCCAGCTGTTGGAGCTGTTGCTATACCTCCGCTTGCGAACCCAACATCTGAACGCTGAAGATTTGAAAAATAAGAAGCACTTGCGGCATTTGAAGTTGTTGCAGGTGTGCCACCACCCTTAATTCCGGCGAACATTCCTATACTTTTTAATAGTATGTCTACCCAACTTCCACCGCTACCACCAGTTTGCATGGCACCCATTGTTTCTCGCCATTTATTGAATATAATCTGAAGAAAAGACTGAATAAAAAATCTGCGTGCTTGTGTGAGTATATCCTGCCAAACGTCTTGCCAAGTCTTTGTTTTGGTTATCATGCCGTCAATAGCGTCTGTCCAGAAATCTACCATATCGCCTGTAAGGCTCATAAAGTCCATTTTGAACTCTCGATTAAGACCATGTGTGTCGGCAACCATTCTTCGATATGCTTCTGTTATTTGTTCTAAAGCCACTTTGTTTTTAGTAGCACCTTCTTCAGTTGCTAATATTTGGTCTGTTGTAAGGGAAATCAAACCAGCTTTGCTGTTTTTTAGTTGGTCGTCTAATAATTTTTGAGAAGCCAGATTTGAGGCTACCGCATCATCAAATTCCCTTTTTAAGTCATCAAGTTTTTTAGTTGTATCAGATACTGGAATTTCCCAGCTTTTTAAGTTAGTATCTATTTGGTCTGTAAGAGCTTTAATCTCGTTTAAAGTCATGGGTGCTTTTTTAGCTTCTTCGACAAATTCTTTTAGAGAAGATGTCTCATTCAAATCTTCAATTTTGCCTTTCAAAACATCTATTTCTGTTTTTATAGGGTCAGCTACATCTTTTTTAAATCTATCTCCACCAGTTACTAAATTTTTATACCATGATTCTAAAGCTTCATTTGCTTCTGTAAGAAAATGTAATTTACCGCCTTCATCAATAGACTTTTTTACATTACCTTGAATTTGTTGAAACTTTTTAGATATAAAATTACTTCCTTCTTCGGCTTTTTCTTTCGCTTCATCAAAAATAGCTAACATTCCACGCCATACAATGTTAGATTCTTCTTGTCTATTTAATTCATCATTAAGTTCTTTTATCTTTTTAGTATGTGCTTCAATAGATTTTCTTGTTGCTTCATTAAAAACATCTTTCTGAAATTCAGACCCTTTTCTTAGCCCTTCAGCAAACTCATTTATTTGCTCAACCAATTCTGGATATGTTTCTTTGAGTTCATCTGTTATCTCTTTTAACTTTTTCTGTGCACCTCTACTTGAATCGGCTTTGCCTCTTAATATCTCATATTCGTTTATGAGCCTATCTGTCGCCATTAAATCCTGTTTTATTTTAGTTTGGCTTTCCTCGAAAGCGTTACTTACACCTAAGATACTTTCTGATAATTTATTGCCAGCCCAACTTGCCGCACCAAAGATACCTGCAAGTGCAAGAAACGCCGCCCAAATTGGAGCACCCATAACACTTAAAATCGCCATGAAACCTATAAGGCTTCCAACAGCAATCAAAAGACCACCGCCACCGACTAATGCACCTGTCCATTTAATAATAGATTCTGTTATGTTTTTAACTTGTTCATCATTCTCGATTAAACCCTTTACAAAATCTGTGCCTTTGTCTACAATGACTTTAATTCCACCTTCTAAAAGTTTCCCAATAGAAACACCTAAAGCTATAATTGAATCTTTAAATATCTCTGCCTTAGCGGTAAGCGTTACCATTCTCAATCCAAATACTTCATACGCTCTTTGAGTGCCTGTTATTCTATCCCTAAGTTCTGCTATCTTTTCGGCATTCTCAACAAGGCTTAATCCTGTTGCCGCCGCTCTTTGCCTGAATAATACACTGGCTTCTGACGCACCTATATTAGCCTTCTTTAGTTTCAGCAATATATCTATAAAATCATTGGTGGCTGGGTTTATGTCGTTGAACGTAAGGGTTAAATCTTTTAAAGCGTCATTTATTTTCTTAGAAGAAGTATGTGGCATAGCAGTTGCCAAACGTAACATCATTATTCTTAACTGTCTACCACTTTTCGTGCCGTCTATGCCGACATTAGCCATGTGTCCTAAAATAGCAGTTACGGTTTCTAAACTTACGCCTAATACCTTTGCGACCGGACCGACATTAGACATAGCTTGACCTAAAGTCTTAACTGTCAATCTACTCGAAGTTGCCGCCGCCGCAAAAAGGTTTACTACTCGTTCTGTCTCGCTAAACTCTAACCCGAACTGTCTTATTGTCTGAACAACCGCTTTAGACGTAGATTCCAAGTCAGTAGCAAACGCAGTAGATAGTTGCGTTACACCTTTAATCGCAAACTTAATTTCGTCAAACGCCAATCCTGCCTGTGCCAAGACTACTGTAGCTTTACCAATTTCGTTAGCTGTGAATACCGTACTTCGTGCCAAATCAAGTATAACCGTACCCATTTCTTTGTACTGTTCAGACGTAAGCTGTGCCGTAGCACCAGTAGTCATAACGGCATCTTCAAAGTCTGCGAACGCTTTTGCCGCCATAACAGCCAAGCTACCTAAAGCCATGCCTGCGGTAAGCATCTCTCGACCCATTTGTTTCAGCCCAAATCCTGCGAAAAACGCCGCACGACCTAACCCATTCATAGAGTTCTGTGCCGCCATGCCTTTCTTCTGGACACTACCTAACTGTGCGTTCATGTCGCTTTGGAATTTAGCACCTATGGTTACAAAAATCTCGTTAGCCATCTATTCTACTTTCGTCTAAAATTTGAAGAGCTTGATTTGCTTTTGGAACTATCAGCCTTTCTTTTTTGTTGTACGTTATCTTCGCTTATTAAAACTATGTATGACTGTAATGTTTCTGCCGGTTGGTCTAAAATCTCGTTTATTGTCCAACCAAACTTCTCGGATATTCTGAACATTATATATTCGGGCGGGGTCTCTTTCAGGCTTGCGTTGTTATACGCTACCACTACCGCCCTTCTTAGTTTTTTTCTTTATCTTTGCCCAAGTTATTGTACGAAGTTATTGCGTTTGCAAGGCTCATTACAACATCGCTTCGCAATCTTAAAATGTTATCATCATTTATTTCAATCTCTGTACCATCTTCTGTTTCCCATTTTTTAAGACTGCTTTTTATCATTGTAACGCTTCCACTTGAAAGGTCGTTTTCAAGCGATTTAGACACTTCAAGCTGGTCTTTTAGCGACAGTTTCGATATGGTAAACTTCTCGCCCTCAATAACTTCTGTCTTTGAATATAGTTCTGCAAATAGTTTTGACATTGTGTATCCTTTGGTTATAAACTTTTAGTAAGCGTATCGTAAGACCACCTTACAAATACGTCTTTAACGCCTGTTGTATCTTTCCGATTGAACCCCAAAAACGGTCGTTTTGGATGTAGCTTTTTAGCTTTTTCCATTCGGTTATCTATTTTAATCTTATACGGTCCTATAAAATCTCTATAGAAACTTCCACGCAATGCACCTGTTCTTCTTAATATCGGGTGCGTAGGATTGTACCCTAATTCCGTTCTTTCTTTCTGCGTTCTTGGTGTTAGTGCTTTCCATCTATGTCCCTGTGGAGTTCTCTCTTTATTGAACCGTTCAAGCAACGGATTCTTCATATACCACTCAGCTGACATTCTTAATGGAGTTCTAAGTTGTCTTTGCATACGAGACATGGCATTTTTCCATTTAGAAAAAAAAGTGTTGAAATCTGTGTATACGAATCTTGATGTTGGCATATGAAAATTGAAGTGGAGCCGGGGGAACTTTTTACATTCCCCCTAAGCTCATTTTAGATAGACGAATCTCCGTTTATCAGTTTCATCCTAACTTCGTACCTCTGCCATTCCTCGGAAGGACTGTCAGTTGCAAAAGCTGTGAAAGGCATATCGTGATAAACTATATCTGGACCGTCTACAGTCGGGGTTTCACCAGTGAATACTATTCTTGGACATTCTATCCAAAGCTGATAAGCGTCAGATGTATCTATCTTATCATCAGCAGTGAACTTCAATGCCATAGCCGCTTCAGTACCGTTATAGTATTTGCTATACATCGTAAAATCATCGAACTCAAGATTTAAAGTTCCCGTAACGTCTCTAAATCCACTACGAGGTATATCAGCTCTATAACGACTACCTAACTGTCCTTTATCTTCTTTGAGGTTGTTTGCTACGGTTAATGAGAAAGACTGAACTTCAGCACTTGTCCCATCAAGTGTAAACGCACCTTCGTCAAAAGTTAAAGGGTTTAAGGTAGATATACTTGTTGAAGCAGTACCTAAAGCAGAGTATTCTTCGCTATGACCCAAGAACGAAAATGTTGCCATTAAAGGGTCTCCTACAGCACACTCTAACGATAGCTCATTAACTTTACATCCTTTGTAGACAAAATATTTACTGTCTCTATCTACCTGCACTCTAATGCCGGCAGGTAAACTTCCTGAAGGATATATGTCGTGAACATAATAACTATCCGTTCCGCTTGGTCCGGCTGTCTCTACACGCCCTAAAGCGTGTTTCAATAGCGTTCCCATAGACGCAGTCGGCTGAATCTCAACACTCAAATCTCCACTAACTCTTTCAGCACCTTCTCGCCATATACTCCTTGCGGAGTTACCTCTTATGGCATCGCTTGCGACTATGTTTCGTTCAAGTTTGAGACTTTCCGAAATAAACGGAATGAAGGTATTTATCGTTGGCGTACCACTCGCCCATACGGTTTCTTCTACATACCCGAATGAGGCATTGCTACCAATGGTACTCATTTTTTATACTCCTTATATATCTATATGTTGCGAGAAAACAAATATACTTAATATCTTTAGTAGTTATAACAAGTTGTTTATTTATATTATATTTTCTTACGTTTTCTATTTTTTAGTTAGTCCGTGAAGCTAACCCTTACGAAGCTGGTGCAAATCTCGATTTTGTCAACAGCTCTATTTCGCAAGCGAAAACTGGTACATTGTTAAATTCTACAGTACCAAACCTTTTTGTTCCTGGGTATGCCTGATACGACAATCCACTAATTCCAGTTTTAGCTTGTAATACGTCACTTACATTTTTAGCTATGGTTTCTACACTTTGTAGCCCTGTTACATAATCATAGGCTTCATCAAAAACTCTTATTACGAAGGTAGCCTCTAAATCTTTCCCACCTGTACTTCCAAAAGTTTTCCATTCTTCTCTGGCTTCTAAAAGTTCAACTGTTATTGCAGGGAACAAAGGTATATTCGGTTCTGGACCGTAATAAATCGAAGTGTCAGGAACTGCCGAAAGCCTTGAATCTGTTTGTAAACCAGAAACAACTCCAGAAATGAGTGTTGTAAATTGAGGTGTGTTAGCCATAGTTATCTTCCCTTTATTGCGGCATCAACTTTGCTATCATCTACTTCCCAATCCAATTCTCCGCCTTCGTTGAATATAGGCACATAATTCGCAGTTGATATTTTTATACCGTAATTGCTTTTAATAGACAATTCATTACCTGAAGAATCTATGAGAATACACTCGCCATCAAAAATAGACTTCAATAAATTATCAGCGAAATCTTTAAACATGTTTAACCACTCTGCGAAACCTTCACCTCTTGTATTGGAATAAATACGTCTCAAAACAAGGTATGACGATAGATGTGTTGCGATAGTTTTCACTAAAGGTGGTGTTGTCGTAAACGGTACTGTGTATTTATAGACAAGTTTTGAATCTATAATATCGCAGGCTATGTCTATCATGTATTCAACTACAGTATCAGATATTACAGCGTCTGTAATCTTCTCCAAAAGTATTCTGACATCATCATCAGCCGTACAATATCTTTCTGACCTGCTCATAATTTCTCCTTAATATTAAGCGGTGTGGAATGTTCTGCACCCAATGATTGATGACATTTTTTACACAGAACAATACAATTATTTTCATCCATAACTTTTTGAGGCATATCAGCAAATCGTTCTATATGGTGAACATGTAGTTTTTTCTTTTCGCCACAAGACAAGCAAGTATAATTAAACTTTTTTAGTATAGTTTTTCTAAATTTCTGATATTCATTGCTACAAAATATACTCTTTCGTTTACTAGTTACTCCACCCTTCCACATCCAATGATTTTCGCCACTTCTTTCCTCACTAAGTTTCTTATATATATCGCAATTTTCTTTGTTTAATCCTTTATTCCAGGGTATCTTCCCATGTGGACCTGGGTTGGATTTTATTCTAGGGTCATCTTTTTTAGTTAGTCCTTTATTCCATGGAATATGATTTTTTTTGAAATGGGTTTTTCCAGTATTAGACTGAAAGTTAATTCCCTTATTGTACGGAATATGACCAATATGCGACTCTGATAAATTTCTAGTTTTTAAACCAACTTCCTTCATTCTTTTACACAAGCTATCCGTATTAGTTCCAAGTTTTCTAGCTGTTTCTCTTAAAGGCAATCCACCAACCCAATATAATGATTCAATTTGTTCTTTGGTTATATATTGTCTTTGGTTACTCACCCCCATTCTTTATTTCCTTTGTTCTTTTTTCTATAGTGTCTTTCGCCCGACAAGTGTTCCACACATGAAATTCTGCAAGGCATTGTGTTGCGTCCCACCATACGTTTTTATATTGGCAATGTTTTTTATCTTTACATCTACGAACTTTAGTTATTTTTTTCATCTCGTATACTCCAAGTCTGTAACCCTTCTTGTCTAAAATTAAAATCAATATTTTTACAACCGTTGGCTTCCATAGCTTTTATTATCTTGCATCTCTTATCCCAATTAGCATAAATGACAAACATGCCTCCACCTCCGGCACCAGTGATTTTTGCACCATCGGCACCATTATCCATTGCTATTTTATATAACTTTTCAAGATGGGCATTAGTAACTTTTATTGATAGCTTTTTCTTGTATTCCCATTCGAGACTTAATAGCTCTCCAAAATTCTGCAAATCTTTTCGTAATATATCTTCAGCCATAGCATGTGATATGTTCTTTATATGATTTATCCAATTAAATTTATATTCGTTATTTGGTGTCTGCGACATTATTATATCGCCTGATTTATGCGTCATTCCTGAATATATAAGAAGAAGATTGTTTCTTAGTTCAAGTTCTGTATTTCTTGGTATGCGTAATGGAAGGATTAAAACGCTGTCGTCTTTATTGAAACTCATCACGTTGAAGCCACCAAATACTGCGGAGTATTCATCTTGCTTGCCACCAGCCATTTTCATATCTTCCCGTTCGATACTCCATGCTAAATGTGCCAGTTCGTAAGGTTTTATATCAAGGTTACACCATTGCCTGAAAAGCCCTAATATAGAAACTACTACTGCGGAAGACGTTCCCAATCCTGCACCTGGTGGTGCATCACTTCTCAAATAAATATCAAATCCAACATTCGGAATATCAAAATCTTTTTTAACTCTGTTTATAGTTCCACAAACTAAACTTAACTCGCCGTCATAAGGCAGTTCTTTATGTATATCGTACTCATCTTTAATATCATAATCTTCTGAATGTATTGTTATCTTATCGTCTTTTCTTGGTACTAAGGTAGAATACACACATTTGTTTATGGTTACGTTAAGAACTTCACCACCATACTTATGCACAAACTGCGATAAATCAGAAGACCCACCACCAATACCAATTCTTAATGGAGCAACACTATGAATTATACACATATCAACTCCTTCAATAGGTTTTGTTTAGCATATTTAAGTCCTTCAAAAGTTCCTATATCGACATACTCTTTTTTGCTTTCATATATTTTATGCGGAATATCGTTTAGTTTATCTTCTATTTTAAATATTTTCGGTGATTTTAAATACTTGAAAACTTCTTGGCTGAATACATAAAATCCAGAGTTTCTAATTTCACGAGTAAGTTTATTTTTTGCGTAAATTACAGTTGCTACATGCTTTTTTGAATTATGTAATCTGTATATTTTTTCTATGTCTTCATCAAAACAAGTATCGCCATTCATGACTATAAACTTTTTACAATCACATACGAATGGTTCGCATATCCTCAAACCACCTCCAGTTCCAAGAAATTCAGGTTCTTCAACAAACTCAAGATAGTTTTTAGTTTGACGACACCAATTTTTTATACTTTCTTTAAGATAGTTTACGGATAATACCAATTCTGCGTTACCGTATCGCTTTACAAGATAAAAAAGAAAAGGTTTTCCATGTATGGGAACCATTATCTTTGGCATATAATCTGTTAACGGTCTCAACCTTGTACTCTTGCCACCTGCCATTATTACTATTCTCATAATACGTCCCTTACTGTTCTTGGGTTTCTAATGGAATTTCTACTGGCGGTTCTTCTTGAGGCTCTGACAATGGTTCTACTGGTACTTCGGGTATAGCTTTTACTTTTTCCTTCTTCTTCTTTTTTTTCTTCTTCTTATATTCTCTTTTTTCTTTGACTTCTTCTTCAGGCATAACATTGTCTTGAACCTCTGGTATGCTTTCTAAAACTTCTTCTTTTAAAGGTTCTAAATGAAAGTGAAAATGCCCATCAACGTGTTGGTTTTCAAAACTTATCTTATAATTACAACTACCAAATAATCTCCTACATTCCTGTTTCATCTCGTCAACAACATAAGCTTCGACTTGTTTAACATGCTCTTGATAAACTGCTATAATCTTTCCACAAATATCGCATTTAGCTATCCAGTAAAGTGAAGTGTTAGACAATCTTTTATTAAGATTTTTTTCTTCGCATAAGGGACATTGGTAATTACTTATCATTATTACTCCTCGCAGTTTCTACTATTCTTTTTATAATTAAATTAACATCATCTCCACGACACACAATTACATATTTACACCCAAAATCTTTTATTAAGTCTTGGTCTCTATAATAATTCGTTGTAACAACAACATTTCTATCTTTAATTTCTTCGACTACCGGACCGCCATGATAAACAAGTATATTAGGATGCTCTTTAACCATTACCTTGAAGGTATCCATAAATATACTTTTATCTTTATCCGTCTGTTGGATAAAAACCGATTTAACTTCTTTCATATGAAAATACGTCCCATTTAAACCGTTTAACTAAATCATGCCAGAAAAATTTGTCGTAAATATCTTTACGTTCCACAAATCCGTTCTTAACAAAAAGTTTATGCCAGAAATCTCTTGACCGTATCATAACGTGAGATTTGTCCATATTCTTTTCTTCAGGTCTTGCGTCCGTGCCAATAGTGCAAAAAAGTATTCCACCTTTAACCATAGAATCATAAATGTTTTTTATGGCTTGTTCTGGTTTGTCGAAATGTTCAAAGACTTCAAACGAAACTACGCAGTCAAAGTTGTTGCCCTGAACCTTATCCTGAACATTGCCACAGAAATGAAAATCTTTTGCATGGCTATTCCCATAAGTCCATTCTGATATATCCTGACCGTAAGCGAAAATGCCTAATTCTCTAAGGTAATACACTAAGTTGTTTCTCGCACACCCAACGTCTAAAACAGATTTGTTGTTTTCTTTCAATTTAAGAATTTCATTAAGCATGTTAGCTTGATGTTTGAACACGTCATTTTTAATCAAGAAAGCATCTTTGTCATAACCCGACTTGTGTGTTTCAATACCATTAGTGAAATAATCTTTATCGAAGTATGTTGCGTCTACCATTTAGTACCTACTTTGTTAATAACACACACGCCAACGCCGAAGAGGAAACAAATCCATAATGTCCATAATATTTATCTGCACATTGTTCTTCGGTAGCGGGTCTCCATCCAGTTCCGTCATAGTAGAACAAATCGTATCTGTCTATTTTATACGGTTTAATCAAAGCCCCGAATCTCGGTCTGTCATACTGTCTGAAATGCCTATGCTCTTGGTATTTTCCATAAGGAACTGTAAGTGCAAGTTTTCCTCCGGGTTTTAATACATCCATCATATTTCTTAAAGCTATTTTATCGTCAATAGCAGTTGATTCATAAGGCGTTTCTTTCTTATCAAAATACCAATCGTTATCATACCCAAGGTGTTCTATTGTTGAAATGCAGAATACTACATCAAACATATCTTTATACTTAGCTTCCATCGGGAATCTAATATCATGCTTGATTTGTTTTAAATCATATTTCTGTAGCATACCATTATGTCTTGGGCAAGGGTCGGCTACGTCTACTCCATAAATATCAAGATTACTCATCTCAAGCAATTGATGTAACCATCTTGCCTCTGCATAAGCATATCCTACGTCTAATATTGTGCCGCCTTCGTCTGGAATAACCGATAACGCCCAAGGAACTTCTACGCATCTTTCGTTATGACCGTTAGGTTTAGGTCCTGCAACATAAGGTTGATATGGCAACTTAAATATTCTTCCCATATTATTTATTCTCAACTTTCGATTTAAAATTATTTAACATTTGTATATCCACCAATCACTTTTTGAACAAGTTTTTTGTATAGGGTCATAAGTATTTACATGATTTAATAATAATCTATTTGATATTGCAAATTCTACAATAGCCCTTACAGTTCCTAACATTTCAACTGAAAAATCATGACCGCATAAAATTCCATTATCTTTAACTTTACCCCACCACAAGTTTAAATCGTTTTTGCAGTTCTCGTAAGTATGGTCTGCGTCTACATAAACAAAATCTAAACTTTTATCTGCTATTTTTTTGGACGCATCTTCGGAAGACATAGGTATCATCAAATTTATTTTGTCAAGAAAAGGCGATATGTTTTGTTTTAGTTTTGGAAATTCTACTATATCAATTAAATACAGTTTTTTTATGTTATCATTTTTTAACATATCAACTGCATTTCCGCCTTCGTAAACGCCAACTTCAGCACCGATTATATCTTTTTTACAATGATTTATTACAGCTTCTATTGCCAGCCTCATTTAACCACCACCCAATCGCTTGAACTTCCAGTAGTCGCTGACCATAATTCCAATTTGTTTTCCGCAACAAACTCATCTACGGCTTTTACTGCACCTGCAAGACTGTCCCAACGTGTTGAATAATCATGCCCACATAAAACTCCGCCAGACTTTAGTTTAGCCCAGCTTGCTAATATATCTCGCTTGACACCTTCGTAAGAATGGTCGCCGTCAATATATACGCAATCCAACAAATTATCTTCTATGTCGTTTATCGCCTCAACTGAATCTTGAAGCATCCAAATGCATCTATTAACCCATGGATATATAATTTTCTTTGCGGTTTCAAATTCATTCATACCACAACAATAATTGTCTATGAGATACAATCTTTCAACTTCGCTCCACTCTCTTAAAATCTCTCTTGCGTTCTCGCCTCTCAATACACCTATCTCTGCAACAACCAAATTCTGCTTACCACTCAATAATCTTTTAGCTTCTTTTAATGCTGGTCTCATTATTTTATGAACCTCACTCTCATTTCCCAATCTGTTAATTCGTTAAAAGTATCTTCGTCTTTTTCGTGATGTAAAAATTCCATATGTTTAAACCCGACTAATTCAGCAATCATTGAAAAAACTACTTTATCAAATCCTGCAAGATGCACATTGGCAGGATAATTCTGCGCTCCGTAAACATAGCGGAAGAACTCCAAAACGTCTATTTTTCCTCTAACATAATCATTACAAAGAGCGAACATGTTTGGAACTTTGCAAGTTATAGTACCTCTGTCTTTTAGTATACGTTTCCATTCTTTTAATATTCTGATTGAATTTGCAAATGGGTCGTCACCATGTAAATCCCCCATAGGAAAATGTTCTAAAACGCTATAAGCAACTATTTCATCAACAGAATTGTCAAGCAAATCAATATCTTTATTCAAATCAGTAATTATATCTACGTGTGAAAGCGGTCTTATGTCTACATTTATAAATCCATTATCGTGATAGTCTTGATTTCCACACCCCAAATGAAGCTTCACTTTACCGTCTGCATCATAATTAAACTCTTTTAAATCAATCATTCGTACCCTCCAACGCGTTAATTAACCGTTTACAATCATGTTCCCAATCCCAATATTCTTGCGCCCATTTATACCCGTACATGCCTTTGTTTCTGGCTTCTTCTTGGTTGTTGTAGACGTGAAGTAGAGTTTCTTTTAGATGCTCCATGTCTGGTTCCGCTTGATGTCCTGGAAGATAATGACAATCAACAAGGTCATATTTAACTGGATACCCAGTTTTTTCATTGCAATATTCTGTCGGTCCACCAAAATCTGTCATTACCAAAGGCAAACCACAAGCCATAGCTTCTAACCCGGGGAAGTTTAGTCCATCACCCTTAGATGGGCATACAAAACAATCCGCATTAGTCATAAACTCAATAAACTTTCCACGTGGAAATTCTTCGTAAATCCTTATGACATTATCACTTTTTACAGTATAATCGCATAGTTTTCCCCATGAATTGCTTTTAATAACCAGTTCAACGTCTTTCTTGCCGCCAAGAACTTCTTCAAACGCTGATATGGCTTCCTGTACGCCCTTTCTTCCCTGTGCCACTCCTGTGAATACAAACCTAAACTTGTCTTTTGGTTTCTTTTCTATACCTCTGTATCGTTCTGTGAATACTCCCGCCGCACCAATCGCAATTTCTTTATCAACGCCTGCGTTCAGTAGTCCTTTTTTATTAAATTCGCTATGCACTATGATTTTATCCGCATACTCGTTCAAGCAATCCGCCGCTTCATTTGTTACTAAATCGCTGTCCCAAAAGTTTAATGCAACACGTTTCCACGGTCTGTTCTTGCCTAATCCTTGCATATGGTGTGGTAACCCGTGTTCTATTACAGTATCAAACATAAGTTTGCGTCTTATTCTATCTGTAGCAAATTTTGGAATAGTTGCATACAAAGACTTCGGGTCAATACTTACGTTTACGTTATTCTTCTCGAATCCATAACACAATCCTATATTTACTATTCCACAAGATTGGTTGTCTCCCAATTCGCCCCTTAAAAGCACGTTATTTAACATGATAAATCCTCAACAATCTTTGAAATAGCGTGAATTATAGTTATATGTATCTCTTGTATAGTAGCAGTATTGTCGCAATTAACATTCAAGTTTAAATCAGAAACTTCTTTTAATCTACCACCGTCATTTCCAGTTAGCGAAATTGTGAACATTCCTTTAGCATTAGCTACATCAAATGCTTTTATAACATTCTTTGAATTGCCACTTGTTGAAATGCCAATTAGAACATCTTTGTCTGTTCCTATCGCTTCTACCTGTCTTGAAAATATACCGTCAAAACTATAATCGTTACCGATAGCTGTCAATATGGAAGTGTTTGTTGTGATGGCTATGGCATTGATTGCTTTTCTTTCTTTTTCAAACCTACCCACAAGTTCTGCCGCAAAATGTTGCGAATCGGAAGCACTGCCACCATTACCACAAATAATGGTTTCCCCATCTCTTTTAAAACAATCTACTATCGCACGTGATGCTTTTGTTATTAAATTTAGATTACTTTCCGAGAAGTAAAAATCATAAAAAACTGCCATGTGCCTATCAAAGATTTCCAGCAACTGGTCTTTAATCATGTATGCCCCTTTATGCTAAGTTGTTCTGCTGTAAAAGTTTTAAAATTCTGTCTCTTGTAGCTTCTAATCCATAAAAAGAATATGCTGTTTGTCTTGCTTTATCTGATACGTGGTCGTAAAGTCCTTCGTCATTTAAAAGGTCATAGGCTAATTTTACGGCACTTTTTACGTCATAATCGAACACGCTGGTATCTGGGAAACATAACCTATTCGGAAGGTTAGCTATTGTTCCTACCATAGGCACACCTAAAGCCGCACAATCTTGAGCTAATCTTCCTACAACTTTAAATGTATACATATGTATCGCTAAATATGCTTTTGACAGATAGTCCATTGAAACATCGTAAGGAAGTTCTGTAACCAAAGCGAAATCTTTGCACCCAATTTTTGTTACAATTTCCCTTAGCCCTGAAACTTTGTTTGGTGTTACATAATACATAAACCCTTTTATTTCAGGTTTAAGTTTTTTGAGTTCATTGTAGACTGTAAGGTTTGTTAATATATCTCTATTGAAATCGCCTGGGTTTGATATGCCTACGCTTACCAAATTCTTGTCCCTTTGTTCTTTAGGTCTAAAATATTTAGTGTGAATTTCGTTAGGATACAAACTCCAACCTGTGTATTCTATTTTCTTCTTATCTTTAAGACACCCTCTGAAAGTCTCTACTTCGTCTTGGTTAGTTGCCATTATTGCGTCATAACAATTAACGGCAGATACAAACTTTGATAGGTCAGGTAAATTCCAATAACTTAATTGATGTGTTTGAATATCAGTTACGCCAATTATTTTACCCTTATATTCATCACGAATATTTATAACCATATCGAAATATTCAGGATATACTGGATAAATCCAAATATCATATTGATTAAATATTTCTACTAACTCGTCATGTGGTAAGTTCTTAATATCGTGATACCAATAAAAGTCCGCACCTTCTTCTTTAAATGTAAACGGCACTCCAGTAATTCCGTTTACTATCTCTTTATTTAATCTTCCTCTTGGCGTGTTGTATGGTGATAAAAACGCTATTTTCTTTTCTTTAGACCAGTCCATTAGATTTGTCATCTTTTGACCTCCAAATCTTCTTGAAGTTTTTCCAGAAATTCTTAGATACCTTTATCCAAGAGAAATTGTCTATTACAAATTGTTTTTCTACTTCTGTTATTGGTTTATATGGAGATTTGAATATATCTATAAGTTCTTTTATTACTTCATCGGGAGTTCCTTCTTTTACATACAAAGGAATGTCTTTATACCAATGCCTATAAAGTGGAGTATCAAAGCATATCGGACGAGACCCTGAAAGTACACCCTCCGAAAAAGTTTTTTCAAATCCTTCAATCCTTCTCATAGAGTTCGTATAAAAACTCAACGAATATGAAGCACACATTTCTCGTATAGTTAGGTTGCGTGTATTCAAATATCCTTCTGCGTTTGGAAACATATTCGGACCGACATGAAGAAGTTTGCCTTTTACAGCTTGACAAGAATACAAACATTCTGCTATGGCTTCGGTAGGAGCTACTGCACCTGTTGTTAGCATAGTATATGCTTTTGGATTGTTTCCCATGTTAAAAAACAAGTCTTCGTCAACTCCCCACGGTCCACGAACAAAGTTTATCTTTTTGTCAAACTCTTTCTCTGTCCATTTATCCGAACCTGTCATTATGCCCTTTAAATCTAAATGGGAATAAACCATAACTGCATTTTCAAAAATATCTGAATAATACATTGCATTCTCATTAGACCATTCGCCAAAACAGTGCATCAGAGCTATATAATTTTTACATTTGATGTTGTGTTTATCGCTAAGTCTTGTAATGTCTATTATTTGCAAATCCGCACTTTCAAAATCGTCTACGAACTCTATGTTAGAAGGTGCATACCTTACAAAGTTTAGCTTGTTGTCGTTATTCCAAAGGTTGTAAGCGAAGTTATGATAATATATCTTAACCTTTTTTTGTGAAGCACGTTTGGCTACGTTTTTTAGCTCGTTTTTCATCTTTGTAGCTGTGTTTTCCCAAGTATGGTCAGGAACATAATTAACACCATCTGGTAAAACTTTGTTTACAAAGACTTCACGCATAACTCGCATTAGTTCTTTAAACTTAACATTCGACCATTTGGAATTGTAATAATATACTGGCGATTTGGTTGCTTCTGATATGTCTACTGCAACGCCAAAAAACTTACCATTCTGTGCAAACTCTAAATACCCGCCATACATAGGTGCTATTACTGGCATACCTATTGAAGTTGCCTCCAAAATCGGCGCACAAAATCCTTCAGCATGACTTGCTGTAACAAAACAATCGCAATCTGCCATAAGCTGTGCCAACGCTTTATCTGTGTAATCTTCGTGAATAACTGTTATTTTAGGAGCTTTTTGTTTTGTTCTCGATAGAAATTCAACGAGTTCTGTAGGGTCGCTATCAAGATGACCTGGCTGTGATTTCAAAATAAGTTCCACATCGTCATCGCTACTAAACTCACTAAGGTAGGATTGGATAAGAGTTTCTACGTTCTTGCGTTTATCCCCGAGATTTCCTACACATAGAAACTTGTATGTTTTATCTTCTACGTCTCGGTTTCTTTCAACTTCTGGCAAACATTTGCCATTTGGAATCACAAATAGTTTATCTTCCTGTATACCTGCGTTCTTATAAATATCAGATGTAAACTGTGAATTGCACCATACTGCGTCTGCGTATTTATTTAATCCGTCTACCCATTCGTTTTTGATATTTGTAAGTTCCCACGGGAAATACGCTATTTTATATTTGGCTTTACTTGCAGGAAGTCTTTCGAGTTGTTCTTGCCCCATATGGTTTATAAACTCAAATACGGTATTCTTTTCTTTGCTTATGAGTTCAGTTATTTGGTCTTCAACTTTAAAAAACTTGGCAAGATGTGGAACTCTTGGTTCGAGGCTTACGTTTACGCCTACGGCATCTAATGCTTTGGCAAGGTTTTTTGTAACTATACTAAACCCTGTGTTCTCGAATACAGCACCTTGAATGTTTACGTTAGGTTCAAGGTCGAGTACCCTCTCTTTGGTCTTGGAAATAGCTTTATATTCCGTACCCTTTAAACATCTCTCAATATACGATACCCAGTTCTGTATATTATTTTCCCAATTAAACTGTTTTGCCCATTCAGCACATTTTATTCCCATATCTTTTCTTGTAGATGGCGACCTGTAAAGTTCTTCGAGCAAATCAGCGGCGTGGTCTGTATCGGCTAAGGCTCTTTCCACGTTATACATTCCAGTTATTGTAGTGATAACGTCTATAAGTTTTATGCCACCTGACTTTGCAAATTCATGTGGTGTAGTGTAATTTGTAGCTATATTTGGAACGCCACAAGCTAAACTTTCCAAAATCGAGAGACCCCATCCCTCGCCTTGTGTAGTATTCAAAATAACATCACAACAATTATAAGTCGCCGCAAGTTCTGGTGCAGAAATGCCTTGTTCAACTGTAATGTTTTTATTAAACAGAATCTTTCCGTCAAGTCCGTATCGTTTTAAAAGTCCATCTTCGCCTATAAGAGTTTTACCTTGTTGGATACTTGCGGAATCATTAAGGTCGCAATGAATATATAAATCACAATCGTCATGTTTATATTTCTTAATAAATTTGCTAAATGCTTCTATTGCCCTACCTATTTGTTTTCTGTCCTGAAACCTATTAAAAACTCCTACTACAAATCTGCCTATTGCGGAAGGCATGAAATTCTTTCTTAGAAAATCTTTTGGTCTGTCTAATGTCTGTGGAAAGAATATGCTTGTATCTAATCCTCTTGGGTTGCGTTCAACTTTAAAATATTCATCAACGTCTTTTATTGCTTGTTCCGCAAACTCTGACATTACTATCGGTATGTCGGCTTTTTTGAAAGTCTTTATCCATGACTTGGGGACAGGTTTTCCATCGATTGGAAATTCCCAAATTATCTTAGTTTGTCTTCTGTTCGGCATGTCTAAAATGAAGTCCGCCATCCAATAATCGCCGATAACGATAACAACATCAGGCTTATAATCGTCTATTACCTTAACCATTGGACACGATTCCCAATTAGGTTCAGCAGGGTATCCTTGAGGATGTCCATAAGATCTTGTATGGTCTGAAGTAGTATATTGTCGCCATGGAAAATTCCATTTAACGCCACGTTGTTCTGCTGTATGTGCAAACCAACCGAAAGTTCTTATTTCGTATTTATCCATACGATAAAGACGTGTTGCTATTTCCTTGACGGCTATTCCCATGCCAGTATGGAGTGATGCAGAATCTCCGATTAAGAGTATTCTTGGTTTGCCTGTGTTTTCGCTATTAGCCATGCCCTATGCCCTCCTAAAATTTAAGATTTAATAATTTCCTCGACAGGTTCTTCCTCCGGTATCACAACCGGAACAATTTCGTATTTATCCGCCTCAACGTAATACGACACCAGTTCAGCGTCGAGTACTGCTATTTCTGCGTCAATGACATCACGTTTTGTTAAAAGTCGGGCTTTTTCATTTTTGATATCGGTTGCCGTCCTGATAGTGTCTTCAACAAACGTTTTTTCGACAGTAACTTTTACTGCTACATCATCTCGTTCTGTTTTGTCGCTTTGGTCTGGAACTAATGCGAATGTTTTTTCCATGTGTTTCTCCTTTATTTTAATAAATATCCTATACCATGTATCTTACAGTCTTTTTCGTTTAAGGTTTCTACTTTCCATTTAACCGTTTTATCACTTGCCTGACCTGACACATCTGCTTCACCAGTCAATAATCTTTGTCCTGATTCGTAATCGCCTTCGTCAGTTAAGGTTGCCTGTACCCAATTTCCTCCGTTGTCCCTTGAGGCGTAGGCTTTCAAGTCGGTATTTTCAGTAATAGCGTCAACGTCTTCTTCAAAGACTACGATTCTCACCGTGTCAGGATTCGCTTCAGCTTCGGTAGAATTTGATACAAGCGTCATGTTGCCGGGTTCGTCTGTGTAAACTCGGAATGTCTGGTCGTATGTTCCTAAAGCAGTCCAAGAGCTTCCGCCATCTGTAGAATATGCCATGTTACCGCCAGCGTATAAGCTTGATGTGCTTGTTTTCCAAGTCCAATAAGCATTGTTTGATTGGTCTGCACAAGTGAAAACTATCCAATACGTTCCGGAAGATAACGAAAAAGGAGTATCAAAGGAAAACTTGTTCCATTGACTCGCTGTGACAGTTACTGCTTTTGTGGCATTTACATTCGCCAAAGTGCCTGATGGCACGTTAGAACTGTCAGTTTCTATTCGTATCGTAACATCACCTGACGGGGAACCCGAATTTGCATCCAATTCTATGCCAATAGCATCAATGGTTTTCTGCGCAGATAGCGTAAAACTTTGTGCATTTCTACGTTCTTGCCCGCCAACATCACCTTGTTGAACATAGTCATTGCTGGTCTCTTGACTGATAGATTTCGTCTCTACTACATCAGGACTGTATAAATCATTTGAACTGTCATAGTCTTCGTTTGTAGATGTGCCAGTATCTACGCCGCTTTCGTCCTCAAACTCGTCCATGATACCGTCCATAAGATTAAACTTTACCAAAGACCCATTTACCGCTATTCGGTAAGCATTGAGTAATGAGTTGACTTCTTCTCGTGTTGCAGTTGAACCACCTGCCGCGTCTTCAAAACTAGGCGCAACTCCCGCACCGCCTGAAGTCAAAACTTGACCGTCAGTGCCTATGGCTATCTCGCCAAAAGCTGTCGTTGATGAAGCGTAAGGTATTAAATATTGTGTTCGAGCGTAAGTGTTCTGTGTGTCGGGGGCTAAGCCTGTAATTGTGGATACTGTACCTGCTGTAAAGTTCGCACCAGTACCAGAAATATTTGTTCCGACTAATGCCGATGGTGTTCCAAGATTAGGTGTCGTGAATGTCGGAGAGACTGTAGTTGGAATTTCAGTACCAGTTCCACTCATAGTGTATTCTGATGCCGCACCTGCACCTTCAAACCCTGCTAATCTTGTTGCTGTACCTGTATGCCCCGAAGAAGTCCATGCTAACCCAGTCAATTCGCTATGCACTCCAGCGGCGTATGAAGTAAATGCGGTTGATGAATAGTTGCTTATTGATGTAGCGTTTGTTGCACCATTTAGGATTATTATTTTAGCCCTTAACGTAGCCCACTTATCGAGATAATTTGGAGGTGACGGTATATCTTCATTCTGTGCTATCGTGAGTGTGTTATTCTGTCCTTGACCATATTGGATATACATATCTCCCTCAAGACACTGGTAAACGTAGTATGTGGCATATTTCGCTACTCCAATATCGCCAGGTGTTCCATCTCCGTCATCATAGAGAATATTGGAAAATTGTTGTGCCTCGGCACCGTAAGTCCAACCCGTCCCTCCGTCACGATATACTGGTTTAAATCTTCCTGCTCCCGTTGTGTCTATTGCGTCAACAACAGATTCTACCCAATAATAATAAATACCTTCCGTTATGGTCAGGTACCTTGTCCCGCTTTCAGCAACAAGAGCTGTACCATTTATCTGTTCTATCCCTCGATGTATCAACCTATGCCACATATTCTGTTTATAGTTAGGCAGAAACATACCAGCACTTCCGTCTATTTCTACTTCATCGCCCTTACGAAACACTATATCAATGGGTATTTGAGTGTTTTTATCATAATCCTCAAGAGAAGTTATTACTGAAACGAATGGAGTAGTGGCGTGATAATTCATTATGATATAATTTAAAACATTATCGGTTAATTCCACATTTTCCGTAGCATCCCAATCGAAGAATAAAAGCGGACTTGTAGTTGTATCGGCTGAACGAATCATTCCTGTTCCAGCGGCTACGTCGACCATGCCATCTTCGGGAGAATTTACCGTAACCTCACCGCCAGATATTATTCCTGCTGATTGTGTTGTGTCAATAAAATTCTGAATATCGTCGTAAGTAGCCCCGCTTAGAATTGTTACCGGAACATCTGCCGCACTGACTTGATTTGCTCCAGTTCCCCAATCTATATGAGTGTCCTTTACCCAATCAGCTCCAGTAGTTTCGATTGTGCCATCGCCCAAATCCAAAACATAACTCGTCTTATTACTATCAATGGTCAAATCACCGTCAGATTGAGTGGCTAATGTGATGTAGTTTGTAGCGTCATATGATAGTTTAGCCTGAGTTCCGCCGTTTAGAATTTCAAGTTTAGTGTCTGGGTCGGTTACGCCTATGCCGACGTTGCCGTCATGTTGAATAACCATCTGTTCTGTTAGGCTATCACTAGCCGTTTGAGTAACAAATCTTATAGAAGAATCATAGGCACCTGATTCTGCATAAAAACGTATGCCGCCAAAATTTAATCCCCCGACAACCTTTGATTGAATTTCATTATATCCCCCCCCTGATACATCCGATTCTAAAATGAGAAGGGCTATACTCTCTCCGCTTGTTGAATTTATATGCAATGGTGCCCCCGGTCCCGTCGTCCCGATGCCGACGTTGCCCGCACTGTCTACCGTTACCACGCTTGTTGGTGTATCTCCGTCCGTGCCGTCGTTCAGTTTAAGTGTGAATATACCTTTTTCATCATCTCCAGTCCCGTCGTGGGCAAATTCAAGATAGCCGAGAGTGGTTTCTTCTGTCCCACTTTGCTCGCCTTTTGCGATGATTCTGCTTTCCCTGCCGTAGTCGGTATCTTCCTCGGTGGTGTTGTGCAGAGTTAAGTAAGGAACTGTGGAACTCCATTCGGTTAGCGTGGATGGGCTCGTATCGCCTATGCCGACGTTGCCGCCATCATCAATTACCATTGCTTCTACATTCTGCGGACGAAATGAAAATTTCTTTTGACTATAAAAATACATTTGGTCTCCACTGTCTAAATACTGTATCCTAGCCCTCTCAGCAGTTGATTGGTAAAAACTTAAAAATGGATTTCCATCACTATTTGTATCAACTAACCTCAACTTCTCATTTGCGCTACCGCCCACTTCTAAATTCGCCCCAGGCGCCGTCGTACCTATGCCGACGTTGCCCGCACTATCTACCGTCATCACTGCTGTCGGCGTGTCTCCGTCTGTGCCGTCGTTCAAAGCAAGCGTGAATATGCCTTTCTGGTCATCTCCAGTCCCGTCGTGGGCAAATTCAAGATAGCCGAGAGTGGTTTCTTCTGTCCCACTTTGCTCGCCTTTTGCGATGATTCGGCTTTCCCTGCCGTAATCTGTGTCCTCCTCTGTGGTATTGTGTAGCGTTAGGTATGGAACTGTAGAACTCCATTCGGTTAGGGTTTCGGGGTCTGTCTCGCCTATGCCGACGTTGCCGTCACTTGTTATTCTCATTCTTTCATTATTTCCAAATGTAGATGCACCAGTGTTAAAAGTTAAACTTTTCCCAACACCTGCCTGTAATGTAAATAAATTAGCACTTCTATTATATCCATAAGCCCCCCTTGTTCCAGCTATCCAAAGTATCGTAGTATCATCAGAATTACCTATTCTAATTGTAGAATCATTGTCATTAGTCCCACCATTTATATCAAGTATATATTCAGGACTCGTCGTCCCTATGCCGACGTTGCCGGTAGCCGTTATATCCCCATTAGTCTCGTCAAAGAGCCATTTGTAGGTTGCGGTGCCTACTGTTCCGCCATTTGGGAGAAGTATGTCGTCTACGGTCGCTAAACCTGATGTGGTTATATTGCCTGTGCCAAGTGATAAATCTACATCATCGCCTGTGATGTTTCCCATGCCGGTTAGGTTGCCAGAAGATAGTGTTGCTGTGCCGTCTGTTAGAGATGTGCCAGTTATAGCTCCCTGAACAATAAGCGGTCCGGTCATTGTATCTCCGGAGATGTTGACGTAGCGTGAATCGGTGTTTCCTTTTATACCTAAGATTTCATGTTCTTTAAGATGTTCTGAAATCATTTATAATCCCCTTGTAATAACCAATGTATTTGTACCACTTGCAAAAGTTTCGTATGCTGTCGTGCCTAAAGTAACAGAACTATACGTTATTCCACTTATCGTAGAGTTGCTTCCAAAAATAGCATCGCTTTCATGGTATTGGATTGTAGTAACTAAATCATCAGAAGTTAAAAGTTGTGCGTATGTGCCACTTGGATATACTTCTGTTAAAGGAATACTCTGTATATTTACTCTATCAACTATTACATCACCTGATATTGTAAGTTCTGTATCTACCGGCAACCTACCATTTACTGGAGTAACATTTTCAATGTTTACTTGAGTTGTACCCGTTGAAGATGATACTTGTTTAATCCACTTCTTTAAGGTATCGTCCCATTCATAATTAAAAGTTTTGTTTACCCCTGCTTCGCTCATCTGTATATTATCCTCAATTTGTAGTTGCCATCACTTGAGGCGTTTGTAATATAAAATTCATATTTACCGCATATAGGTATAACTGGTGCAAATATCTCGTTAAAAGTTCCTACAATTTCATCATCTCTCCTGAAAGTTTCTATACTGTCTAATGTATCTCTCATGTAAACTTTATACGTGTCTGTAGATAAAGGTGGAACAACTATAATCTGTAATATTTCGTTTGCCATATCTGATGGTAACGCAGTTCCGCCACTACCACTGGCTACAGCTATTGTATATAAAAGTCTTGTTATATCAGGTGTGATTGTTGACATTTTGTATCCTTATTTATTCGCTTTGAGTGAATTGAGTTTTTCTTTCAATCCAGAATTACGCTTTTCCTGTTCTTCTATCTTGCGTTTCATTTCGTGTATTTTACGCTGTTCTTGAGATTTTATCGTAAGTTCATAATTGGTTTCATCTATTTTCACTTTAATCTTGCCAGATTCAGCATGTAACCCTTCAAGTTTTTCGTTTAAACTTTTAAATGTATCTGTGCCTATCAGATTGTCTACGTTTTCTATTTTGCCTTTGATGGACTTTAAAAGTTCTCTGCTTCTTTGATTCGACAAAGTTACATTGTTTATCTTGTCTTGTATGTTTTGATATTCTTTTAAAGATTTGTTGCTGTTCAATAGAGTTCGTTCGGATTCTTTTATTTCGTTAACCAGTTTTGTTTCTTCCGCTTGCTTTGAATCCAATTCTTTCTGAAGCATTTCTATGTTTTCCATAACTCTCCCGATTTACCGTCCCCAGAAAACCTTTCGCTATCGCAAAGGTATCGTGTGTGGGCACGACACACGTCTGGGGACGCTATTTATTTTCTATCGCCCGTAAAATCCTTAATTCAAACTTGTCTAAATTCTTTTCCATGTTTTTATATCGTTCTTCGCTAACTCTATTATGTTCTTTAAAAACTGCGTCACTTACTATAAGTGAACGTGGATAATGAAGTTCATGGTTGGTCAAATGCTGGAATAGTTTTGTGTCAATACTGTTTACTTTGAAATTTATACTTCCCAAAAGAAAGATACTAACAGTAACCAAAACAGGTGTTATTAACCTAAACCATTCTATTGTTACCCTATTGCCTTTTTCATCAACCATTGAATGCCCCTTATTTTATCTTAGATGTTTTCCCTTCCATAGTATCTGTATAGTACTGTTTCACATTTTTTTCTGCTTTTTCGGCTTGAATTATAAATTCTTCATTCGCAAATCCTATATCCTGAAACTTTTTATCCGCAAACTTGAGTGCCTGTTCAACGCCTATCTTTTTTACTAATAACAACACCATGTAGTAAGCCATAAACTGCCCAAAGAAATAAGAGTTCTCAACTATCTCTGTGAGTTCTTTTTCTTCCAGACCTTCTGGTGTTATTTTTTTATTGTCCGCTCCGTAAAATACTGTTTGTTTGAATTTGCCTTTCACTAATAAACCCTCCTACCGTCATCTGGAATGTGATTGTATGAAATATTGAATAGAGAAATTGATGGTGAGGTGTCCGAAATTGATGGGCGTTTAAGTATTATTCGTACCCTTAAATCGTTGTATTTGGATTGTTTTGTGCCACCGCAAGCACATTCATTGCCATAGTTAAGTTCGTAGATATGCCCATTATCTTTAATGCGTGTCCAAACTGTGCCACCGTCGTTCGATGCAGAAAGAGATATTTTACCGTCATTTAAAGAACCAGTTGTTTTGTCTATCTTTATTTTAGTAAAATCCCTCAACTGCGTATTTGAACGTGTCAAATTCGTAAATTGAGGGCTTATTAAAATAGCTTGAGTTTCGCCTATTGAAATTGTTGCGGTATCACCAGAGATTGTAGCGTTTGTGGTGTCGAACAAACTCCAAGCGTAATCTGCGGGAAAACTTTTTTTCCAATGAAGTTCAGGAACCCATTTTTTGTTTGGCTGGATTATTTTGTATTCACACCTTTTGCAACATAAGCTTATGCCTAATTTGTAAAGCGTGCTACCATCATGCGGACACCTCATAGACTAATCCTTATTGTTTGGGTTCTTCTGATATGGGTTCTACTGGCTTTTCTGGGTCAACTGGTTTTTCTTCTACGCCGTTAACTTCCTCGGCTTTTTCTACCATGTTCGTTACTTTTGTTCTGCCTTGAAGTTCCGCTCTTAAAATTTGTGCGTTCCTCCCAGCAAGTTCCGATTTGTCCTGTTCGTCTAAAATCAAAGACTTTAGTTCTACAACGCTAAGATTTCTTGGGTCTACTTGAGCCATTTTTTACTCCTTTTAGTTTGTGTGGGAAGCAACGGTTACAAACCATCACTCCCCACACTGATTTATTTACGTACTATACAGACACAATCGTAGCAATCTGATTCACCCTAAATACTACAGGAATGAACGTCTTGAACAATTGTACTCGCACAGAACGTCTCTCTTCTTCAGCCCAACGCCTAACTTCAAGCGGTTCCGCTACGTAAGTGTAACCGAGACTTGTACCTCTCTTACAAACGATAGCATAATCATCGCCTACAAGAGCTGTTTCGGTCGCACCTGACAGAAGACCCGCCGCAGTATTGGCTGTTTTAACAGCCGCAGAAACATATACATCTAATCCTGCTACATTCGGGATAGCTCTACTTCTTCCTTCCGCAATCTTTGCGGTTAGATTCGTAGTATTACCAGAATATTTGTATATATCCTTAATATCTGCGTGGTTCATCAAGTTAAGTTCCGTATCAGGACTTATAATAAGCGTATCGCCTTGCGTATGCTGGTTGGCAAGAATATTCTTACAAGCATTACGTAAGTCTGATAACGGTGTTGATTGAGTTCCACTCCAATCAAAGGAAGCTGTAACTTTGTTCCCTGACGGAGCATTGCTTGTTAACGCATTGAGAATGGTGTACTCTTCTCGAAGTGCTAACGTTTCGGCTAAGAACTCGATTTCGTCAGTTACAAGCTGTCTACCAGAGGCAACCGCAACTTTGGAATTCTTGTTCATCAAGAACTTTATAGCTCTTTCTGAAAGCCTACCTCCTATACGATATTCTTTCATCGTGAAAGAACTTTCCGTATAGTTAGTATTTAAGAGCCTATCTAATCCGCCTTCACCAACTTCTGGAGCCAACTGTCCAAACGCTATATCACCGTATGATTTGTAGTAACCAGACCATTCGGGGTACAAGCGTTCAGGAAGAAAATCAGGAGCAAAAAGCATCCCCTGTGTTTTCTTGATGGCGATACCAGTTAGTTTCTTTGGATGCAGGTCAGCTTGAATTTCATAACTAATCATTTTATATCACCATCCTTTATGCGACATCAGTGTTGTGCGAAATATTAACTAATACCTGACCAAAAGTCGAAGCAGTAATAGTTTCCATTGCAACACCTACTATTGCACCAGCAGTTCCTGATGCGTATGTTTTTATTTTACCGTCAGCGTCGCACATAGCTCTCGCTCCAACGGATAATCCGCTTCCACTATCTTCAAGTCTTGCAATACCGCCTGTGTAAACAACACAAACATCATTTGCTTCCCAATCGGCAGTAACGTACCCTATGGGAGTAGCGGCGTTCGCTGACGCTTGCTCAACACAAGGTATACCTTCTTCAAGAAACGTAACAGCAGTGTTAAGTTGTACAACTCTGCCTTCGTTCAAAGCACCTGAAGCTTTAGCGGAGAACTCAAATGGACTGGCGACCACCACTATATTTCCGGCATATGTTTCTGTTAAAGCCATCTTTTTCTCCTCAATTTATATCTATAATTGGTTTCCCAATTGTATTTTAAGACTGTTGTCTTATTTTTTCGCAGTGTTCTTCTCGTAGAGTACGTCACGGGCATCATCTACAGGAATACCTTCTTTCTCTGCGTATTTTCCGACTACTTTTTCAATCTCATCAGCTTCCATTTCGTCGAAATCCATTTTGAACTCGTCTTTCTCGTCTTTTTTAGAATGCTGTGTTCCACTTTCCTCTAAATTAACTTTAGAATCAGTCTTTTTAAGCATTTCGGCATACTTTACTCTCTGTTCTTTAGAAAGACCTGTCATGAAATCTACTACACTCGCTTCTTCGGCAGGTGTTATTTTGCCGTCTTCTTTAAGTTTGGTTACGGTTTCTCTAACTTCAGATAAGTCGAGCTGTTTTTCCAACTTTTCTTTTTCCTGTACAGCTTCCGCGAGTTTAGCGTCTTTCTCTTTAATCTGTTCGTTAAGCTTCTCTTCATTTTCTGAAGCTTCCTTCAACATCTCTTTTGCTTTCAAGTCAGCAAGTTCATTCAATTTTACTTCGTCCATATCATTATCTCCTTCTTCCTTATTAACTTTATTATTGCCTTCTATGGCATAGTTTAAAGTAATTTTAGCTTTCGCCATTTGTTCAGATGAAAAATCTTTCATCTCGTTGATTTGTGATAACGAGTTTTTAGCGTTATCTTTATCAATGTTTCCTTCTTTATCTTTGTAGGGCAATGCTCTGTCTCGTGCCTTGTCTTTGACTGTTTCTTTAACAAGTGCGAAAGCCGAGTCAGGAAGTGAGTTTATATATTCTTCTGTCCAAACGGAAACTTTTTCTTTACCGCTGATGTCTAAAAAATAAACTTCATTTTCTTTGTCATATTTTATAGTTCCATTTTTTCCAACAATATCTTCCGTTAAGTTTTCAGCATCAAGATTTATATTTTTTGAGTCTACGGTCTCGGAAAGCACTGAAGCTTCCTTAATATAAGGGAACGCTACGGCAGATATTTCTCTTAGACCTCTTCCGTCCCAATACATTCCTACTGACCATTTCTTCATAAGACCACGTTTCCATCGGCTAATAGCGTTGTCATCTAATAGAAACATATCGGCATAAAGCATGGTTCCTTTCCGTACAAGTTTTTTAACATATCCTAAAGTGTCTACATAGCTTTCGGAATGGTCGGCTTGTATTGGAACATTCTCTTTAACGTCAAACTGGTTTATCAATACGTTATCAATATATTTTTCCGTGTATTCTGTACCCCTATGCGTTCCAGCCTTAAATACTGGTATATCTTTAAGTAAAAGACCATCATCAACTTCTTCGGTTTCCACATCTTTAATGTTTTTCTTTGTCATGCTGAATGTTATGTGAACGGTATCATTCTTTAATTCTTTCTTATCCTTTTCTGCATAATTTAATTTCTTACGCATCTTAATTCTCCTTATGAATTTTTGGTTCTGGAATTGGAATATCGTCTTGTTCCTGTTTTTGTAGAATACCATTTAAAATATAAGGATATGTGGTTTCTATCTTATAAACCCACCAATCTGACAATATTGGGCATCTCACCTTTCGTGTATGTCTATCATCACATGGTCTTTTTTCTCTTGGGTCTGAAAATGTCAAAACAATACTTAATGGTAAATTTATTTCAGCAAACATTTTTCTGCATGATTTCTCTATTCCACTCATTCTTCCGTTTATATTAAAATCATGTCCACCCATCATTCCATCTTTTTTTATTTTGGGAAACCATGACCGTATATCCTGTTCTACTTCAAAATCCGCATGACCATCATCTACATATACAAAATCTACACTTTCATCTTTTATTTGTTTAGCCGCCTCTACTGTAGTCGCATAATGCCAAACTATTTTATCGTTAAATTTTTTTAGTTTTTCTTTTGCGACGTGTTGGCATCGTGCATTTATTCCAAAATAATTGTCTACAAGATGTATTTTTTGTATCTCTGGATAGTTGGTTAGCATATCTAACGCATTATCTCCAACTGATACTCCTAATTCTGCACAAATTATGGGTTTGTCTTTAAAATATTTTTTTGCCGCTTCGATAGATGGTCTCATGCACCTATCTCCTTATCTATCTCCATGAGGTCTTTATAATAGTCTGTATTTATAGCGTTAGCTTTTGCCTGACCTGCTTCATGGCAATCTTTATAGATTATGGCTGGGATATAATCATATTTACATGTTAAATGTGCCATTATTCTGTGATGTCCGTCTACGCACATGAATCCGTTTTCATAATCATAAACTGCTATTGGGTAAAGCTCACCAGTGCTTTCAAGTATTTTTACAAGACGATTGTTACGTTCACGTTCAATAACAAATCTTTCATTTTCAAAGTCGTATAGCAAACCCTTCAACTGATTACGATAGTTATTATGATAATGAACATAATTACGTTCGTGTTTACAGTAAATGCCATCTATTAACAAGTCTATTAAAGGACGTTCTTCTTTAAGCCATTCAACATAATAAGTTCCTAAATCATTAAATATATTTTTTTTCATCATACTGGTGTCTTAACCCCTCCTTTTACGCCTGAAATTTTTCCGCCTGTCGTTGGTGTCTTTCCGACCTTAACCTGTTGTGTTCCTTTAGTTCCGGTTGCTCCCGGGATAGGCAGTGGTTTGGTAGTACCTTTTTCTTTAGTCTTGTCCTTAATAGTATCTCGTGTAACTTCCGCAACATCTCTATGGGGAACGCCCATCATATCTCGCATCCACTGTTCGTCATTACCAACCACTCCGTTCTTGACAAGCAATGCGAATATCTTACTTAAATTAAGTAAATCTTCTTTTGTCATAGGTTCAAAAACAAACTGTGGATAAACGTCCTGTACACCAAAATTATAAATAACCAACGGTTTGATAATCTTTTCTTCGACTATATTGCCAACATCTATTTCAAGACACTTTAGCATTGTCTGGAATAATCCAAATTGTGTGTTTGAAAGAGCGTAACTACCTCCACCGCCTTGACTTGTTATGAGGAGTGGTGGGACCAACATTCCTCTTAATATCTGTGAGTTATGGTATTCTAAAGCGGATTTATAGTCTCCACCAGCGGAACGACCAACGCCAGTTTCTAATGCGTCAATTTCCCAACCATCTGTTTTGGCAACAGACGACCTTGTTTGCACATCGTCAAGCAAGGTAAGCATTTTGTCTAACTCATTCTTGGAAGGAACTGTTCCAACGAGAATAGGCATACCAAATCGTTCTAAAGCTATATTCCAGAACTTTATAACAACTTTTTTTACAAACCAGTTTTTATGTACCGACCTTAACCTCGAAACTCCATAATGGTTACCAAACTCTTTATCTGGGGTGTAGACAATAGCTTTTTCAAGCGGGATTGTAATTTTGTCATTGTCTCCAGTTTTCTGAACTATTTTTTCTATATCTCCAAACTTGTTTGTTTCAAATTCTATGTTTTCTGGGTCTAAATCTTTAAGTTTCTTTATTCCTATCTTTCCAGAAAACTTACCACCTTTAATAATTTTCCAAACAATTTCTATTACAGAGAACCCATAAGGGATAGCGTATAAAAGTTTACCAAGCGACCTTTCAAATTGAGCATTATCATCTATGTTTCCAAAAGAAAATTTAATAAATTCTAAAATATTTAAAGTGTCTTTGTTTGAGTTTTTTTCAGGGTATGATACTTTCCATTTTCTTGATAATATACTGTTCCGAATAAAATTAAACCCAACACGAACTTCGGCATCTTGCATCATTTCCTTATAAGTCTGTATGCCTATTTCGTCTGGATTTAATGCGTCTCCCAAACCAAGAAACTTATTCCAATTCGCAGTGAGATTACCTTGCACGCCATATTCACGTACATTAGGTTTTTCTCTAACTTCAACACCGTCAGCGTATTTCGTAACGTCTGGTTTAGTTTTTTTAAATCTGTCTAAAAACCCCACTACTTCCTCCCTTAAAAAAGTTTTCTTATTTTTGCCATATCTTCGTTTTCGTCTTTGTCGTACATTTTCACGGATTCACGTTCTGGACCTAACTTAAACGCAAAGTCTCTTCCTGCTTTTTTGAACTCCGATGCCGCCATTGCCAAACCCCAGACCGCATCATCGTGTTCGTTGCTTACATGCCTAAATCGCACGTTACCTTGCTCGGTATAAGTTCGTTCAAGACTTCTTAGTTGTGTTATAAGTTCTTTATGGCGTGGTATGCGTATAGATTCGCCCTCGAAAAGTTGGCGTAACTTTGTTATCAAAAGTTCTTTGGTCGCAACTGTGAAATTTATACCTTCTACTAAAACCCCTGAATTGTTTACCAAATCTTCGTAAAGTTTCTCGCCAACACCTGTCTGGTCGCAGAATATTTTTTCTACTTCAAGTTCTCTGCAAATTTCGTAGACATGGCTTAACTGCTTTTCGTATGGCATTCTTTTGTAAAATTCTATACGTCTAACTATGCAAAGTTTATCTTTATCAAGATGTTCTACAACTACAACTGCTGTTGAATCTTCTTTCTTTGCCCAATCTATACCCATATGGACAACACCTTGACGTTTAATCTGAAAGTATTGACCTAACTCGTTATCTATACATGGTGCAAGTATTTTTTCTGGAAAATATGCGTATGCGTCTTCTCTAAACTCGCATAAAAATTCTTGAGCAAACGACAGTTCGTCCATAGTCAATTGCATATCTTTTATGCGTTTTTGATAAACTGGGTCTGGACATAAAGTATATGGTACAAGGTGTTTGCTGTACTCTTTATTGTTAGCCCAAATATCGTAGAAGGTATTTCCACGCCCAAGCGGAGTCGACGATACCGTCATCTTGCCTCCACGAGAAATTGACGGTTGTATCGCACGAAAAAGTTTATCTTCTTCTTTGAAATGTGCCGCTTCGTCTATATAAATTCGGTTGGCATTAAAACCACGACAAGTTGAGGCATTATTTGGCAATGATACTAAATGACCAGCTGGTTTTCTATCTTTACCCAAAAATTGTAGTTCTGTTTGAGAATTTTTAAACGTCTTCGGTCTTATTCCAACAGGTATCGAATGATAAATTTGTTTGCAATAGTCAAGCACACGCTTAGCGGAGTTTTCCGAAGTTGATATAAACAGAATTACGGCTTCTGGATTCATAATAGATTCCACAAGCCCTTCACCTGCCAGTATAAACGAAAACCCCAATTGCCTTGCTTTGTTGACTATCCTGAACGTGCTTAAATCCCTTATGAACTTTTTTTGATAATCATAAAGTTTACAATCCGAACCCTCTACCTTTGTAAAGGTTTCAAGAAACTGTATTATAATTTCTCGTTCAAGTTCATTTTGCGTCATTTGTTTTTACTTTATCCGCAAGTTTAGTAAAGACTTCTTCCATACTCATGCCTCTTTGGTCTGAACTTCTTAGTTCGTTAAGTAGTTTTATCGCCATTTGCATTTGCTGGTCGTATTTCTGATAGTCATAGCTTCTAAGGTTTTTTTGTTCTTTTTTTATTCTACACTGAACTATGGTTTCTATTAGATAGTATTCTAAGTCTGTTGTATCGCCAAACTCGTTCTTGGCTTTAGCAAGTTCATCATCGCTACGCTTGCTATCAGTATACTTTTTTTTGTGATGTCTAAGTGTATATGTTGATATTGCGTGTTCTGGACCTAAAGCAGACAACCAAGATGATATTTTAGATAGAGGTGTACCCTTCTCGAAATGTTCTATAATCTTGTCTTTGTATTTATGGTCTTTATATTTTGGCTCGAAACCCATTTTTTGCCTCGATAAATTATTTGATACCCTTGTTTATTAAAAAAATCTATGAATATAATGAAAAACTTTACGAGAACTTTCTTACTTATTTTATCGAACTCATCTTTCTGAATATACTTTTCAAAATGTGTTATTAAGTTCGACATAAAAGGGGTGAGCGTTTTATTATTATAGTGAAAAACGCATCTAAAAATCACTTTTCTGAATTTAATAGATTATCTATGTCGTTCATGGAACCGTAAGGTATTTCTTTTTTATTAAACTTTCTTATGTAATCTATTGCTCTATTTTTTGCCACCCAAAGTACATAGCTATCAATTTCTTTATCGTAATACCTGCCCTGTTTAAATATTTCTAACAACATCTCCTGTTGCAAATCTTCACGCATGTGCAAATCTTTTGATAGCAACGAAGAAATCTTTTTTACGTTAATTTCATAAATACTTTTGATAAACATATTTTTACCTATCATAGTTATAACGAAATAAATCACTCTTTTTATAACTACTTTTTATTTTTTTAAGTCTTTTGCATACATAAGGTTGTGTGCAATTCGCCATAATCGCTACTTCTTGTTGCGTCATTCCAGACATTAAACATATAGCAAACATACGGTCTTTTGAAGATTTCATTGAAAAAATGTAATCGAGAAAATCCATAAATTCATACGCATACATTTCAATCTCCTTTATAACCTTTTCTGTAAGTAACTCTTGCATTTATTTCTTCCCTGCCACATAAAACATAAGCCCAACATCTATGACGACCGTCTACCAAAACATACCCGTCTATATCTTTGTACCCATAAATAACATCTATCGGTGGAAGGTCGCCATAAAGTTTAGCGTTTCTTACCATAGCTTGTATCCTGAACATTGAGTTATAAAGACTTAACTTTTTCAGCCAATAATCTGACGTAAACTTTAAATCTCCATTACAAGCTCGGTTAATTTCTTTCTGTGCGGTTTTAAGTATAGTAACCCATTGGTCTTCGCTAAATGTCTGTGCCTGAATTACTGAAAAAGGATTGCCGTTTGAATCTTTAAGTTTGGATATTTTTATACGTTCTTCTTTAATCATAACAACCTCAAACTTGTATTTTTTATTCGTTGTTCTGCCAATTTAAAATAATCTTTATCAATTTCTATGCCTATAAAATTACGGTTTAACTTTTTGCATGCAATTCCAGTAGTACCACTTCCCATGAAGGGGTCAAGGATTGTCATGTTTTGTATAGAATGTATTTCAATCAATTTTTCCATCAATTTAATTGGTTTAACGGTAGGATGCTCGCCTTTTCTTGGTATTTTTTGGTTTATACCTTCTATAACATTTGAACATTTTTTGCTTGTATCATAAAAATTATAGTTTTTGGAATCTTTACTTAATACAACTATATTTTCATAACTCGGTCTATATTTCCAACCTAATCCAATAAACTTTTTCCAAACTAAAGTTTGTATGAGATTAAAATATTTAAGTGATTCAATAGTGAAAATTGCTGTTACTGGAGTTTTTCCACCACCACAACAACAACAACAACAACAACCAGTATCAGTTAATAAACGCTTAAACTCTTTTAACATGTTTGGTAATAGCAAAATCCATTCATCAAAGCCGTCATTTTTTATTGCTTTTTGATAAGTTTGTCTGTGGGACTTGAAAGATATTCCATACGGAGGGTCAGTTAAAATCATGTCTATACTCTTATCCGGCATCTTCTTCATTTCTTCCAAACAATCTCCACGTATCAACTTAATCATACTCGTTCTCTCCAAAAGTTTAAGATGCTTTCCATCATCTCTTTAGCAGAATATTCAGGTTTCCAGCCTGTCTTTTCTCGGAACTTTGAACTGTCTGGTAACTGTAAAGTAACGTCAGACGGTCTTAATCGTTTCGGGTCTACTCTAACTTCTATGTCTTTTGTTGACATACCACGAAGAACATCTAACGCTTCGCCTACCGTCATATGTTCATCGCCACCGATATTGTAAACATGACCATATTCGCATTTCGTTACCATAAGCCAGTACGCTCTTACCATATCTCTTACATCGCAAAGTGTTCTTACGGAATCTAAATTGCCTACCGAAATAAATTCTCGTTTGCCTTTTTCTATTTCTGCTATTTGTTTGGCGAAACTTGATAGGCAGAATTGCTCCCCTCTGCCCGAACCCGAATGAGTAAACGCCCTGCTACGCAAGGTTTTTAAGCCCCAAGATAGGTGGTACTGAAGGGCACACATATCCTCTCCGACCTTACTCACGGCATATGGCGAAGCAGGTCTAAATTGATTCATTTCATTTATCGGCAACTCATCTTCTTTTACCTGCCCATACACTTCGCTTGATGAGATTATTGCTATTACTGGGTCATATCCTAAATCCGATTTAAGACATTTCACGGATTCCAAAAGATTACATGTGCCGATAATATTCGTCTTTAATGTATCCGCTGGAGCCTTAAAACTCTGGTCGACGTAACTCATCGCCGCAAGGTGGTAGATGCAATCAGGTCTTGTTTCCGCAATCAAACATGACAATGACGAAAAATCGTTAAGGTCGCCATAATGCAAGTTTATCCCATCAAGTTTTTCTACATTTGACCTGTACCTAACAAGCCCATGAATTTCTATTTCAGGATGTTCACGTTGAAGAAATTCAACTAAATGCCTGCCCACAAATCCTGAAACTCCTGTAATTAACGCTCTGCCAAACGCTCTGTCGCTTTCTTCGGTTATTAGAACGCTTTCTGGTTTTAAGTTTGGTGATGTTAGTACCATTTTTCCTCCTTAGCATGTTATTTTAAGTGCATAATTTTCATATCCGACTGAACCGCTATCGAAATAAACTGTTGGCGGTGGAATTTCAAGCGTAGTAGTACTACATGGCGGATACCAATACCACGGATGCGAATGCCCGTCATGGTGGTGGATTTCTTTTACCTCTCTGATAATCTCTTTACCAAAAAGTTCGTCTAAAACATTCTTCAGCTTCTTTGCTTCTTCAACTGTTAAATTGAACTTCTTTTTGCCAACTTCAATCTCTACTGACTTGATTTTTACTTTGTTCATTTTTCTCCTTTAATTTTCTTTCAAATTCTTTAGCTTTAAGTATCCCTTTTTTAATTACGCTTTTTTTGTCGTTGCCTTTGATGTATATTAAATTCTCGCCTTTGCCTTTTTTTATTTTTTTTATCAAACTTTCCCATTGCCTACAATTTAACTTACGAACTCCGTTTTTTTGTTTCAACCAAACACAAGTGATGTTTTCGTACATATCAATAAAAATTAAAATATGTGCACTCTTTGGAATATCTTTAGAGTTTCTGAACTTTTTAACGATTTTGTTATACTTAAATTTTTTATATAAAATGTGCCATTTAGTTCTTTTCTTTACCAAATCTTTGGAAACATCTTCCATAGTTTCAAACAGAAAACTGTTTTCTTCTTCTATCGATTTTTCAAATTCCTTCATATTTTCGTTTAAACATAATCTGCTTCCAATTCTATAATTATATCTTTTCCCTCTTGGATTTACATATAGAAGATACGTTATAATCCTAAAATTCATTTCCCGAACTCTCTTAGCTTCTTTATCTGCCAATTTTTTTAATTCTTTCTCTGTGCTCATATGGTTTCTCCTTTTCTATATATTATTCCTAATGTTTTTTCATTTCCTTTTCCCCTATAGCTTAGAACAGCCTTAATCTCAACATTGTCCTTAGTCCCATAACTTTGTTGTATTTCATTTGCCATTCTTCTTAATTGAGTTGCGGACATAACAATTTTACCCAATTGCTTGTCTTTCTTTTTGCTTCCCATAAATTCCTCCTTTTTAAAACAAAAAAAGCCGATACCTAAACAGATTTGACTCTGCCTAAATATCGGCTTCAATGTCGACTTTAACTCTAAAATTTTTAACCAAGGTGGGATTCCTGACTACCCACAAGCCATCGATTTACAAGAATTATTCTGCCACGTTCAACTAAGTATCGTCATGCTTAGTCTTAATGAACGGAAGGATTGAGTACCTCCAACAGGATACAGCCATCATCATTAGTTTAATGCGATTTGTCCTGTTCTTACGAGGCTAAGAGTTGACCAACTCAAAGCTTTTTTAGCATTATGCCCATAAACCTGTACAACCAGCCCGAATAGCTTTTCAGCTATCCACTCTGTGCTTTATGCTCTGGCACGCATATTCAGCCACTTGGTTATTTTTTTAATTGTCATCCACTATCGGTTTGCCCCACATGGGCTTGTCCTCGATTATTATTCTAAGGTCAGCATTACCTTTTATGTATATAAGAGAATGCGGTGTTTTCTTTTTAAATAACTTGTTTTTTCTTGTAAAAGTAATTCTTATTTCTTCAATTTCATCTTCATCAGTACAGGTAATTATATTCCTGAACCCTTCAGCTGTATCTACTTTTTTATATGCCATTGTTTTTCTCCTCCAAAAAACGGTACAACTTAACTAAAATATCAAGGAAGCCTTTTACTATTGTCATTGCTGTTATTATAAGAAAGCGTTTCATGTATTTTTCTTGGTTTCTTTCTTGACAAACTTCGCCGGCTCTTTCTTTGTGCTTTCTGGCTTGAACTCGTAGCCTAAGGTTTCGGCTAAAAGAAGAATGGATTTCTTTATTTCTTCTAATGTGCGAGATTCAGAATAATAAAAAGAACCAAACAAATTTTGTAAAACATTATTGACCATACCCATCTTTGTTTTAAGATTGCAAACTTCTGTTGCTAAATTTGCTATTTTTTCTTCCATTTCTCGTCTATTCACTTCTTCCTCCTTTTTACAAAGTATACACTACTTTTTTGGGAATGCAAATTTTTATCTACAAAGTGAACTCAAGAATCCGAAGAAACAACACATCAGTATTATTCCTCCTATCATTACAACTACGTAGACTCCTATAATTTGCGGGTGCATCCGTTTCATTGCTTCTCCTTTTCCCATTTGCCATTTCCCCTGTGTTCTACTATTATATTCTCTTCCGTAATAGAATATTTTTCTTTATCTCTCTCTTCGTTTTCCTTTTTAAAGCTTTCTTGTTTAATCCATAACAGAAATTTTTTATCAGCACATAATTTTTTAAAAGCTTTTTTCTTATTTCGGCTTTGTTCCCGTTCTTCTCTGCATTCGTAAGAAATACCAGTTGCTATATGCGTTATTCTTACTCCAGAATTTGTTTTATTCTGATGTTGACCGCCTTTTCCGCCAGACTTAAAAGTGTCTACCCTAAAATCTTTTTTTGTTAGACTTAATAATGGTTCTCTATTTGTTTTTCTCATTTACCATTAACCCTATTTTTTCTCCAACAACCCACGGCGGTGCGTGAAGTTTTCTTTCCACGCCTAAACATTTATATTTCACGCCGTCTATGATTACTTTCCTGCCGACCAAATCATCAAAGTTTTTTCTGCGTTCGTCATTCTCAACTATGAAAATTTGCTTATCGCCTAATTTGTATTTGGTCAGGGATTTATACTTTTTTGTCATTCTCCGCTTTCTCAAGCTCTTTCGCTTTCTTTAAAATTTCTTCTTTGAATCCATTGATTAAAATTGCGTCCATTGGATTGCTATCATTGAAAACACCATGACAAATTCCAAAATGTTTCTCCACCAACACCGCATCGCTTGTCTTCTCGTACACGTCTGAAATTACTTTTAGCATTTTTTTCTCCTTTTGTTTTGACCGTTTAAACAATTCAGTCTCCGTTCTAAATTCGTGACCGCACCTACACGTAGTTATCCAAAGAGTAGACCGAACAATCGCTTCGTCTACCCTAATCCTATTGCCACATTCGGGACAATCTACAAAATAATCTACATACAATTCTTCAACTGGCATTTTAGCCTCCTTATAATATTGCTCTTTGGTATACATCTCATAACAATTCATGCACCTATAATAAAAAATATTATCACAAAAAAGTTGTTTCTTGCCGCATTTTGGGCATTTGACAAAAAGAGTTTTTCCCATGCAATCGTCGAAGCCGCTTGCTTCGTCTATCCATATCTTGGAAGCGTGTAGACCGCCAATCTCTTTTGGAAAGTTTGGCTTCTTTTTCTCCTCATCTTTTCCTTCGTTCATTAGATATGATGAAAATATACGTTTGTTCCTTTGGTAATATTTATACAATTCCGCTAATGGGCTTTCACCGTATGCTGATTCTATCTTGGGCATCTTTGGTTTAGTCATAACAGGATTTTCTGTGCCACAGTAAGAGCATGTACTATTAAAATATGGATTAATTTCTTCTCCACAACCTTTACAGATATAATTTTTCATAATTTTCTCATAATATACTTTCTTGGCTTTATCAGTTTCTACGACTGCCCCACAATACGGACAACACGAAAATTCGTAATCATCTTTTCTTAGTACCCACTCACCACACGTGGGACAATGTATTTGAATAAAGATTTGTGTTTTTATTTTTCACTTCCTAAATTTTAATTGGCACAGACAACAGGGTTTATCCCCTGCCCAGCGTGACAAACTTATCCGCAACGTGTCTCCGCTCCTGAGTCTCGTTAAGTGACTGTTATGCGGAAATAGCCCCTTAACCTATAATTGCCTGCCTGTGCCAGACCTATCTACCTATGCTGGATAGTTCAGCCAAACCTTCTACTATCGTTTGGGGTTCTTTCGGTAAATAGGTACCTTTCAACAACCCCAGCTCCGCTGTGATTGCCTTTCATTTAAAACAACCTACAATCTTATCTAAACTCCATAACTTGTATTTGTTATCTTCAAGACTTAAAACGTATTGACCATGCCGTTCTATTCCTTTTAATTCGTTTTCTAATCTGTGTTGCGAATTGTGTAAATGACCGCATATGTTTATATCAAAGTATCCGTCCCACGCTTTAGGCTCATGCGAAAACAATACTATCTTACCATGTCGTTCCATGCTAAACGTCTCGCAAACAAAATCCCAACCGTTGTTCATGTACCAATTATAGGATTTCTTGTCGTGGTTGCCCAACACCAATATCTTTTTGCAAGGCAACAATCCTATTCTATTATTTATTTTCTTATGGTTGTACCAGCAAACATCGCCTAAGTGTATTAAGATGTGTTCTCGCCTTAGACTTCTAAAAGAGTTCCAAACCAAATCTTCAAAGTTTTCTGGTCTGCCACAATACTCTTTCACTTTCTCATGGCAAAAATGTGTGTCTGTTGTTATGTATGTTTTCATGGCTAAATTTCAGGTACGGTGGCAGGATTCCCCCAAATCTTTTTGTATTGTTTTTATTGCACATGCCTTTCCTTTGAATTTTTTTTGGACGCAACGGCAATTGGTTTGCGATTTACGATTTACTCTGTGCAAGCTTTAAGAGTTTCCATCAGGCTACCACGCCACGTTACGTCCAATCCAAAGTTTACCTGACTTTTTTCAGTTGTCAAGTCGAAATCGAATTTATTTAAAACATACTGCGTTGCGTGTTGGCTATTCTATCTTCCGACATCTTCACATATTCAGGATTTAACTCAATACCGATAAAGTTTCTTCCGAGTTTTTTAGCTACCACACCTGTTGTACCCGCACCAGAAAACGGGTCTAAAACCGTTCCATCTATCGGACACCCTGCCTTCAGCGGTGTTTCTATAAGTTCTTCTGGGAACACGGCAAAGTGAGCACCCTTGAATGGTTTGGTGTTTATTCTCCACACACAGCGTTTGTTGCGACCTTTGGGGTTATTTTTATAAATTCTATCCTCGTTATGTCTTCTTGTGGAAACCGAAGAAGGCACGTTTGCTTTATAATTTATCATTTTTCTATCGCCAGTTATGTGTGGTTCATACTGAGTCTCAAACCAATACCTCTTTTTCTTCACAAAGAAGAATATCTTCTCGAAGTCTACCGTAAATCTATCCTTAACGCTTGCTGGCATGCAGTTTGGTTTGTGCCATATTATTTCGTTCCTTAATATCCAACCCCTATCGCACATTTCTATTGAGAATCTGGATGGGATTTGAAGTAGGCATTTTTGCAAACTTGTTCCACGTAATTTGCTACTCTTATTGCACCCTTTTGGCAATAAAAAACTTTCTTTGCAAGCCGTTATATCTTCCTTGCCACCAGTTCCCGCTCCACTTCCTCCATAAGTATCGCCGAGATTAACCCAGCAAGTACCGTCTTTACGCAAAACCCGTTTAACTTCGTCAAAGATGTCGCATAGCCTATTGATATATTCTTGGAACGTGGGTTCCAATCCGAGTTGCCCTTCTACTTTGTAATCTCTAAGTGCCCAATACGGCGGAGAAGTCATTACGCAATTTACGCTTTCCGATTCCATATCCTTTAATACTTCCAAACAATCTCCGCAGATTATCTTCTCCACGTTCACCTCTTTTCAAAAAAACTAAAAATTTTTTTTCAAACACCACCACTCTTTTGTTCGGCTGGTTCCCTTTCTATACATCCATATACATCACCATAATATTTAAAATTAGCACATTCTTTCCCAGCTTTTAATACCGGACATTCTTCGCAATCTTCGTATACAGTCATATTGCTTACGTTTACAGGAAAACATCTACCCTGAGAATAACTATAATATTTACAAATACTTTTTTCACTCATTTCCGCCCCCTTAGTTTAAATATTTAAATTTTTTTTCAGCCGCCACCACTCATCTATTCGGCTGATTCTCTTTACATCCTTCCGTGCTTCGGACAGTAGACTTTCCCTTCTACCCTCTTACATCCGCATCCGTATTCCGTCAGGGATTTGTTTTCCGGTCGCACTGGAAAGACTTCTGTCTCTTCTTTTTTGTCCGACAAACCTTCTTCTACTTTGTCTGACAAACTCGACTTGTCTGACAACTTCTTCGACGCTTTAGGCTTTTTGTCTGACAACTGCTTTTTGTCTGACAAACCTCTTATCTCTACCTCTATATCACCTTCCCTGCCACTCAACCTGTACAACCCCTTACTACGTAAATACTTACAGATGTTTAACACAAATTCCCGCCTGCTTACCTCTTTCATATCATACCTTTCTTTTGTTCAACAAATTTTGTTCAACATTATTTTGTTCAACAAGTATATCACACTTTGTTCAACAATGCAAGTTTTTTATCTGCATATAAATAAACAGGTTATGAATGTTCAACAAAATGTCTGCTGTTTTACTCACACGGTGGGGATATTGTAATTCTCCATAGAAAATAGGGGCGGTTCGGAAAAAATAAAAACTTCTTGAAGTGTGCTACAGGGCATTCAAATGAGGTCGGAATATTATGTGAATTTTAAATATCTCAACAGATGTCAACCATTGTAAGTGCTTATATTTGTTATAGTTGCGACAACAAGAGAATACATGCCCGCATACGTAGTTGACATAATAACCTAAAAGGTTATGAAGTTGACAGTTGTAAGCCTTTTATTTATACATAGTTAGGAGTGTCAATGTCCGATAATAAGCGTTATGTTAACTACAGCATAGAATTTGTGCTTAGAGTTCCCAGTCCGCTTGTAATTATATGGGTTTTGGGTTTTGGTATAAGTTCTTTGGTGACATAGGTTTACAGTCCGCGCGGACTTCTCCGGGGCGGG
>Ga0307377_10000440_pt1 | contig 55298 bp, 57 predicted proteins | sample TR3MG_FD_202535 | JGI IMG/M metagenome (GOLD analysis project Ga0307377, IMG submission 202535) | Soil microbial communities from Risofladan, Vaasa, Finland - TR-3 | ecosystem: Environmental > Terrestrial > Soil > Coastal area > Acid sulfate soil | place: Finland: Risofladan, Vaasa | collected... | reverse complement strand
CCGAGGAGTTCGGCTTCGCTACGGCGCCACTGGTCGTGTCGGGTTGTGTGATGATGCGCGTCTGTCACCTCGACACGTGCCCCGTCGGCATCGCCACCCAGAATCCGACACTGCGCGAGCGCTTCACGGGAAAGCCAGAATTCGTCGAGAATTTCTTTGAGTTCATTGCCGAAGAAGTGCGCGAGTACCTGGCCCAGTTGGGCGTGCGCACGCTCGACGAGTTGATTGGCGACACGACGAGATTGACCGTGTCACGTTTGGACGACGCGACCAACGACCTCGACCTCTCAGCGCTGCTCCGCACGGTCCCGGCCGATCAGCGTCGCCAGAGCCTGAAGCAGGAGCACGGTCTCGACGGAGCGCTCGACTGGACTTTCCTCGATGACGCCGTGAGGGCCGCTCGATCCGTCAGTCCACTCACCATCAGGCGATCGGTCCAGAACGTCAACCGAGCAGTGGGCACCCTCACCGGCAGCGCCATCACCCGCGCCCTCGGCGCCGCCACCCTGCCCGATGACCTCATCCAGATCGAGCTCGATGGCTCGTCTGGCCAGAGCCTCGGCGCCTTCATTCCGCGGGGACTCACCCTGCGGCTCACCGGGGACGCGAATGACTACACCGGCAAGGGTCTGTCGGGGGGGCGCATCATCGTCAAACCCTCAACCGAGTCGACCTTCCCAAGTGACGAGAACATCATCGCGGGCAACGTGATCGGTTACGGGGCTACCAGCGGCGAGATCTTCGTGAGTGGCGTCGTGGGCGAACGGTGCGCAGTGCGCAACTCTGGAGCCACCATCATTGTCGAGGGCGCCGGCGACCACGCCTGCGAGTACATGACCGGAGGGGCCGTGGTGATCCTCGGAAACGTCGGACGCAATCTCGCGGCGGGTATGTCCGGCGGGACGTTGTATCTGTACGATCCCGAGACTCGGGTGCACGACCACCTGAGCGCTGGGGTCTACGAGATCGACCCGCTCGAGTACCAGGACGACGAACACCTGTACGACCTGCTCGTTCGCTTTCGCGAAGAGACCGACTCGAAGCGAGCGTGGTCCATTGTCGAGAACTGGCGCGAGGAGCGGATGAACTTCGTGCGCATCGAGACTTCGGAGTACCAGCGAGTGAGGGACGAGTTACGCAATGGGTAAGCCAACTGGATTCCTCGAATTCCCCCGACGTGGTCCCCAGTACCGTCCCGTTCCGGTTCGCCTCCGGGACTGGCGTGAGGTCTACCAGCCCCAAGACGAGGGGACCGTACGCGAGCAGGGAGCTCGATGCATGGATTGCGGTATTCCATTCTGCATGCAGGGCTGCCCGCTCGGTAATCGCATCCCGACCTTCAATGACCTGGTGTACAAGAGTCGATGGGAGCAAGCCGCCGACCAGTTGTTCAGCACGAACAATTTCCCCGAGTTCACCGGCCGACTCTGTCCGGCCCCGTGCGAGTCCGCCTGCGTGCTGGGGATCACCAGCGACCCGGTGACTATCGAGCGTCTCGAGTACGAGGTCGCCGAACACGCATTCACCAACGGCTTCGACGTCCACCGCACCAGTGGTGTCGAGTCGGGCATGCATGTCGCCGTCGTCGGTTCGGGACCGGCCGGTCTCGCCGCCGCCGCACAATTGCGCAGCGTCGGACACGACGTGTCGGTCTACGAGCGCAGCGACGCCGCCGGGGGTCTCTTGCGCTACGGGATTCCCGAGTTCAAACTTGAGAAGTCGGTGCTCGACCGTCGCCTACAGGTCATGCGTGAGTCCGGCGTGAAGTTCCACACCAACGTCACGGTGGGCGCGGGCGGCACCCCCCTCGCAGTCCTCCAGCGCAACTACGACGCCGTGTTGCTGGCAATCGGCTCGACGCGGCCCCGATTGATCGCCGCTCCCGGCGCCGATCTCGAAGGTGTCTTCCCGGCGATGACCTACCTTGAGGCTGCCAATCGCGCGGTGCGTGACACATCGACCGCCAGTATTGACGCCGCCGGTCGCCACGTCGTCATCCTCGGGGGCGGCGACACCGGCGCCGACTGCTTGGGCACCGCTCACCGTCAGGGCGCCGCCTCGGTCGTGCAGATTGAGATCATGGACCGACCACCGGACGAACGCCCCGCTGACCAGCCATGGCCCACCATGGCCCGCCTCTTCAAAACGACTTCGGCCCACGAAGAGGGTGGCGAGCGTCGATTCTCCACCGAGACTCTCGAGTTTCGGGGCACCAACAGCCTCGAAGAACTCGTCGTCCAAGACCACGTCACCGGTGAGACCCTCGCTATCCGAGCGGATTTGGCGCTGATCGCCGCCGGCTTCGTCGGACCAGACCTGGAGAGGCTCGGACTATCCAGTGCGCCATATCTCACGCCACGGGACACCTTGTCAGTGGGAGCGGATTGGCGCCTCGGTGACCTTCCGGGAGAGACACCGGTCTTCGCTTGTGGCGACGCAGTTCGCGGTCAGAGCCTGATCGTCTGGGCCATCGCCGAAGGGCGAAGTGCGGCGGCGGCTATCGATTCGCGTCTGCGTGGTCGGGCATCATCCCTGCCCGCGCCCGTGGAACCTTACGGCCTCTCCTGGTAACGCCTTGAGGGGACGCGGTGAGTTTGTAACATCAATTGAATGGTGTTGAATCAAAGGGGAAACATGCAGAGCACGATGCAGGATGCGCCGTTACTGATCAGGGACATCATCCGTCACGGTGAGTTCATCTACGCAGACAAGAAGATCTTCACCGTCACGCCCGAGGGTGTCAACGAGGCCACCTTCTTTCAGGTATCCAAGCGCGCCGAGCGCCTCGCCGCTGCTCTGGCACGACTCGGGGTTCGCGAAGGTGACCGCGTGGCGACCTTCATGTGGAACAACCAGGCCCACATGGAGGCCTACCTCGCGGTGCCGAGCATGGGCTCGGTCTTGCACACGCTCAATATCCGTCTCTTCCCCGAGCAACTCGCGTACATCATCAATCACGCCGCCGACCAGGTGATCATCATCGACAACACCTTGATTCCGTTGCTCGCCAAGGTCCGCGACCAGATTCCGTCAGTACGTCACATCATCGTGAACGGACCCGACGCGAGTGGGGCGTTGGGTGAGACGCTCGACTACGAGACTCTGGTCATGGCCGAGCAGCCCGGCTACGAGTGGCCAACGCTCGACGAACGGGCCGCGGCCATCATGTGTTACACCTCGGGAACGACCGGCAACCCCAAGGGCGTCGTGTACTCGCACCGTTCAATGTGGCTGCACTCGTTGGCTTCGACGACGGCGAACTCAATCGGCATGTGCGAGAAAGACCGCTGCCTGTTGATCGTCCCGATGTTCCACGTGAACGCCTGGGGCGCCGCCTATACCTCGTTCCTCGCGGGCACTGAGCTGATCATGCCCCAGATGTTCCTGCAGGGCGAGCCGATCGTGAAGATGATCACGGAACTTCGACCGACGATCTCGCTCGGCGTGCCCACGATCTGGAACGACGTGCTGCGTGCCGCTCCGCTCAATCCGGACGCAGACTTTTCGAGCCTGCGCGGACTCCTGGCCGGAGGGGCCGCCGTGCCGCGATCCATGATCGAGGCCTTCCGTGACCGCTATCACGTCGATGTCGTCCAGGGCTGGGGCATGACCGAGACGAGTCCCCTGGCCGCGGTGTCGATTCCTCCAGCGGGCACCCCGCCCGACGAGGAGATCGAGTACCGCGTGAAGGCCGGACGGATAGTGGCCGGTGTCCAGGTTCGTGTCACCGCCGACGACGGCACCATTCTGCCCAACGACGGCAAGACGGTGGGGGAGTTCGAAATCCGTGGACCGTGGATCACTGGCGCCTACTTCGGTGTCGACGATCCCGAGAAGTTCCGCGACGGCTGGCTGCGCACCGGCGACATCGGCACCCTCGACGGTCTGGGTTTCATGACGATCAGCGACCGCACGAAGGACGTCATCAAGTCCGGTGGCGAGTGGATCAGCTCGGTCGAGCTCGAGAGCACGATGATGGGACATCCGGCGGTCTTCGAAGCAGCGGTGATCGCGGTGCCCGACGACAAGTGGACTGAGCGACCACTCTGCTGCGTCGTCCTGCGCCCCGACGCCACCGCCACGCCCGAAGAGTTGCGGGCGTTCCTCGCGGAACGAGTGGCCAAGTGGTGGCTGCCCGAGCGCTGGACCTTTGTCACCTCCATTCCCAAAACGAGCGTCGGCAAGTTCGACAAGAAGGTGTTGCGCGCGCAGTACGCCGACGGCGCCCTCGACGTCATCACCCTCGACTGATGGAGTCCTTCGACGTCCTCGCCGACGAGATCTCGACCATCTAGCACCGGGTGGCGGACGCCGTCTTCGACACTGTGCGAGCGCAGTTGCGTTCGTCCGGCGACACTGGCGCGAAGGAACTCGAGAAGCGACTGGCGAAAGTGCGGCGCAGCCTTCTGAAGGCGGAAGCGCTGCTACGCGGGGCCGAGGCGGACTAAACGCTCCAGGCGTTGATGTGGTTGATCAGCAGACGCAGATTCACGTAGTCACGGCCGTCGAAGGCGAAGGTCATGGTGTTGTCATCCTGGAGCACGAAGTCCCGGATACTTCCCATCGAGGGTGCAGCGGCCTCGGTCGCGCCGAGCTGCTCGGGCGTGGGAGGTCGTCGCAGACGAATCGCGGCCCGCGAGTCCTTGACCACGAAACTCACGTAGTTCGAATAGAACAACTCGATCTCGTGCACCGCCTCGTCGACGGTGTGGCAGATCCGCACCAGGGCCATGTCCGGTTCATCGATGTATCCACCGGCCGTCACCGCCGAGTCGATGAAGGTGAGCCACTGCTCCCAGAAGGTTCCATCCGCAGTGTCCAGCAACACCACCGGTGCGGGTGTCGTCTTTCCCGTATGCAGGAGGGTCAGCACTTCGAAGACCTCGTCCATCGTCCCCAACCCTCCGGGAAAGACGGCGAAGGCGTTCGACGGTCGGGTCATCGCGACCTTGCGGGTGAAGAAATACCGCATGGCCACGAGCATGGTCTCGGCATCGATGTAGGGATTCGCGAACTGCTCGAAGGGCAGGTCGATGTTGACCCCGAGGGTCATCCCCTTGCCCGCACCCTTCGCCGAGGCCTCCATGATGCCCGGCCCAGCCCCCGTGACGGTCATCCAGCCCCGCTCGGCCATGGCGGCGCTGAAGGATCGAGCCAGTTCGAACAGCGGATTCTCGGGCTTGGTGCGTGCCGAGCCGAAGACCGCGAGCTTGTTGTTGGCGCGCCACTTGGAGAACATCGTCGAAGCGACGAGCAGTTCATCGAGCGCGGTAGCGGCCACCCGCAGGTCGTCGATGTCCCCTTCGGCGTCAACGAGATTCACCACCCGGCTGAGCAGTCCTCGCAGAATCACCAGTCGCTCCGGGGTGAGAGCCGTCGTGGATTCAAGTTGGCCCAAGAGGCCGTCGATCGGGTCCGGCGTCGTCACAGAGTCTGATACAGGGTGCTTCGCTGGACGAGCGGGCGCCCCAGGGGTTCTACCAGCTGGCGCAGCGTCTCGACATCCATCTCCTGGCCGTGGGCGGCGCCCGCTGCTCGTGAGATGTTCTCATCCATCAACGTGCCTCCGAGGTCGTTCGCTCCGGCCTGGAGGATCCGACGTGATCCTTCGACACCCATCTTCACCCAGCTGACCTGGATGTTGTCGATCAGGGTGGCGTAGTGCAGACGGGCCACCGCGTGCATCAACACCGCCTCACGGAAGGTTGGACCACGCCGGGCGCGACCGTTGAGGAAGATTGGCGTCGCCATGTGAACGAAGGGCAGGGGAACGAATTCGGTGAACCCCCCGGTCTCCTTCTGTAGTTCGCGCGTGCGCAGCAGGTGCGTCGCCCAGCTGTTGATGCCTTCGACAGCTCCGAACATGATCGTGATGTTCGAGTTCAATCCGACACTGTGGGCGGCGCGGTGCACCTCGAGCCACTGCTCGGTGTTGATCTTGTCCGGACACAGCACCGCACGAACGTCGTCATCGAGAATCTCGGCGGCAGTGCCGGGCAACGTCCGCAGACCGGCGTCGCGCAGGCGCGTGAGGTACGTCACCAGGTCTTGCTCGGACCGGCGGGCGCCTTCATGGACTTCAAGCGCGCTGAAGGCGTGAATGTGCATCGACGGCGATCCGGCCCGCACCGCGGCGACCACGTCGATGTAATAATCCCCATCGAACTTGGGGTGAATGCCGCCCTGTAAACAGACCTCCGTTGCCCCTTTGGACTCGGCTTCACGCACCCGTTCGCTGATCTCGTCCAGGGTGAGCAAGTAGGGATCACCGCGCAAGTTGAGCGACAACGGACCTTTTGAGAATGCACAGAACCGGCATTTGAAGGTGCAGACGTTCGTGTAGTTGATGTTGCGGTTGATCACAAAACTGACCGTGTCGCCGACCAACTGGTGTCGGACGTCGTCCGCCCGCTCGACCACCGCATTGAAATCCGCGCCGCGGGCGCTGAACAGGGTTAGCAGCTCCGCGCGGTCGAATTCGTATCCCGGTTCGTAGCGCTCGAGTAGTGACTCCACAGCCGTGGTCCTCGACAACGTCGTCGGCGCGAGAGGTGGTGGCACTTCCGAACCCGAGGCCCAGTCGTCGCTACGCGAGAGGAATGTGGCGTCGGCGTGGGCCAGCACGTGGGGACGAACCTTCTCGTCAAGGTAGCCGGGACGTTCAATGAACTCTGGGTAGATCGTGAGACGTGCGGTGAGGTTGAACCCACGGGCGTCCGCCTCGTTGCCGAGGACCTCAACGGCGGGCCACGCTCGCTCGGGGTTCACGTGGTCCGCCGTCACCGGCGAGATGCCACCGAAATCGTCGATGCCGTACTTGAGCAGTTCGGTCGGGTCGTCACTCAGGTTCGGTGGGGCCTGAAGGTGAACCGAGTCAGGCAGGATCAGGCGTGCCGCCGCGATAGTCCAGTGGAACTCTTCGGCCGAAGGCGCTGGGCTGTTCGCCATCGCCGTTCGGGCCTTCGGCAAGAAATTCTGAATGATGACTTCCTGCACGTGACCAAATTCCACGTGCGCATCACGAATCGCCTCGAGGGTGGCGATGCGGTCGCGGCGAGTCTCGCCAATTCCCACCAGCAGTCCGGTGGTGAAGGGGATGCGCTGCTCGCCAGCGGAGCGAAGAGTGTCGAGGCGGCGTGCGGGCTCCTTGTCTGGTGCGAGCCGGTGGGCGGCCAGATCGGCAAGCGACTCGAGCATCATGCCCTGCGAGGCGGTCACCGTCCGCAACTGGGCCAGCTCGGGGCCGTAGAGGGCTCCAGCGTTGGCGTGGGGTAGGAGACCGGTGGCTTCAAGGACCATCTGAGCGGCGCTCGCCACGTAGTCGACCGTGGAGTGGTATCCGCGAGCGGCCAGCCATCGTGCAGCTTCGTCGTAGCGCAACTCGGGTCGCTCGCCAAGCGTGAACAGTGCCTCGGTGCAACCAGCAGCCCTTCCCGCTTGGGCGATCTCCATGACGTCCTCTAGCGCCAGATAGGGCGACGTGACGTGAGCGGGCGCTTGCGCGAAGGTGCAGTAGCCGCAACGGTCCCGACAGAGCTTCGTGAGCGGGATGAACACTTTGGGCGAATAGGTCACCACGTGGCCAAAGAGTCCACGTGCCCTCTCGAATGCCGCCTCAGCGATCTCCGCCAATGGGGCTTCTAACAGGTCGGCGTGGTAACTCGACTCTCGTAGCGACGTCATGGATGAATACTAGGACCCCAGGCTGAGCAATCGCGACGCGTCGGCCAGATCGTCGACCATGAGTCGCCAAACTGTGCGCCCAGCGTCCTTCATCGCCCGCAAGTCACTCTGAGCTTGGGCCATGTGGAGATCGTGGAAGGTGTAGGCGCGGCCCTCGATGCGCTGCGGCGTGCTCACGGGTCGCTGAATGATCTGAAGGCCCACCACGCCGGCCGGTCCGCCCTTGTGGAGTTGACCGGTCGAATGCAGATATCGCGGACCAAGATTGGCTGTGGTGGTGCCAAATGCATTCTCGACTTCGGCCCGCAACGTGGAGAGGGCGCCTGACGCGCTGAGCGGGGCATAGACCTGCAGCGCGGTGTACGTGGACCCGCTCAGCGCCTCAAGCAGCAGCGGCACGTCGACCTCGTCATCGGGCCAAATGACCGGATCGCGCAGTAGGGCGAAGACGTCGCGCTTGGCACTCTCCACGTTCGGTTGATTGAAGGGGTCGACCTCGAGGTGACGGGCGAGCAGCGCCGCCACCAGCTGCCAGTGCATCATCTCGGCGGGCCGGTAGCGCCCCTCAGCACCGACCAGTACCGGCACGAAACCTCGACCTAGCTTCCCCGTCGTCTCGGCGACCAACTGCTCCAGCCAAAGTCCGCCACCCGACGTGATCGGGTCGGCGTCGAGGGGAAAGTGGGCCTGACCGTCCTTCACGTCCTGCGCGAGCTGCCCCGCTACGTGGACCGCGCGTTCGGCCACCTCGGCGCTTAGTCGAGAGGGAACGAGTTCACTGCGCAACTCCTCCGGAGTCCACCCGGCGTAGAGCGCCGGGATCAAGCCGAAGGGCGAAATACCCGAGAACCGGCCGCCGGTATCGGGGTCACCGACGAAGACGAGCGCTCCGAGCGAGTATCCGAGCTCCTCGAGGGTCGTGCCCGGGTCGGTGATGATGACGAGGTCCCTCGGTTCGAGTCCGTGGGCTAGGGCGTGCGCGAGCAACGTTTGGGTCTCGATGGTGCTGCCGGACTTGGACGACGCGATCACGTTGGCGCTCGCAAAGTCGATTGTGGCAATGCTGTCAGGGTTGGACGTGTCGAGCACTGTGAGGTTGTTGGTGCCAATCGCCTCGGCGTACAGGCGCGCCGGTGACGAGGAGCCACCCATGCCCAAGAGCAGAGTGTTGCCATGGCGACGCGGCAGCAACTGGTCGACCTGATCTAGGTACTGCCCGAGGTAGCGGTCAGGGTGTCCCAGCCAGCCGAGCGCATGCGCGGCCGTGTCACCCACGAAGAGCGTGGGGTCGTGCGCGAGCAGTCCGGCGACGACGGGGTCCACGTTCACCGCCTACTTTGCAGTGGCGATCTTGGCCGCGACGGTGGCGAGCAACTCCTGGTACGAACTCACGAACGAGGCGACACCGTCGACCTCCAACCGCTCCGTGACGGCATCGAGCGAGATCTCGGTGGGCAACAGCGCCAGACGAGCCGCCGTGCCGGCGACGTCGCCTTCCTTCAAGAGGCGCGACGACGTGAAGTTGGCGTGGTCGAGCACGCCTTCCAGGGTGGCGTCGGGCATGGTGTTCACCGTCTCGTCGGCGACGATCTCGTCGACGTAGAGAAGGTCGTAATAGGTCGGGTTCTTGGTCGACGTCGAAGCCCAGAGGGGGCGTTGGATCTGGGCGCCCGCTGCGAGCAGCGCCGTCGCTCGCTCGCTGGCGACGCGGGCACGGTAGAGCGCATAGGCCGCAGCAACCTGGGCGTTCGCTGTCGTGCCGCGACGCGGATCACCCTCGGCCAGCAGTGCGTCAACGGCGGCGTCGACACGCGACACGAAGAACGAAGCGACGCTGGCGATCGGGCCGATGTCGAGTCCACGACTCTGCGCCAATTCGAGGCCGTCCATCCACGCGGTGAGTACATCTGCGTACCGGGCGACGGAGAAGATCAGCGTCACGTTGACGTTGATGCCTGATCCGAGCACCTCGGTCACCGCCGGCAGACCCTCGAGGGTCGCAGGAATCTTGATCATGACGTTGGCGCGTCCGACCTCGGCCGCCAAGCGCTTCGCTGCGGCGACCGTGCCTTCGGTGTCTCGGGCCAACAGGGGCGAGACCTCGAGCGAAACGAAGCCATCGCGGTAGCGGCGTCGACCGGCCAGAAAGTCATCACCGGACTGCTGGTGTACGCCACCCAGCACATCGCACGCGTCGCGAACGTCAGCGACGGCTAGACGCTCGAAGACGACTTCGGGATCGGCGTCCTCAGCGCGCAATAACATCTCATCGTAGGCACTCGACGTCGCGAAGGCCTTGGCGAAGATGGCGGGATTCGACGTAACGCCGCGTACGCCATCATCGACCAGACGGGCGAGCGTGCCGTCATTCAACCAGTCGCGTCGAATGTTGTCGATCCACGGACTTTGACCGTACTGTTCGAACAATGTGGTGAGTCTGGTCACTGGCTTCCTCCGAGGGTGCGCTCGACGTGGGCGACCACGGCGGCCGCGTTGATATCGAAATAGTCAAAGACGTAGTTGCCGGGTGCCGACAGGCCGAATTCGTCGATTCCCAAGGCGTGGTCGACGTAATTCGACCAGCCGAGTGTGGACCCGGCCTCGAGGGCGACCGATGGCAGATCGCGGCGCAGCACAGAGGCGCGGTAGTCGACCGACTGGGTGTCAAAACAGCGCCAGCACGGCATCGCCACCACTCGAGTGCGCACGCCTTTGGTGGCCAACTCGTCGTGCGCCTCGAGACAGTGCGCGACCTCGGAGCCCGTGGCAACGAGGGTGAATACCGCTTCGCCGTCCTCGCGAAGGACGTAACCGCCCTGGCGAGCGCCGGACTTGGAGGCTTCGCGATCGACGTCGCTGAACACGGCGATGTCCTGACGCGAAAGTACGAGGGCGGTGGGGGAGGGTGCCGGGGCGCTGAGGAACCCCTCGACGAGGTCCAGGGTCTCGTTGGCGTCGCTCGGGCGAACCACGTGCAGACGGGGCATCGCGCGAAGCGCCATCAGGTGCTCGACGGGTTGGTGGGTCGGACCGTCTTCTCCAACGCCAACGGAGTCGTGGGTGAAGACGAACAGCGCCCCCGCACGGCTCAGTGCGGCCATGCGCAGCGCGGGACGAGCGTAATCACTGAAGACGAAAAACGTCGAACCCGCAGGGCGGATTCCGCCATGCAGGGCCTGACCGACCAGGACGGCAGTCATCGCGAATTCACGCACGCCGTAGTAGATCTGTCGCCCCCCCGGGTTGGCGGCGGACTGAGCCGTTGAATACCCGAGAACCACACCCGTGTTGTCGGTGAGATCGGCCGAACCGGCCGTGAGACCCGGGGTCTGGGGGCCATAGGTGTCCATCGCCCGCTGCATCGCCTTGCGGGTGGCCACTTTCGTTCCCGCGGCGAATGGCTCGGCGGAGGACTTCACCGTTGCGGCGCCATTGGTGGACAATTGTTCGAGCAGGGCGGCTCCAGCGCCGCCCGATGCTCGGATCCGGTCCTCCCACTCGATGCGCTCCGACGTGCGGCTCGCCAGCGTGGCGACCAGCTGACCGGGTAGGTGCGGATCCAGATGGAAGGGCTCGTTGGGCACGCCGAGGGCGGCCTTCGCCCTCTCGATTACCTCCGCGCTGAAGATCGAGCCGTGGGCCTCTCGACGGTCCATCATGTCCACCGACGGAAAAGCGATGTGCGAGCGGATGACGATCAGGGACGGCCGGTCGGTCTCGGCGACCGCCTCGCGGCACGCCCGTTCGAGGGCGTCAAGGTCATTGGACCGTTCACCCAGGTTGATGACGTGCCAGCCGTAGGCCGCGAAGCGCTGCGCCGCATCATCGCGAGAGGCCAGTTCCGTTGGCCCGTCGATCGTGATGTGGTTGTCGTCGTAGAACACGGTCAGTCGGTCCAGACCAAGTGAACCCGCCAGCGACGCCGCCTCGTGGCTGATGCCCTCCTCGAGGCACCCGTCGCCGGCCACGATCCAGGTCCGGTGATTGACCAGATCCGCACCATGGTCGCTGCGAAGGATGCGTTCGGCCAGCGCCATACCGACCCCGTTGGCTATTCCCTGACCCAGCGGTCCGGTCGTCACCTCAACCGTGGCCGTGACACCGTTTTCCGGGTGGCCCGGCGTGCGCGAGTGGGGCTGGCGAAAGGCCTGCAGATCCTCCAGTTGGACGTCGTAGCCGAAGGCGTGGGCCAGGCCGTATTGGAGGATCGAGGCGTGACCGCAACTCAGGATGAACCGGTCACGATCACTCCAGAGCGCATCGGTGGGGTCGTGGCGCAGAAGTCGCGAGAACAGCATCACGCCAAGGGGCGCCAACGCCATCGCGGTGCCGCTGTGGCCCGAGTTGGCCTTGGCCGGGGCGTCCATCGCCAGGGCCGCAATCTCTCTAATTGCCCGCCCTTCTAGTTCGCTTGCGCCCGGATAGAGTTCGTCAACCATGGCTACGAGAGTAGTGACTGGAAGCCGGGTGACCCGACAGGACACGGCGGTAGCCTTGGCCGGTGGCCATCCAGATTCCCCCGAACTGCGACCTGACGCTCGGACTGAGCTGCACCGACAAGTCGACTCCCGGTAACTCAACCTGGCAGATGCGAGTCGATGAACGATTCCTCAACCCCGCCGGACTCGTCCAGGGCGGATTCCTGTCGGCCATGATGGACTCGGCCATGGGCGCGTCGGCGGTGACGGGTGCGGGCGACCGGAAGGTTTTCGTGGCTAACACCGAGATGAAGTCATCGTTCCTTCGGCCCGCGGTGCTCGGCGACTTCCTCTCCTGCACCGCGGTTGTCCTGAAACCCGGTTCGGTGATCTCTTTCGTCGAGGCCCGCATCACCAACCAGCGCGACGAATTGGTGGCTACCGCCAGCTCGACCTACCTGATCCGAGTGCGTACTGAGTAGGCTGAGCCTCGTGAAGACATCTTCCTGGCGCAAGATCCTGCGAGGGGCCTCTCTCCAGCGCGACCTCGAAGAGATCCGTGACATCGCCATTCGCTACATCAAGGACGAAACCCTTCAACCAGTGAAGGACATGGGCCGTTTCGCCGCCTTCGGCGCGCTGGGCAGCCTCTTCGTGGGCTTCGGGACGGTACTGATCCTGCTCGCGGTGTTGCGCTTTCTCCAGGAACAATTCCCGGTGCTGGACGGCAGTCTCTCGTGGATCCCTTATCTCGTCGTCGCGATAATCGCCGCCGCCGTGATCGGGTTGACGATCTGGCGCATCGCAAGTGGCACCAGCAAGCGACGGCTTAAGGAAGAGCAGTGACTGATCGCTCGCCAGTGCGCCGAGAACTCGAGGCCTCGATTCGCTCCCTCCTGCCAAGCCCGGAGGCCATCAAGGGAATTACCGCCAGACAGACCCCGACGACCGCCGTCGCGGGCGTGGGCGGACTGCTCGCGGGCTACGCCTGGGGTTGGATTCGCGGACGCCGCTCGCGCAAGAGGCGCCAGCGTTGATCCTGCGCCGACTCTTTCGCGTCGCCACCCGCTCGGCATTCGGGCGTGCCTACGCCCTGCGTTCGGCGAAGTGGCTCTCGGTCGCCGTTGGCCTCACGCTGCTGCGCATCATTGACCACCGCGCGGCACGACCGCGCAAGACCACAAGGAAGTCATGAGTAGTGCAGAACTAAGGGCGGGCGAGCGGGTAATGCTGATCGACGCCAAGGACCGTCAGTACTTGATCACCCTGCGTGAGGATGCTGCCTTTCACACCCACGCGGGCATCGTCCAACACAACGACCTCATCGGAATCCTCGAGGGATCACTCGTGCGCGGCAACACCGAACGCAGTTTCCTCGTCCTTCGCCCGACGCTGTCGGACGTGGTCCTGAAGATGCCGCGCGGTGCCCAGGTCATCTATCCAAAGGACCTCGGGACGATCCTGATGCAGGCCGACATCGGGCCCGGCATGCGCGTGCTCGAGGCCGGGGTCGGTTCTGGCGCCCTCTCGATGACGATGTTGCGGGCCGGCGCGATCATCACCGGATACGAGATTCGTGAGGACTTCGCCCAACACGCCATCAAGAACGTCCACGAGATGCTCGGCACCGACGTGGCCTACGACGTCCAGATCCGTGACGTCACCCAAGGTATCGACGAGGTGGACCTTGACCGCATCGTGCTCGACATGCCCGAGCCGTGGGATGTCGTACGCCACGCAGAGAAGGCGCTGCGGCCCGGTGGCATTCTTCTTTGCTACCTACCCACCATCAACCAGACCCAGTTACTGCGCGAAACACTGCGCCAGCACTCATTTGGACTGGAAGAGACGGTGGAGATCCTGCGACGGACGTGGCACATCGACGGACGCTCTGTCCGACCGGATCACCGCATGGTCGCCCACACCGGATTCCTGACCTCGGCCCGCCGTCTGGTGCGTCGTTCCGCGCCAGACAATGTGGCGGCACCGCAGTCGCAGGAAGTGCCCGAAACGGAGAGTTAGTCGCGCTCGATGAAGATGCACTCGCCCGGGCACTCTTCTGATGCCTCGGTCACGGCGTCTTCGAGCTCGGTCGGCACCGCCGCAAGGCCCTCGGCACCGCCGGGCGAACTCTTCACTTCGCCGCCCTCTTTCACGTAGGCGAGGCCGTCATCGAGCAGAGTAAATACCGCGGGACAGATCTCTTCGCAGAGCCCGTCACCGGTACATAGGTCTTGGTCGATCCAAACCTTCATTTACTCGCCCTCCATGGCCTGATGTGTCTAGTTACTCTAGCTGGCGAGCGCCTTTGCCTGTGACTTCCAATCCGGCCCTCATCTCACCTATGGTGAGATTATGGACCAGTCGGAGCGCTTTGATGAACCTCGTCCGGGGGAGGGCGACGATCAGATCGTCGTGAGTTCGCCGCGCGATTTCACTCTCAGTGACGTGGATCAGGCCAATCGCCGCATCGAGATGCTGGAAGAGAAACTGCTCGAGGCCCGTGGTCAGTTGGCTCAGAGCCGCTCCAACAATGAAAAATTGACCATCACCATTCAACAGACCCGGGACCAGATTGCCGCCCTGCGTGACGAAGTCGAGAAATTGACCCAGCCGCCCGCGGTCTATGGCACATTCATCGACTTCAACGAAGACGGCACCGTCGATATCTTCGCATCCGGGCGCAAGATGCGTGTGGCCCTGCATCCAGCGCTCGACCCGGGCCAAATCGACCGGGGCAATGAGGTGGTGCTCAACGAATCCTTCACGGTGATCGGAGTTCGCGAGTCCGATGGCCAGGGGGAGGTCGTCACGGTGAAGGACGTTCTCGACGAACGTCGCGTGCTCGTGTACGGGCGCGCCGATGAGGAGCGGGTTGTCGAGTTGGCCGATTCGCTGCGTGATGTGAAGCTTCGCAGTGGCGATGCCCTGTTGCTCGACCTCCGGTCGAACTTGCTGACCGAGCGACTGCTGCGCCAGGAAGCAGAGGAGTTGGTGCTCGAGGAGGTTCCCGACATCACCTACGCCGACGTCGGCGGTCTCGACCAGCAGATCGAGGCGATTACCGACGCCGTGGAGTTGCCGTATCTGCATCGGGCGCTCTTCAATGACTACGACCTCCCGGCCCCCAAGGGCATCCTGCTCTACGGTCCTCCCGGCTGTGGCAAGACCCTCATCGCTAAGGCGGTCGCCAACTCCTTGTCGCAGAAGGTCGCCGAACTGACGGGCAACCGCAACGTTCGCTCGTACTTCTTGAACATCAAGGGCCCCGAACTGCTGAACAAGTACGTCGGCGAGACCGAACGCCAGATTCGAGTGGTATTCCAGCGCGCGCGGGAGAAGGCCGAGGAGGGGGTGCCCGTCATCGTGTTCTTCGACGAGATGGACTCGCTCTTTCGCACCCGAGGAACGGGCATCAGTTCGGACATGGAGTCAACCATCGTGCCCCAGTTGCTCGCCGAGATCGACGGTGTCGAGTCGTTGCGCGACGTGATCGTGATTGGGGCCACGAACCGCGAAGACCTCATCGATCCGGCCATTCTGCGTCCGGGCCGCCTCGACGTCAAGATCAAGATCGAGCGACCCGACTATGACGCCGCCACCCAGATCTTCCAGCGTTACCTGAACACGGCGCTGCCCATCGACGAGTCGAGCATCCACGACCTTGGCGGTGGCGACCGATCCAAGGCGATTACCGCAATGATCGAGCAGACGGTGGCCGACATGTACCGCATCGATGATGAGAATCGCTTCCTCGAGGTGACTTATCAGGGCGGAGACAAAGAGGTCCTGTACTTCAAGGACTTCGCCTCTGGCGCCATGATCGAGAACATCGTGCGCCGAGCCAAGAAACTCGCGGTAAAGCGCGAGATCGCCGGCAAAGGTCGCGGACTGCGGATTCAGGACCTCACCGAGTCGATCCGCCAGGAGTACCGCGAGAACGAAGACCTGCCGAACACCACGAATCCTGACGACTGGGCGCGCATATCGGGCAAGAAGGGCGAGCGCATCGTGTTTATCCGCACGCTCATCAACCGCGAGGAGACCGACGTGCGTGGTGGACGTTCCATCCAACACGTGGGCACCGGTCAGTACCTCTAACCCGATGACCGTCGCCAAGGTTCTGGGGATTGAGACGGAATACGGCATTGCCGGAGGTCCCGACGCCGATCCGATCGTGGCCTCGAGCGTCATCGTCAACGCCTACGCACAACAGGGTCGAACTCATATCAACTGGGACTTCGAAGGCGAACGTCCCGATATGGATGCTCGTGGCCTGCCAGCCCTGACCACATTCGCCCCGATCGTCGAAACCCACCTCGCGAACACGGTCCTCACCAACGGTGCTCGGCTCTACGTGGATCACGCCCATCCCGAATACTCCTCACCCGAATGCCGAACGCCGCTCGAGGCGACCCTCTATGACGTCGCCGGCGAAGAGGTGATGCGGCGGGCGCTGCAGATCGCCAACGAGTCTCTCGACCCGGCTCAGGCCATCACCCTGTACAAGAACAACTCCGACGGCAAAGGCAATTCCTACGGATGCCACGAGAACTACCTGGTCAGCCGCGACGTCGAGTTCAGCCACATCGTGCGGGCGATGGTTCCGCACTTCACCTCGCGCCAGATCGTCCTCGGCGCCGGCAAGGTCGGGGCCGAGACCGACGCCGGTCGTGCGAGCGGCACCTCCTTCCAGATCAGTCAGCGGGCTGAGTTCTTCGAAGAGGTCGTTGGTCTCGAAACGACGCTGAAGCGGCCCATTGTCAATACGCGAGATGAGCCGCACGCTGACGCTGAACGGTTCCGACGTCTGCACGTCATCATCGGTGACGCCAACATGAGCCCGGTGGCCACTTTCACCAAGTTGGGCTCGACGGCCCTGTTGCTCGCCGCCCTCGAGCAGCTCGGTGTCGGGGCCTTCCCGAGTCCGCCGAAGAGGCCGGTTCACGCGGTTCGCCGATTCGCCCTTGACACCGACCTCGTGCACGTCGAGCCGTGCGAAGACGGTCGTGACTACAGCGCCTGGGACCTGCAGGATCAATTGTGGATCGTGGCGCACGATTACGTTGAGCGACACGGGGGAGCGGAGGTTGGCTCCGACGACGAAGTGTCGCTGGTCCTCACTCAATGGCGCGAGATGCTCGACGGCGTGCGCGACGATCGTGCCACCGTGAGCGACCGCGTCGACTGGGTGGCCAAATTGCGCGTCGTGGAGGGCTATCAGCATCGGTACGACCTGGCTCCCGGTGACGCGCGACTGCGCGCCATCGACCTTCAGTACCACGACCTTCGCGCCGAGCGCTCGCTTGCCCAGCGCGTCGGGCTAAGGAGCCTGCACTCGCCCGAGGCGGTTCGTGAAGCCGTTCACAATCCACCGAACTCCACCCGGGCCTATTTCCGCGGTCGCTGCGTCGAGCGCTACGCCGATCAGATCATCGCCGCGAATTGGGATTCGGTCGTCTTCGACGTCGGCGACGGCCCCTTGCAACGAGTGCCGATGTTGGACCCGCTTCGAGGTACCAAGGAACTGACCGGCGAGTTGCTAGACAGTTGTGCGACGGCAGTTGACCTTCTCGAGGCGCTAAACAGGTAGAACGGTACGTATGAGTGAGCAAGAAAGAATCCAGAAGCAGCGCACGGAGCGCACGAGTGAACCGGCAGCCGACGTCTCCGTCGACGCCACCAAAGGTGACCAACTGAAGGCGGACCTCGACGACCTGCTCGACGAGATCGACGAAGTCCTCGAGGAGAATGCTGAGGAGTTCGTACGCAACTACGTCCAAAAGGGCGGAGAGTAGACAATGGGACTCCCGCTGTTCAGCGCCCAGAACGACCCGGGGCCCTCGTTCTTCCACTACGCCCAGACGGCCGGGCTCGTGGCGGACGTCAGTGATGCCCTGAACCAGTCACCCCACGCGACCACCGTGATCGCGGTGCGATACATCGGGGGCGTGGTGATGGTCGGTGACCGCCAAGCGACCGGCAACTACATCGCCAGCCGCGATGTACGCAAGATAGAGCCGGCCGACCGGTACACGGCGATCGCCATCTCGGGCACCGCAGCCCGGGGCATGGAGTTCATCCGCATGGCCCAACTGTCGTTCGAGCACTACGAGAAGATGACCGACACTCAACTCAGCCTCGAAGGCAAGGCCAACTACCTGGCGCCGATCATCCAGCGCAACAACCTCTCATCGCCGCTCATCGTGCTGCCTCTCCTGGCTGGATGGGATCCAAGCCACGAGGTTGGGAGAATCTTCGAATACGACGGCGCGGGCGGCTGTTACGAGCGCTTCGACTACTCGACCATTGGTTCGGGTACGCCCTTCGCAGACGGGACCCTGCGCTTGGGTTTTCGGCCCGACCTCGACCGTGAGGCCGCCCTCGAGCTGGGTGCCCTCGCCATCTACGAAGCCGGCGACAACGACCCGAGCACGGGAGGGCCGGACTTCGTGCGCAACATCTACCCGATGATCGTGACGATTACCAAGGACGGGTTCCAGGAGATGGCCGCCGACGAAGTGGCCAGTCGATTCCGCGTGATCAACGAGCGGCGCACCATCAGCGGCGGCAACGCCGGAGGCTCCCTGCGATGAGCAACTACTTCTACGTCGCCCCCGAACAACTGATCAAGGACCGTGCCGAGTTCGCCCAGAAGGGCATCGCCCGCGGGCGCTCCATCGTCGCGGCCATTTACGACACCGGGGTCGTGATGGTGGCGGAGAATCCTTCGGCGTCACTCAACAAGACCTCCGAGATCTACGACCGCATCGCCTTCGCCGGAGTTGGCAAATACAACGAATTCGACCGATTGCGAGAGGCGGGCATCCGCTGGGCCGACAGTACGGGCTTCACCTACTCGAGAGAGGACGTCGACGCGCGCGCGCTGGCGAACTACTACGCCCAGCACCTGGGCGACATGTTCACCGAGGGCCAGAAACCCCTCGAAGTCGAAATTCTGGTGGCCCAGTTGGGGAACAAGATTCGACCGACCAAGCTCTACCGCATCGCCTACGAGGGGACCATCTCGGACGAGCCGCGTTTCGCCGTGCTCGGGGGCGATTCTGAGACCATCAAGGCACGTTTCGAGGCCGCGGAAGACAAACTCGAGCCGCTCGCAGAGACGCTGAAGAACGCCATCAGCGCCCTCGCCGGTCCCGATCGCACGATTCCAGTGGGGGACCTCGAAGTGGGGATCCTCGAAGACCGCGGCAACCGCCGTACGTTCCAGCGCCTCACCGACGAACAAGTCAGCGAGTTGCTGCGCTGAGCGATCGGCGCGCGCCCGGAAATGCTTCGACGGATCTTTGGAATCGAGACCGAATACGGCATAACCTTCTCGCTCCGGGGCCAGCGTCGACTCAGCCCGGACGAGGTCTCAAGATTCCTGTTCCGCAAAGTGGTGGCCTGGGGTCGCTCCAGCAACGTCTTCTTGGAGAACGGCAGCCGCCTCTACCTCGATGTGGGCAGCCACCCCGAATACGCCACCGCTGAGTGCGACTCGATCGCCGACGTCGTCGCCCAAGACAAGGCCGGTGAAGCCATCTTGCGCGAGCTGGTGGAACACGCTCAGTCCCAACTCGCCGAGGAAGGCATTCGCGGCGACATCTTCCTGTTCAAGAACAACACCGACTCCTCTGGAAACTCCTACGGGTGCCATGAGAACTACTGCATCGAACGTATCGATGATCTGACGCGACTCGAACAGGTATTCATCCCATACCTGATCAGCAGACAGATCTTCACCGGGGCCGGCAAGGTGGTAACCAACGCCAAGGGCACGGCCTATTCGATGAGCCAGCGGGCCGAGCACATATGGGAGTCCATCTCCTCGGCCACCACCCGCAGCCGGCCGATCATCAACACCCGCGACGAGCCCCACGCCGACCCTGAGAAGTACCGTCGACTGCACGTCATCGTCGGCGACTCCAACATGAGCGAGTTCGCCACATTCTTGAAGGTGGGCACCGCCTCGGTCGTGCTGGCCATGATCGAGGATCGCACGACGGTGCTGCGCGACTACAACATGGCTTCACCAATCAATGCCCTCCGCGACATCTCCTACGACCTATGGAGCAAGGAGCCGATCAAGCTCGTCAACGGCCGTGACCTCACCGCGCTCGAGATCCAAGAGGATCTCTGCGAACGTGCTGAGTCCTTCATCCAGAGCCGCGATGTGCCCGAGGACCAGAAGCTCGCCGTACGCCTCTGGCGCGAGGTGATCGAACAGTACCGTGCGGATCCGATGGTCCTCGCGGACCGAGTCGATTGGATTGCGAAGTTACAAATCATCGAACGCGAGCGCGAGCGAAGCGGGGCCAAACTGAGTGACCCCAAGATTGGGCTGATCGACCTCCTGTACCACGACACGAGCTACGAGCGGGGCCTCTACTACCGACGCGAGGCTCGTGGCCACTACCGGCAAATGGTCTCTCGCGAAATGATCGCGGCCGCGACCCACACGCCCCCCACCACCACCCGTGCCCATATGCGCGGCATGTTCATCAAGGCGGCCAAGGAGTGGCGACGCGACTTCACCGTCGACTGGGTTCACCTGAAGTTGAACGATGAGATGCAGCGCACGGTGTTGTTGAAAGATCCCTTCAAGAGCACCGATGACCGATTCCAGAAGCTCCTCGCCTCCCTCGAGCGTCACGGCTGAGCCGACTAACCTTGCTACGTGCCTGAAGAGACCCCCCTAAGCGAAGTGTCTCCCGTGGCGCCCACCGGGCAGTCCAAAGCCCGGCAGCGGCGGTCACGTCAGCGCGCGGCCCTCGAGTGGGTCGCTATCTTGGTGGTCGCGGTGGCCGTCTCGTTCGTCATGCGCTCGTACGCGCTACAAACCTTCTTCATCCCGTCGGGCTCGATGGAGCCGACGCTCCAGATCGGCGACCGCATCATCGTCTCCAAGTTGAGCCTCCGCTTCGGCCCGATCCACCGTGGCGACATCTTGGTGTTCAAGGCGCCGCCCGCGGAACATTGCGGCGAGACCGTGACCGACCTCGTGAAGCGGGTCATTGGATTGCCGGGGGACCACTTGACGAGCCGGGCCAACACCATCTACGTCAACGGTCACGCGCTCAACGAGACCTGGACCCACTACGAGCCCCTCTCGACGCCGATTGGCAACGTGACCGTGCCGGCCAACCAGTACTTCATGATGGGCGACAATCACCCGAATTCCTGTGACAGCCGGATGTGGGGGACCGTTCCGAGGTCCGACATCATCGGGCGCGCCTTCATCAGGATTTGGCCGCTGTCGCGCTTCGGTCTCCTCTAATCTCGCCCCTACAATGGGGCTGTGCTTAGTTTGAGTCCCATCAAGATCATGGTCATCGTCGCGGTGGCGATGCTGTTGCTCGGACCGGACAAGCTGCCCGAAGTCGCGCATAAGTTGGGCTCCAGTTGGCGTGCGCTGAAGCGCATCCAGGAGCGCGTGGAAGCCGAGGTCCGTGGAGCGATTCCCGACCTGCCGAGCACCGGTGATATCGCGCGCATCGCGCGAAGCCCCATCAACCTGCTCAACCAATTGGCCGACCGGGTCGACGCCAACGAGGAGTTCCAGGCTGGCGTGGTAGACGACGAGGTCGTCGAGAATTCGCATCAGGAGAGCGAAACCCTCATCACGCCCCAGGCCCCGCCGACAGTGAAGCGCGTGGACTCCGCTTCAATGCCACCCGATCCGTCACTTAACTAGGTAAGCCATGTCACGTTTTCGTAGAGCCGCCGAGGGCATGACGCTGGCCGAACACTTGGCCGAGGCCCGTCGCCGGTTTCTCGTCTCGGCCGCGAGCATTTTGATCCTGGGCGTCGTGTCATTCCTGCTCTATCCCCAGATCCTGCACATCCTGCAGAAGCCGTACTGTGCCGCCACTCCTAAGCATTGCCAGTTCCTGGTGACCAATCCGCTCGACGGCCTGTCGTTACGCATCAAGATCGCCTTCTTCGGTGGCCTCCTCTTTTCGTCGCCGGTCCTCTTCTGGCAAGTCTGGCGCTTCATCACTCCAGGGTTGAAGGCCAAGGAGCGTCGCTACGCCATTCCGTTCGTGATCTCTTCGATCACGTTTTTCGCCGGCGGTGTCGCCGTCGCCTATTTCAGTTTCGGCCACGCCATCACCTTCCTCGAGGCGATTGGCGGCAAGTCCCTGGTCACCTTCTACAACCCCAATCAGTACCTGACCCTCTTCCTGCTGATGATGTTCATCTTTGGCGTCACCTTCGAGTTCCCCGTGGTGCTCGTCGCCATCGAACTGGCTGGACTGGTCACACCGAACCAATTGCTGCACTCGTGGCGCTACGCCATCATCGCCATCACCATCGCCTCGGCGGTCTTCACTCCGAGCGGCGACCCGCTGTCGATGATGGCCCTGGCGATTCCTTTGACGGTCTTCTACTTCCTCGCCATCGGCGTCGGCAAGCTGCTGCACAAGTGAGCGGCCCCGGATACCGCAATCAATTCGTCGACAGTCTCGGCTTCGGACTCGACGATTTTCAAACCGAGGCCATCGACGCCATCGACGAACACGTCAACGTCCTCGTCAGTGCCCCCACCGGTTCGGGCAAGACCCTTATCGCCAACTACGCCATCGGACGCACTCTCGAACGGGGCGAACGTGCCTTCTACACGACACCCCTGAAGGCGCTGTCGAACCAGAAATTCAATGAGCTGAGGTCCCTCTACGGCGATCGTCGCGTCGGCCTCTTGACCGGTGATACCTCGATCAACCGCAGCGCCGACGTCATCGTGATGACCACCGAGGTGTTGCGCAACATGTTGCTCACCGAGTCCGATCAACTACGCACCTTGGGCCTCGTCGTGCTCGATGAGGTCCACTACCTCCAGGACCCGTTTCGAGGGGGAGTGTGGGAAGAAGTCATCATTCTCACGCCCGCAGCGGTCCGGTTCGTCGCGCTGTCGGCGACCATCGGCAACGCCACCTTCATCGGTGAATGGTTCAGCGAGGTTCGCGGACCCACGTCGGTCGTCATCGAGCAGACCCGCCCGATTCAACTCCACAACCACCTGGCGGTGGTCAAGCGGGGTCAACCGGGCGCCGCGGTAGTGGACTTGCTCGACGGGCCCCGGCTCTCCGATGAGGGACGCCGCATCGACAACCTGATGAAGGCCACGCGCAAGTTCCGACCCGGCCCGAAATGGAAGGGACCGAAGTCGAGTGCGCCGCCACCGCCCTTTCGTGCCCCGCGACGCAGTGAGTTGCTGCTCGCCCTCGAGCGGGACGACCTACTGCCCGTCATCGTCTTCATCTTCTCTCGCGCGGCCTGCGATGACGCCGTCCACCAGTGCCGGCGGGATGGTCTGCGATTCACCACCGTCGAGCAGCGCCACGAGATCGACCTGATCGCCGAGTCGCGCCTCGTCGATTTCTCCGAGGAGGACTTGACCGCCCTCGAATTCGCCGACTTCATCGACTCGCTGCGCCGCGGACTCGCGATGCACCACGCTGGCATGGTCCCCGCTTTTCGCGAGATCGTTGAGACGTGTTTCGAGCGCAACCTTCTCGCGGTCGTCTTCGCCACCGAGACACTGGCTCTGGGTGTCAATATGCCGGCCAGGTCGGTGGCGCTGGAGAAGTTCTCGAAGTACTCCGACGCCGGTCGCCGGTTCCTCACCAGCGGCGAGTTCTCCCAGATGACGGGCCGGGCCGGGCGACGGGGCCTCGACGAAGAGGGCCACGCCATCGTCTGCTTCGCCCCTGAAGTCGCCCTGCACGACGTCGCTCGCGTCGCCCTCGCGCCCCCGGCGGACCTGCACTCCTCATTCCGTCCCACCTACAACTTCACGGCGAATCTGATCAATCACTTCGAGTTCGAAACTGCTCTCGAGGTCGTCCAACGTTCCTACGCGCAGTTCGAGACCGATCACCGTCCGACGGGAACCAAGCGACCACTGGGGGACCAGATGGTGGCCCGGCACCACGTGCTCGAAGAGCTTGGCTACGCCGAGGGGTGGCGTCTCAACACCCAGGGCCAACTGCTGCGGTCGATCTACCACGAGTGCGACCTCTTAATCGCCGAATCGATAGCGGCGGGGGCGTTCGATGGTCTGGAACCCGCCCAACTGGCCGGAGTCCTTTCGTGCTTCGTCTTCGAATCCAAGCGCGCGGCACGGACGCAGAACGTGGCCAAGCAGGTGACGACCAAGAAGAAGCGATCACTCAACGACCGTTTGGGCCCCGAGCGGCGCGGCAACATGAGCGAGCGGCTCATCGAGATTTCAGTGACCGCGGCCACCATCCGCGAGGTCGAGGACCGGTTCAAGGTTCCCCACGCCAAGGAACCCGACGGCAAATTCGCCACGATCATCGCCGCGTGGGCCCGGGGGGCATCGCTCGGCACCGTGCTGGACCTCGCCGACGTGGAGATCGGTCAAACCTCGCCGGGTGACTTCGTGCGCAACGCGAAGCAGGTGGCCGATCTTTGCGAGCAGTTGGCCCGAATGGACCACCTGACCGATGTGGCTCCGGTCGCCGCTGAGGCCCGGGACTCCCTTATTCGCAGTGTGGTGGCCGGAGCTTCCAGCGTCCACCCGCGAGGCTGATTTCGCCTCTAATCTCGTAACTCCATGCACCAATACGTCGCGGAAGACTTCACGGAGGCCGAATCGGCCATCCTGCGGCGGTACTTCACAAACCTGGAGGGGCCAGTCTTCGCTCTGGTCAACCTCCCCGAGGTGGTGAAGGGGGCACTCTTCGCCCGATATTCCCGGTCATCCAAGAGTCTCCGACGACTGTTTCTCGATGAGTTCGTGGGCGACTTGGACCTCGCCGGTGATGTATCGCTGGATGCGACTATCGGGCTCGACCGGGCCGATGACCTGTACCAGAAGATCTTCTTCGAGTACGGCGACGACTCCGTTGCCCAGTTGGGCGGCGTCCACCTCGCCTGCGAGCAGGCCAGCAACGTGCTCACCAAGGTCCTGGAGTGGGGCCGGCTGATGAGTTATCTCGAGCAGTCCACCCGCTACTTGGGCTACGACCGACGACTGGCCAACGGGCACTACCGCTTCTATCGTGACCACGACATCCTCGAGTCCCGTTTGGGAGCGCGCTACGTAGGTGAGATGGACCGGATGTTCGATACCTACGCGGAACTTCTTCCCCAGATGACCGACTTCATCGCGAAGAAGTTCCCAAAGACCCCCGAGGACACTGATTTCGTCTACCGTCAGGCGATCAGGGCCAAGGCCCTCGACGCCGTACGGGGCCTGCTCCCGGCGAGTGCCCTTTCCAATCTGGGCATCTACGCCTCAGGTCAGGCCTACGAGGCCCTGCTGCTGCGCATGCGTGCCCACCCGCTCCCCGAAGTCCGCTACTACGCCGAGATGATGTACGACGAACTGGTGAAGGTCATCCCGTCGTTCTTGAAGCGACTGAACGTTCAAGAGCGTGGGGGAGTGTGGACCGACTATCTCGCCGCGACCAAGGGCGCCACCAAGGATCTCATCGATTCGATGTGGGCTGACCTCGAGGAGGACGAACCCCGCGAGGAAGTGAATCTCGTTGGCTTCGACCCCGAGGGCGAGACCAGAATCCTCGAGGCGATCGTCTTCGCCAACTCGACCATGACGAGCGCCGAGGCCACCGCACGAGTCGGGTCGCTCGGACCTGACCAACGCGCCCAACTCATGCGAACCTACGTGGGCGAGCGCAGGAACCGCCGCCACCGACCCTCGAGGGCCTTTGAACGGACCGACTACCGGTTCGAATTGGTGACGGACTATGGGGCATTTCGTGACCTGCAGCGACACCGCTTGCTCACCATCGAGTGGCAGCCACTCAACGTGGACCTGGGTTACGACGTGCCCGAGGTCGTGCGCGAAGCCGGTCTCGCGGACCGCTACGAGGAGTCGCTGCAACGATCGGCCGACCTCTTTCACGATCTCAGTGAAACCATGCCCGAACAGGCTCAATACGCCGTGGCGCTGGCCTTTCGCATTCGCTACGTGATGCAAATGAACGCCCGCGAGGCGATGCACCTGATCGAACTGCGCTCGGGTCCCCAGGGCCACCCCAGTTACCGTCGCGTGGCCCACGAAATGGCCAGACTGATCCGAGACGTGGCAGGGCATCACGCCGTGGCGGACGCCATGAAGTACGTAGATTTCACGGAAACCGACCTCGAACGCCTCGAAGCGGAGCGCGCGGCTGAGCGAAATCGGCAAAAACGATAGAAATCTTGACAATATCTAGGTCATTTAGTAATTATTTAGCCTAAATTGCGTCAATCATCCCGGAAAAGGCTCTACACTTCCAGCGCTACAGAAGAGGACTTTATGGTGAGTGACAACGAAACAGACGAAGTATTCGACGAAGATGAGCTCGCCGAGGGCTTCGACGAAGAGATCGTCGGCGAAGAGGAACTAGAGGATTCTGTCAGCGAGGACGTGGACGTCGAGGATGAGATCGAAGTAGACGACGTCGAGGATGTCGAAGGTGATGACGTTGTCGCCGAGGTTGTCGTGGTCGAAGAAGACGATCTGGTCGATGACGCGGATATCGAGTTGGCGCTCGACGAGGTGCTCGCGGAGACGATTCGGCGCACGTCAACACCCGAGGACGACGAGGAGATTCCTGGCGAGGTGGACCCCACCCTCGAACTCGCCGAGGTCATTCTGCCCAAGCAAGATGATGAGTTCCGATGCAACTCGTGTCGACTGCTAAAGAAGATGAGCCAGTTGTCCGACAGAGGAAAGAATCTCTGCCGAGACTGTGTTTGACCCGACCTCCGGCCGACCGCGTCGGGCGCTGAGGCGCGTCCTGTGACCACCAAGGTCGAGGTTGCCCGCAGCGTTACCCCTGACCTCTCCCAGTTGTGGGATGAGGCCCTGCGGGGGCTGCGGGCCCACCGTGGTGGACCCGAGATGATGGACGCCGAGATGGGTCAGCGCGACCCGTCGGAACTGCTTTCGCAATTAGTGAAGGACCGGGGCATCACATTGGCGTTCATCGACGAAACCCTCGTTGGATTCGCGGCCGTAGAACTGGGCGTGATCGAGGCGATCTACGTGGAACGGTCACGCCGTCGTCAGGGTGTGGGTCGTTCTCTCGTGGACCATCTCCTGAATTCGCCGTTCCCGCCCCGTGACGCCCACGTGCTGCCGGGGGATCGGGCCATGAAGTCGTTGTACGAGTCCTTCGGTTGGAAGGCCCGACTACTTACGATGCGCGGCGAGTAGGCGTCCGTCGCGGCGTGCGCGTCGGCGGTGGTGGTGGCGGCACTTTCATGCCCAGCAGTTTCGCAAACTCGGGAATCGCTCCCGCGTTGTGGATCGCCAAAGCCTTGCAGGACTCGTCATCGGGGATGCCGGCGGGCTTGATATTGCGCCGAATGGATGTGTCGACCGCCAAGGTGACGATCTCCTTCCACAGCGTCGGATTCTGTTCGGCCGTCAGGGCCTCCGAGACGATGGCCACGACCTTGGTCGCCATGTCGGAACTGACTCGAGTGGACATGTCCGGAGGGCGAGCCACCAAACTAAGGGCCTCAGTGACGTTCTTGGAGCTAACCGCAGCTTCCAAGCGCTCGTTCCACTGGGTACGCAGGTGCTCCAAGCGAGCCGTCAGCGCCGTCTGAAGTTCCTTAAGTTGTGCGCGAGCCTCCTCGTCGAGGGTCACTGTCTTAGCGGAAGTCACCACGGCGCGAAGGTCACGCAGGCGCAACTCACGTCCGGCTCCGATGGCGCCACCGGCGCGATCCTTCCACAGGGCGAGATTGGTCTTACCCATCAAGTCTTCGGCGATTCGCTCGATTGTCGTCGGATCGATCGTCGGTCGGCCCTGGGCGGTCGCGTTCTTGTTCTGCTCCGCGACTGCGGTGCGCACTGAAGGCATGCCACCTCGCAGCAACTGCTCGGCGACGGGCAACTGCTCAGGCGACAGGGTCGCTAACAGGGCGTTGCGGTGGGTGGTGGTCATGGGTGGTGCTCCGGGGGGTCCCGAACGCTCAGGGCGTGCTGGACGACCGGTGCGGGCACCGCGATCAGCTCCCGCAGGACCGCGTTCGCGACTCGCGGGACGGCCCGCGGACCGCTGCGGCCGTTCGGTGGTGGTTCCGTCCGCGGCGACGACAGTCTCGTCACGACGCGGTGGGCGACCTTCACGAGGTCCGGTGCCTCCCTCGCGACGGGGGCCCGCGGCTCCCTCTCGGCGAGGTCCCGGTGCTCCACCCTCACGGCGACCTGGACCACCTTCACGACGCGGTGGGCGACCTTCGCGGTCACCGTCACGGCGTGCTCCGCCGCGTCCCTTGGGGGCGTAGGTGACGACGACGTCGGGGCCGGTGTGGGCCGTGGGGATCAGCTGGATCCGCTCATTGTTCTTGTCGAGCGGGGACGCCGTCTTCGCAGCCATCACGGCGAGAACTTCCATGCCCTCCATGTACTGTTCGACGTCCGCACGGTAGACGGTACCGACGACCGCTCCGCCCGGTACCAACGAGGCATTGAGCACACCCTTAGGTAGTTTGGCCCCGGCGGCACGCCACGTGGCTACTTCGCCGTTCAGGCTGGTGATTTCGATCTCAATACGACGCGACATAGGGTCACTAATCTAGTCGGTCCGCCATCAACAAACATTTCTGTCAGATTTAGACCAATTTTAGATTCGATTGCCTAGCATGAACCTGTGAACGAAACGCCGTCCGAAACTCCCGAATCAACCCCTGCCAGTTCAAGTGCCGCCGCGCAGTTGGGCGATGTACGACCACCTGAAGCGGTCCTCGAGACCGGTTCGAACTCCTCGATCGCCACCGACACGCCCCAACCTGGGGACGCAGCGGGGGAGTCGGCGTTCGAGCCGCCCGTCGACACCGCCGCCGCAGTCGAGGACGAAGCGCCCGCATCGACGCACGCAGACCACCTAGTGTTGCCCCAGGGCTACGTCGACGACGCACCGCTGGCGTCCCAGCGGCGCTCGTCGCGCACGCCGTGGTCATCTCGGGTGTCGCTGTTGCTGGTCGCCGCTTTGGTCGGCGGTCTGGCCGGTCACTTCGCCTCTTCGAACTCGAATTCGACCGGAGGCGTCACCGTCAATTCGGTGAGTACGTCGCCCGGTGGCGCGATTCTGCCCAGTGGCATGAGTATTCCCGCCCTCGTCCAGAAAGTCTCGCCATCGGTCGTGTCCATCGACGTGAAGGGTCAGGGTACTGAAGACCAGGGTACGGGCATGATCATTTCGTCCAATGGGATGGTCATCACGAATAACCACGTCATCGCCGCCGCCGCCGCCGGAGGGTCGATCACCATCACCCGCACGGGTTCGACCAAGTCGCTACCCGCCACGCTCGTGGGGACCAACCCCGTCGACGACGTGGCACTGATCCGGATCAATGGTGCCTCCGGACTCCCGGCCGTGACCTTCGGGAATTCGAACGCGCTCTTCGTGGGTGACTCCGTAGTGGCGATCGGCAACGCCCTCGGCCTCGCCGCCGGCACGCCGACCGTGACCCAGGGCATCGTTTCCGCCCTCGGTCGAACGGTCACGGCGGGTTCGAGCGGATCGAGCGAGACGCTCAACAACATGATTCAGACCGACGCCGCGATCAACCCGGGCAACTCCGGTGGTCCGCTACTCGATTCGCACGGCAATGTCATCGGCATGAACACCGCGGTCGCCGGCACCCTGCCCGACGGCACCAGTGCCCAGAACATCGGCTTCGCCATACCGGTCGCCACCATCCAATCGCTACTCAAGCAACTGGCCGCGGGGGAGAGTGTCGTGAGTCACGGCGCGTTCATCGGCGTGGAGATCATGTCCATGACGCCGTCACTTCAGGCGCAGTACGGATTCAGCGTCTCGTCGGGAGCGGTGGTCATGAGCGTCATCGCCGGCACCGGTGCGGCCGCCGCGGGCGTCAAGCAGGGCGACATCATCGTGGCAATCAACTCGACGTCGATCGGTGGCGCACAGGATGTCAGCAGTGTCATCTCGTCACTGCATCCTGGCGACGTCATCACGTTGCACATCGTGCGCGGCACGAAGCACCTCTCGCTGAAGGTGACCCTCGGGACCCAGGCCAGGGGCTAAGCCAGGGTCGCGATGCCGCCGTCGACCGGCAGGATTGCGCCCGTGATGTAACTGGCCCCGGGCGAGGCGAGGAAGATGGCGGCGCCCGCCATGTCCGCCGGCTTGCCGATGCGCTTCATGGGCGCACCCTGGGCGATCTCCTCGCCAAAGGCATCGAGCGTGGCACGCATCATCTTGGACTCGAACGGTCCCGGCGCGATGGCGTTCACCGTCACGAGCGGGGCGAGGGTCTTGGCGAGGTGTCGGGTCAATTGGTGAACAGCCGCCTTGGACGCCGAGTACGCAAAGGTGTCCATCGCGGGCACGTGCAGGCCGTCGATGGAGCCGATGTTGATTACCCGGGCCGGGCTCTCGAGCGTCCCGCTCTTCTCGAGCATCGGCCGCAGGAATTTGGTCAGGTGGAAGACGGCCTTCACGTTGAGCGCGAGGACCCGCTCCCACGCAGCCTCGTCGTACTCCTCCATCGGCGCACCCCACGTGGCACCCGCATTGTTCACCAGCACGTCGAGGTGGTCCTCGTGGCGGGCGAACTCACTCGCCAATCGACGACATTCCGCTTCGGTTGAAAGGTCCGCCGGCAGCGACGTGCACGATCCGAACGCGGAGAGTTCTTTGGCGAGGGCATCGCAGACCTCGGCCTTGCGCGAAGAGATGTAGACCTTGGCGCCAGCCTCTACGAAACCTCGCGCGATCATCTCGCCGATGCCCCGACTTCCGCCGGTGACCAGCACTACCTTGCCCGTGACGTCAAAGAGAGAGTTCATGGGGCGAAGTGTACGACACCGCACCGCCTTCGGACTCGCGGACCGGGAAGGCCGATCGCGGCCGGGGGAGTTCAGGGTGCAGCGCTGCGGCGACGACGATCGCCTCGGCTGGATCGTACGCCTCGACTACCACTTGGTCCAATCCCCGGAAGGGGTCACCCCAGATGACGCGAAATCTGATGGGCCCGGACGGGCTCACGGTCAGTTGTTGACGCGAAGATTGGTGTAGGCCGACGCGGTGGCGTCGGTCTTGGGGCCGGGCTCGTAGACGGCCCGAATCGACCACACGCCGTCAGCGGTGAAGAAGAAACTGCACTCGACCTGATTGTTGTTGTTGATCCATTGATACGTGCAGAACTGCTTGGGCTGATTTGAGTCAGCCGGAGGTATCGCGACCATGCGCACCAAGCCATTGACACTTTCGGGCAGGACGTCGACGATGATATTGAACGGTCCGTTGTTGACCGACGCCGGCGACGAGTTGTCGCTGTAGTCAAACGACATGGTCAACTTCGGTCCCGAAGTGTCCGCACCAGCGGGGATCACCAACATCCCCAAAGTAGAAACCGCTATAAGAGCGGCGACAATCATCCGACGCATGTCTGTGAGCATAACACCGTTCAACATGTCGTACGCCGATAATGTACGTTATGTAAAGTATTAGAAACATCCGTGAAATGGCCGCTGGTGCGTCCATTGCGGGTCACTGCCCCATGCGCGACGGCATTTGTGGCCCACAGTAGTTTCTTGGTAGCCATGCGACCGAACATCACCCTCACCCCGCGACAACTCGCGGTCGCCATAGTCGCGGTCGCCATAGGTGGCGGCGTAGGCACGCTGGCTCGTGATCTGCTGCTGAAACTGCAGCCTCCGACCGCGCCAGTCATGGGCTGGACCGGCTACGCGCCCCTCCAGACGCAGTCCTGGACCCAGGCCATCCCGTGGGTCCTGTTGGCCATCAATTTCGTCGGCGTGGTGATCGCCACCTGGGCGCTCGCGCATCCACTGCGCCAGCACGACCCGAACGACCCGACCCGGCTCCTCGTGATCACCGGCTTCTTCGGCGGCTTCACGTCCTATTCAAGCCTCTTCGTGGACTTCGACATTCTCTGGCACCGGTCTGTCGCCGGGTGTCTGCTGGTGGCCGCCGCGGCGATTCTGAGCGGCATCGTGGCGGCCTGGCTGGGCCTCCAGGTGAGGTTTCGGCTGTGACCCTGTTGCTCGTCACCGTCGCTGGGGCCGTGGGGTGTGTCGTACGCTACCTCTTCGAATACAGCGTGCGGCGTCACCACCCGACGAGGCGACCATGGGCGACCGTCGCCGCGAACGCCCTGGGCACCGGAGTGGCCGGATATGTCATGTACAAGTTCATCGCGATCGGCGACGCCCACTTGCGTTCGATCCTCGTCACGGGATTCTGTGGGGGACTGACCACCTTCTCGTCCGCCTTCGCCATCCCCGCCATCTTGCAGCGCGAGCACCACTGGGGTTATTCAGTGGCTCTGGTCGTCACTACCCCGGTGTTCTGCACCCTGGCGTTACTCGGTGGCGTCGCCCTCGCCCACTGACGCGATGTGTGGCCTAGCGCTGGCGCGACTGAAAGTCACTCGCCCGCTCCACCAACCACCTGAACGTCGGATCTGGCTTGGCCAGCAGTTCAGGATGCCATTGCACGGCGAGCAGGTCGTGACCGGGTAACTCGAGCGCCTCGACCACGCCATCGGGCGCTGACGCAGCGACCACGAGGTCGCTCCCCACGACACCGATGGTCTGATGGTGCAGCGAGTTCACCCCAATGTTCGTGTCGACGAGCGTCGCCAACGTGGTTCCCTCCACAACCCGCACACGATGGGTCTGGGTGTGACCGTCAACGTCCCACTGCGGATGGCCCGAGCCCTCGTCCAATTCGACGTGCTGGTTCAGCGTGCCGCCGAAGAAGACGTTCGTGAGCTGGGCGCCCCGGCAGATGCCCAGTACCGGCAGTTCTATCCGGCGAGCCTCTCGCAAAAGCGCGAGTTCCCATTCGTCGCGGTCGGGTTCGGTGTCCCCTAAGTCGTCGTGCGGCCCGTGACCATATCGCGAGGGCTCCAGATCCGCTCCCCCACTCAAGACGAGGCCGTCGAGTCGACTGATGACCACTTCGACATCGGCGTCTCGTGTCAACTCGACAGGGACTCCCCCAGCGGCAGCGATCGACGCCGGATAGTCGCTGAAGTGCAGGTCGAACCGAAGGTCGCGCATCGCGAACGGCACGTGATCACCAAGCCACGCTGCCGGCCACCGACGACCCGTGATGCCGATGAGGGGCTTGCTCATGACTCCATCGTAGAGCCGCCGCAACACCGTGAACGAGCCTTCGCGGCGAGGACCCATTGCGCTCCCCCGACCAGCTGGAGAAGTAGGTTCAAGTTCACCACCCAGTAAGGATGTCGCGTGTCCAACCTTTCGTCCATCCCCACTCCCGGCGTCGCGCGTCGCTCTCCCGTCGTGACGGCGTTACTCTCCATCGCCATCCTTCTCGTGCTGGCCAGCCCGGTGGCGGCCGCCACGTCGTCGTCAGCGGCGCTCACCATCGCCCGATACGCCGTCGCCACGGCGTCGCACGAGCGTCCGGCCCGGGTGGTCACGGCGGCCGACGTGAGCAACGCCGTCAGCATCACCTCGGTGAATCCGCGCGACCTGATCCTCGAGTTCAACCTCGACGTCGTCTTCGGATTCGGGCGAACCATCCTGCTCATCGACCAGCACACGTTCGCCAACACCTGCCTTGACCTCCCCAACGCCATTGGCGCTGCGCCGAAGATCATCCCCTGCACGGCCCAAGCCGTGGGCCAGTGGCAGAGCCGGAGTTCAGCACTGCAGCTGAGCGGCCGCGCCATCGCCGCCGCGGCGGCACGCGGCCGAGCTGTGTCCGGCGCCGACATCGTGAGGACGAACGCCGCATGGCACCTCCATCTCGTGCCCGCGCCTACGTTCGCCGCGGGACAGGGCGGCACCGTGAAGTTCGCATCGAAGGTGTCATTCCAGGGTCAACCCGCCATCACGATCGATATCTGCGTGAAGATGCCCCGCACCGCGTACGGCATTGCGGTGCAGGTGGCGTGCTGAGCTGACGTTCACACGTCCGTCGCACCGTCGCGACGGTTACGGGGCTACGCGTCTCGAGCGTTCCGCCGCGTCCTCGGTGGCGATGAGTCGGCGCGCCGCACGGGCCTCGTCGACGCGCGACACGGGTGTCGTCTGGGGCGCTCGATGCAACGAGTCGGGGTCGTCGATGGCGCGTTGGGCAATGCGCTCGACGGCTTCGGCGAGCGACTCCAGGGTCTGCAGACTCTCGGTCTCGGTCGGCTCGAACATCAACGCCTCGTCCACGATCAACGGGAAGTACACCGTCGGCGAGTGGAAGCCCTCTTCGAGCAGCGCCTTGGCGATGTCGAGACCCTTGACGCCGTACTTGACCTTGATCGGCGTCGCGGTGAGAACGCACTCGTGCATGCAGATCCGGTCGTACGCGGCGGGCAGGGTGGCGCGCAGTCGATGGCGCAGCCAGTTGGCGTTCAGTACCGCGCGCTGGGCGACTCGGGTCAGTCCGTCGCCGCCGTGCACATCGATGTACGACAGGGCACGTGCGAGCACCATGGCGTTGCCGTGCCATCCGTGAACGCGACCAATGGACTTGGGCGGCTTGACCCAGTCGAAGGTTCCGTCGTTCATCCGGGTGGCGCGCGGTCCCGGCAGGAACTCCACCAAACGCTGCGACACCGCGACCGGTCCAGCCCCCGGTCCTCCCCCGCCGTGGGGCGTCGCGAAGGTCTTGTGCAGGTTCATGTGGACGATGTCAAAGCCCATGTCACCGGGGCGCACCACCCCGAGGATCGCGTTCAGGTTGGCCCCGTCGTAGTAGAGCAAACCTCCCACGTCGTGTACCGCCTCCGCAATCTCGAGAATCTCCTCCTCGAAGAGTCCGACCGTGTTGGGGTTCGTCAGCATGATGCCGGCCACGTCCGGTCCGAGCTCCGCCTTCAAGGCGGCCAGGTCCACCAGGCCGTCGGACGTCGACGGAATGGTGGTCACCTCGTAGCCACCGAGGGTCACCGAGGCGGGGTTCGTCCCGTGCGCCGAGTCCGGGATCAGCACGCGCTTGCGCGCGTCGCCTTGAGCGGTGTGATACGCGCGCATCAGAAGCAACCCCGTCAACTCGCCGGCGGCGCCGGCGGCGGGCTGCAGCGTGGCCGCACTCATCCCCGTGATGGCGCAGAGCTTCTCTTCGAGGGTGACGAGCAGGTCCAGCCAACCCTGGGTCAACTCGGCCGGCGCACCCGGGTGCACTGAGTTCAGGCCAGGATCGGCCGCGACCGCGTCACAGAACTTCGGGTTGTACTTCATCGTGCACGAACCCAGCGGGTACATGCCGAGGTCGACCGAGAACTGACGGTGAGACAGTCGGGTGAAGTGGGCCACCAGGTCCCGCTCCGAGACCTCGGCCAGGTCGATCACCGCGGGGTTGAGGTGGTCGGCGGGGATCAGGTCCGCGAGGGGGGTCGCCGGCACCCCGGTGGTGCGCAACTGAAACGCCGAGCGTCCGGGAACCGACATCTCGAAGATGGTGGGCTCGGTCGCGTGGCCGAGTAGCGGCGCCGACGCTGCGCGTCCGCCGGGCTGAGCGATGGTCGTCATTGGCTGACCGCCTTTCGAAGCGCGTCGACGTAGTGGTCGATCTCCTCACGGGTCCGTCGCTCGGTCACGGTGACGATCATCACTTGTTCGATGTTGTTGTCGATCGAAGGATCCGGTCCGTCGCTCAGCGCGGCGACCGCGAGGCCGCCGAGAACGCCGTCGTTGGCCATCGACGAGAGTGCGGAGGCGGCGTCGACGTTGAGCCGCACGGCGAATTCCCGGAAGAACGGATGGGAGGACACGGCACTCACCCCGTCGATCTTCATCAGTTCGTCGTACAGGTAGTGCGCACCTTGAGCACAGCGGGTGGCCACTTCACGAAGTCCGTGCGTGCCCAGCCAGCCGAGCTGAATAGCGGCGGTGACCGCCATCAGGGTCTGATTCGAGCAGATGTTCGACGTCGCCTTCTCCCGGCGGATGTCCTGTTCACGCGCGCGCAGGGTCGTGACGAACGAGCGGCGGTCGTTCGAGTCCACGGTCTCGCCGACGATGCGCCCCGGCAGGCGTCGAATCTGCTCGGTGGTGCAGGCGAAGAGACCCAGGTAGGGACCGCCGAACGCGAGCGGCGTGCCGAAGGGCTGGCCCTCACCCACGAAGATGTCCGCACCCCAGTCTCCCGCCGTCTTCAGGACGCCGGCGGCCACCGGGTCGGCGCCGATGACGAATAACGCCTCATTGGCGACGGCGAGTTCCTTCGCCACCGCCATGTCCTCGAGTACGCCGAGGTAGTTCGGATAGGCGGCCACGATGGCGGCGGCGCCGGATGCGTCGACGCTCCCCCAGTCGGTCACCCCATCGCGCAGCGGGACTTCGATGATCTCGTGACCGGTGCCTCGCGCGAACGTCTTCACCGTCGCGCGCCAGTGCGGATGCACGCCCGCCGAGATGATCATCTTGGAGCGACCCGTCGCCCCGTGGGCCATGTTGAGGCCCTCGACGAGTCCCGTGGCGGCGTCGTAGAGCGAGGCGTTCGGGATCGGCAGTCCGCTGAGGCGCGAGACCATCGTCTGGTATTCGAAGATGGCCTGGAGCACGCCCTGGGCGACCTCGGGCTGGTAGGGCGTGTAGGCCGTGACGAACTCGGAACGCCCACCCAGCATCTTGACGACAGCGGGCACCTCGTGGTCGTAGGCGCCACCGCCCGCGAAACACGTCATGGCACTCGCCTTGGCGCGGTTGGACCCGGTGTAACGCGCGAACACGGCGGCGACGTCGGGCTCACTCATTCCCTCGGGCAGGTCGAGTCCGTTGGACAACCGCACGGCCGCGGGTATGTGGGCGAAGAGCTGCTCGATGGAGTCCATGCCGAGGAACGCCAGCATCTCGGCGATTTCTTCGGGAGTGTGCGGCATGTAGTCAGCCATGTCACTTCACCTTTCGAACGAATGGGAGGTCGATGACACTCGCGGCGACTTCGCGACCTCGTAGGACAACTGTGGCCGGTGTGCCCGCGACCAGACCCTCGGTTAGGAGCCCCATGCCGATGCCTCGCTGCAGCACCGGTGAGAAATTGCCGGACGTCAGTAGGCCCACGTTGACCCCGTCGATCCACACTTCAGCACCGTCTCGCAGGGGCTGGCGACCGTCGGCTATCACACCGGCAAGCCCGCGGGTGAGTCCGCGTGCGCGCTCGCTCTCGACCGCCGCGCGTCCGCGGAAGGTGGGTTTGTCCCAACCGAGCACCCACCCCAGTCGTGCCTCGAGCGTCGTCGACGTGAGACTCAGTTCGTGGCCGTAGAGCGGCAGAGCGGCCTCGAGCCGCAACGTGTCGCGCGCGCCCAGACCAGCCGGTGTGATCCCCGCACCCACCAAGCGGGCGAGCAGTTCCACGGCGACTTCATTGGGCGCCGCGATCTCGAGTCCCGCCTCGCCCGTGTACCCGGTGCCGGCGACACGAACCTCGACCCCGGCGAAGTCGAAGCGAGTCACGCGGAAGCGTTCCACGTCAGCGAAACGCTGGTCGACGGCGGCCACCCTGGCGCGAGCCTCGGGGCCCTGGATCGCCAGAACGCAGCGTTCGGACGTCACATCGACGCCCGGTAGCGCGGAGGTGACGCCCGACGTGTTCGAGGCATTGGGCATGACGTCGAACTCGTCCTCGCCCACCCACCAGACGATGATGTCGTCCACGACGAAGCCGTCCTCGTTCAACAGGTGCGTGTACTGCGCCCGTCCAGGTGCGACCTTGCGCAGGTCATTGGTGAGGGTGTTCTGCAGCGCGTCGAACATCCCCGGTCCGTCACAACGCACGGTGCCGAGGTGGCTCACGTCAAAGACGACCGCGCCGTGACGACAGGCCAGGTGTTCGGCGACCGTTCCGCTCTCGTACTGCAGCGGCATCTCCCAGCCGCCGAATGGCACGATCTTCGCGCCGAGCGCGACGTGGGCGTCGTAGAGGAAAGGGCGGCGGTCGGTCATGCCAGTTACTTTACGCTGCGAGGTCACCCAGGGAGCCGAGGCGATGGCGCTCGAGGAGTCCGATGAAATCTCGCTGGTAGACGACCATCAACTCGATCTCGGGATATAGAGCGCGAAAGAGTCGAATCTTTTGATTCTTCTTGGTGACGAGTCGCTGCTCGAGCACTGTCATCTCGATGAACATCCTGCGCTCGGGCAGATAGAAATCCGGGCGGAATGCCCGCACCGGCGCACCAAGGTCATTCCAGGCGAGGGGAAACTCGACGGGCTCGTAGCTCCAGGAGATTCCGTAGAGGGTCAGCATCTGTGCGAAGAGGCGTTCGCTCTCGTGCGCGAAACGTTCCTGGGGCCGCGTGGATGCACTGGGGTGCGTCCGACGGGGCGTGTCGAACGACGACGGAGTCGTCACGCCGAGCGGGTCCTCTTCTCCGACGTCGCGAGGTTGGCCTGACGGATGGTGGTCGTGAGTTCGGCGACCACGTTCGCCAGCGGAATGATGTTGAAGACACCTTGGCCACCGCGCAGCAGGTCGACGAGGTCCCCGTCGTCGTGCGCGAGCACCGAGCCGGAGTCACTCATCACGAGGCTGCTCGAGGCGAGATCGGCGCCGAGCGATTCACGCAGGCAGGCGACGGCCTGACGCGCCCGCGCGAGGGCCACGCCCGAATTCAGGAGCGACTTGATGACCTTCACTTCGAGCACGTCGGAATAGGAGTACGTGCGCTTGGACCCACTCCCTTGAGCGGGCGTGATCGATGGCGTCACCAGACCCGTGCGCGCCCAGTAGTCCAACTGACGGTACGTAACGCCAGTGAGGCGACACACCGTAGGGCCACTAAATCCAGTAGTTAAGGAATCTGTCATTGCAAGTCCCTCCCGACCGAGGCTGGTCCAGACTATCCCGGAGGACTACACGATTGTAGTTATGCGTCCGGCTATTCCACAAATAAATCTGGACGCCCAAGCGACGGGCTCGACGCCTCGGCATGGAGCCGCGGCGGAATTCGACCGGCCCGGTGCGCCAGGTAGCCGGCACGCACGCCGTCACGAATGGCCTCGGCCATGAGCACCGGGTCAAGCGCCCGGTTGATCGCCGAAGCGGCGAGGACCCCATCGCACCCCAATTCCATGGCTAGCGCCGCATCGGAGGCGGTTCCGACCCCCGCGTCGAGCAGCACGGGTACGTTCACACGCTCGGCGATCATGGCAATCGCGTGGGGATTGCGGATGCCGAGGCCCGAGCCGATCGGGGATCCGAGGGGCATCACGGCCACGCAGCCCACCTGTTCGAGCCGCTGAGCGACGATCAGATCGTCCGACGTGTAGGCCCACACTTCAAACCCCTCCCCCACCAGGTACTCGGCGGCGGCCAGGGTCTCCACGGTGTCGGGCAACAACGTCAGGTCGTCGCCGATCACCTCGAGCTTGATCACCGGTGTGTCGAAGGCCTCACGAGCCATCTCGGCGAGTTTGATGGCCTCAGCGGCGCTGTAACAACCAGCGGTGTTGGGCAGGAGCGAGAAGTTGAGTCGCGTCAGTAGGTCGTAAATCGATCCCTCAACCGAAGGATCCACGCGACGAAGGGCCACGGTCGCGATGGTCGCCTCAGATACCCGCAGTGACGCTTCAAGGATATCCATCGATCGGAAGCCGCCAGTGCCCACGACCAGCCGCGACTTCGAGCTCAGTGATCCGACCTGAAAGAGTTCACCCACGCTGCCCAGCGTACCTACTACCGGCTCGACCTCACTAGGGTTTATGGAGTGCAACCAATCACCGCGCTGAGCATCGCCGGGTCGGACTCGGGTGGCGGAGCGGGCATCCAAGCCGATCTACGGACCTTTAGCGCCTTCGGCGTCCATGGCACCACCGCCCTCACCGCGATCACCGCTCAAAACACCCTCGGCGTCGAGGGCGTCGCCAACATCGACCCCGAGATCGTTCGCGCCCAAGTGCTCGCCGTCGTCGACGACTTCGAAGTGAGCGCGGTGAAGACGGGCATGCTCGGTCTCGCGAGTACCGTCGAGGCCGTCGCCCAACTCGCTCGCGAGGGCCGGCTCCCCCATTTGGTGGTCGATCCCGTCCTCGTGTCAACGAGTGGCCACCTACTCATGCAGGACGGTGGCGTCGAGACCTATCGTGAGGCACTCTTGCCATTCGCCCGGATCGTGACGCCGAATCTTCGCGAGGCCGCGGTGCTCTGCGAGGTTGATGTTCGCGACGTCACCACCGAAGCCGACATGGTGGCCCTGGCCCAGACGATTCAGGGTTTCGGCGTCGACTACGTGCTCGTGAAGGGCGGACACTTCGCCGAAGGCTCCGCGACGGAGAACCGGGCGCCCGACATCCTCGTGGGGGGCGGCGACATCGTCGTCTACGACGCCGAACGCGTCACGACCACCAACGACCACGGCACGGGCTGCTCGCTTTCCGCCGCGATCGCCGTCGGCCTCGGCCTCGGGCGATCCCTGCCCGACGCCACCCGCGACGCCAAGTCCTTTGTGCTCGCGGCGCTGAAGGGTGCCCAGACCTGGCGACTGGGCCACGGGCGGGGTCCCATAGATCATTTGGGATGGGGAGCGTGAGCGACCAGCCGAAGCCGCCCCTGACGACGACCACCAGCATCTGGCCCGCCGCAGCGGTATTGATCGCGGGAGTCGTCATGCTGGCTGTCTTCATGGTCATCAATCTGGTCGCCGACCAAGGAGTGACCCCCACCCCCACGACGCTGCCCGTCGTCGTTGGCGGTCTGACCCTGGACACCTCGAATCAATCACTCGCGTTCTGCCACAACTCGAGTACGGTGCCGTCGAACATCGCGACCGCATTCCTCGTGCCCGCCAACACCAGTGTTAACGGGGTTGGACGAATCCCCAACGCCGGCGCTGGGGACTTTGACTGTTACCAGCCACTCACCACGCCCGCTCGAGCTGCCGACCTGCTCGGTTTCTACGCGGCGCATCTGGAAGCCCGGGGATGGAATCTGTTCTCGAAGGGGTCGAGCAGCGGCCAGCCACAGTCGCTGTTCCAGAAGGCTGGCAATGACGGCTTCTACTGGGTGATCGGCATCACGGTCACGTACTCGAAGGCGCACCACAGCGACTGGACCTTCCGGATCTACCAGAACTCCCAGACGATCTAGACCAACATTGGCTCGAGCGCGGCCTGGTCCTGAGTGACCCGAGACCACAGCGCGAAGTTGAGTGGGTAGATCACGTAGCCAATTCGCGTCGCCGAGGCCACGCAGATCATGACCGCGAAGGCGATGCTGAGGATGGCCAAGAGCTTGGTGAGGTCAAGTGGCCAGTGCCGACGTAGGTACTTCGCCCCGAAATAGCCACCGACCAGGAAGGTCAGCGGTGCCAGCACGTGGCCGAGTGGCGCCCACATCATCGTGAGGACGTGCCCGGGCAGCGGACTCGCGGCCGGTGACGCCACCCCGGCGAGGCCCAGCGGAAACGCGAAGACATTGGACATGAAGGCCCACGGCGAACGGATGACGAACGGGACGATGGTGACGAGCACGATGGAGAGCATCCACAGGGCCACTCGACGCCACGTGCGCCGCTCGCGATCGTCGCGGGCCACCAGCAGGGCACCGAGCGCGAGGGGCCACGCAGTCAACTTCATCGCCGCCCCCAGACCGAGTGAGATTCCGGCCAAATTCGACCGACGCCGCTGCAACGCCGCGGTGCCGAGCAGCATCAGCGCGAGGATGGGCATGTCGTCGCCGCCGGTTGCGAGGAAGAGTGCACCCGTCGGCAGAGCCAACAGCACCTGGGCGACACGGATCTTGTTGGCGGCAGACGCTCGAAGCAAGGCGAGCGCGCTGAGACTGACGATCAGGGTCATCAGCGACATGATGATGCGGGCGTCGGTCAGTCCACGACTTTGGTGGGTCTCGGCCGACGGCAGGCCGAACACGCCCATCAAGGGGAAGTAGGGAAAGAATGACTCGTAGGCGGGGACACCACGAATTTCGTTGAATAGGCGCCCGTGCTTGACGTAGGCGTGATACGGATCCTGACCTTTGATGAGCAACTGACCCGATCGCTCGATCACCGAGACTTCCGGCTGCGCGTAGCCGACGCCGTGGTCAAGTTGTCGCCAATGGGCTTCGAGGCCCAGCGGGATCGCGACCGAGCCAAGGATTACGAGCGAGAGCAGTCCAATCCGCACCCGCTGCTCGCGGGCGAGGGTGCGCCGTCCCAGCCAGAACGCCGCGACTGCCGCGACGGCATAGGCGCCTACGGAGAGGTAGCCCCACTGCCACTGCGCGGGCTGACTCGACGTCCAACCGAGCACCATCGCGAAGACCGCGGAGCCCGCGTAGAGGACGCCGTCGCCGCTCACGGCGTTGAGCGCTCCCCACCATGAAACCAAGCGGGTGCGCACGGTCGGGAGTCGCGCCAACATCGGACCGATTCTACCGGCGCCTCCCCCAACCGGAGCGACCCCGTCAGGCGTCGGGATCGGACTTCGCCCGACGAATCGGCATCAGGGTAACCGGTGGGATGTCCCCGGTGAGGAATCGCGAGATGATCCGCGTGCACTCCTTCGTGCGTTCCTTCAAGAGCGCGTGTGACGCGCCGGGCACGATGGCCAACTGTGACTCGGGGATCGACTCGTACATCGAACACGTGTGGGCGAGGGTAGCCACGTCGTCGTCGCCGGCCATCACGAGCACCGGGACCTCGATCTGACGCAGATGGGCCAGGTCGAGCGTCGGTCCGCTCTTCAGCATTCGCTCGCTCTTCACGGCCATGACCTTGGCGTGGGCCGACCCGTTCGGTGACATCGTGCCGTAGACCGAGGTCCACTCGACGAAGTCGTCGCTCTCGAAGTCGATCTCGGGCGGGTCGGCGAGGCCGTCGTAGTTGAAGACCGCCCCGATCACCACCACTCGCTTCACCAGTTCGGGACGGCGAAGCGCTACCAGGAGCGCTACGTTGCCGCCATCGCTGTGTCCGACCAGATGGGCCCGACGTCCGATGAACTCCAAGAAAGCAATTGTCTCATCGGCCATCGACTCGTACGAGAAGGGTTCATCAGTGTCCGCCGTGCGGCCGTGGCCCCGGCGATCGAACGCCCCGATTCGAAAATGCGTGGCCAAGCGCGGCCCGACTTTGCGAATCAGACTCTCGCTGCTGCTCATCCCGCCGTGGAGCAGTACGACTACGTCGCCACCCTTCTTGGGCAGTTGGGCCCACGTCGGGTGACCATTGAGGGTAATTTCCTTCACTCGGTCATGCTAAGCCGTGGCGGACCAATCTCCAAGACTCGGCGTAATCTGGGTTCATGCGAGCCTTCGTCATCACCGAGCAGGAGGGCGTCCTCGAAACTGGGGTCGCCGAGGTCGATCCGCAGCGAACCGACCCGGACGACATCCTCATCCGTGTCGACTTCAGCGGCGTCAACTTCAAAGACGCGATGGTTGCCGAGGCGGGCAGCCGCGTTCGTCGAGTCGCCAAGCTGATTGGCGGGGTGGATGGCGCGGGCACGGTCGTTTCCTCGGACGACATTCGCTACCCCATCGGCACACGGGTCGCCGTCCACGGGGGCGATCTCGGCGTCGCGCGCGATGGGGGTTTCGCTGAGTTCGTCTACGTCCCGGCCCGCTTCATCAGTCCCCTACCGGAGACGATCTCCACTCACGACGCCATGGTCATCGGCACCGCCGGATTCACCGCCATGGCCAGCGTGCTCGCCCTCGAAGACCACGGTCTGGCGCCCGACGCCGAAGTACTGGTGACCGGCGCGACGGGTGGCGTCGGCTCCCAGTCGGTCGCCTACCTCGCCGCGCGCGGCTACCGCCCCGTCGCCTCCACCGGTTCCAGTGGCGAGGCCCCGTGGCTGCACGCGCGAGGTGCCGACCGGGTCATCAGCCGGGACGAGGTGAGTGATAAGCCCGGCCGAGTACTCGGGTCGGAGCTGTGGGATGGTGCCATCGACTGCGTCGGCGGCGAGACGCTCGCCCAGATTCTGCGCGTCCTTCGCTACGGTGGCGCCGTGGCCGCCAGCGGACTCGTCGCGAGTGCGACGCTTTCGACCACCGTCTACCCCTTCATCACCCGTGCCGTCGCCCTCTTAGGCATCGACGCCGTCGAGGCCACCGAGGAGACGAGGGCGAGGGTGTGGAGCGCTCTGGGTGGCACCGCCCACCGCGTCGACTACGGTCCACTCGTCGACCGGGTGGTACGCCTCACCGAACTGCCCACGGCGCTCGACGACATCCGCAACGCCAAAACCCGGGGCCGGATCCTCGTGGATCCAACCCCGGGCTGACGAACCAGCGGGGACTACTCGTCAGCGATGATTGAACCCACGCGGTCGCCAATCGACGGGTCGCGTGCGACTAGGACGAACGAGTAGATGACCGCCAACACGATGAAGGTGAGCGCAGCCCACGGGAACCAGTCATACGGCGTCGCCTGGCCGGGCTTGGCGAGGTAGTACATGGGGAATGCGATGACCACCAACCCGAGAATCGGCAGAATACCGTGGCGGAAGACGTTGAACAGGTCCGGGTGGTGGCGTCGGAAGTAGAACGGCAGGGCCAGATTTGACAGTGCATACACGACGAGCACGAGAATCGTTCCGAAGGTCGATGACTCGAAGAAGAAGTTCGTCGCACTCATCGAACCCGATGTCGCGTGTCCGCCAAGGATGTGCAGCAGCCCCCACCCACCGATGATCGCCAAGGACAGGCTGAGGTACGTCATCAGAGCATTCACCGGGGTCCGATGCTTCTGGTCAACCTTCCCCATGAAGTTCGGCAAGAGCCCCTCACGGCCCGCATTGAAAATCAGTCGGGCCTGCGAGTTGGTTCCGGCGATCAAGGCGCCGACCGTCGACGTCATGCCCGCGAGGAAGGCGAGGAACGCGGCCCCACCGATCACTCCGTGCGCGACACTGAGGAACGGCACCGTTGCACTGCTCAGGGGGCCCACTTGATTCTTGAAGCCCACGATGGTCGAGAACGCGAAGAATACGTACGACGCCACCATGATGGTGATCGAAGTGAAGATCGCCTTGGGAATGTTCTTGCGGGGATTATCCGTCTCCTCGGCGAGGGCTGCCGAGTTCTCCCAACCGATGAACAGGTAGACCGCCAGCGGGAATCCGGCGGCCAAGCCCTTGGCCCCTCCGAGGATGTTCTTGGGCTCGAACGGCTTAATCGAGATGTACTGGTGGAATTTGATCAAGGACGCGATTGCGACGATCAGCATGATGACCATTTCAAAAGCAAAGAAGAGTCCCGCGATCTTCGTCGAGATCGAGATGCCACGAATCATCATGAAGGCGCCGAAAGCCAGGAATACCAAGGTCCAGATGATCCACGGCACACTCTTCAGTCCACCAACGTTGTAGTACTGGAGGAGATACTGGAAGAAGCCTCCAGAGATTGCGATCACCGATGCCATCGCGGCGATATAGCCAGCTCCGGTCATCAGCGCCGTCGTGACGGCCGTACGCCCACCGAATGTCTTGCCAATGAAGGAGATGAATCCACCGGTCGACGGCAGGACCTTGGTGAACTCGGACAGCGTGTTGCCAAGAAACGCAATGGCGATACCCGCCGCGATGATCGTCAAGGGTGACGCGAGTCCCGCCGTGTAGGCAAGATATCCGAAGCCAAAGTAGAAACTCATCGCCGGTCCGATGTTGGCCATCGTTGCCGCCGTGATGTCCAATGTGCCTAACACACCTTGGCGAAGACGCAAATCCCCACCGACCTCCGGCGATTTGGACCCCAAGAAGTCCGAATTCAAACCTTCACTCATCAATACCTCCCAATGTTCCCGATGGAGTCGAACCTCGACTTCACCAGTGACGTCAACGATGACGCACGGATTGAACATAGTTGAGAAGATTCTTTGGAATGGTGAAGGTCCTCGAATTCCTACCAGTTGGTAAGGGACCGACTAGTACAAAGGACTGACCACGATCCGACCGTTGTCGCACGGCTGAATTGGATAGTCCGGCGTGACGGGAATCGCCGAGCCGCCCTTTTGGAGTTGCACGCTGATGGTCACCGCGTTCACGCACGCAGTGTTGCCGACCGGGACATCGTTGTAGTACAGCGAAAAAGTAGCCGTCGATCCCTGGTGGACGGAGAACTTCGCCGGGGCCTGGTTGGCACGCGAATCGGGAAAGTTCGTCGACAGCGTGCTCGAGGGCGCGAGTACCTCCGTGAGCGGCAGGACCGCACCAGTCTTGTCTTGCAGCGTCAACACAGGCCATCCATCAATCGTGCACGGCGCACCAGACTTCATTGTCAACGTCACGCTGGCGTAGATCGTCCCGGCCGCGCCCTGACCCTGATTGAAGGCGCCCGAGAAATCGGCGCCGTGACACGTGGTGCCACTCGTTGTGGTCGTAATCGGCGCTGAGGTGCTGGTCGTCGAAGACGTCGTGGTCGTGGTGGGGGTCGTGGTGTGACGGCTCAGGGTGAAGATCACGACGAAGGCTGCGAAGAGGGCAACCGATATGAGTCCGCGTCTCACGCGTCAAAGTCCTCGGGGCGGACCTTGTCGAGGAATTGACGCAATTCGTCCACCAACTCAGCTTCGGTACGAGCGTCCACGACATCGTCCTCGTCGTCTTCGGAAAAGACGTCCAGGTCCATGACCTTGCCTTCGGCGGCCATCAGATCATCATTGACGAGGATTGGCGCGCCCACGCGCAAAGCCAACGCCACCGCATCACTCGGTCGCGAGCTCACGCTGATCTCGTCGTGGTCGCGCAACAGTCGCAGGTTCGCGTAGAAGGTGTTGTCGCGCAACTCGGTGATCTCCGCGGCGAAGACGCGCGCGCCAAGCGCCGTGATCACGTTGCCCAGCAGGTCGTGCGACATGGGTCGAGGCGATTTCACGCCCTGCAGCGCGTAGGCGATCGCCGCGGCCTCGGGGGCGCCGATGAAAACCGGCAGTACCCGCTCGCCCCCGACTTCCTCCAGGAGAAGCAGCGGCGTGGACGATCCCACATCGACTCGAACTGCTCGCAAGATCACTTCAACCATGATTCCAGCCTAGACCGGTTACCTTCAAAAAAAGTCGCCACCCGGCAAACGTGTCCGGCTACCGGCGAGCCGCCTCCGACGGTCCCGAGTCAGCTACCGAGATAGTCGCGCAGGGCCCGTGCCAGCAGAACCTCTCGGAGCGTGTCCACCTCGGCCGCAACCTCGGAAGTGATCGCCCGGGCTTTCACTTCGGAGACTCCGCTCCCCTTAGCCCTCAGGGGTTGGGTCAACTCGTCGATCAAACCAATCTCACGCTCGGCCAGGCGGCGCAGCGAGCCCAAGAGTCGTGCGTCAATTCCACGGGCCACGAGCGACGCCGCGACGTTCGCCACCCGCACGTCGTCGTCGGTGTAGGTGGTCTGTTTGGCCACCGTCGTCGGCGTGATCAATCCCAAGGCCTGCAGTTGGTTGAGCACCCGGGCGTCAAGTCCAGTGACGAAGAGGAACTCGGACGACGTGTACGAACCTGACGGGTCTGAGGTTGGAGTCGGCGTGACTTCATCGGCTTCTTTCGTCGCCGTCACCACACTCAGCGCGGGGCGAACAGTTTCATTCTCTGGGGCCGTTCCGGGTGCTGGCATCGAGACCACACGCATCTTCGCCTCGCGCGCGGCCTGGCGCGTACTCGGGGTCACCGGCGTGTCGGCCAACAGGCCCTGCTCAATGAGACGCAATCGAACGACGCGAAGTGGCACGAACTCCTCGTTCGCGAGGCGAATCGCTTCGCGCAGGCAAGCGAGGTCACGCTCGGAGTACAGGCGATAGCCCTTGCGGCTGCGGCTGGGCTGAACCAGTCCCTTGTCTTCGTAATATCGAATCTTCGACAACTCGATGTCGGGAAAGTCCTTTCGCAGCTCGGCGTGGACCTCGCCGATGCGCATGACGCCTTGATTCAGACTCACTGCGTCGCCTCCCAGAAGACCAGTTTGAACTTTCCAATCTGCACTTCGTCCGCCGAGTGCAAGGTGGTCTCCTCGACCCGAACACCGTTCACGTAGGTGCCATTCAACGAATTGAGGTCTCGCAACGTGATCCGTCCACTCGCGGTGCGCGTGAAGATCGCGTGGTGACGAGAGACCGACACGTCGTCCAGTAGCACGTCACTGCTTTCGTGGCGGCCGGTCGTCGTGGTCTCGTTCACCAGGTCGAAGCGGCTGCCCGCTTGGGGCCCGGTCGCAATCACCAACTCGTCGCGGTGCGCCCCGACCGGACCTTTGGTCGTGCCAGGGTGCAACGACTCCGGCGCACTGACCACCGGAACGGCAACCGTTTCGGGTGAATGGGAATCATGCTGCCGAGCGCCGCAGGACCAGCAAAAATTGGCATTGGCGTTGAGAATCTCTCCACATCGACGGCAGTTCATCGGGCTCACACTACTTAACTTTGACAGTCGATGTCAGGGTCAATTATTGGTTAGAGCTTCGTAGCCCGGGGCGTCAAGCAGCGCGTCATAATCACTGCTGGTGCTGACGGTGATCTCGCAGATCCAACCGGCTCCATAGGGGTCGCCGTTGACCAACTCGGGCTTCGCCGTGAGTTCGTCATTGACCGCGCTCACCGTTCCCGACACCGGTGCGTAGATCTCGGACACCGACTTGGTCGACTCGACTTCGCCGATCGCGCCGCCGGAGTTGACCGTGGTGCCCACTTTGGGAAGTTCGACAAAGACGACGTCACCGAGCGCATCCTGCGCGTAGTCGGTGATGCCGATTCGGACGACGTCACCAGAGGACTTGGCCCACTCGTGATCGCTGGAGTATCGAAGGTCGCTTGGTATCTGCATGGGGCAAACTTACAAGATTCTCCGACCCTGTCGCCCGATTCGTAGCGCCGTCAGGGCGGGGCGGATGTAACCGAACAACACCACCCACGAAAGTGCCAGACCGAACCCGCCGAACACCCAGGTGAGGTCGCGCACGAGCGTCTGCCACGTGGCGAGAGACGCGTGATGCGGGTTCGTCGTGAGGAGGAACAGTGGGAAGGTGGCCATCAAGACAAACGTCGAAACCTTGCCCCACCACAGCACATCGATCCGCGCAGCACCCAGGGCCGCCAACATCAGGGTCAGCAGTGAGACGATCACCTCGCGCACCAATGTCACCAATGCAAACCACCAGGGGACTCCTGACGCCGCGGCCACGGCCAGCAGCCCACTGATCACGAGTATCCGGTCAGCCACCGGATCGATGATCTTGCCAATATTGGATACTTGGGACAGGCGGCGAGCGAGGTAGCCGTCGATCCAATCCGTGGCGCCGAGGAATCCGAGGAGCCACGCGGCCTCGGCCCGGTGGTCGGTGCGAAAGAGTAGCCAGAAGAAGAGCGGTAACAGGGTGAGACGTACCAGCGTGACCAGGTTCGCCCAGGTCCGCCAGCCCGCGTCGAGCGCCTCGCCGGAACTCATGTCCGTTTCGCTAGGCGACGGTGATGGCGGAATCGAGGTACACGTCCTGCACGGCGTTGACCAACGCGGCGCCCTCGTCGATTGGACGCTGGAAGGCCTTGCGTCCGAGAATGAGCCCCTGCCCACCGGCACGCTTGTTGATGACCGCCGTGCGGACCGCTCCTGCGAGGTCGTCAGAGCCTTTCGCCTCGCCGCCAGAGTTGATTAAGCCAATCCGACCGGCGTAACAGTTCACCACTTGCCAACGGGTCAGGTCGATTGGATTGTCCGTCGTCAGCTCCGAATACACCTTCGGGCTGGTCTTGCCGAACTTGATCGCGTTGTAGCCGCCGTTGTTCTCCGGTTGCTTTTGCTTGATGATGTCGGCTTCGATGGTGACGCCCAGGTGGTTCGCCTGACCAGTGAGGTCGGCGCTCAGGTGGTAGTCGACATCACCCTGTTTGAATGCGTCATTTCGCAGGTAGGTCCAGAGCACGGTGAACATCCCCAAGCGATGGGCCTCGGCGAACGCCGCCGAGATTTCCTCGATCTGGCGCACCGAACCCTCCGATCCGAAGTAGATGGTCGCGCCCACCCCCACCGCGCCGAGGTCCGCCGCTTGGCGAACCGACGCGAAGAGTCGCTGGTCAAAGGTGTTGGGGTACCGCAGCAGATCGTTGTGATTGATCTTCACGATGAATGGAATTCGGTGCACGTAGCGCCGCGACACCGACCCGAGAGTGCCGAGCGTCGAAGCGATCGCGTTGCATCCGGCCTCGATGGCGAGGTCACACAAGCGCGCCGGATCGAAGTACTGGGGATTGGGTGCGAAGCTCGCGGCCGCTGAGTGCTCAATGCCCTGGTCGACGGGCAGGATTGACACGTACCCGGTGCCGCCCAAACGGCCGTGTCCGTAGAGGGTGCCCAGGTTGCGCAGGACCGTGGGCGACCGGTCGGTCAAGGTGAAGACGTCGTTGATGTAGTTCGGTGACGGCAGGGTGAGCCACTCTTTGGGAAACGCGGTGGCCTTGTGGTCTAGTAGCGACGAAGCCTCGTCGCCCAACAGTGCGGCAATGTCCATGCGGCCAGCCTACAACGTGGATATTTCGTAATTCTGAGGCATCATCCCGCTGGTCACAGCCCTCGTCGAACGCGTCTGCAACAATGCCACAATGGCCTTTGACTATCGCTCGTCCCTGCTCCGTCGGCTGCAAGCGGTCCATTCGCTCTACCATGACGCCTGCGCCACCATGACGCTCGAACAAGTGAACGCGGTCGTCGTGCCCAACGTCCTGCCCATCGCCTTCTCACTGGTGCACCAGGTGCTGATCGAGGACTCGACCGTGGTATTCGCCGGCGGTCCCTTGCCCCAATTCGGACATGGTTGGGCCGAACGTATCGGCCTGGCCGTGCCCGACCACGGCAAAGAACGCAGTGTTGGGGAGATGATGCACCAACGCATCGGCGACTACGCCTCCTTCGTCGAGTTCCAACTCCGCGTATTCGCTGCCACCGAGGACTACGTTGCCTCGGTGCCGTCCGAGGCGTGGGACGAGATCATCGTCAGCCACCCCTACGGCCCCACAGTGGCGAACACCTTCTCGGCTCGAGTGGGTGCCGAACGAGGCATCTCGCGCAGTGACGCACTCGAGAGTTGGGTCTACCAGCACGCCCTTCGCCACATGGGCGAGATCGAGCACGCCCGGGCTCTGGTCGGTCTCACCGGAATGACTTCGTAGATGTATCGTCGAGTGACATTCACCCGTGGGAGGTGGCGATGAGTCTGGTGCAGGGGTTCACTACTGACAAGTTCGCACCGCTCAGTACCCTCCTCGAGCAGAACCTTTCGAAGGGCGCCGACCTAGGTGCGTCCGTGTGCGTGATTCATCACGGCGAAGTGGTGTGCGATATCTGGGGCGGTTATCGCGACGTGGATCGGTCAATCCCTTGGGACCGCGACACGCTAGTAAATGTTTGGTCCACGACCAAGACGATGACCTTTCTCATCTCGCTCATATTGAGTGATCGGGGCGAACTGGATTTCGACGCCCCCGTCGCGCGATATTGGCCCGAATTCGCCGCTCACGATAAGGGTGACGTACTGGTTCGACACCTGCTCAGCCATAGCGCCGGACTTTCGGGCTGGGAGCAGATGACCCGGGCCGAAGATCTGGCCGACTGGGAGCTCGCCACGAGCCTGCTCGCCGCCCAGCGTCCCTGGTGGACTGACCGCAACCGCTCGGGCTACCACGCGGTGACCCAGGGATACCTGATCGGTGAGGTGGTACGAAGGATTACCGGCACGACCGTCGGCCAGTTCTTCAAGTCCGAAGTGGCCGAAGTCCTGGGCGCCGACTTCCACATTGGTCTGCCCGAGCGAGAAGAGCACCGCGTGAGTCTCGTGGTCCCCCCGACCGACGTTGACTTTGGAACACTCGCCCGCGACACGATCGCGTATCGCACGCTCTCCTCTCCCCCACTTGATGCGAGCGCGCCCCACCACCGCTGGTGGCGCGCCGCGGAGATTCCCGCCGCCAACGGACACGGCAATGCGCGCTCGGTGGCCATGATTCAGCAAATCATCGCCAACAACGGCCACGCAGACGGTCATCGGTTCTTCTCCGAGCGCACGGGAGATTCCATTTTCCAAGTCCAGACCAGCGGTCAGGACATGGTCCTCGGGGTCGAAATGAACTTCGGATTGGGGTACGGTCTCGCCAGCGCATCGACGCCGATTGGTCCACGCAGCTGTTACTGGGGCGGCTTTGGAGGATCGGTCATCGTCATGGACCAGGATCTGGAACTCACCATCGCCTACGCCATGAACAAGATGATGGTCGGTTTGATCGGTGACACCCGAGGGCCAGCATTTGCCTTCGCCGCCGCCATGGCGGCGATGAGTTAGTCGACTTTCTTCTTCGACACCGGCGTCGTGCGACGCTTGCGGTTCTTGCGGGGCGTCGTGTCGCCCAACTCCTCGAGCCGCGACTTCGCGTCATAGGCATCGGGTTCAGCGATGACGACGCGAGCAAAGAGCTCGCGGGCCGAGGTCGTATCGCCTGCACGGTCGAAGACGTCGGCGAGGGCGTACCACATGCGAACGTGACGATAGGAGGGGTTGCGCAACTGCTTGGTAGCTCCCGCCTTGGTGAGCAGTTCGATGGCCTCTGTGAACATCCGTTGGTCGGCCAACGACGCCGCCATGACGATGCGCCCTTCGGCGAGCACTTCAGCCGTGGGCTCACTCCCCTCAAGCTCCCCGAACGTCTTCTCAACCGCGCGGTAGCGACGATTGGCCCGGTCACAGTCCATGACCAGTGGCAGGTGCTCTGGATCGCCGGTGATCACGAAATGAGTCCGCAGGTGAATCTTCGCCATGTTCCAGCGGTCGGCGCGGTAGGCCGCGAGTCCGGTTAACTCGCGCACCGGCGCCACACCCGGCACGGCATCGGACACGATACGCCCGAGACGCAGGGCCTCTTCGTATCGCTTGCGGTCGTATGCCTCCGCAGCACGGGTCAGCGTGATGACCATCTTCTCGCGCATATACGCGGTGCCGATGAATGCCTTTCGGATGTCGGCCGCCACGTCACCGGGCAGCGCATACTTGACCTTGGGCTTCACCTTGGCTTCAGGGGCGGACCTAGCGGGACGGACCTCTTCAACCCACTCTGACAGGGGATCCGGGGTACGACCGGCAGACGGAGTGACCTCCATCGCTTGACCGGTGCTCTTGATGTTGACGGCACCCTTTCGAGCCACACCGCCCCATCCCTTGCCACGTCCATGGCTATCGGCACGGTTGCGCTCGACCTCCTCGGGCGTCAACTCTCGAGGGCCACGCGAGCCAGATCGGGCGTTTGATGGGCGTCCGGCGTACGGGGGACGGCTGGGTCGCGCGTCGCGGTCGCCGCGCTCGGTGGGGCGTCCGGCGTACGGGGGACGGCTGGGTCGCGCGTCGCGGTCGCCGCGCTCGGTGGGGCGTCCGGCGTACGGGGGACGGCTGGGTCGCGCGTCGCGGTCGCCGCGCTCGGTGGGGCGTCCGGCGTACGGGGGACGGCTGGGTCGCGCGTCGCGGTCACGTGACGGGTAGGGTCGCTCATCGCGGCCACCGGGGCGCGCGGGACGGCGATCGCGGGAGTCGGCCGAAGGACGGGGGCGACGATCGCCGCGGTCGTCGGGGCGCCCGGAATATGGTGGGCGGCCATCGTTGTTTCGTGACGGGTAGGGTCGCTCATCGCGGCCACCGGGGCGCGCGGGACGGCGATCGCGGGAGTCGGCCGAAGGACGGGGGCGACGTTCGCCGCGGTCGTCGCGACCACCACGTTCAGCGGGACGCCCGGAATATGGTGGTCGGCCATCGTTGTTTCGGTCGTCATCACGGCGAGGTGGACGTGGCGCACCCGCTCGGTCAATTCGACGCTCAGCCCCGTCACGTGGTGGGCGAGCCGAATAGTTTCCCCGTCCGGCGCCGCCACTGGACGAACCTCCAGAAACGCCACTGCGCGCACCGCCCCTCGGTGCTCCTCCGCGCCCATTAGAAGACGGGCGGCCCGCGCTAGAGGCGCGACGGGGCGAAGGTTTGGGAGATGGCATGTATCAAGCATAGTGACCGCACCCCAAAGGCGCGAACGGTGCCAAAGCCCTACCCGCCCCGCTACTCCCCCGGATTGGATCCCATGACAAGGTATGGACTCCACCACCCACGCACATGGCCCCTTGACCACGGATCAACGGGCCGAGACGAAGGGGCGGCGACTACTGAGGGGTCGAAGGGAAACAGCGCATTCGTCAGTCGACCTGCCGCTCGCGGACCCAATGCCCGACGGGCAGCAATTCGACGTTGTACCGGTTGCGAAAGGCCCCCCAGAGCCCTTTGGGCTGCCATAACGCGACGGCGACCGCGAAGGAACCAAAGATGATCAGGTACCACGCGCCCTGCTGTTGCAGTGACTGCTGGAGCACGAAGAAGATGATCGAACCGATGATCGGACCTTCGATGGTGCCCAGGCCGCCAATCATTGAGACGAACAGCATCTCGGCCGCCCACTGCAGACTGAAGACGCTGGTGGGCTGGACGAACGGCTGGCTAATAGCGAGCACCGAACCGGCCGCGCCGCAGCCGGCCGCGGCGATCACGAAGACGATGCGGCGCGCTGAGCGCACGTTCGCTCCCGCGCTGCGAGCCGCGACCTCATTATCGCGGATCGAGGCCAAGACCAGTCCTAAGCGGCTGCGCAGCAACAAGTACGTGCCCACGACCACCACCAGCGCCACCAGCCATGTGGCCATATATGAATAGTGGGCGGTCTGGGACGGACTCAGATTCTGCAACCCGGGCATCAACCGACCCGTTCCCCCACCGAGGACCGCAATAGTCCCGATGACCAACATCGCGGTGTCCGCCACGACCCAGGTGGCGATTGAGAAATAACCCCCACGCAGTCGGAACAATAAGTAGGTCACCGGAACCGCGACAACCGCGGTGACCAACGCCGCCAATGGAATCGTGACGAAAGGATTCATGCCCTTCAAGGCGAAGTACAGGGTGGCGTAGGCCCCCAGTCCCACGAACGCCTGCTGACCGATCGAGACCATGCCGGCGTAACCCGCGAGGAGGTTCCACATCGTGGCCATGATGACCAGGATGAAGAAGTTCATCAGCGTCGAGGCGAACTGGGCGGGCACGATCCACGGAGCGATGGTGAGCAGGATCACGATGACGACTGATCCGATCAGGGTGTAGACCGGCGAATGCGTCGAACGGCTTACGCTGACGCTGCGCGTCGAGCTCAGTGAGGCGGCTGGGGACTTGCTCATGACAGCGCAGTCTTCTTTCCGAACAGACCCTGGGGGCGCACCGCCAGGACCAAGAGGAACAGGACATTG
>Ga0307377_10000439_pt1 | contig 55324 bp, 87 predicted proteins | sample TR3MG_FD_202535 | JGI IMG/M metagenome (GOLD analysis project Ga0307377, IMG submission 202535) | Soil microbial communities from Risofladan, Vaasa, Finland - TR-3 | ecosystem: Environmental > Terrestrial > Soil > Coastal area > Acid sulfate soil | place: Finland: Risofladan, Vaasa | collected... | reverse complement strand
CGGAACATCATCTAAACTAACATCAAGCGTTTGCATGATAATATTATCCCCATCATCTGTTATAGGGTCAATATATATCAATGAGAAATCACGGAACGCAACATTTTCAGTAGGTGCAACTGTATCACCAATAGTTATATCACAAACAGTTTCAAACATAAATTCATGAATGTAATACGCATTGTTATATTGAATAAATCTATCACCTGCGGCAACAGTTACATAAGTTGCAGCTTCTTCTAATACAGGTGTAAACCTAGTACGCAACATTGATTTATAAAGTGCAACCCTTACATCCTCTATTAAATCACGGGCAGCACCGCCACTTATTTCATTTGAGCATGGAACGTAAATATAAACTGAGAACGGCAATATAAGCCTTGTGCGATATTCATCGCCATAAGTTAAAGTTTGTATAGCATCCGTACTATCCCTACGGCTTTTTGATATTGATATATCGCCAAGTACCACAAAAGCCCATAGCGCGCTTGTATTCTGTTTTGTATAAGCTTCCATTGCGCGTTCCCATGAGATAGCCCTTGCAACTCTTACACCACTTCTTAAAATTGGAGTGCCTTGAGCTGGACTATTAGGGGTTAATGTAGTTTGATAGGTAAACGTTGTATTATTTGTAACTGTTATTTGATGCCTGCCATTGTAGCCAGTTGCATCATTATTTAATAATACGATAGTACCAGTTGCAGGGGTAACTGGTTGACTATCTATTTCATATTTAAAAGTTCGCCTATTTAGAACGTCCGTTATTGCAAAACTGCCATTATATGCAGATTGATTAGCCCCTGCAATTTCAGCTACAAAATCAAAACCTTCCGTAAAATCATGAGGCGTTGCCGTTGTAACGGTTACTATTGAGCCAGTCGCGCTTATCCCTGGCTTAGGTATTGAAGTAATAGAACTTATACTTATTGGAGTTTTGGCATTTAAAATAGTTATATAATTATTAGTAGCTAATCCATGCGGCGTTGCGGTTACAGCGGTTATAGTAGTTCCTGAACGCGTTAAGCTGCTTATAGTAATATCAGGATTGCTAAACAAGCTTGTTTGTGTTGGTAGTGCGTTTTGCAATTGCCCTGCTATAGTCGATGCTTTTATCATTATCTATAACCCTCATCATGCGCTTTTTTAAGTTCATTTTCCATAATAGTAACAGCCTTACCTTGTGTTTCTTTTGATGCAATGCGTAAAGTTGGCCTATTACGTTTTTCTTCTAATATTTTTGTATACATAGTTTTTTCGTTTTGCCTAAAACCAAATTCTAATTCCTGCGCGCCTTTTACACTAAATCCAATAGTTTTTCTAGCGTCACCGCTTCTATTAGCAAAACTTTCACCTTCAACCGATGCACGATGCCGCCTGCCTTTATATTTATAAACTTGTCCCGAACGTGGGCGTTTTAAAACATTTTCATTTATTGTTCTTTTAGCAATAGCACCAATTGCGTAGAAAGCCTGCCTTATTCCGCGCACGTTTATTTCTTCCAAGTGGGTTAATTGGAATTCAACTTGCCTATTATTTGGGTCAGGAGTTACTTTAAACATAGAATAATTATATATTATTTACAAGAAAATGCAATTATTTGTAAAATAGGTATTGACGTATAATAAGTTCTATTATATAAAGGGTGTAGGGATTTAAAATAAAGGAATAAGATTATGGATTTAACTTATACTCAAGATAAAATGTTTACAAGATTTATAGCTCAATCTAAAGAGGGTGAAACTGCATGGCGTGAAATGGCGGTTAAAATGAATGGCGTTGCATCGGTATTTAATTTTGATGCTCATAATGTAATTTTGCAATTGCGTAGAGCTGGTTATAAAGTTGGTAAAGCAAAGCCAATTAGTAAAAAAGAAATTGATAATATTTTAAATGAATTAGGTATTTAATGGGTAGGTATAAAGATATAGAGTTTTTAGATGGTAGAAATTTTTGTAGCGCAAGGCACAAAATACATGAAGCTGAAAGAAAACAATATTTACAAAATAAAGCTAATGGCTTTTACGATAATTTACCTAGCAATAAGAAATTAGTTGAATGTAAAAATTGCAAATGCGGTTTTGTAGCTAAAAAAGCTGATATAAAAAGAGGATGGGGTAAATTCTGCTCTAAATCTTGCAAAGCTCAATATTAAATAACTAACAGGAGAATAAAAAAATGAATAAAATTAAAACATTAATAATATGCGTTGCTTTAACTTTAGGAATAAATGTATCAGCTCAAGCAAAAGTAACAGTTGGTGGTTATCCTGCATGTATATCTGAAAATTATTTCAATCAATTACTAGATGCAATTAATGATAAAGATGATTATGCAATTAATTTTTTAGTTAGTAATACTTTGTGTATAGTTACAAAACCTGATATTCCTGCAACTGTTTTAAGTAACTCATGGGGTATATCAAAAGTAAGGGCTTATATAGGCAATAAATCAATTATCCTATGGACTAATTCAGAAAATATTATTGATTAGGCAAAAAAAAGGAACGAAAAATGACAAATGATATTTTTGAAAAATACAGATTTAGAGGCACTAAAGATGAATTGTTATTTGTAATAGATTTTATATACAAAGAAAATAAACTTATAGAATCAGAATTTGCAAAGTTAAAAAAAAAATTTGAATGGTTTTTTGTTGAAAATGAAAATCGTTTAAATAATAATAAAGATAAATTAAGTAAATTAGAAGAAATTCAAGATAATCAAAATTTTACTTTAGATGTAATGAAAGATTTTGATTTTTTAGATGATAATTTAACTGATGATAAATTGGAAAATCATATAGAAACCTCTGGTAATATTATAAGGAAATATCACGAATTATTGAAATCTATGCCCCTTAGGGATGTTGAAAAACTACAAAAAGAAAGAATAGAAATTGATTTAGATTGTGTGGATTTTACGTTAAAATTAGAACGCAAAGCTAAGAAAATTGTAGAAGAAATTATGGGCGATAAGCCAAAGGGGTATGAGTTGGGATTGGCAATTTTACAAGAGCAATTACATGACAATTCATTTATAGTTGAATGATTAAGCAAAATTAGTTTCTTTAGATGTAACACCTCTTTCATTACATCTAATTAACATAAATTCGTCACGTTCTTCTAAATTTTGAATATCTAAAATGTCAAAATATTTGGATTTAAACTTTATCCATGATTCGGCTGTTAGATTTTCTATATAACGAATATAAAAATAATGAGTAGCAACACCCAATAAATTAGTTCCATCGAATATTTCTACGCCATTTTTAGTTTCAACCATAGCCCATACGGTTTTATCAGTATTAAATACTTCGGTAAAATCAACACCATCGGATGATGGGCTTGTTATTGTTCTTACTTGTATAACAATTTTATCACGCATATCACCAATACAAACAGCCCTGTTTTTACGTCTTATTTGTTCGCACTTTGGCATTTTTACAACCTGTAATAACTTGCTGGTTTTTCGTAACTTCCAATATTAATAATACGCCTTTTATCATATATGGTTTTTGAATTTGCAGGCAACATTGCACCGCCGCAATCCCCACTACAATCGCCTCTATTTTCATATAAAAAAGCAATGTGATTTAATAATGCAAGTTTAATATCACTTGGAATGTTAACATTTGAAGCACCATAACCACTAACAAATACTATTTTAACTGATTGCGGTATACAATCAGTATCAGTTGGCCATTCTTGATTATCTTTTAAATAAATATAAGGATAATCATTAACGTCTTCTAATCCATATACCGTATTTGCAACAGTAGTTAATACACCATTAATTAAATATTGTATTGATGTAATGCTTGATACTTTTGAACGCCTTAAAAGTAAAGGTTCAAAAAAATCATTTCTAAAAGTTGTATATGTTTTATTTATAAAATCACGTCCAGTATAACGCTCCCCAAAGTCGGTTGCAGTTTCAATCAAAATGGTTAAATAGCTATCCTCACTTGTATCATCGGGGTCAAGCCTTAAATGCGTTTTAACTTCCGCTAAAGTCAATGGCAAATTTGCAGCAGGAGTTGTAACATTATATGTATATGCTATTTTACGTCTATCTGTAATGTAACTGTTATTATAAAACATTACGCCCACTCATATTTAGGATTTTGCGGTTTAGGAATTATCAGGCTTTCTAGCACTTCGATATTATCTCGATTAACTAAATTCGCATGAAAGCCATCATACGCAACAGGAAGCGTTATAACCTCGCCATTTTCGTCATATTCTCCATCGGTGTATATAGTGCCGATAACGTGCAGCGAGCTTTTTCCATAATTATCAAGCCAGCCTTCATTATAAAACATAGGTAGGGCTTCTATCAGTTCATCCTCACTATTTGCTTTTAAATATATTTCTATCATGATGATAATGCCTGTAGTTGTGCGTTGGTAAGTCCCCTTGGAATTAATGTAAGTGACTTTATAACGCCGTTTAAATGATTACCGCTAACAGTACTCATTCCAAGGAATAAGGCGGTAACAGGCGGTACTATAGCTGACGTATCTGTTCCAACTGCCCCGCCGTTTACAGACATAGCGTAGTCATCCAATTTACAACGCAATGCTATCTTATTTGATGCACCTGCCACTAGCCCAGCGGCCGTAAAATCGGCAACAGCACCACTCCCACCTTCAACAAATAACCTTGCGGATGTTCCAGTTGTTAATATTTCTATCCTATTTAATAAACTACCAGCAGTACCGAAAGCTAGTATCCTTTGGCTGGTTACAAATTGAGGCACTTCAAATTCCGCAATAACAGTAAACTCACTTGCATTAAACCACGGCTTAGTATTAACATCCTCAATAAGCGGAACGGAGGCGGCGCGGGTTACGGCTGCGCTTGTGGTTGGTATGTAGGAGGAGGCGAAACTGCCAACCTCAAATTGTCCACCCCATATAAAAACACCCTCTCCAGTGCCGAGATATGACCTAGCCCTTACGGAGGTATTTACATTACCAGTTAACGCAGGTATTGCCACGCCCGATGATGCCGACGCTATAGCAGCCCTTGATATACTACATCTATACCAGCCATTTCCTGCATCGGTTATCGTTGGGGTAACAGCGTCCGTTCCTGTATTACCAACTACACCGTTTTCTATATCGAAGTTAGCCCAAGCATCACCTGCAAAAGTTGAGCTTGTTGTGCTGAATAATAATTGCACCCATTTATGCTCACCTTGCTTAAAAAAGAATGAGCCAGTGTAAGTAGTGCCACTCGTAACTGTAACGCTTTGACTTAAGATATGGGCGCTGGTGGTCGCAGTATCGTTTAATTTATCAGCAGTGGTTGTGTTATCAGGAGCTGTTGTTTGGTTAGCGGTTACGGTAGTATCATTCTTAGTCCAAGAAGCATTATCAAATTCCTCACTTCGCAAGAATAAATTAGTCCTACTCCCCTCAACCACAAGCCCCGCATCATCCCCACTCTCTAAAGCACCAAACCTTGGAACGTCCACCGCAAATGGGGTTAGGGTTGTGCCAACAAAGGCGTTAGCAAGTGAGTTGCGGGTGAAGGTTGCGCCTTGCCATAGCTGACTTCCATTAACTATTGGAAACTCTAATTGCTCGCCATTAAAGAATAATACTTTAGCCATAATAATTAAATTGCAAAAGGTTTAATTTGGAAAGATATTGCACTGGTTTCTGTATCATTTGATACAACTTTTATTTGGTCGTAACCTGCAAAAATTCTAGGCTCAAGCGGATAACCGCTATTTGCTGTAAACGTATAACTAATTAAATTATTAAGTGAGTCACGAATAGCAACAAAAGTTAATCCACCATCAACACTACCTAAAAAACTAAATGCAGTACCTACCATAGCAGCAGGAGTTGTTATGGCTATTGCAGTTGCGCCATAAAGTAAAACAGCATTTGAAGTTGTGCCGTCAACTGCTATAGTTGCGGTTAATACTTTAACATCTTTATCAACTAAATTTATAGCTTCCATCGTTTTAAATCCTTATAGTTATAGAACTATTATACATGATAAATATAATTATTGTAGTTATTTATTATAAATCCTCATACCAATCTAAAGTTGCCTCAATATTATTATTCCCCCCAATTGCAGCAGTACGTTCAGCGGTTATAATCATCATTAAATCGGGAGGTAGTGTAATTTGACGCATATTTAAATCAATGTTAGATATTCCTGATGCAGCAACAGCGGTTGACGCAATAAGCGTTCCACCTGTATAAACAATAGGAGTTCTATCAATATCAGCAACTAAATTATTACCTGCGCTTACAAAATTTTGCTCAATACCAGTTGTTACAGCCGTTCTTACTCTAATTCTTATATTTCTATTTGTATCATTTGCTATATTTATAAACAATGGCTCAATTTCGATTTGATTTGTTAAATAATTATAAGTTTTTCTATTTCTAAGAGTTAATAATGCAGTTTCATTTGTTGTTGTAACATCTTGAGTTGCCGTTATAGAACGTGGGTTTCTTGTTCTATTTACATTGCCGTCAATTGCAGCTTCAAAAGAATTTACATAAACATTTAAATTGGTTGTACTGCCTAAAGAAGTAGCATAAACTCCAACTCTCATAGCTGGATTTGATAATCCTGATACTGTTGTAGTATTTACAAATCTAACCGTATGTACGTTTACATAAAAACCTCTTATTCTATCTACAATAAAATATTTTATTTCACCCCAGCACATATTTTGATAAGATATTTGATATAAATTTCCTTTTGAAGGGTCAAATTGCTCTATTAAAGCCTCGCCATTCCATTGGGATTGTGCAACAAAATTACTTGTTTTTGTAACGCCCATTGTATTTTGCGTTATATTCCCCACACTATCGCCGCTAGAATTATATGTATAAACTCCACTTTTTGCGCCATCGGAAAGCGCATTAATAATAACAGTTGAACCTATTTGATTTGCACCCCATATAAGTTGATTAGCATTTAACCATGATTGTATTTCATAAGCATTATGCGCTATCGTTCCTATTGTTAAGGGGATTAAATAATCAATACCATTTAGAGTTAATGTTAAAGTTTCATTTCCTGTTGCTGCTATTGTAATTGTTATCGTTCTAACTTCTGCTATACCATCATATCTATGCCATATACCAAAAGTAGTGCCGTTATAACCAAATGACATTTCTTCCCCAATGGTTATAAGGCCTAAACCCTGCTCACTATTTGCCGCATTATTTTCAAAATATCCGCTAAACCTTCCTGTTGCGCTTTTACCCACCCTATGAGGTAAAGACCTAAAAGACTTTAATAATGCACTGCCATTTTCAGTTGTGCTTGTTGATATTTTAAACAACCTATTTTCAGTTGTAACAGTACCGTTATTTGATGTAAATGTACGAAAATTTGAAGGTATTAAATTATAAGTTGCTGAACCTTCAATATAAGATATTGGAGTTACTGCATAATTTTCATTAAATGCAGATTTTGCACCCGTATCATTAGGATTAATTGCAAAAGAATTTACTATGCCGGTTGATTGACAAACCATTAAACATTAACCCTTGCATAAACGCCTGAACTTGGCAAAGTTGAATTGGTTAAAACCGCCCTTATTTGAGTTCCCGGCGCAAAATAAAATTTAATAACGCCTGAATTTGTGGGGCTTGTATTACTTATAGTGCTATTACAAACAATTACGGGCGCATTTGTATCAATAGCACCTTCTAAATGAACTTTACCGCCGCCAAGATTACCCCACACCCAAAAATCAGCTTCACCGCCAAAATGCGTTTGCCATTCACCAATTATAGCAACCCCTGCATCCGCTCCCACGTTTTGCAATAATTGTTTGTAATTTTCGCCGGGCATAAATAACCTAATAAATAGGCAGTAGATTTTTTACTGCCTATATTTAATTAAGAACGATTAACAGTTGCAATCATACCTGTTAAATCAATATCAGTAGATGCAGCGGTAGTTCCTGTTAGTAATGCGTAAAGGGTTTCACCTTCCGCAAGGGTTTCAGTAAGACCTGTTACTGCTAAATTAGCAGAACTTATAAGCGTATCAGCTATTAGCGTTCCCACGTTATCAGCTCCAAGTTCAGCATCAACTACAGCACCGGCGGCAGTTGTTAATTTGCGAACTGATAGAACAAGCGTTACGTTGTTACCAGCGGATTCAACTTGTCCTTGTATTGATAAGCCTGTAAACGTATCGCCTATTTCTAATCCTGTTATTGGAACAACTAAAGTAGATGAAGTTTGACTTGCAGGCAATGTAGCATGACAAATATTAGTGCCGCCTGTAATAACCCATCCTGCAGTTGCACCAACTTTTGCATTACCGCAAATAGGAGTTACTATTTTGCGGCCTGCACGGCTTACGGTTGCATCAGGTAGTATTTCAAAAGTACCGCCAATATAAAGGGGATTATCACCTGTTAAATCAGGCTGGCCAAATCTATTAAGAACGTTAGCAGTCATATTATTATTCCTTTATTGCTAATTTAAGAGTTTCTTTTAATTTTTCTAGTGTTTTTCTTTTATCAAGATTAACGCTGTAAATTTCTTTTGCATATTCAATTAAATCATCTTTATCAGTAAATGTATCAATTTCATCTAAAGTATCATTTTCAATTGATATATCAAAATCATTAAATTCTATTTTTTCTTCTTTAACGATAATATCTTTATTATCAAAAGTAGCAAGGTTTAATTCTACAAGGCGTTTAAGATTTTCAAGCGTTAAATTTTTATCACCTTCTTTGAATTTATCACCTTTAGAAAATATAACAACCTCCCTTGGAGAAATTGCAAGCGCGCCGCTTTTTATAATAGTTACAATCATATTATACCTTTCAAAAAATGGCGGGATTTTACACCCACCATTAATTTGTTATTAATTAAACAGATAAATCACCACTTGGCATTACATTTGGAACACCTTGGAATATAGCAGCTATTGTAGTAGTGGTAGTAGTAGCAGAAACTATCTTTAAACGCAAATAACGTTTAGTGCCAAAAGCTCCAATTGAGGGCAGATTAGCACCTGAGGCAGTAAGTGCAGAAATAACCGCGCCTGCTTCAGTACCTATCAAATTAGCATCCGCAACATCGTTAGCACTTGACATATCGGCATTATTTGATTCTTCTAGCACAGGCGTATAAGTACCAGCACCATAAACAGTTGAAAGCAACGTAAACACAACGCCGCCATCAAAATCAGCAGTATCAATAATAGCACCATTGGTAGTAGTATCAGTTGTGATTATTGCACGAAAAGCAAGTTTAGGCAGTAAATTACTGCGAATATCATTTATAGCCATAATTTTTAATCCTTATATTTTATAAATTTAATAAGTGGGAGTTTTTACACTCCCACCTTTTTAATTATACAGCAAGTTTCTGTATTTTAATTGCCTGATAGTTAGTAACGTCACCGCCTACACGTTTAGTAGTGTAGAATTTGATGAATGGTTTTGCGGTATAAGGGTCGCGAAGTACGCGCAATCCCATACGGTCAACAATTGTATAACCTACGCCAAAATCACCATAAGCAACAGCAAGCGCATCGGCTGCAACTGCCTGCATATCATCGGCAAAGAATAAAGGCTTGCCAAGCAACCTAACATCTACACCGTCAGCAAGTAACCGCTCATTAAGTAGGTAACGTCCAGCACCATCTTTTAGTAATGATACATCGGTAAAGGCATCACGTTTCATCATAAATACAGCACCCGGCTGATAAGCCTCAAGCAATGCACCTTGAAGTTTACGCAAACCATCGGCGGTTATAACGCCTGAAGTGCCTGATTTTATCTGCTCAAGTTTATTGCGCTCATAAACTCCAGGGGTTGCCCATGCAGCATAAGACAAAAAGCCTTTAGGCTTGTTAGCACCATCGCCTGATACAAATGCAGTATTTTCAAGACGCATAAGTTTTTCATCAGTTTTACGGGCAAGCCAAGCTTCAATATTTATTGCAGCATCATCAAGCATTTTTTGAGTAATAAGGGGTTCAGCGTATTGCTCATGAACTGCAATTTTAAGAACTCCGACTTTAGGAGTACCGGTTGATGCGCGGGTTTCAACTTCACCAACCCATCCGCCCGAAACACCTTCATTATCATCAATAGGAATTTCAACTTCATTTGTTCCAGTTGTGATAATTCCAGCTACAGCGCGCATAGGGGAGCTTTCAAATATACGGGTAACAGTTACATCTGAACGCTGGTCAGGGCGCACCAAATAACCACCATCGGGATTGTTACCTGTAACCATTGACTTTACATCGCTAAACATGTAAAAGCCTTTACCGTCCTCAGTGCCTTGCTCATTAACCATATTGTAAATAGAATTTTTCAAAGCTAATTCATCATTAGTATCAATGGTTTTTTTAACAAAAGCAGTTGCAAGTTCATTAAGTGCATCGCTTGAAGGGGCGACACCTTTACGCAAATATTGAGAAAATTCATTTTTAAATTTGCTTTTAGTTTCTGCAAATTCATCAAGTCCTGAATTGGTAACATTTAAACGATTAGCTTTTTTATACATATCTTCATAGTCTTTTTTAACAAGTTCTATTTCAGATTGTAGTTTTTTAGTTTCAGCTTCGGTTTCAAGGCTTTTAGCTTGAACTTCAGCAAGTTTTTTAGAAGTTTCATCGCCAAGTTTTGCAAGTTGCTCTTTAGCTTCAGCTCCCATAGAGGTTGATTTTTCAGCTATTTCACGAATGCTTGCAAGTCCGCTTAAAACGTCCTTCATTTCATTTTCATTAGGCATTTTAGTTTCCTTTATTAAAAGTTTTTTGAGTTTCTTTTATTGCCTCTAATAGGCATTTAATATCAACAGAATCACTCTGATTATTCTTTGTAGTAACAGGGTCACCCTGCACTTCAACTTCTTTGAACTTTGAAGCTAAAATAACGGCGGCTTTTTTAGTAAATACACCTGTATCTTTTAGCATTTGTTCAAATTCGCGTTTAGTACTTATGGATTCAGCTTTAAAAGCATCAACTGTTTTTTCATCCATATCAGTACCTTTTTTTTGTTTTATTTGATTTAATTCAGTTTCAAGTTTTTTAACCTGCATAATTTTTGCCCTGGCATTTGCAGGAATAGTAACTATTGATACTTCCCATAAATCTACTTCTTTTAATATTCTTATGCCATCCTCACCCATTTCGGCTTCTTTAACGCTAAATCCAATGCTAAAATCACCTAAAGCACCCATTTTTAATAATGGCAATAAATCTTTAACAGTGCTGTTATCTTTTGGCATACGCGCTTCGATAACCAATCCCACTTCAGTTTCATATGCTTTATCAATAACCCCTAAAGGCTCACTCATTTTATGCTGATATAATAACTTTGGCATACGTTCCGTTAAACTCATGGAAAATGCGCCTTGTTCTATTTTATCACCAACTCTATCAATATTCCCAAAGGTTGAGGCGTAACCTTTTATATGCACAAAGCCATCATCAAGCTCTTTGAATTCTAAAGGTGAATTGATTTTTTTAAAAAGTAGATTTTCCATAAGGTATTATAACCATAATAGTTTCATAATTATAATATTATAAAGGATTAAAAAAAAATAAAAAGGTGAAAAATAAAGCTTGCAATACATTTAACAAAATGTTAAAAAGATTTAAGGCAATAATTACAAGGATTAATTATGAGTGAAAAATTTTACAATGGATTAGGATTAATTTTATTAGTATTATTAGCTTTAGCTTTAAAAGGTTATGATATTAAAAATGATATAGAATTAACAAAATATAAGGAGCAATTGCGTGTCGAATTTGCAGATACAAGATATTAATAGATTGCAAGAATTAGGATTTAGGCTTTACGGTAAATATTGGAAAGGGCAATTAGCAACTGCAACTGATTATAGCCAAAAGACAATTAGTCATTGGGTAAGTGGAAAAAGCCCAGTGCCTAAAATAGTTATTGAATTTTTAGAAATGAAATTAGGGGAATAAAATGGAATTAAATTTAACAAATGTAATTATTGGATTACCAATATTATTATATGTAACTACTTTTTGGCTGTTTGTGTTATTACTAATAATAAAAAGCCGCAAGGTATTATTAAATAAAATAAAAGATTTAATAAACTATTAACTACCTGTTAATTGACTACCTGTAACCTTGCGTTTACGCAATATATAGATAGTTTAATTTAATACAATTATTATTTGAAAGTAAAAATAAAAAAAATCATAAGATTAAAGCTTATCATTAATTTAACCTAATAATAGGAATTGCAGGGATTGTAGCAATGGGAGCGTCAACACCACTAATTGACGTTATTGCGCTACACCTGCAATTTATTACATTATCAAGTGATGCGCCAAGTGCCGTATCGCCGGGAAAACGCAATAATTGCCCTTGTACTGTAAATGGCCTACCGTGAGTTACTTCTTGCCTATCAGCCGCAACATGAGATGCCCTTGTACGCTCATCAAGTGTTGTATTCCATGTGTCTACTAATTTTGCAGGGGATGGGCTTTCATTTATAACACTTTGAAACGCATTAGCTTCAATATATTTTATTCTTTCTGCAGTTGTATTAGTTTCAGTTATTGCAATGGTTTCAACACGTTTACCGGTTTTATTGATAAAATTTTCTTTTATTTGGTTTCCAATTTGTAAATTAGTTAAAGGAATATCTTGCAATGCAGAATTAACCAATACACCGGCAACAATAGTTTGTAATTCTTTTTGTGTTGTCGCAAGTATAATGCCTGCATTTTCAATACTATGCGACATAATATATTGCATAATATCGCTATCCACGGTTTCACTTATTTGTTTAGTTTCTAATTGTAAATTAAAATGTTTTATTTCAGCTCTAACTTCACCGCTAAATAATTTAGCAACATCCCTATAATGTTCGCGCAATAAAAATACAAGTTCAGGCTCAAACGGTTTTAAATTTGGAATATTGCCAGTAGTAGCCCATACAACATTTATATCTTTGCCTAATTGCCTAAAAAAGCGCGTAAGTTTTGGTTTAAACTTATTTTCAAGTTTAATTTTCTTTGCTAATTGCAAAGATGCTAATTTTTGTTGCCTAGTTGCCATTAAAGCCCCTCACCATCGGCAATTTGATTTATTTCAATATCGGTAAATATTTTATTACCTTTTACATCAATTTGATTTTGCATTAATTTAATAAATTCTTTACGGCATATTGATTGTTTTAAACTTTTTTCATTTTGACTATCTACAACAGTTATTAAATCATTTTCAATAAATGGAGTAGTTCCTAAAGGTATCATGTTATTTAGCATGTAAAGTTGATTACCGCCCTCTATTTCTTCCAATCCTATTTCACGCCTTAATTCATCTTTAGTTAAAACATCTAGTTCTTTTTTAAGTTTTAATTCCTCATTACGCCTCAATTGTAATGCACTTATTTTATCTAAATTAGCGCAAATTAAAGCATTATCTGACAATCCAAAGCGAGGGGCTAGAAAGTTTGTAAGCTCGCGCAATAACCTATGCGCTATAGGAATAACACAATTATCATACAAATTAAGTTTTGCGCTTTCCATATTAGCAAGTGTCATATTATCGGGGCTTACTAAAGGTAACGGAACTTTATAACGATTAAATACGGTTATTTCTACACGCCTTGATAATTTTTCAAAATCCATATCCTTTGCATTTAAATTTGCAGGAATAAATTTCATTCCGTTTTCAAGTATTAAAACTTTGCCTGCATTTTTTGCACCTGAATAAAAATTAACCGCTTGCTCACGCAATTTTTCAAATTGATCATCATCAAGCGTAGTACCTTCCGGAACTTCAATTGTTCCTGACGGTATCATACCATTATCGAGTACAGCAAGATTATGAGTTGATATTTCAATATATTGATTAATTTCGCGGTGGATTGATGATAATTTAGAACGTCCTCGGGCGTTTTGCACGTTATTAATACCCACTACACCGGAAGAACCATAAACAGTATCGCCAATTGCGCTAAAGCCTTTTATTTGCCATATTTCAGCGGTTAAACTTGAATTGTAAAACCTATATTGATTTTCATCGCGTTTAAATATTTCTTCGGATGTTCCGTTTATACGAACCCTCATGGAATTTACAAACCCATCTTTGCCTTTTTCAGGTGTAACATATTCAGGTGATACTATAATTAGCTCAGATGGTTTTTTATTTGGGTTGCCGTATGCTATAATATAAACTTCATTTGTTATTAAGAAATAAGCACCTAAAGTTTCTAAAAAATCTTCTTGCACCATATCATCATTTGGAGTGCGTAAAAACTTTAATATTTCTGCATCATATTCTATTTCATCATTTTCTTTTAATATAAGTGATAATGTTTTAAATTCATCATTTATCCAATCTATAGCAGTTGCAACAGGGGCGCACTCATCATAAAAACGTAAAGCACGTTTTATAGTCATTTCATTGTTAGCACCTGCATTACCGTTCATAAGCCAAGGGAAGTTTGTAAATGCTGATTTTTTTTCAACAATTATTACATCTTTTTTGTTAAAAAATTTACTAAACATTTATTACCCTTATATTAAATTCTTGTTTTTTATTATATAACTGGTCAAGTGCATCGGATAGAACGTCTACCTGGTCATCATGAGGCGCATTTGGAAAACCTGAAGCTTCACTTGTAAAATCAGATAGCCAAGTTGCATTTTTAGGTAAATAAACATATCCACTTTCAACATAAGGAGCAACCGACATTGCCCTTGTTACTTTGTCTTTTGTATCGCGCTTTATAGCTTTAACAGGTATTTTACTTTCTTGTTTTATTGATTGTATTAAACCCGTTCCGCTTGCTTTATCTTCTATTGCTGCGTTTCTTAATTTAATATTACTATTAGCTTTATGTTTATTATAAAAAGCTACAAATTGAGTTTTTAATTGCGGGGCTTCCCATTTGCCCCTTAAAATATCAATAATGTAAGCGTTTTTATCTTCACCCATACATATACACATAAAAACAGAATAATCATTCATTTCACCTGTTTTCATTGCGGTATCAGCTATTATAAGTGAATATTTAATTTTTGGCAATATTTCAAAATACTTCCACCAAATATCTTTAAATATACCGCCTCCAAGGGGGGATGGTAATTGCTGATATTGCCCCGAAAAAGCATAACTGCCAAGTTCTTTTTTAACTATAGATAATTCTTTTAATCCTTCCCTTTCTGGGTGCAAAACTTCATTTTCATTACGTTCTTTATAAAAATTCCCTATATGAATTATTTGCTTTTTTTCTGCAATGGCAGGTAAACATAAGTGTTCCCATCCGCCTTTTTCTTTTAAATGGCCAGTTAAATCATTTGTATGCAATCTTTGCATAACTACAACAATAACACCATCTTTTTTATTATTTAAACGGCTTGAAAACGTTTGGTCAAACCATGTAAGCGCAGTTAATCTTTGCACTTCACTGGCCGCCTGCATAGGATTATGAGGGTCATCTACAATAAGTATATTGCCACCCTCACCAGTGGATGAACCTCCAACGGATGTTGCTATTCTATGTCCTTTTTCTGTAGTTTCAAACCTTGTTTTTTGATTTTCATCTTTAGATAATATAACATTAGGAAAAACATCGCCATACCATTTGGATTGTATTAAATGGCGACAATCAAGTGAATGTTTAGTTGATAATTGTTGCGAATATGAAGCCGCAAGGATTTTCTCATCTGGATTGCGCCCCAAAAGCCAAGCAGGCCATGCAACTGTAACGCTAATACTTTTCATATACCTTGGAGGTATATTAATAATCAATCGTTTTATATCGCGGTTATAACAAGCTGTTAAATATTCCGCTATAGCGTCAATATGCCAGTTGTGCAAATAAGACGCTCCAGGGTCAATCGTATGAAATGCACGTTGTGTAAACGTACTTAATTTTAATCTGCAAGTTTCATTTAATAAGGTTATAGCCTTTTCTTTTGAAACATTAATCATCAACTTTTATTCCGATACGTTCTAATAATTCTTTATCTTCATCGGATATAGCAACTGTTTTTTTAACTTCCACCATGTCTTTATACAAACCAACATGACGAGCTAATTTATCGAGTGCCGCAAGTTTATCATTAAATTTTATTTCAACAGTATCGCCAAATTTACTTTTTTTCTGAACCACCCCTGCAACCATTGCCATATCGTCTTTAGTTAATTCATCGCTATTTTTAATCAGCGCAATATCGCCATTCCATTTAACTATATTTCTTATATCACCAAAACCAATACGCATTAATTCTTTGATAATCATATCAGCGTCAACATCATTTCGCTCTTTTTTAGCTTTCATTTTCTTTAAAATAGACTGATAAACGTGGGGTTTAGTGTTGGTCTTACTATTACTTACCCACGAATAAGCTTTACTTTTTGCCATTGATTTTGAATATCCAGCTTTTATTGCCGCCCTTTCAGTATCCAAATCTATTAAATATTCACTTACAAATATTTTTTCTTTATTATCTAATTTTTTTATCATACGGGGTATTTTTATAAAAATTTTAATAATTGTTAAATTATAATAATATATAATATATCTTTACAAGTCAAACTCTTTTAATTATCAAACCAAAAGATAAACCTAACATCTTGTAAGCCTTCTTGACGTTCCCTAGGATATTTTGCAAACTCACTCCAATCACCTCCAAATAAGTAACCTAAAGGATATTTTGTATAGCAGATTGATTCACGCCTATTTTCAAAATATTTTTCTAATTCTTCCATTTCGCAAGCTTCTAAATAGCTATAACTATGGCCGTCACCTTTCCATTGGTTGACAAATAATTTTGTTACATCACTAATATCATTTGGCAGTCCCCTATCTTTTGCAATTGGCGTTACATTATCATAATTTCTAACACCTGCTAAAAATGCAAATAATTCATAATTCCTATCAATATCAGCTTCACCGTAAAAATGCCATTTGCCGTTAATTTTAACTTCTTTAAAAAAATGTATATCACAACCCATATTAAATCCCCTTAATTAAAAACTACAATAACCGACTTATAACAACTTCTATTATATTAATCAATAATTATTTTTAAAAAATAAAAATAAAAAACTATTTTATACATTTTGTATAAATAAAAAAATCAAATAAAAAAACAGTGTGTAGCACCGTGTAGTTAAATTGTAGTTTTGCACTACACGCCATTTTATACAAAAATGTTACACCCCTAATTAAGAATACTATATATAAGTTATTAATATATAATAATAATATATATATTATATATATACATATATAGACATAAAAAAACAGTGTGTATAAAATGTAGGGGGATACCCCTAAAATTTTCTAAGGGGTGTATATCTACATTTTCTACACACTGTTTTATAAGTGTTTGTTTTATAAAGGTTTTTCCTTAAAATGGCGTGTAGTTTGACACTACACACTGACTACACGCCATTTTTAAGTTATTGAATTATAAGCGTTTTTAAAATCCAGAGTGTAGTTTTTAAAAATACACACCATTTTACAGCGACTTATAACTATTGGAAATTTTTCCGTTAGGATTTTTAACTTCCTTTACGTCAATCATACCACTTTCATACAATTGTTGCAAGATTTCGTTGCGTTCACGCCCTTTGATAAACCTTACCAAATTGCATAATTGATGATGATTTAAATATTGCCCTTTATTTCTATCGCACCATCTTTTTATAACATTACGAACTTTATTTAATAATTTTTCATGTTCGGTATCGGCGACATTATCACCAATGGCTTTTATAGCTACATGTGATAAGTGCATAGCGACTTCACAAGCCCATTGCATCGTTACGCTATCTATAACGCTATAGCGATAAGGATGCGCTACCAATGCAAGCTTTATAGCATGTTCCCGACTACGCCCCCATATAGGAGCTAATAAGCCGCCTCTTTTTATTTCCGCTATTCTTTTTTTATTACAAGCCTCGGAAAATTCACGCAATATATCTTCTGCACCGCCCGTATAATGAATTACCTTTGGTTGTGGTATTGGTGTTTGAACTGCAAAATTATTCCCTGCCGTATGATTTACGGGCGCGTAAATAGGCATATTGCGGATATACATTACATTATCCATTAAATCTTTAGGTATATTATCAATATTAGCATGTTCCTGTAATGGCGGGTCAATATCATGACTTTGAAATATAAGCCATCTTGCTAAAAAGCCATCTATCGCCTCATCTGAAGTCATACTATCAAAAAATCTTTTAGGCACGGATGTTGCGTAAATATTTAATAATGGCTGTATAAGTTTTTTACTATTTTCTGCATTTGCGTAACATTTACCATCGTAATAAGTACCCGCTTCGCTATAAATCTCCATAAGGAGTGTTAATAACCTGCTTTCATGGCTTCCTGCCCCTTTTGACGTTAAGCTTTGCATCTCACGCCCTATCTCATCCATAAGGGCAATGCCTACGCTGTTATTATCATATAACCTATTTATTAAGCCAGTATCACTTGCCGCCTTCCCTATGGTTAAATTTTCAAGATTAGCATTAAAAAACAAACTCTTTATGCAATTTCGCGCATGGTTTTTACCTGTTGATGATTCGGCAAGGCCAAGTGCCATAAAGTTAGTTCTTAAGTTACTATCTGATTTAACCCTATGCGCCATTATAGTACCTGAAGCGCATATTGCTGCGCCAAGTGCTAATATAGGTTGCCTTTGCCTTGACGTGCTATTTATCCAAGCTGCTATTTCCCCTGGCAACCCTGGCGCATTATCTAATAAATGTTTAGGAAACTCCAATTCGTTAATATCATCATTTTCCGAAATTAATATTTTATCAACAATTTCTTTTTTGCCGGTCATTAAATCTATGCCGTTAGCAATTAATTTAAAATCAGCTGGTATAATAAATTCAGGCTCATGTTTGATAATATAGCCATAACCAACCGCGCTATGATATATAGTCCCTATACTAACAGGATTGCCGGAATATTTACCGAAACTATTCCATTTATACTGCATCCCTTTTTCAGTATAATTGGGGGCTTTCCTTGACCACGCATCCCACGCATTATAGGCCGCATCGCCATAATTGTGCTGCAATGCCATTCCAATAGTTATCCATGTCGCATAATCCATTGACGGTATAAAAGATAATGCTTTTTCTATTTCTGATAATTCGGGTAATTCGCCATCGTATTTATCATTAAAATTAATTATTTTTTCTTTATAACCAAATAATTCATCAACATTTTTAATAAAATCAACAGGTAATATTGTTAATTCACTTGAATTTAAATCAAGCAACGTATCAGGTGTAACCCATACATAAGGTTGCTTTGTATCAGGGTGGATTGAAGGCGGCATGACGGTATAAGTGCCGCTTGATAATAACTCAACAACGCACTTATTTTCATAACGCCATCTTTTTGTTATTTCACCGTTATATTTATAAAATGCCGTAAAACCTTTTTGCCCTTTTTTCTTAACTAAAGAGCCTTCGAGTAATTCTTGAACTTTTTCATGCAAGTTATTTATATCTATATCAAAATCAAGCGCAATAATATCACTTGCAGCACCTAAAGGAATGCCAATATTATGATTTGCAAAAGATGATAACCAGCTTTCAACCTGCCATCCCATTTGTTTTTTTTCGCAGTAATTTTGCCAACTTTCCATTAGAACGGCTTTAGAATTTGGCTCAACTGGCAATACGTTATATCCCATTTCATAGTATTTTAACGCATTATTTTCAAAAATTTTAGACATATAAAACCCATATAATTAACAATATACATATATATGCAAAATAAAGCTTAAAAGTAAAGCAAAAAAATAATAACTTCTATTATATTTTATTATTGACATATATAACAACTTCTATTATAAATTAATTATCAAAACGATAATTAATAAGGAATACATAATGTTAAGCGTTCAGAATAACATAGAAAATATAAATGAAATAAAAATAAAAATTCAAAGTCACCCTTGTTGTTTTTCTTTAGAAGAAAATGACATTTATTTTTTAGTAATTTGCCCGGAAGGTTATTTTCCTAATGCTATTAGGGCTTGTAAACATAAAAATAAATTAAAAGCTTTAAAAAGAATTTTAAAAAAACTTGACCAAATTTGGATTGATAACTCTTTGTTTAATTAAATGAATAATAAAATGAATATATTTGCAACGTCACCTTGCCCTAAAGAAAGTGCAAAATTTCTTGATAATAAACGTCTTGTTAAAATGTGTTTAGAAACTACACAAATATTATGTACTGTTATAAATGAAAATGCAGGTGAAAAAATAACACCTTATAAATCAACTCATAAAAATCACCCATGCGTTAAATGGGCGGGGGAGTCACAAGAAAATTTCTTTTGGCTTAATATTCACGCAATGGAACTTTGTGGGGAATATAAAATTAGATTTGGTAAAGTTCATGCTTGCACTTTAATAGCAAGTGATTTGCCTTTACTTGATGTTGAAAAAATAGAACAAACGCCATTTGTTAATTGTGCTGCAAATAAATCTTTAGGTTTAGATTTTAAACATATTAATAATGTGCATGAAGCTTACAAACAATATTTAAAAGCCAGATGGAAGCTTGATAAAACGCCTCCTAAATTTAATTAAATAAAGTTGTTGACTTGTTTATATTAGAAGCTATTATAAATCTACTAACAGGAGAATAAAAAATGGATAGATTAGCTGCAAAAATTATACCAATTAAATATTATACTCCGCAAGCTATGATGATTATTCAGCGCGCTGATGCAAAGGATTTATTAAATCAGGCACAAAAGCGGCTTGTAAAAGCTGAAACTGAAAATGAAAAAATTAATGCGCGTAAGGATATATTTAATAGAATGAATAATTTATTTATGATTGAGCAAAATATAGCGGCTTTAAATAGTAATTTAACAAATGAAGGGTTTTAATATGGCTAAACTTCAATATTTTATAGTTGCTAAACCAAATGATTATTACCCTGTTGGTACAATTATAAAATCATATTCAACAAACAATGATTCATTATTAATCACAAATGGTCAATTAGTTAATGAAAATGATTATCCTGAATTGTATGAGGTGATAAACAATTCTTATGCACAATCACCATTAAAAATAGACGGCAAATTCTATTTACCTAATTTAAATTAATAAATAATAAGGAATAAATAACATGAATTACGAAACTAACAAAGATTACATAAAACTTGTAAAAAAATGGAATGAGTATAAGGAAATAGAAACTATGGCTAATAATTCACGGTTGCAAGTTGAGCGTGAATTATTAAAAATAGTTAGTAATGATTTAAAAGAAAAAGGCACTAATAATTTACCCCTTGGATTAAAGATAACCACTGGAATTGATGAAAAATTTGATAATGATTGCGTAAATGATTTGCATGATAAATTTAATAGCAATGAGTTAAATTTGCCGTTTTTTCCATTTAAAAAAGAATGGAAGCCAGATAGTAAAAAAATGGCATTATTAAAAGAAACGATGCCTGAAATTTTTAATAATACATTTGCGGAGGCTTTGACAATTAAGCCTAAAAAACCAAGTTTTTCAATAGTAAAAAAATAATAAAAAATTATAAAATAGTTATAGACAGGTATAATAAAATATATTATAAATTGTTAGTGTTTAGTGTTTTGAAGTTAATTTTAAGGAGTTTTAAAAATGGTATTTTCACCAAATAATATAATGACCACCCCGCCCGAAGAAGCCCCTTTAGTTATGGTTTTTGCCCCTAACGGCCACGGGAAATCAAGTTTTATAGCAAGCGCAAAAAACCCTTTTGTTATAGACGCTGAAAAAAAGTTCAAAAGCGAAAAGCAAGCTTCAGTTTATCGCCCTGAAAATTTAGATGAATTTATAGAAGCTTTACAATATTTATTAAATCAAGATAAATTAGAATACGGTTTAATTGCGATTGATACGCTTGATTGGATTGAACGTTGCATACATGATAAAATTTGCGAAACTTTCAAAGTTAAAGTTATTAATGATGATCATTGCAAAGCCCTGAACTTTAATAAGGGTTACGATTTAGCAGCTAATATGTTTTTAAGCGATGTATATCCTTTACTTGACGCAATACGAAAAAAGCATAACATGCCTATTGTTATAGGGGCGCAATGTTTGCCAACTAAGCAGAAAGAGGCTGATAAGGATGAATATATTATGCAAGATTTAAGAGTTCATGATAAATTAGGTGCTAAAATATCTGATTTAGTTGAAGCTAAAGTTTATTTGCAGAAAAAAGAACATTTAGACCAAAAGGGGCGCGTTATTCCAACTGAGGAAAGATATTTAATAACAAGGCGCGCAAAAGGTATAAATGCAAAAAACAATTTACATTTGCCAGAGGAAATTAATATAACATATTCTAACGGCTGGAATGATTTTGTAAAAGTAATTGGAACTTCCCATCCCACTAATTAATTATTAACTATTTTTAAAATTTAACAAAGGAAATTACTATGTATATAGATGCTACAGGTTCGGAATTTACAAATTACACTCCAAATTCATCAGGGATACCAATTCCAGAAGTTGGAAATTACCCTGGAATTTATCATGTTTGTAATGCTGAACCAGGGGAAACTAATAATAAAGAGCCTAAATTTATTATTACTTTTGAATGTTTAGATGGCACTTTAAAAGGCCAAAAAGTGCAAATTCATTACTTAACTGGCAGTAGCAATGATACTGCTAGGCGTATAGCGATTGAGGCAATTATAGACATTGCGTCAGTTATAACTGAAGTAAATCAAGCTAATAAACGTTTTGAATTTAATGAAAAAATGTATTTTAAACCGTTTGAAGGATTATTTATTGTTGCGAATCAAATTAATAAGCAAACAGGAGATTTTATATTGGATGATAACGGCAATCCAAGGAAAAATGTTCGTTTTAAAGGATTAAAGCCAATTAGTAATAATAATAATCAACCTGTAAATAATGCAGTTGCACAAGGGCAATATAATCAAGCTCCTGCACAACAACAGCAATATAATAATGCAGGACAGCAGCAAAATGCAAGCCCCTCATGGGCTAGATAAGTTAAAAAGATAGACCACCAAAGCATCTTAACAATGCTCAAAATTGGTATGTAGGGAAAGCTAGTTAGTACCTATACGGTGTGCCGCTCCACTAGGGTCAATGAGCGGCGTAAATACCCGAAAGGGTTAGATGCGATGGGGTGATTCCCGCGCCTAATCAGCAATCGCATTGGAGTACAGGCAAGTCGGATAGTTCCGGGACGTAACCGTAAGGGCAATTTCTTCAAAGGAGGAAGTCAGCTAAATCGGTTTTAAGCAACGCGCACACGTCATAGTTGGGGAAAGCTAGCGAGGGAGTAACGCCCCTGCCTGTACTTTTTTAATCTTTAATACCCGAACGATTATTATTTAACAGAAAGGAGCTAACATGGCTAAAACCAGATTAAAGCAAAGCACCCGTGAGTGTATCCTAAAGTGGATGAAACAAGAAAAAATAAACAATTCCACAGAAAAAAACGATGTGCTTTCTGCTATAAAAGCTGTTTGTGGGGCTTCTAATGAGATTTTAATTAAGGAATTTCCAGCGAGTGACATGGAAATCCTACGCAAGTATGAATGTGTAAGGTACGATTACTGCCTTAAATTTTCCCTTCCAGAGGGTGGCGGTGTATTCGGTTTTAATGTTCCGTATGAATATCAAGAAGATTGCGGCTTGATGGAAATCGCATACAACAACGGTTGTTATATAGGCTAGGTATTTGTAGGCACTCCAGAGTTAAAGGATTTGATAGAAACCCTTGAAGATAAAATTAACGAACTAAAAGAATTTACCCGCAAAAAGGAGCGTGAATACACCTCATTCCTGAATGTGTGTAAATATGTTGAAGATGTGGAAGCTGTAATCCCACTGCCAGAAAAAATAAGGGCTAAGGTTTATGGCAGTAACAACTCTATGGTTGCTATCAACCCAGAGATTGTACAGAGCATAGCCGCAGATTTTCAAAAAGAGGAATAAAGTTTATGAACAGCGCACCATGGGAAAAGCTCACTATCCCAGAGGTCATGTTATGGGGTCGCTGTTCGCCAATTAAGGAGATAGAAATGAATATCAATTTATACATAGACGCAGTGCTAAAGATAAAATCGCAGATTAATATTTATGATGGCATTAATAAACAAATTGCAGCAGCCCAACACGATAATGATTTTTACAGTAGAATTAACCCTATGGATAATTATTTAGAGCAAGCTTTTGTGGATGTTTTAGATGATGTTTTATTTTCACTAACTGGATTTAGCGAGCTTGCAAGTTATTATTTATACGAAAGACCAACTGGTGCAGGAATTATAGATGTAGACGATGGTAGAACTTACACTTGGAATAATGGGGAAGAATTTAAGCATGCCGTCACACAAATGATAAAGGATAAAGGATAAAGGATAAGAAATGATAGACAATGAAATAAGGCGATTAATTAACTTACAAGATGCGGATAGTGCAACTTTTAAAAACGCCATTGAGGAAACTTTAGAAAATGTTGCAAGGGTGTATTTCCAAAAGGGGTTAGATAAAGGCAAAACACCACGTCCAGAAATGTTTGAGGATGATAAATATATAATAAGTATAAAATGATGAAAATATGCAGCGTTAAGGGTTGTTTTGAAGAGCATAATACAAAATACAGTATGTGCGATAGTTGCCGTGAATACAGTCGAAATAAAAGACGCGCCGGCGGTAAATATAAAATAAATGATATTATTAATATATGCGAAAAAAACGGCAAGCAAGGCGGTTATGGTGAAATATTAAAAATTATTGAAAGTAGCAAAAATGATAATAATGCAAAAAGCTGAACCTGATAAATTAATTGAATCAATTTATAAAAATATTGAAATTGAGGACGCAAAACAGCCGTATAGGGGGTATATAGGAGCTTCATCAATTGGCGATGAATGTGAATTAAAACTATGGCTGCAATATAAAAAACCTGAACTTAAAAAACAAAAGCCTGCCACAACTATAATGGCTGCAAATGATGGTCATAGAAGTGAGGATTTAGTAGCATCATTAATAAGACAATCGCCATATAATATTGAACTTACAACGCACGATAGTAACGGCAAGCAACTTGGATTTTCTGATTTAGAAGGCAATTATAAAGGTCATTGGGATGGTTTAATATTGGGTATTCCGCAAGCCCCAAAAACAATGCATGTATGGGAGCATAAAGCAAAAAATCAAAAATATTATGACGCATTAACAAAATTAAAAGAAAAAGTACCTGAAAAAAACGTATTAGAAGAATGGGATTATAATTACTATTGTCAAGGGATAACTTATATGCACTATAGCGGAACAACTCGCCATTATACAACAGTTGCCCTTGCAGGCACTCGAGGCTTGCAATCAATAAGAACAAATGAAAATCCTAAGCTTGCTATACACTTAAGGGATAAGGCGCAACGTATAATTAACTATATATCACCCCCCGTTGGAATATCAACAAACCCATCATTTTATAAATGCAAGTTGTGTGATTTTTATAATACATGCCCTTCATTGAATAAAAATATAACTTTATAATTGGCTTACTATTATAATCTATTTTTTTTAATATAAATTATATAAGGATTAAATTATGCTGATAAACATCTTTGGAGCTTGGCTAATAGCGGCTAATATATCTTTTTTAATGCCTAGTGAAAAAGGATGTAAAATTTTATTTAATCCTAATCAATTTGCTTTAATAAGTAATAAAACATGCGATGAAGTAGCTATTGAAATTAACAATAAAATTAAATAACAATATGACAGATATAAAAACCTACACAATACCGCAAGAATTAATTGATATATCAAATGAATCAAATGCTTATAACGCAATGGGCAATCTTTATGTTAAATTACCATTTGGTTTTAAAAAAGCCAAAAAATCTTTCGAAAATCAATTAAAATTAAATAATGAATTTTGGCAGAAAGTTTATCAACTTTATCCTGATTTAAAAGGAAAACCATTGCGACTTGATGCAATTAATAAAGTTGTTTTTGAAAGTGATAAATAAATGAAATCGCGCGATTACCAGAGGGATGCTGTTAAATCTATTTTTGATTATTATGATGATGGCAATAAAGGAAACCCTATAATTAGTGCTGCAACAGGCGCGGGTAAATCACATATTATTGCTGAATTTGTGAGGCAAGTATTGCAAGCTTATCCAAATGAGCGCATAGTTATGGCAACTCATGTTGCAAGTCTTGTATCGCAAAATTATCAGAAAATAATAACCCAATGGAAAGATGCCCCTGCTGGCATTTATAGCGCAGGACTCGGAAAGCGTCAACCGTGGGCAGATGTTGTTTGTGTTAGTATTCAATCCATATATAAAAAAGCGCATATATTAGGCCGTAGGGCATTTTTATTAGTAGATGAAGCGCATTTACTAAGCCCAAAAGATGACGGAATGTATATGACGCTTATAAATGAATTAAAAAAACAGAATCCTTATTTAAAAGTAATTGGCTTTTCTGCAACCCCTTGGCGTGAAATAGGGGGTAGTTTAATCAATCAGAAAAATGCAATATTTACTGATATTATATATGATATTGGATTAGGATATTTAGTAAAACGCGGGTTTTTATCGCCGCTTATTAGTAAAAATAGTTTAATTCAAGGTGATTTGTCAAAATTTGAAAAATTAAAAGGTGAATTTACAGCCGAGCAAATGAAAACGGCAATGGATAATTACGAATTAACAAAAGCGGCAATTGATGAAGTTCAACAATTAGCAAAAGATAGAAAGCATTTTATGTTTTTCTGCGCTGGTATTGACCATAGTTATCATGTATTGGATGAATTAAAACTAAGGGGATGGGATGCTGATATTATAACAGGTGCAACACCTGAAATTGAACGTATAAGATTATTAAATAAATTTAGAAATTCAAAAACAAGATATGCGCTTGTTAATAATGAAGTTTTAACAACCGGAACTGATTTACCAAATGCTGATTGCCTCGTTTTATTACGCCCCACTAAATCAAGTTCTCTTTATATTCAAATTTGCGGGCGGGGTGCAAGGCCTGTTTACGCGCAAGGTTACGATTTAGAAACCGATGAAGGAAGAATTGCAGCAATAGCTAACGGAACAAAAAAGAATTGTTTAATATTGGATTACGCTGGAAATATAGAGAGATTTGGAGCGGTTGATTTAATTCAAATGCCTCATAAAAAAAGTAATAAAAATGATGATGGTAAGCCTCAAATTCCACCGCAAAAAACCTGCCCAAATTGTCGTGAGCCTGTGCATATAGTTGTTAGAGAGTGTCAATGCGGGCATATATTTGAATTTAACGATAAACCAAAACATACTCATGCAGCAACGAATGCTGCTATAATGAGTTCAGAAATTAAACCTGAAAGATTTGATATAACAAGAGTTATATATAAAAGTCATACAGGCCCTTCCGGCTATCCTTGTTTACGCGTGTCTTATTATGATTTATTTGGTTTAATTGCTAGTGAGTTTGTGCCTTTTTCAAGTCCTAAATCAGGGGCTAAAGGAGTTGTTATTAAATGGTGTAAATCTAGGGGAGTTTATGATATTCCACAAGATACAAATCAAGCCTTTTCAATCCGTGATAAGTTTACATTACCAAAAGCTTTATTTGCTAAAAAATCAGGCAAATACATGGAAATAACGGATTTTGAATTTTAATTAAAATAAATCAATCAAGCCTATTGACTTGTATAATAAAACCTATTATAAAATAATTATTAGGTTAATAAAAAATATAAAGGATTAAAAAAATGATATTTCAAATAAAAAATAGATTTACAAATGCTGTTCAGTTTGAACGTGAATTACCTGTCGAAATAGCGAAAAAAGAATATAGTTTGCAGCTTGGCTTTGTTATTGAAGAGGCGGCGAAGGTTGGTGCAAATCTTGAGGGTGTAAATCTAACAAGTGCAAATCTGGCTGGTGCAAAATGTTTTAACGAAGAATTAATATATTTACAGCCAATTCAATTTTCTGGCTTTCAACCTTGGAATATTATTATTGCCGGTACGCACATGAAAATAGGTTGCGAGCTGCATAAAATCGAGGATTGGGATAAGTTGAAAAAATCAAGAATTAAATTAATGGATAAAAGGGCAGCAGATTGGTGGACTGAACACAAGTCGTTAATTATGCCGATTGCCAAAAAGCACATGGCAAAACATTTAATTAAAGCTGAAGAAAGTAAAAAAAATGCAAACTGAAAATCAAAAAGCAGCAAGGACGCGTAACTGGGAAATTTTAAGGTTAAAAGGTGCTATTTCTCATATTTATAATAGTTCATTAATTAATAATGTTGATAAACCAATTATATTAAGTTTACTTAATAATTCTTTGATAAATGCAAAAATACCTAAATATAATAATTTTAAAATTATAGAAATATCAAAATGTAAAAAGGATTAATTATGAATTGTTTAAAAAATAAAAAACAAGTTAATTTACCAATAAGTAATTCAACTTGGCGAGCTGATTTAACTTATAATTATAAATTATCTGATTGCACTGCTTATAAATCAATATGCGTTAAGCAATCTTTATTTAGTAATTTAAATTATTTAATTAGTGATTTATTTTCTGATATAAAAATTAAACGCAAAGCAAAGACATTAAGAAAATCATTAAATAAATTAAAAACAGGAAGTAAATAATGGATTATCAAACTTTTTTAAGTAAAAAAGAATTTACATTTAATTCTAAAGGAATTGAAGTTGATAATGTAAACAAATGGCTATTTCCGTATCAAGCTGATATTGTTAAATGGGCTTTAAGAAAGGGGCGATGTGCTATATTTGCAGATTGTGGAATGGGAAAAACAGGCATGCAGGTTGAATGGGCTAAGCATGTGCATTTAAATACTAAAAAACCTGTATTATTATTAGCCCCATTGGCAGTTGCTAGTCAAACAATTTTAGAGGCAAAAACTAATTTAGATGTTGATATTAAATATGTAATTAATCAATCAGAAGTAATAAATGGTTTAAATATAACCAATTATGAAAGATTAGATAATTTTGATTTTACAAAGTTTGACGGAATAGTATGCGATGAATCGTCAATAATAAAAAGTTTTTCTGGTAAAATTAGAACGCAAATATTAACTAATATCCGCAATGTACAATATAGGCTTGCATGCACTGCTACACCTTCACCAAATGATATTATGGAGCTTGGCAATCACTCTGAATTCGTGGGGGCTATGAGCCGAGAAGAAATGTTATCTATGTTTTTTGTGCATGATGGCGGTGAAACTTCAAAATGGCGTTTAAAAGGTCATGCAAAAGAGGCTTTTTGGAATTGGGTTTGTTCTTGGGCAGTTATGATAAGTAAGCCAAGTGATTTAGGCTATAGCAATGAAGGATTTGAATTGCCAAATATTCATTACCATCAACATATATGCTCAGTTGATACTCCAACCGTTGGATATTTATTTCCCGTGCAAGCAAGCGGATTGCAAGAAAGAATAAAACAGCGCAGCGCAACTATTGATTTAAGAGCTAAAAAAGCTGCTGAAATAATAAATGAAAGCGATGATAGTTGGCTTGTATGGTGCGATAGAAATGGGGAATCTGAATATATAAAGAAAAATACAAAATGCATTGAAATAACTGGCAGTGATAAGTCTGATATTAAGGAAAAAAAACTCCTTGGATTTGCAAGCGGTGAAATTGACAGTATAACCACTAAACCAAAAATTGCAGGATTTGGAATGAACTGGCAACGATGCCATAATATGATTTTCCTTGGATTATCTGATTCATATGAATCATTTTATCAATCTGTTAGACGTTGTTATAGATTTGGGCAGAAAAATGAGGTGCATGTGCATATTGTTATTGCTGAAACTGAAGGTAATGTACTTGCTAACATTCAAAGAAAAGAAAAAGATGCTATTTATATGCGTGACTCTATGATTGCTAATATGATTGATTTACAAAGCAAAGAAATCCGTAGCACAAAAGCAAATAAAACTGAATATTTACCAACTAAAGAAATAACAATCCCATCATTTTTAGGAGAATAAAATAATGAAAGCATTTAATCAAGTTTCACACGATAATTACACATTATATCATGGGGATAGTTGCGAAGTTTTGCAAGAGTTACCTGAAAACTCCATTCATTATCAGATTTTCAGTCCGCCTTTTGCGTCATTGTATACTTATTCCAATTCTGAACGCGACTTAGGAAATAGTAAAACATATGGCGAATTTTGGGAACATTACAAATTTATGATAAAACACCAGTTCCGCATACAAAAAGCCGGACGTTTAGTTTCCATACATTGTATGAATTTACCAACAAGTAAGCAACGTGACGGAATGATAGGTATAACTGATTTTAGAGGCGATATAATTAGGGCTTATCAAGATGCGGGTTTTATATATCATTCGGAAGTTTGTATATGGAAAGACCCTGTAGTTGCCATGCAGCGCACTAAAGCACTTGGATTATTGCATAAGCAGATAAAAAAAGATAGTGCAATGTCAAGGCAGGGAATACCTGATTATTTAGTAACAATGCGAAAACCTGGAGAAAACGAAGAGCCTATAACCCATACAAATGAAAGCTTCCCTGTGGGAATATGGCAAAAATATGCAAGCCCAATATGGACTGATATTAACCCTTCAAAAACATTACAATATAGAAGCGCAAGAGAAAATGATGATGAACGTCATATATGCCCTCTACAATTACAAGTTATTGAGCGCGGTATTGACCTTTGGAGTAATCCTAATGATGTTGTTCTATCTCCATTTATGGGTATTGGCAGTGAAGGTTACGTTGCTATTGAAAAGGGGCGTAAATTTATTGGTTGTGAATTAAAAGAAAGTTATTTTAATCAGGCAGTTAAAAACATATCAAATGTTACGATTAAATCCCCTGGTTTATTTGATTTATAGGTAAAAAAATGGAAGCTTCTGAAATAAAACTATGGAGGGCAGTTATTTGCAAGGCTGCCCTTGACGCAAGCGCAAATTTAGACGTTATAATAAATGAGCAAAGGGGCGCAAAATGGCATTACACATGGGCTAAAAGCAATAAATGCAAACTGGTTTGTGAATATGCAAATTTAGAGTATAGCATTGTTTTAAACGCATTTAAACGAATTTATCTTGATAGTTTAGAAGGTAAAAATAAAAGCACAAGGCATTTACTAATTAAGCAAAAGCCATTAAAAAAATCAGAATTAGAACGTATAGAAAGTTTAATTTTTGATACTTTTATAAATTAACAACCATGGAAATATAAAAATGAAAATAGATGCTACGCAACAAAAGGAGTTACTAAACTCTTTAGAAAATTTAAAAGCTTTTATTGAAAGTTTAGAAGTCCAGCAAGGGTGTATATCTTGCGTTAATTGGAAAGACGGATGTAAACTTGCTAATTACCAACAGCCTCCACAACATGTAATAATAAGTGGGTGTGAGGCATGGGAAATTTTTGATACAATCCCATATTAAAAATAATTAATTTAGTTGTTGTAAATTATAATAGATTATATTATAAAATAATAATCATAATAAAAAAGGTTTAAAAATGGCAGATAATTTTTTAATGAATTTAGATATAAGATTGGGTTATAAAAACTCAATTACACTTACAAGGGATGAATTTAATCATATTATTAAAGGTGAATATAATCAAATTAAAGCTTTAAATAATGAAATTTCAGACTTACAAAATCACATTGATAGTTTAGAAAGTGACGTTTGTGATTTAGAAGAAGAAAATAAAAAGTTAAAAGAAAAATTATTAAAATTAGAAAAGGAAAAAAACAAATGAATAATTCCATAAGTGTAAAAATATCAAAAGCAGCGTTATCAAACGCCCTTGGAAAGGTGCAAATGGTTGTTGCTAGTAAAAATACTTTAGAAATTTTATCTAATGTTAAAATTGATGCAACAAATGATAAAATTACAATTACTGCAACCGATATGGATATTTCTATTTCGGAAACTGCAAAAGCAACAGTTGATGTTGAAGGCACTTTAACTTTAAGTGCAAGAAAATTATATGAGATAGTTCGCAAAATGTCAGGCGATGATGATATTGCGATAAGAGGCGATGCAGAAAGTGGGCGCGTTCAGATTAAATCAAAAGGTTGTAAATTTACATTACCTTGTTTAAACTCAGATGATTTCCCAATTGTTGAAAAAAACGATATGGATTGCAAATTAAACATTGCACCGCTTGAATTTTTATCATTATTAAATAAAACTAAATTTGCAATGTCAACCGAAGAAGCTAGGTATTATTTGCAAGGGGTTAATCTAAAAGTAGAAGAAAATAATTTAATTGCACACGCAACAAATGGACATAAGCTTGCAAAGAATTTTATAACATTAACTGAAACTTTAGAAAATTTTCCTAATATTATAGTGCCTTTAAAATCAGTTGGTATTATTTCAAAAATATTTGAAAATAGTGCAATTGAATTAAATATTGAAGTATCTGATAAAAAAATATCAATTACTCAAGGTTCTTTGCATTTTATATCAAAATTAGTAGATGGAAACTTTCCTGACGTTGATAGAATTATTCCAAAAAGTGCTAGTAATATTTTAGGAATTAACCGTGAGTTACTTTTAAGAGCTATTGATAGAATTTCTATTGCATCAAGTGATAAAGAAAACGGTATTAAAATATTTGTATCAAAAAATGAATTAAAATTAACCGCATCAAGTGAAACTGAAGGGCAAGCCGAAGAAATTATTGAAATTGAAAGTGAGATTGAATCAATTGAACGCGGATTTAATTTTAAATATTTAATAGAAACGCTATCAAATATTGATAGTTTAAATGTAACTGTTAATTTTAACGATAACGGCATTCCTTGCAGTATTTTAAATCAAAATAATCCGAATGAAATTTATTTAATTATGGGTATGAAGGTTTAATATGGCAGATAACATTAATCCAAATCATTACAAAGTTGGTGGTATTGAAACGTGGGATTATTTAAAAGCTAAATTGTCAAGTCAAGCCTTAAAAGGTTTTGCACTTGGCAATGTTATTAAATATGTATCAAGGGCAGAACATAAAAATAAATTGGAAGATTTAATTAAAGCTAAATGGTATTTAGATAAAATAATTCAGGAATTAGAAAATGAAAAATAATAAAATAAATGTACTTGACCACGGGTTTGTTAGACTTGTTGACCACATGGGGAGTGACGTATCAGTTGTAAGAGCTGCAAGGGTTAGTTATGATGCCGCATGGCGCGCTGGAGATGATACACAAGGCGATGCAAAGTTAATCAATTACTTATGGAAAAACTATCATACAACGCCATTTGAAGCGGTAACATTCACGTTTGAAGTTAAGGCCCCTATATTTGTATTTAGGCAATGGCATAGGCATAGAACGCAAAGTATTAATGAGCTATCCGCACGTTATAAAGAATTACCTGAAGAATTTTACATTCCTAATCCTGAATTAATCGGCAAGCAATCAAAAAGCAGTAAACAAGCAAGGGACGTTAATAATACTGATAAAAACAATTTGTCACTTCGTAAATGCGAAACTGAATTGTTACGCAATCAAAATGAATTAGCATTTGAATTGTATCGTGATTTACTTGAAAGTGGATGGCCTCGAGAATTAGCAAGAACTGTTTTGCCAGTTTCAACATACAGCCATATGTTTGTAACTATGAATTTATTAAATTTGTTAAAATTCCTAACACTTAGAACGCATGAACATGCACAATATGAGATAAGAGTTTATGCAGATGCAATGTTAGAATTAATTAAGCCAGTTGTTCCTGTGTGCGTTCAAGCTTGGCAAAATAACAGGAAGTAATTGTAATAGATTAATGAGCGTTGTAGTTTAAATCAAAACTATCAACACTCATTATTTTAACAGTGATATAATCGCCTTTTGTATCATTCCATAGGGATGTTACGCCTTTCAAATAACGCCTATCATCCCCTGCTATGATATTTAAACTAACTAATAAATCAGTTACTTTTTTTTCATAATTTGCGGCATCCCTATGACGATTATCTGGATGGCATAACTCATAAATGATAAATGCACGTCCTGAAAAAGGTACTACATTTTGTTGATTTATAGCGTTGGTTGCTGATTTTATCCATTCTAAATCAGTTTTGCTTTTTACGCGCTTACCACGGGATATATTATATTTAGCGTTTACACTTGGCGGAAACGGTATAATAAATTTATTAATTGACATAATCTTTTATATTGCATATTATTATATATTATTATATAAACATACTATAATTTAACAAGGGATATTTGCATTATGACTACTGAAAAAAACAATGAGCAAAAAAGTAAAACTTTTTATATACCTGAAACGCTATCTAAAGAGCTTGAAAATGAAGCTAAAAGGCGTGATATGTCAACAAGTCAATTAGTGCGTAAAATATTTAAATCATTTTTAGATAATAAATCTACAAAACCTAATTAATTATATTAATATCTAAAAAATTGGATATATTGTGGCGCGTCAATTAAGTGATATAGAAATTTTACATCTTGAAATTATTAAAACTTCTTTAGTTAAAAATAAAGATAAGAAGAAAAAATTTTCTAAAACTTCAAAATATGTAGAAGAAAATTTTTATTGTTTAGATAAAGATGATACTGAATGCACTGCTTTTTATAATGATAATGATGTTATAGAAATTTATTAAAACATGTTAAATATAATAGCAATAATAATAAGAAAAAATACACCCCAATTATAAACTGGTTGAGGCACTTTACTGCCTGTTTTATATATAAAAACAATAATTTCTTTGATGCGTTTTATAAGTGAAAATAAAGGGTTTATCATTTATTTATCCTTTGTAGATTTATTTTTAAAGAATCCACGTTCGCCAAAATAGTATATAACGGGGGCGGCAAGTAATCCCATTTGCTCAATAGATAATTCAATGCCTTTTATCAAACAATGACTTATTAACCACGCGAAATATAAGGCAATAATTGGGCGCACAAGTCCACGGATTACATCTACAAACATTATGCCATAAGTTGCTTTGTCGTGTTCCCTCGCGCTTTTTCTATCCTCTATGGCTAACCTTTGCAATTCAATTTCATAATCCATAATTGATTTTTCAAAATCTAAAGCGAACTGTGGATTTTCCTTTATAGCTTCAACAGCTTCATTGCCTTTTTTGCCTGTTATTTTTTCTGCAATATTTACAATTTTTTCTGCAACATTACCGGCTTTATCACCTGCTATTAATTTTACAGCAGCAGGGGCGTATTGTAATAATGATAATGCAACTGATAGCATATTAATAACTCCATATTGATTGAGGGAAGCCGTGTAGTTTATCAGCAATGTCTAAATGAATAAATCTACCACCGCCCTTTTGATTAACTCCTATGCGCCTTATACCCATATTGTAAGCTATATTAATAAGCTGCATTGCATTTACACCTTCAATTGATATGTCAGCAGCACAGCCTAAAGGATGACTTCCTGTTGTAGATTTTTTAGCTTCTTTAGGATGTGTCTTATCTCTATAACCTGAATTGATAACCATTGGTTTGTTATATGCTATTCTTATTTCTTGTAAAACTTGCATAAATTCAGGGCGCATTTCATTTTTGCCTGTATGTTTGCAATCAAATTCTGATTTACTAAAATTTTTGTATAAATCCCAATTCATATTTACCACCATTTGAATATTTCGTTTCCGACAAATCCGCAAAAAGTTAAAAAGATTGTGCCTAAAAATATAGCCATAACTACCATAGCTTTTATGGATACAACAACATCCGACATTGTCTTAAGTGTTTCATTTTGACTTTTTAAAATATCAGTATGCTGCGCTATTAACCCATCATGACGTTGCAGCATATTTGCATGTCCATGGCGGGAATCACGCAAGCCCTTTATTTCAATGTCATTGCTATCTATTCGCTTATGTGCGCTTGCTGCTATCTGTTCCACAATCGCAACCCGCTCCGGTATGTCATTACTCATCGTTAAACCAGCCTAATAATTTTACTTGTTCTAAATCTAAATTTTCATTTGTGCAATAATTGCCGCATAGCCATATATAATCATTTTCATTAATAGGATGTTTAATTGCATCGCTATAATTTATAGTTTTTTGCCTATTTATTGCAAGCTTGCCTTTTAAATATCCTACTTTACCTTCTTGAGGTATATTTTCTGATATTTTGGCAGTTTCATGCCAGCTTTCAAATTGTTGTAAAGTACCGCGCAAAAACATTACACGCCCCACTGTTCATTAAAATAAGACATTACTAAAGCATCTTGTTCGGATGTTAATACTTTGTCGAAAAACATAATTTCGGCAATATCTGCGTTAAAAGCGTCTGCCCCGTTAGATTGCACGCCTAAAGTTAAAAGATTAATTACTTGATTTATGCCGTTATTATTGGTATTTTCAGTGCCGCTATTTACTCTCATGCCAAGCGTTGCGCCTTCTTTACGCCCGCGGTAAATGCGCCAAGCTGTATTGTTAGGACTCATAAAAACGCGGGGGGCGTTTGATATATTATTATTTCCTTGACCGAAATAACCAACTGCTGAACTTTGCGTTCTAAAACCATACAATCTAACTGCTGCGCCAACCCTACCATCTAAAACACTTGCAGTATCGGATATCGAAAATCTATTACAAAGAATGTAAACTGTATTATCACCATTGGGGATATTGTATAAATTTTCACTGCCAAATAATCTTTTACTGCCATTAAAATTTAAAGTATCCTTGCCGTTTAATTGATTAACTCCAAATAAAGGCTGACTGGCCTCAGTGGTATTGTTAAAATTAAAATCACGCCCCAAATTATCTAGCCATTCAATAACTTTATTATCTTCGCTAAGAACTAATTTTTCACTATCAGCTTTAAACCATGCTAAAGAATTTTCCTGCATAAAATCATTAAAAGGATTTACAGGAATAATCGGCGGCGGGTCTTTCCGAGTAATAGTTATTTCTTTTACAATTTTTTTAACTGTAATAATATCGTTAGTTTCTTTTGTGCAAGTAATTACTTTTTTTTCTTTTGATATTATTATCATTTTGTAACTTCTTTATTTATTAAAAAATTGCCTTTTAATATAGTTGTAACTTTATCATCGCCATCGGTTACTTCAAAATCATAAATATAAGAACCAGCTATTAAAGTGCTTGTTAATTCATTTGTAATTGTAATAATAAAAATACCGTTAGCGTTATCTTTTGTTATGCCGCCATCGGTTTCAGTTGTAACACTTATAATTGGAGTTATACCATAATCTTGGCGAACCTGCATCCTTGCAGAATAGTTTGTAAGATTTACAGGCGTACTATCCTGTTCTAAATACAGAATTTCCTGCGAAAAATCATCGCCTTGATATAAACTTAAATTATCAAACAATGCCATCTATTGCACCAATAACGTTATTAAAATCATTTATATTGCCGCTTGTATGGCATCCATTATTATCTATTAATTCAACTGATTGTTCTTTTAATTCAAAAAATGCACCTTCAACAATTGGAAAATCAGGATTAACTTCAATAAATTCTGCAAAAGTTGAATGATATGCGCCATTTAAATATATAACATTATCAGGATGATATTTAAAAATATAAGACATTATATTAACCTTTAAAATTTAATTATTACAGCACTTGCAAGTGAAGGTTGGGCGTTACCGCCTGTTGTCATTGTTATAGTTGGTGCTGTATGTGTATGTGAGTTGCCTGAGCCTGTTGAACCTGTAGCGTTAGCAATTGCATTGCCAGATACGCCATCATAAATTGGAAATTGATTACCTCCACTTAAGGAAGCTCCACCAGAACGGGCATAAGGATGAGTATGACTTGGCAATTGGTCAGTTGTAAGTGATGTGCCGCCAACCGCGCCATTTGTACCCGCATCGGTTTCACTACCAAATCCCGTATTATTTAAACTATCGGCATTTGCACTTGTAATGCGATTTGCACTTGAACCACCCATATTATCCAAGCCTACAAAAGTACGCCCACGATAATCGGGAAGATTAAATGTAGTTGAACCATCGCCTGAACCGTATGCAGTGCCTATAACACCGAATAAGCTTGCATAAGTTGCGCGGCTTACAGCTTGACCATAGCATAGCAACCACCCACTTGGAGCGGAGGTTGCGGCATAAGGCAACATGGACGCAATAGGGAATATAGAAGCTGCATAAGCAACGCCCGCTGATACAATAAAATTTGTGCCGTTATAAGTTAAATCAATTATTTGTCCAGCGGGGAAGTCACCTGCGGACGGGTCACTTGTTCCATCGCGTCCTTTAATATTCTTAACACCTAAAGTTGCAACATTTACAGTTGATGCGCCCGTATTGGTATTTCCAACTATAAAGCGAACTCTCATTCCTGTAAAATAAGCATTAGGAGTTTGTTTTGAACCTATAGCAGATAATACATAAGCATCCGCAACGCCTGAATCAGTATAAAAATCAGCACCAGCAGCATAAACAGCAGCAGCAATACCTAATTGGTTTAAATTAGAAGTTGTTATTGATTGCCCTGAATTGGTTATAATATTATTAACTTCAGAACGTGCGCTATTTAAAAACAACGCCCCGCATTGAGGCGGTGAATTATCAGTAAATGTTAAATTTTGAATACCCATAGTTTAACTACCTTTAGTTTAGCTATAATTATACTATAATTATCAAAATATAAAAGATGATAGTTTATAAAACTGTAAAACTTATATTATAAAGCAAAGTTATTTCTTAAATAATTTTTAACCTGTAAAATTTCTTCTTCTAAAAGTGAACGTGAATAAATAATAACTTCAGCAATATCACCTGTAAAAAATCCAAAGGTTTCTAAAAAAGAACCCAAATAAACAGCATCCGTACCCGTTACTGCACTGCCTAATTCGTTTTGTTCTTCTGCATCATCGCCAAGGGATAAATATTGAGTAGTGCCTTCGCGCCTTGCCATAATCATTTGAAAGTTATTTGACGCATTAACGCTATATTCCAAATAACTTGAGCCAGTTAAAACACTATTATCATCATATAAAATTTGAGCAGTTGGAGTTGTTCCATCGAAAAAACTTATCAAACAATCATTCTCACCGCCTGTATTTTGACGCGCAACTATAAATATAGTGCTATCACCTGCAGGAATATCATTTATAGTTGAACCTACAATTGATAAACTTTGTGCATTATTAAATCGTATAGCAGCTTGACCATTTATAGCATTTGCCATCCAAGTGGGGCGCAATCCTACGTCACTTTGACTTGCATCATTATCAGTTGCTTTATCGGTTATAGTTTCTAATACGTTTAATTCCGTTTTTGTTACAGTGTCTAAATAAGTAGGATTTAACCAGCAAGCGCAATTTTGTATATCAGTTGGCATAAATGCAGGGGCTTCAAAATTACCAAATATAACTTCAGTATTTGCAGGTTTTACAACATTCATTATACAATTTAACAAGCTTGTATTATCAGCAGCAGGGGTAAAAGGTACATCATAAGGCGGCAAATTATTTATTGCGTTTGTTGCATTTACTACAATTACATAACGTGAGCCAGGGGAAGTGCTAGGAATAAAAGGCACGTTATAAGGCGGTAATGCGTTTTGCTGTAAAGGCTGAATTGTAGTGTCGGTAAAACCTAAAGCAACTGCAAGCTGTACCATTTGGGGGGCTGTTTGCACGTTCATTTTTGCAAATTTAAGTAATACATGCAAACGCCTTTCAGCTTTACTTCCTGTTGCAGAAAAACAATTATCAGGAATACCAACCGCACTTTCCCATCTACTTAATAATTCATCGGTAACTAATATATCATAATCCTCAGATACATTATTTAAATCATCATAAACCCTTTTTAATTCAATAGCTAAAGCGTCTATAAACTTCCCAAAGTTCGAACTTGGATTATTTATGGAGCAAAAAGCTTTCCCTTGAGGGAAAAATGCCGCAAAATTATTTGATTGTTCTTGTGCTGTTGTAGTTTTAAATAATTTCATTATGGAAACGTAATGCCTCCTAAAACTGCCAGTTGTCCTGAAGCTATAGTTACGTCACCACTTGGAGATGATAGTGCAAAATTACTTATTGTATCTCCGGTTTCAGGGTCTATTGTTTGAAATATTGCTGAATTATAAGCAAATTGTTTTAAATTAACTCCTACGCTTGTTTGCTCTTGAAATAACGCGGCTAAATTTGCAGTTATCGCAGCTTGCATAGTGCTTGTATTTGGGCTTAATGTTGTAAATACAAAATCAACCGTAACAGGATTAGGAGCTGATATGATAAAATCAACATTTGCAGTATTTGCAGGTTGAATAGTTCTTAAAACAGTTTCAGTTGCCGCAACTTCGGATGTTGACGGAATAACATTTATATCATTATCGCGGGTAAAATAAACTATAGTTTGCCCTAACGGCACTGTAGGTAATGCAGTTATAGTGCCTGTTGCAGGGGTGTCAGGGTCATTTTGCACAACGTAAGCAAAAGTAGTGCCATCTATAACCAATGCCCTTGCGGTTACATTATAATCTGATTGGTCTGCGCCTTCAATTGTAATATTCATAGCATTTTCTAACCCATGAGGGGTAGTTGTAACAACTGTTGCAATATCACCACTTCTATTAATTGAATCAATAGCTATTGAGCTTCCAAAGAGTTCGCCTGAACTATACACAAAAACCCTTGTAACCCCTGCAACTGATTTAGCTTTAGCTATAATATCATTGCGGTTAAAATGGGATATTGGATTTTGATATATATCAATTATTCTAAATCTTAAATCCTCATCGCTTTCTAAATCAGTACCTCCTGCAACTTCACCAAATTGCACAATTGCAACATCATTTACGCCTGATATAGGAGTAACAAAAGTTAATTGACTGCCATTGCCTAAATTTTGGGTACTTCCAAAGGCTACCGAACGCACGTTTAAATTTGCCTTATTTATTGAGGCAGTTATAGTTCCCGTTGCAGGAGTTGTTGGAGTTGTGCTAATTGTATAAGTAAATTCAGTTTCACTTATAACAGTTATTAAATAAGTTCCGTTGTAACCAGTTTCGACTGCGCCTGCCATAACAACTGATTGAGTTGAACCTAATTTATGGGGGCTTGTAGTTGTTGCAGTTACAGTTGATCCTGAACGTGTCAAACTACTTACTGATAATGTATTTGCAGTTATAGTTGCGGTTGCAGTTGTTATATATAAATCACCCTCAGCACTTGATAATTGAGTATCAATAGGAATATTAGTTGCTAAAGTTCCAGTTGCGGTTATATCTCCTATCGCTTGAGTTGCGGCATTTCTAGTTATACCCTTATAAACGCCCCACCTTTCCAAAAAAGAATTGGTTGCAGTGTCTACAAATAATTCACGAATTAATATATTTAATTGTAAATAAAAATCGCAAATTCTACCTGAAAAACTTTTTACAATAGCACCTAAAAAACTATTTCTAAAAAAAGGATTAGTATTAGGTAAAGCCTGCTGAACGTCTGTTGATGCCCTATCAATAACTTGCTGTTGTGAACTTGGGATGTTAAATACCATTATTGCTGCCCTGTATTATTCCATAAGTCAAAATATCTAGTTTCAACTATACTATTAGCACGATTAATAATAATAGCTAATCTTATGCCATTTTGTGTAAAACTACCTGTAACATCAACACTAATTGCATGATTTTTTACAACTAACCATTGTAAAGCATTTTTAGCAAAATCAATAGCATTATTTAAAGTTAGTTGATTGTTGCGAGCTTGTTCTAGTAGCCATAAACGTGAGCCGGTTTCAAACAATGGAAAATCATCGTCGAATTGGTCTGCCCACCATCCACGCCTCAATTGTGAAATGGGTATTTGACTTGGCAATGCCCTTGCATCGGCAAAAAGCGATATTGTTAATGATGTATCAAAACTATCAACAAGTTTAAAATCGCCATTTTCAAATTGAACATCAAATTCATTTTCTGTATTTTGTATTAACGCTATATCTACTGCCATTTTATAACCTTATGGTAATGGTTGATTTGGCGCGTTTGTTACGCTGCCAGTTTCGTTATGAGTGTGTGAATTGTAAGTTGATATAATATCACTAAATGTTATTTCATTTACACCACCTGCAAAAGCAGTAACGTCACCTGTTACACTTAATGCGCCCGTTATATCAACTTGCGGGCAGGTTATATCAGCATTACCTGATATATTTGCGGTTAAATTTGCAGCAGTTGCATTAATATTACCTGTTGCTGTTATATTGCAATTCCCACCAATTGTTAAATTAACATCGCCCGTTATTGTTACATTTTGACTTGCAACTCCTATAACTTCAATATCGCCATTTTCTAAAAACTTTATATAACTTCTTGTTAAAAAGTTACCAATGGCAACTTCACCCTCCTTTAGGTCTTTAAACCTCATCTTAGGATTATTAATTATAGCAGCGCGATTACTTTCATGCCCCATTACATTAAACATTAAAGCAAGCGAACCCACTGGAGCATAACCAGATACGCCATAAGGATAAACAACTTCTACATTGCCAGATTTACCCGCAATCCACTGCACTTGAGCAATTGCAAATTGCCCTGTATCATCGGTTGCCCTTGTGACAACACCCCTTTTAATTAAATTTCTGATAAATGTTATAATTTTCATAATCCAAATGTAAACTCACTGCCTTGATTATTTGCCCTTGCTGTTGCGGCATCTATTTTATTTTGTAATGTATAAGTGTCTTTATCAACAAGCGTAATATTTGTAGTTGAGCCACTTTCTAAAGATACTGAATATTCAACTGATTTAATTAATAAAATTGCATCAACATCGGCAAAATTATCAGTAACTTTTGTAAGTAAATTAGGCTTCCATAATTGTGTTTTTAAGCTATCTTGATAAAAACCTTGAACCGTACATTCATATTCAGTTGACCGTCCAGCTGTTATATTTCTAGTCCATGTTGCAAGTTCAGTTAATGTCGTATTTTCTGCCGATACTTCAGCAATAGTTTCTTTTATTCTGCTTGCCCTTATTTTTGTATCTATAGATTCACCTGATTGCGCTGATATATCATTAAAATTAGGAGTACCTCCACCAAAATCAAACGCATTGCCTGATTGGTCTGATTGTATAATATATTTGTTGAATCTATTGCTAAAATCATAATTAGCACTTGCTGATAATATATTATTAAACCTACCACCTATAATATTTTCTAAAACAGTTATTGCGCTTGTATCACCTGAACGCACTATTAAAACATTGCCATTGCCATCGGTTGTAAGTAATACTTGACTTTTTCTTGCGTATTGCTCTAAAAAATTAAATATAGTATCTCCAACAGGTGAGCTTGCAGGGTCAATATCATCAAACGGGGCTATAGTTCCAGCTTGATTAATTACTGATATATCATTCATATTATTATCAGCAAGTACCCTTTTAATAATATCAACTAATCCTAACCCTATAAACTCTTTATTGCCTGTTATATTACTATCTACAATATCGCAAGTTTTATCCCTGCCAGTTATGTTAATACTATGACTTTGCGAATCATAAGATACTGAAACGGTATCTACATAACCATTTATAACCTTTATATCATCTACAAAAACCGAACAAGGCGAACCCGCTTTAATCGGAAAAACAGTTTTATCAGTTGAAGTTGCTGAAAATCTAAAACTTCCACTTATAGTTTCAATACTTCTAAAGACAGATATGGAAGTAAATCCATCGTATTTTATACCTGAAATTTCAAGTGTTATCATATTGTTAATATTTTTGTATCACCTTCCACAAAAGATGAATTGATTGTTTGATTTAAATCTAAAAGTGCTACCGTATTATTTACATTGCCATAATATTGATATGCTAATATGGTCATAGGTATTTGTTTAGTTTGTATTGTAGATATTTTAAAAGTATTTACAATTTTTTCTTTTAAAAATATACTAACTTCAACCCTTAAATCTTTTAAAACCTGTATAGTTTCATCGCTTACATTATTATTTTGCATAATGTAATTGAATTGAACTTCTAAAGTTTCTTCTATCTTTTTAATATCTTCATCGGTTGTTATATCTAAAACCGGAACTGTATTATAAGCATAAGCAAGGGCATTTATATTTACAGCACTATTAATTATTTGCCTGTTAGTTTCACGTTCAACCCGTGGAATGGTTGTTTGCGGTATTGCAGGTTCATTATTGCCATAATTAAAAAGTGATTTTATTAAATCAAATTGATTTTTAGCATTACTTCCTATAGTGCTAAAGCTTCTAAATAATATTTGAAATTCAGTTGCTAAATTTGAAGGGTCATTAATTGTTTTAACTATATTATTAGAAAAACCATTTAAAAAACCTACAAATGATGAAATTTCATCGGCTGTTTTTAATATTTCATTTGCATTTAATCCTATATTATCAGTTACACCTGTTAATATTTGTTTTGCGCTAAGAAAATTAAGAGGATATTTTTTATTTACACTAAATAAATTAGTTAAATCTCTACCAACTAATCCACTTAAATTATCTGTAATTTGATTTATTAATGATTTTTTACTACTTGAGCTACTAACATATATAAGTTCTTCCGATTTTTCAAATGTCATTGAAAATCGGGCAATGCCTAATTCAGTTAAATTTTCTGATAACGAAAACGGTTTAGCAGTTACTTGCAAGCTACCAAAAAACGGATGTACTAACTCGCCGCGTCCAGGGGATTTTAAAGCTGCAATTAATGCGTCACGGTCTGCAATGTAATTTTCACCACTAACTATACCAGTTATTGAATAAGTTTCTTGTAACGCCCCTAAATCCTCAACAAATCGACTATCACGATTTGGGTATTCATGAGTTACGGTTTTACGTCCAGCGGTTGTTGACGTGCTATCAATTAAAAACCTAACACCTTTAAAGCTTGCAGGTTGTAATTTTTCTAATAATGACATTTAATAAGCTCCTTGAGGCATACTCATTCCAAGGTTGCCTGACATTCCTTTTTGACTCATTTTAGTATTAACTATACGGCTATTGCCTAAAGCTTCAACTATAATAGTACCATCAAGGGTTGCTTTATTCCAAGTTGATGAATTAACATTTGATTTATTTCCATCGGTGTTAATTTCACGTCTTTTTTCAGCAAGCCTATCAGCAATGCTTGACATTCCACCACCAACACCGCCAAACATGCCGCCTATTTTTTCTGCTAATTTTGACATCCATTCAAAATCAGGCATTAAATCAGATATAATATCTTTTACTACTTTTAGGCCATTTATAAAATGAGTAACTGTTAATGCAACGACTTCAAATCCCATTCTTAGAAAGTCAAATACAGGTTTATATTTTATTGCTAACATTGCACCAATTGCAATTAGCCCCCCAATTGCGGCAACCGTCAACCCAATTGGAGTTAGTAATAATCCAAATCCAATTACTAAAGTTCCAATTATTAAAAGAAGTGGGCCAAGGGCTGCAACCAATCCAGCGATAATTAATATTGTCTTTTTTAATTGCGGCGATAAATCATCAAACACTTTTAAAAGTTTCAAAGTAATTTCAGCAAGTTTTAATTGTATTGGTATTAAATAATTACCTATAGAAACTGAAGCGTCATCAAGCCTAGCCCTATAACGTCTCATAGTATTTGCATGGGCATCTTGAGTTCTTGCAACGTCACCAATTGAGCTTGAGAAGTTTTTATGAAGTAATTCAATTGTAGCTAAAGCTTTAGCTTGCATCATAGTTTCGAAGCGAACACCACGTTTGGACATTACAAGTATTTGGTTTTTAACCATTTCTTCGTTAATGGCAACACCTAATGTTTTTAATGATTCGCGCTCGCCAACTAATGCAGATTGAAATGCTCTACTTACTTGCGAAGCACCGCCTTGCACGTTTTTAAATGAGGCAACATCGGCTGCAAGTTTATTTAGTTCGAATGATAATTCTAAAGATTTTTCTTGAGAAAATCCTAAATTTTGTGCAAAATCACCTAAATTAGCTAAAAATTCTTGAGCTTCTTTATTAGAAAAATTATAACTACTTCCTAGTATTTTTGCTGAATTTGCGGCATTTTTAGAAACATCGGAAAATACAAATTCAAACCTTGCGCGCATTTCTTCCGCATCGGATGCAGCTTTAATCATTCTATTGCCAAGAAACACTAATGGGATAGTTGCAAAGGCTGTTAATTTTGCGCCTGTATTGCGTATGGACGTACCAAATTCACGCATTGATTGACTTGTATTGCCAATTTTTTGTTTCAATTCAGCAACATTATCTTTAATTTTTTTAGCAATAGGTGAGAATTTATCAACAGCCCTATAAACGTATGAAATATTAAACGCCATTTTTCATTGCCCTTTCACGTTCTTTATTTATACGTTCTGCAAATTTATTTAGTTTGTAAACTTCAGGCAATGGCATATTTTGCAATTCTGTATATGATAAACCACCTTTATAAAATACCATAAGGTTAGCAATCATATAATCTATTTTTTCTTGTTCCCCATTTTCGCAAGATGGGAAGAAAGCAAAAAATTTGCAATATATTCCCCCATAAGTTTTTCAGTATCATTATCTGATAATTTATCATACATAGGAGCTGTTAATTTTTGTTCTTTTGCGTAACAAACATCATTTAAAATTAACTCACGAAAGCTTTCTTGATAATCAACTAAATCTACGCTTGACATCATTATTATTTCTATTACGCTTTCACCTGTTAATTCTTCTTCTTTTTCGCCACTTTTATCAGCGTTAGTTTCTACGCGTCCAGTGTTATCAGCCATGCTTTTTATTGCGCGAAAAAAACCCTGCTTTAATTTAGCGGATTGATGACGCTGCCTGTTTGATGGGGCTTTTAAAGTTAATTCGTTAGCAAATTCAATTTGCCCTTTTTCGTGATATTCTAAAGGGTTGCTTAATTGAAAAACAAATTCACTTTTATAATCAGTCATAAAAATCCTACATTAAATTGCTGCATCGGTTTTAAATTCTAAATCAATTTGAGTATCTGAACCTAAATTAATTTCATAATCATTTATCAAGGTTGCATTTGTAAAAGAACGTGTAAGACCTGCACCTGAAGCACTTATAACATTTGCATTGCCGTTATTTTTCCATGAAAGGATAGTTGCAATATTTTCAGCAGTTGGAAACATTGAAAATTTAACCATAGAAAGATTAGTTTCAACATTATTTGATAAAACAGTTTGAACGCTACCACCACCGGCCGATTGAACTCTTACAGTTTGCTCGCCTTTGCCTTCGGTATAACTAAATGAGTTAGCAACTATTGGAGTTGATAAATTATTAACCAATATAGTTGGATTAGCTAAAGTGATTGCCATTTATTTTACCCTTCTGTTGAAAATGAAATTTGCATAGTTGCTATAATTGTGCGTAATTGCGTTACAATTGGAGCTTGCATAGTTATAGTTACTGAACCATCAATTAAACTTAATGTAACAGTTCTATTGTCTTTAAAGAATTTTTGTGCAGTTGCTCCAGATTGAACTAATACATAATTATCACCGCCAAGTTGCTGAAATAGATTATCAAGATAAGACTCAATAACAGCTTGATTTGCCATGTTGCGATTAGGTATTAAATCGCCTTGAGTTAGCCTTGATTGTGCAAATCGTGCTTTTAAATTATTAAAATAAAATTCGCGAACTGCAGTTGAAGTGTCTACAGCGTTTAAAAATTTAAATGTAGTTTCTGCATTGCCGGCACTATCAGTTTTGCGAGTTGTAACAATTTCACCTGATATAATTGAAGTTCTAGTTTTATTATTTGCAAATGTAGATACGCCTGCAGTTATTAAACCTTCAATTTCAGTTTTTGAAAATCCAACACCGACATCAATTAAATCAAGTAGCGGAAATGGTGAATTAAAATAAGGCAATGCTGATATTGCAGGGCCACCAATAGTATCTAAAGCACCATTAGGGCTAATTACATATTGCGATATATTAGCACCTTCAGTAAGCCTCAAAGACCGCAATGCCGCAAATTGAGCTGATATAACATCGCTAAACTCAAGTAATGCGCCGCCTTTATGAGCTGTTGCGTTAAGTTTTTTATTACCTATCAAAACTAAAGATTTTGAATTTTGCGCGTTACCTGCGCTAACTAAATTTGAATAAGTGTTTGATAATGTTTGAATACCAACGCCATCCAATATGTCATTACTAACGTTAAACCTAGTATCTAATTCAGTTGTTAGTGTAGAAAGCGTGTAAGTTTCAGGCCATACTATAGTTTGATAGCGTTCACCATCTATAACATCAAATATATTTGTTAAAGTCGGATTAGTTGCTCCATTCGTTGGTAGTGTTAATGCTACTGTTATTCCTGCAACTGCGCCTTCTACTTTATAGCCTACATTATTACCAAATTCGCCCTTATGAGAGCTGGTTATAGTAACAGTTCCAGTGGAGTTAGCAGCCGTAAAGGGGGCTGTTGTCAATGCGTTTACTAAAGCTACAAAAGCATCTCCAATTTCATCTGCGGTATCATCAATAGCTATAGGTAAAGACACGGCATAGTTAGCACCTGATCCAATGGATATAACAAGCGTTCCGTTAGCTGTTGCTGTACCTGAAAAGGCAATAGTGCCAGTTGCGGCAGTGCCTGCCCCTGCATCTGCAAGGGGTATAGCGTCAAATTGAGTAACTTTATTTATACGCCTTGCCTGCCTTACCATTTGAGCAATCATACTTTTTGCACCAAAGAGGGCAGTTTCTTCGCCTGAATTACCTATATTTGTAACAAGCGAACCAGCTGTTGCAGTTCCAGAAAGCATTTGCCCTATAAATAAAACTTTTTGTGGGGCGTTTGAAATTGTAGATGCAGCAGGTATAATATTAAAAGTAATATCAGGTTGTGAAATTGTCATTACTTATTTCCTTTTTTGTTTTTTTGTTCTTTTAAATTAATGTCTTTTGATAATACAACTTCTACACAACCATCAATTTCAGCGTCTTTTAAACGTCTAAACCAAAAATTATCAACAATATTATTATTTTTATCTGTTTTTAATTTAATAATATCGTTAGGCTTAAATCCTGCTATTGCGGTATTTATTTTTAAAACAATCATAATTTTACCGTTTTTATAATTCTATAATTATAAATTGATTATTAAAAAATAAAAAGGTGATTTTAAAATAAAATGTAAAATGCCTATTGACTTCTATTATTCTCTATTATATAAAGGGTGTAAGGCATAGATATTAAATAGGAATAATAAAATGATTTTAAGAATATTTGTAGTTTGTTTGTGTTTATTATGTTTACCAAAGGGTGTATTTGCACAAGTTGATATAAATAAAAATGTAACTGATTATGTAATTCCTTTAAAAAATGGCACAAAATTAATTGAAAAATGGCATAAAGTTTTAGAAAGGCAACCTATAAAAGAAGGTAATGCAAAAGTAAATTATGAAACTTTAGTAAATGTTTTTGAAAGTGTAAGAGGAATTTACAAATCAGATAGTTATAATTATCAATCTTTTTGGTTTAAACCTAATGTTAATTTTGATTATTGGGCTACTCCTAATGAGTTTAAAGCTAACAATGGCGGAGATTGCGAAGATTATGCTATAAGTTGGTATTACGCTGCCCGTGAGGCTGGATTTAAAGCTAATCAGCTTAATATATGGGTTGGTTGGTTGCCTAATCACGATAATATGCAACATGCTGTATTAGCGGTTGATATTGATGGCAAGCAATATATACTTGATAATTTTAATAATAAGATTATGTTAGCAAGTGATTATATGCACAAAGAATTTAAATTAATGTTTAGATTAAATGAAAATGGATGGAGTACTAAATAATGCACAATAACATTGAAAATATTTGTTGGTCATGTGATTGCGAATTAAATTATCTTGAGCAACAACGCAAAGAATGTCTATCATGTTTTGCGGATAATGATGGGCCTTATGATGATGATTATGAGGATTGCGAATAATGTTTATATTAGATTGGCTTAATTGTGGGTGTATTCATAAATGGAAAATTTATAATTTTAAACAATATTTTGACCTTTCCTATAATCGTAAAACGCCAAAGACTCAATTTATATTGCAATGTAAAAAATGCGGAACTTTGAAAGAAAAAATAATATCAGGATGGTTAAAAGATGGAAACTAAACTAAAAGAGTTCGTACCGCGATACTACCAAAAAATAGTGAAAGATTATTCTCCTTCCTACGATGGCGGAGAGGTTGTTAATGGTGAAAAGTTGGTTTTACGCATGGAAGCCAAACTAAGGGCTGCTATACCGCTAATGCAAGCCGCTATAGACAATATAGAGTATAACATTAAAGAAGGTGGATTTGCGCTTGAGGGTGAGCAAGAATTATTAAACAAACTAAAGGAGTGGATAGAGTGACATGCACTACATTTATGATATTTAAGCAAATAAACAGCGAGGGCCGTTATATATTGAGGAGGGATTGAGTATGGGTGATATAATGGCAGTTTTTCGTATGGACGAGGTTAGTATTGAAATTAGAATAAGGCTACTAAGGAAGTTAGGCTGCGCTATAAATAGCAGCTACGGGATGAATATCACCGATGAATTAGTTAATGAGTTGGTAGGTATTCTAGATGCACAAGATAAAGTCCCGTATTAACAACAAGTGAAGGAGAAATTATGAGTAAAAAAGATAGAAATATCGGCACAATCCCGAAACATAATTTTGGCGGGGCTTGCAAAATAAAAGACGTTTATTCACTAGAAGTTATGAAGCAAATAAAGGATTTTAAGAATTCGCTATCATTTAGCGATGAATTTTTAAATAAATTACCAGAAGGTGAGGAAAAACAATGAGCCTATACTACACAGACCCGCTAAAAGCGGCGATAATCACGGGCAACGGCAAGCAATTTTACATGGCAGAGGGGGATTTATGAAGAAATTTAACTATTATCAAACTGAGGGCGCACCTTTAAAATTATGGGATAGCCACCAAGGGTTTGATGAAAACGCTATGCAGCAATTACGCAACGTTGCAAAGATGCCGTTTATACATAAACATGTTGCTGGGATGCCTGATGTCCATTGGGGGATGGGGGCTACTGTTGGTTCTGTTATAGCTACAAAAGGGGCGATAATACCTGCGGCAGTGGGTGTTGATATTGGTTGTGGCATGATGGCTGTAAAAACCAATTTAACCTCTCATGATTTACCGGAAAATCTATCTAACGTTAGAAGCGACATTGAAGCTGCTGTACCTCATGGTCGTACTGATAATGGTGGTAAAAACGATAAAGGTGGCTGGGGTGGCGACTTGCCAGAAGATGTTATAAGTAAATGGGGCGCAATAGACTCCCAATATAACAAGATAACCGATAAACACCCAAAAGCTAGAGCCTTCAATAACATTAGCCATTTAGGAACTTTAGGAACTGGTAACCATTTTATTGAGATATGCCTTGATGAAAACGACTCCGTATGGATTATGCTTCATTCGGGGTCAAGGGGTGTGGGTAATAGAATTGGAATGTATTTCATTGAAAAAGCAAAAGAAGAAATGGAACGCTACCATATAACTCAATATTTACCTGATAAGGATTTATCTTATTTAGTTGAACATACAGAAATATTCAATGATTATGTTGAAGCTGTAAGCTGGGCGCAAAATTACGCACTAGAAAACAGAAAAATAATGATGGATAGGGTTTTAAAGGTTCTGCAAAGTCACACTAAAGAAATAATAACAAGCGATATGGCTGTTAATTGTCACCATAATTATGTTGAGCGTGAAAATCACTTTAATGATAACGTACTTGTAACAAGAAAAGGTGCTGTACGAGCAAGAAGAGGAGATTTAGGAATAATACCCGGCTCAATGGGTACTGGCTCTTTTATAGTTGAGGGGCTGGGTAACAAAGAATCCTTTTGCTCATGTTCACACGGTGCTGGCAGGGTTATGTCGCGTGGTGAAGCTAAAAAGCTTATAAGCCTTGAGCAGCATAAAAATGCCATGCGAGGTATAGAGGCGAGGCTTGACGTGGATGTATTAGATGAAAGCCCTGCCGCATATAAAGATATTGGTGCGGTTATGGCGGCACAAGATGATTTAGTGAGTATAAAATATAGGCTAAGACAAATTGTGAACGTTAAAGGGTAAAACAAGCCTTATCCAGGGGAGAACAAATAGCGGGGGAGTGATATGGATAAACTACAGCAGATAAAAGAGGCTTTGCAATTGGCGACACAATTTAAATCAAGAGGCGATGCAAATGTGATAACGCTAGATGCTTGGTACGCGCTACATGATGCTAAACCCCTCATAGACAAGCTTATAGCCGAATATAAAAATCTAAAAGCCGAAAACAAGCGGCTGCGGGACGCTTTGGAATTGATAGCGCTATCAGAAAACCTAACGTGGCCTGAAATAACAAAAAGACCACATAATTTTGAGATAGCTAAACAAGCCCTACAGGAGGATAAATAACATGTAAAGAAAAGTGAAGTTTTGTTTGTATGTTAATAAAAAACAATTTGTATTATTAATAATAATTATTAGAATGAGTTGTGTTAACAACATCCTTATTCTTTATGATTAAAAAAATATATTTTAAATTATTAATATTATTATTGCCTAATTGGTTATTACATAAACTTGGCTTTTATATTGAGTGCTATAAAACCAATTATGTTAAATGGTCACTGGTTAATATAAAAACCGGCGAAGTTGTGTCTGACAAAGAAAATATTGAAAAATTACAACAAGAATTAAAATATAAAATTTCTATAAATAATGATAATTAAATCGGAACATCATCTAAACTAACATCAAGCGTTTGCATGATAATATTATCCCCATCATCTGTTATAGGGTCAATATATATCAATGAGAAATCACGGAACGCAACATTTTCAGTAGGTGCAACTGTATCACCAATAGTTATATCACAAACAGTTTCAAACATAAATTCATGAATGTAATACGCATTGTTATATTGAATAAATCTATCACCTGCGGCAACAGTTACATAAGTTGCAGCTTCTTCTAATACAGGTGTAAACCTAGTACGCAACATTGATTTATAAAGTGCAACCCTTACATCCTCTATTAAATCACGGGCAGCACCGCCACTTATTTCATTTGAGCATGGAACGTAAATATAAACTGAGAACGGCAATATAAGCCTTGTGCGATATTCATCGCCATAAGTTAAAGTTTGTATAGCATCCGTACTATCCCTACGGCTTTTTGATATTGATATATCGCCAAGTACCACAAAAGCCCATAGCGCGCTTGTATTCTGTTTTGTATAAGCTTCCATTGCGCGTTCCCATGAGATAGCCCTTGCAACTCTTACACCACTTCTTAAAATTGGAGTGCCTTGAGCTGGACTATTAGGGGTTAATGTAGTTTGATAGGTAAACGTTGTATTATTTGTAACTGTTATTTGATGCCTGCCATTGTAGCCAGTTGCATCATTATTTAATAATACGATAGTACCAGTTGCAGGGGTAACTGGTTGACTATCTATTTCATATTTAAAAGTTCGCCTATTTAGAACGTCCGTTATTGCAAAACTGCCATTATATGCAGATTGATTAGCCCCTGCAATTTCAGCTACAAAATCAAAACCTTCCGTAAAATCATGAGGCGTTGCCGTTGTAACGGTTACTATTGAGCCAGTCGCGCTTATCCCTGGCTTAGGTATTGAAGTAATAGAACTTATACTTATTGGAGTTTTGGCATTTAAAATAGTTATATAATTATTAGTAGCTAATCCATGCGGCGTTGCGGTTACAGCGGTTATAGTAGTTCCTGAACGCGTTAAGCTGCTTATAGTAATATCAGGATTGCTAAACAAGCTTGTTTGTGTTGGTAGTGCGTTTTGCAATTGCCCTGCTATAGTCGATGCTTTTATCATTATCTATAACCCTCATCATGCGCTTTTTTAAGTTCATTTTCCATAATAGTAACAGCCTTACCTTGTGTTTCTTTTGATGCAATGCGTAAAGTTGGCCTATTACGTTTTTCTTCTAATATTTTTGTATACATAGTTTTTTCGTTTTGCCTAAAACCAAATTCTAATTCCTGCGCGCCTTTTACACTAAATCCAATAGTTTTTCTAGCGTCACCGCTTCTATTAGCAAAACTTTCACCTTCAACCGATGCACGATGCCGCCTGCCTTTATATTTATAAACTTGTCCCGAACGTGGGCGTTTTAAAACATTTTCATTTATTGTTCTTTTAGCAATAGCACCAATTGCGTAGAAAGCCTGCCTTATTCCGCGCACGTTTATTTCTTCCAAGTGGGTTAATTGGAATTCAACTTGCCTATTATTTGGGTCAGGAGTTACTTTAAACATAGAATAATTATATATTATTTACAAGAAAATGCAATTATTTGTAAAATAGGTATTGACGTATAATAAGTTCTATTATATAAAGGGTGTAGGGATTTAAAATAAAGGAATAAGATTATGGATTTAACTTATACTCAAGATAAAATGTTTACAAGATTTATAGCTCAATCTAAAGAGGGTGAAACTGCATGGCGTGAAATGGCGGTTAAAATGAATGGCGTTGCATCGGTATTTAATTTTGATGCTCATAATGTAATTTTGCAATTGCGTAGAGCTGGTTATAAAGTTGGTAAAGCAAAGCCAATTAGTAAAAAAGAAATTGATAATATTTTAAATGAATTAGGTATTTAATGGGTAGGTATAAAGATATAGAGTTTTTAGATGGTAGAAATTTTTGTAGCGCAAGGCACAAAATACATGAAGCTGAAAGAAAACAATATTTACAAAATAAAGCTAATGGCTTTTACGATAATTTACCTAGCAATAAGAAATTAGTTGAATGTAAAAATTGCAAATGCGGTTTTGTAGCTAAAAAAGCTGATATAAAAAGAGGATGGGGTAAATTCTGCTCTAAATCTTGCAAAGCTCAATATTAAATAACTAACAGGAGAATAAAAAAATGAATAAAATTAAAACATTAATAATATGCGTTGCTTTAACTTTAGGAATAAATGTATCAGCTCAAGCAAAAGTAACAGTTGGTGGTTATCCTGCATGTATATCTGAAAATTATTTCAATCAATTACTAGATGCAATTAATGATAAAGATGATTATGCAATTAATTTTTTAGTTAGTAATACTTTGTGTATAGTTACAAAACCTGATATTCCTGTAACTGTTTTAAGTAACTCATGGGGTATATCAAAAGTAAGGGCTTATATAGGCAATAAATCAATTATCCTATGGACTAATTCAGAAAATATTATTGATTAGGCAAAAAAAAGGAACGAAAAATGACA
>Ga0307377_10000436_pt1 | contig 55405 bp, 54 predicted proteins | sample TR3MG_FD_202535 | JGI IMG/M metagenome (GOLD analysis project Ga0307377, IMG submission 202535) | Soil microbial communities from Risofladan, Vaasa, Finland - TR-3 | ecosystem: Environmental > Terrestrial > Soil > Coastal area > Acid sulfate soil | place: Finland: Risofladan, Vaasa | collected... | reverse complement strand
TCCCCCCGCTCGTAGCCCCGTCTCGGGGCATCCCCCCGCTCGTAGCCCCGTCCCGGGGCGTCCCCCCGCTCGTAGCCCCGTCCCGGGGCGTCCCCCCGCGCGTAGCCCCGTCCCGGGGCGTCCCCCCGCTCGTAGCCCCGTCCCGGGGCGTCCCCCCGCTCGTAGCCCCGTCCCGGGGCGTCCCCCCGCTCGTAGCCCCGTCCCGGGGCGTCCCGTGAGGCAATGGTCCCCAGTTGGTGAAACTCCCGGAACATGCCCTCCTGCTCCCCGGGGGGGATCCCTACGCCCGTGTCGGCCACCGTCACCCTGACCTGCTCCCCTTCGAGGGCAGCCTGGACCGTGATGCTGCCACGCTCGGTGAAACGCCGCGCATTGTTCAGGAGGTTAAGCAACACCTGCTGCACGCGGGCGCGGTCCACCAGGACCGGTGGTAGGTCTTGGGGCACATCGGCCCCCAGCACAATCCCTCTTTCTCGCACCAATGGGCGGACCATGTCCAGCGCCTCGACGACTACGTCATGCAGCCTGACCGGCTCCACTTCAACCCGCATCCGCCCCGCTTCAATCTGCGACATGTCCAGCACGTCGTCTATCAACCCCAGCAGGTGTTTGCTGCTCCGGTAGATCTCGCGCGCGTCGCCCCGATACTCGGCCGGCAGCGGCACGTTCCCATAACTCTCCGGGGAGAGATACATGGTCTCGCTGAAGGCGACGACCACGTTGAGCGGAGTGCGCAACTCGTGGCTGAGGCTGGCGGCAAACTGCTGCTTGGTCAGCCTGGCCTCGTCCGCCACCTCGCGCGCCCGCGCCAGGTCATAGTTCAGGTATTCCAGCCGCCGGTAGGCCTCGTCCAGGGCCTTCAAGGTGCGCGCCAATTGTCCCTGGCGCTCGCGCAGTTCAAGATCGTTGCGCTGGGCCGCCATCGCGCGCTCCCGGAACCAATAGATTGCCTCGTACAGGTTGCGCACCCCCAGAGAGGACAGAACACCCACCGCGCCGACGACCAGCACCGGGGACATCAGTTCGGTCGAGAAAGGGGCATAGCCCCAGCGCAGACAACCGATGGCGATGACCAGCGCCGCACACAGAGCGGTAGCGCCAGCCACCGCTCGCAGGCTGAAGAGGAGGCCGGTCAGGCTGACCACAATGGCCAGCATGTAAGGGGCGACCTTGACGCCCGACAGTCCCATGGTCGTGAGAGCGGCAGCCGCGGCACCTGAGATAATGGCCACGGCAGCCAGCGGCGTGTCACGGCTCAAGTTGCGAAAGGCCACAACCAGGCCGACAGCCAGCAGGAGCGGCCCCAACCAGGCCAGTCCAAACCCGTCGCCCTGGTGAAACAATACGGCACACCACAGATATAACCCGCCGACCGCACAGACCAGGACGGTCTTGAGCGATTCCCGGCGCAAGGAAACCATGTCGTCCAATGCTACCCATCTCCTATTGTCAAAGAAACCCGGTTTCTGGCAGATCACACCGCCCAGGGAAGCCAGGGCCGGTTGGCGACCAGCAGTTCCTCCAGCAGCGGCTTGGCCACCTCCCACGACGGGACGAGGGGGTGGGCCATAGCAGCCTGCATGGCCACGCGCTGCGACCCCTCCACCGCCGCCTGCACGGTGAGGCTCTCGTACGCCTTCACCGCCTGGACCAGCCCGCGTATGGGCAGCGGGAGCGCCCCCATACGCAAGGGGTGCGGCCCCGTCCGGTCCACCAGGCAGGGCACTTCCACCGAGGCATCGTCGGGCAACCCATCCACCGCCCCCTGGTTGAGCACCTGGACGATCTGGCGCTCCCCCGTGTTGTAGTGGATGGCCCGCATGGCGGCGAAGGCCACGTCGGAGTAGCCGCCCCCACCGCGCTGGGCCAGCAGGGGGGGCTTTTCGGCCAAATGCGGGTCGGCGTACTGGCGCAGCAGTTCCGCCTCAATCTCCTTGACCTGCTCGCCCCGCGTGCGCACGCCGGGCGCGCTGGCCTCCTGCACCACCCGCGTGCGATGGTAATAGTAACGCAAATAACTGGCCGGGATGGCCCCCAACGCCCGCAACCACTCCGCGTCCACGCTCCAGTGATCGGCCACCGCCTCGATCGCCTGGGCGGTGACGTCCTGGCCATCCACCCACACGCGGATGGCAAAGCCCAGGTGGTTGAGCCCGACCCAGTCCACGTTGACCCGCGCTGGGTCCACGGGTGTACTCACCCGCCCCATGCGACTGAGGATCGCCGCGATCCAGCCCTTTGGCCCGCTGCACAGGCCGACGAAGCGTACCGCGCTGTGCTTGCCCAGCGCCTCGGCGACGATGCCGCTGGGATTGGTATAGTTGATCAGCCAGGCCTGGGGGCACACCTCCACCACGTCGCGGGCCAGGTCGAGCACGACGGGAATCGTGCGCAGCGCCTTCATCATCCCGCCCGGCCCCGTCGTCTCCTGGCCGACGACGCCATATTTGAGGGGGATGCGCTCGTCCAGGATGCGGGCGTCCATGCCCCCGACGCGGATCAGGCAATTGACGAACGTCGCCCCCTCCAACGCTCGCCGCCGGTCGGTCGTGGCCGTCACGGCGATGGAAAGCCCCGCTTTGCCGAGCATACGCTGGCTCAGGCCGGCCAGGATCTCCAGCCGCCGCTCGTCTACGTCCATCAAGCATACTTCCCTGAACGGCAGCGCCTCATAGTGCTGAATCACACCGTGGATGAGTTCGGGCGTATAGGAACTGCCCGCGCCGATAACGACCAGTTTCACGTGTTCTGCCTCCTCGCCAATCCGGTACGAGCGCTCCAGTCCCCGTCCCGGGGACGGCCCATGCATACGGGCGCTCCAGTCCCCGTCCCGGGGATGACCCATGCATACGGGCGCTCCAGTCCCCGTCCCGGGGACGGCCCATGCATACGAGCGCTCCAGTCCCCGTCCCGGGGACGACCCATGCATACGGGCGCTCCAGTCCCCGTCCCGGGGACGGCCCATGCAGGTGCACGCCGCCTACGACGCCGCCTGGGTGGGAGATTCCTCGCTTCGCTCGGAATGACAAGCGGGGTCCTCGCCAGTCCGGTACGAGCGCTCCAGTCCCCGTCCCGGGGACGGCCCATGCAGGTGCACGCCGCCTACGACGCCGCCTGGGTAGGAGATTCCTCGCTTCGCTCGGAATGACAAGCGGGGTCCTCGCCAGTCCGGTACGAGCGCTCCAGTCCCCGTCCCGGGGACGACCCATGCATACGAGCGCTCCAGTCCCCGTCCCGGGGACGACCCATGCATACGAGCGCTCCAGTCCCCGTCCCGGGGACGGCCCATGCATACGAGCGCTCCAGTCCCCGTCCCGGGGACGGCCCGCGCATACGGGCGCTCCAGTCCCCGTCCCGGGGACGGCCCATGCAGGTGCACGCCGCCTACGACGCCGCCTGGGTGGGAGATTCCTCGCTTCGCTCGGAATGACAAGCGGGGTCCTCGCCAGTCCGGTACGAGCGCTCCAGTCCCCGTCCCGGGGACGGCCCATGCAGGTGCACGCCGCCTACGACGCCGCCTGGGTAGGAGATTCCTCGCTTCGCTCGGAATGACAAGCGGGGTCCTCGCCAGTCCGGTACGAGCGCTCCAGTCCCCGTCCCGGGGACGGCCCATGCAGGTGCACGCCGCCTACGACGCCGCCTGGGTAGGAGATTCCTCGCTTCGCTCGGAATGACAAGCGGGGTCCTGGCGAGATAGTTCGCCAGCGTGCGTGCTGAAGAATTCGGGCCCAGGCGCTGTCTGGGCCAGGTTATAGTACGTTTCCTCGTTGACCGCGATGCCGAGCGCATCGTAGGCCAGGAGCACCGCGCCGACGGCTGGCTCGAACTGCACCCGCGCGATGCGAGCGCGGGGCGCGACGCGATGAATAGCCTGCGTGACGGTGTCAACCAGGAGCGGCCCCTGGCCCTTGAACAGGCTCCCCGACAGCACCACGTCGAACTCCAGGTCCCGCATCTCGAAACGGCGGATGGCGGCAGTGGCGTACCCGGCCAGCGCCAACCCTTGCTTGACGATGAGGTCCGCCGCCACATCGTCACCCCCGTGAGCCGCCTCGAACACCAACGGGCACAGCGTAAGGACTCGCTCGTGGTCGAGTTGGTCCGCCACGACTGCCTTCAACAGATCGTCCACCGTGGGAACGCCCAGCCAGTTCAACAGGAGGGGGGTGAGGGTCGTCGGCGCTCCCCGGCCATCCTCCTGGCGCAAGACCGCCTCGAGCGCCTCCTGGGAGAGGGTCACGGCTCCCCCATACCAGGCATAGTAGCCGTAGCACCACTCACGGCCGTCGGGAGCGACCACGCACGTATTGGTGCCCGTACCGGCAGCGATGACCACCCCATACGGCTGGCGCGTGCCCGCCCGCCAGCCCGCCAGCGCGTCGTTCTTCACGATCACCCGCCGGGCGAGACGGCTGCGCGCCAGCACCACCTGCCGCCGTTCGTGGTCCTCCGGCCAGTCCGCGCCGGCCAGACAGAACACGCCCGCCGCCACGTGGTCCCCGCTCAGCCCGGCCTGGCCCAGCGCCTCCTGCACCGCCGCGACGACGACGCGCATGGGCTCGTCCACGTCGGGGCCAGACCAGTTGCTGTTGCCAGCCCGGCCCGCTCCCAGGATGTGCCCGCGCTCATCGGCGACCAGCGCGATCGTCTTGGTCGTGCCACCGTCCACACCCACGACAAATTGTGACGTCATAATCCATAATCCGTAGTGCGTGTTGCGTGTTGCGTGATTCTTCACGTTTCACGTTTCACGTTTCACGTTTCACGTTTCACGTTTCACGTTTCACGTTTCACGTTTCACGTTTCACGTTTCACTCCAGGAGTAGCGCCTCCAGGTCTTCTTCGATCTGGATTTCGCGCTCCTCGGCCCAGCGCTCGATGCCGGACCAGAAGGTTTCACAGGCCTCGACGATCTGGGCGGGGTCGGCCAGTTCCCCCACCATCACCATGTGGCACAGCCCGTCGTACCCAGCGGGGCGGTCGGGCAGGACCAGCGACTCTTCGAACATGCGCGTGGAGGTCGTGTACAGGTACCGGTTGGCCAACCCGACCAGGAACGCGCCGTATTCGGCGAACTCGACCGCCAGATAGGCCAGGCACGCCTCGTACTGCGCCGCCCGCACGTTGCGAATCTTGCCGATCAGCTCATATAGCTCGCCGACGATCACGTCGTGCAATACTTGCTCGAACACCGGGTCGGGCTGTGAGAGCGTGACGTCGCGCAGGCGGGGGAAAAAACCGGTTGGGTCGTACAGCGCCCACACGTCGGTACAGACGCGGTGGGTCAGCGCCCAGTCCCCGTCCACCTGGGACGCCCAGCGCAGCAGCACGTCCTCGCTGTACACGTCCACCTCGGCCTTCCACGAGCCTGCCCTGAGCTCGTCGAAGGGGCCGGCGGTCCACTCGAAGCAGCGCTCGATCCCACCCCCGCGCAGCACGCAGTGCATCTCGACGTCTGAATAGGGCCCGTCCATCCCGCGCGCCAGCGACCCATACACCCCGATGGCCAGCACCTGGTCGCCGTAATGGCGCTGAAACTGCGCCGCAATCTCACGCGCTAACGCGAGGCGGCGGGTCCGCTCCATGGGTTGCGGTCCACCAGGCATCCACGACTCCTATCAGCGGGGAACTCCCCGGCTGAAGCCAGGCCTCCCACTACAACATACGACGGACGCCCCGCTTCAGCGGGGGACACACGTCACAAAAGAAACCAACCCAACCCTAGCACCAGAATTGGGGCAGGTACTCCCGGTACGTCTCCAGGTAGTCGTCGAGGATCTGCCGGGCCACGTCCAGGTCGCTGATGACCGGGTCCAGGAGCAGGCATTGCAGCGCAGCCTGCCGGTCGCCGTGGACGGCCGCATCCACGCACAGGCGGACCACCGTGATCTCGCGCCGGCACAGTTCGGCCACCGCCTCGGGCAGCGGACCCACGGCGATACCTTGCACACCCGCCCCGCTGATCAACCCGGGCACCTCGACCATGGCCCCTTCCGGCAGGTTGGAGACGTGGCCCCGGTTGGGGATGTTCACCGCCAGGTGATAGTGGTCCCCCGCCCCGGCCACGTTCTCGATGACCTCCAGCGCTCCCTCGCTGTCGGCCTCGCGCAGGTGCTCAATCGTCGTTTTCCCCTCGCCCATGCGGGCGATGTCCTCGTGGCCGAAGCCGCGCAACTGGTCCATCAGGTCCCAGTCGTACAGGCTCAGTTCGTACTTTTCCCACGGCTTGGTGAGCGGATCGCTGACCCAGGGCAGGTACTCACACAGGTGCTCGTCGCCGGGGATGGGGAAACAGCCGGTGGCGTGGTAGACGCGGCGCGTCAGCGGTTCGAAGGTGGGGTCAAAGGAGGCCCAACGCTCGGCGAACAGGGGGTACAGGTCAGCGCCGCTGCGCTTGTCGCGGAGGTCGAGCATCCAGGTAAAGTGATTGAGGCCGGCGGCCTTGATGTCCACGCGCTCCATCGCCTGGTCCGCCACCTGCCCCAGCAGCGGCCAGATGGCCGGGTCGGCGTGGGTGCTGATCTTGCCCTCCGGCACGCGGATGCCCAGGTCGTTGGCCAGCACCATGCCCACCATGCCGTATCCGGCGTGGATCTGGTGGCACAGGCCGACCACCTTGATGCGACTGTAGCGGGCGACGGCGTCGCAGATGCGCATCATGGGGTTGGTGTAGTTGATGAACCAGGCCTCGGGGCAGAGCCGTTCCATGTCGCGCACGATCTCCAGCACCGGTCCGACGTTGCGGGCGGCGTGGGCAAAGCCGCCCGGCCCGCCGTTTTCGCCGTAGGGCTGGCGCACGCCGTACTTGAGCGTGAGTTCGTAATCCGAGCGCCACAGTTTCTCGCGCGGCGGCACCTCGATGGCGGAGACGACGAAGTGGGTTCCGTCGAGCGCTTCCGTGTGGCGCGTGTGGGAGGTAATGGTCATCTGCGCGTCCCACTCCCGGTTGAGCCGCTCCGCCAGGCGACGCATCAGCGCCAGCGTCTCGGCATTGCGGTCCACCAGGGCGACGTGGCTGCCGCGCAGGCGCTGCGAACCCAGCAGTGCAGCCACCGTGTTCAGGCCGAAACTGGCGCTCCCGGCTCCGATGACGGCGATTTTGGTTGGAAGCATGATAGGTCTCCTTCAGATAAGGCTGTAGTGGCGGCTCCCGAGGTTGCGACCGCCATTGGCATGATAATACCAAACCGGCTCAAGTCAACCGTGCAACTCTGGTGATGGCCCGGATCTTACCACAGAGGCACGGAGGCCACGGAGGAAGATCAAAAAAGGAGGTGACTGCCCGTCAGGGTAAGCATCTAGCCTGCTTTCGGCACGATCTCCTCTTCTCCCACGTCCTCCGCAATGGCGCGGAACTGCTCCAGCGCGGCTTCCAGATCGTCCACGATCTCGACTGCCAGCACGTCCGGCTCGGGCAGGTTAGCCGCGTCGCGGGGTTGGACGGTCCAGTCAGCGGCCCGGAGTTGGTCGTCAATCTGCTCTCGGGCTTTTTCCTCGGGTTTCAACAGGATTCCCTTTCGCTAACCGGTCGTTGTATGGATTATAGTCCTACTGCGCGGGTCGGGCAAACGACTCATCGCGCCTCTACGGCTCGCTTCGATCACAACATGAACGCAAAACCGTCCTGACCGCCGAAGGCCAGGGCGTTTGTGTGGGGCAGCAAGCGGCCTTCCACTGGATTGACGGTAAGGCTCCTACTGGCCCTTCATCAACCAGATGGACGAGTGGTACAAAGCCTACAAGCCGATCTACGCCGCTTTCGACGCCTCTGGCGTGCAGAAGGGCTTTGACGAGCTGGTCTTCGCCCAGCGCGGAGTGATCATCGAGGGCGTTCAGGTCTAGACCAATAAGATGCGCATGGTAGTAGCCCTGGAACTGATCTTGGGCAAGCAACTGCTCCTGATGCCCAAGAGCGTTCAGGGTATCTGGATGCAGTTGGCGGGGTGGAGAATACCGGACACCAAGCTACGCCAGGACATCGCATCCTGCCTCTTTATGGCAGCGGACGTGCTGAACCGGCTGTTCATCATTGACGAAAGCGAGCAGGCTCAGGCGGACGAGGGCGAGGAGGTCCCGCATATCCCCAGGGGCAAGCGTACTGCCAGGGGGCACAGAGGGCGAGAACTACGTCAGAATCTGGGGAGAGCCAGGCCGTGATGGACAAGGACATCGAAATCCTGCGCCGGATGCTATCACAGCCAGGGCGGTGGCTGGTGCACATGCACAGCGGGCACATCGTGAAGGTGGCCAAGGTTGCGCCGGAGATGTCGGCGGACGCCGTTCTGGACGATGCGACTCCCAGGGTTTCCCCGAAGCCGGCTTCTTGTCGTGCTGAGACACGCTAAAGCTGAAGCGTGCCGCTCATCGCATCCTTCGCGGCCAGCACCCTGGTCTCTCTTGCACAAAAAGAAAGCCCCAGCCTTTGTGGGCCGGGGCCGCTCTCTCATCGTACCTGTATGGACACCCAGTTATATGAGATTCATCAATTAACTGCGAACCTCTCCCACTCATCCCCCGCACGCCAAGCGAACAGGTCGCACTGTGCGGTTTCAAGCGAACGGATCGCAGATACGCCAGCTGGGTGGCCTGATGATAGTTCAGCGCACGTCCAGACATTCGATGCCGCAGATCAGGAACTGGTGATCTTGGCTACCTTGTTGATCGCATTACACAGTAGATCCATGAAACTGCGTAGTTCCCTGGTGGTTGGGTCTTGCTGCTCTATTAAACCCGCAACTTGTCTACTAGCATACTTGGCTCTCAGGCCTTTTCCAGAACCCCCTTTTGCCCCTATCAGTCGTTTCGCTTCTTGATCTAGCTCAGTCCATCCTGGGTAGAGACGACAGAAAGTATGTTCGAAATCCTCCTCAAATACACAATACTTCTCCCCAATTCTGAAGCTGGCGAACTCTGATGGGATGCCGAGAAGCTCTCTCAGGTTATCCGACTGCCTACGGCTTGCAGTATCTGTTGTAGAAATGTCTTGATCGAAGATGACAAAGTATGGAATGCCAAACTGTTCCATCAGGAAGATTAGCTTATCGATATTTCCTTTACCTCCAGCAGACACTATGGCTATACCATGTCTTTCGAATCCAAAGCCAGCTGCCCCAAAAAGCTCTGGAAGCACATAGCGTTCTGTGTTTCCTTCGACTATGATTACTTGTCTTGCAAACAGACTTTGGCAGGTTTCAACATCCAAGATTTCACCCACGCGTTCACGGACTGAAACATCAGTAGCGGCATTTTCGCCCAGAAAAGCATTTGCTTTGTTAGCAAGCGCTGTATAGCTAATCTGATATGCTTCCGAGTGCCCTTGAGCCCTCGAAAGCCTAATGACAGATTCAAGGTCGAACACATCAATCATACTGGGAGAATGCGATGTATAGAGCACTTGAAATTGCTCCCGGCAAGCTAAGCTCTTGAGTTGATTCAGCATAATCGACCGGTACATCGGATGGAGATATAGCTCGATCTCCTCTAGTCCAATCACATAGCTTCTCGGCGGCTTGTTACGTGCTCGCCTTTCCCTCTCCTGCTGTCTTATTGTCGCGATCAACTGCCCGTACAGGACCAGGCGCTGAAGACCATGCCCCTTCAACTGTAGATCCGACTCGATTCCATCATATACGCTTAAGTGCAGACTTATCTCAGGCTCAACTTGTCCCTCAATCCGCATCTTTGGCTTAATCGTGATCTCCTGAAACTCGGAAACCACCTCTATGACATCTTCGATTTCCTGAAGGTCTTGGAGGCAGTAGTGGTTCAGGAAATCATGGATCGTGGACTGAATACTCTCTCTGAGTCTGTTACTGGCATCTGACAACGACCCTGAGACCCCGCGCGAAAGTGGATCTGCTCTATCATCTGTTTTCAGTATGTCCTCGAAGTGGTAAACCGGAGGAATCTGGTAGAATGCAGGCAGACTAGACACAAGATGTCTTGGTACTGCGGGCTCAGTATCTTTCCGCAGATGTCTGGGCAATGTTCCTGAGGAATCACACAGTCGTTGGGTCACAGCCACTATCTTGGGCTTCGATTGCTGCCTTTGCACCCATTCCCAGGCTACTACTAGCCTGTCATCTTGGACGAATTCTCTGACTAACCCCGCTTCGCGATCTTCGAGTTCGGTGAACTCAAGGGTAATACGGACAGGTACCTCAGGATCACTAAAACTGCGTCGTGTAGGATTCTTATGCCCCAGTGTGAGATCCAGCGCCTGCATCAGGGCAGTTTTTCCAGAACTGTTCTCACCAATGACACAATTGATGTCACGAAGCCTGATGATACTGTCCAGGAAGCATTTGAAGTTCTCGATATGAACTGTACGGAGTTTCATTTTTGCGATGCTGCTTTCTCTTGCCCAGCGCTATGAGCCTTCCAGCCACCCAACAGTCAACGTAACCGCCGCGCGTTTGCGGGGAAGACTATTTCGGTAGCGCACTCCCTGAAGGCGCGTAGTACCGCCCCCACCGTGTGCAATAGCCCGCTCGGGTCGACGCAATGTTGGGCGGTGTCCCCTTTCTGCCGCGATGGCCGCGCATAATTCAAAAGTGCCTGGGAATGCTGATAATTGCCACAGAACTCCTTAGCCCAATCCGTGATTGTGGAGTTGTTTTCGGAGATTCTTTGCCAGTCGTTCGCGCCAATCTCGAATATCACCTACCATCAGTGACATATTGTTAGTGTTCATTCCAAGGTTCTGTAATGCCACACGAAGATTGTCTTCGCCTTCAGGCACAAGACCAAGTCGTAGAACTACATCGATGGTTCGCTGCTGTGCTCCTGCTGCGCCACGCCAGTCTGGCGGCCATTCGTGGTGATGCTTGAAGTAGTTCGCCACGGCATCAAAGAGAATGATTTTGCTCAGACCAGTCGCGGGATGGATAGCCGCTTCCATTGACATAATAGAGGCTTTTCCGTTAGGTAACCAAGACGGATTACCAGCAAGCTTACGGAGTTTTCTTACAACTGAGACTGTCTGTATGATCGCGGTTTGGCCTAACACAAAACCCGACCCGACCAGCAACCCGACAACCTCGAGATCATGCTCGTCTTCAACCGATCGGTATTTTGGCGCAACGCCCCACCAGCCGGCCCGCTCGGCTACACGATTATCCCTGTCGTTGACAAGTGTCTCCAATTGCCTGGAGATCGCCTCCAGCGGAACCATGCTGATTGAATCCTCAAGTATGGATAACAGAGCGCTAATAGCTGTCACACGTCACCTTGAGGTCATCATACTTGTCCAAACCAGAACTTGCCTTGTATCATCAGCCCGACGGCGCGGCGGTGGAGCTGCGCGCAGTGGAGGCATGCTTGCTTGCCGGAGCGCTGGCCCGCTTCGCCCGCTGGTACGCGGAAGACTTTCTGAGAAATGGACAATCAGGGCGGGCAATCCGTCATTGTTTGGACATGGCAGCCAAGAGTTGCCTGCAATCGTCTTCAGTTTGCGCCTTTTGTGACTTGTCCCACAACTCTTCAAAGTAGCTAAGGAACACTCTGGCAACAGCGGGACTTCTAATCGCCACGAATCCTTCGTCTGCACCAACTCGAAATGGGCATCGAGTGAAGACTTCTTCCCTATCGAAGACTGTGAAAGTCACCAAAGGGATCTCCGGCTCTGGGTTCTGGTAGAAACCCGCAAAGTAGCTGTGCAATTTGGGATTAGTGATGTATTTCAGGCAACTCTCCAACCGCCTAGGTGTATCCAGTACACCAATGTATCTGAATTTCACTCGATTGGACTTGATTGCAGCTTCCCTCCCCTTATAGTACTTGTCCAGCGAGGGACTCTGCCTGGAGCGACGTTTGTCGATAGCCGCCACATCTATTGACTGTGTGGCCTCTCTCATCCGCCGTGCCGCATATTCAAGGGCTTCTGCATTTGTTCGGAATATCAACACGCTTACGCCCTGCGTAGCTTCGAGTGTCTGTTTCGATAAACCCTCAAGGCCATCTTCAATCTTCGACAGTCTTTTTCTGTTCTCCACTATTTCCGAGGTCGCCATCAAGGCAAGTAATCCAAGAATAGTGGAAGAAACTATGTTGCTAGGCAACAGCCCCATTTGATCTAGCACGATGACAACGACTCCTGCGAGAACAGTTGCGAGAGAGATGAAATTGGAACCCATAAAGTCCCAAATCCCACTGCCTTTCATCGAATTCCCTCCATAATCATCATCCTGCTAACCATTCGCCTCACTCATGGGGCTGCCCGCCGGGTCCGCTCCCGTCTGGCTGTTGACTACGCGGGATCCGTTGCACTCTAGCCTCTCGGTATCACAGACCAATCCCGTCTGATTCGCTCCAAGAATCCCAGCTAAGGCAAGTCCCCTGCCGGCTTCATATCGCAGTCCGGAGCGCTAAGTCGATCCCTCTCTCCTAATAGTGTACTGCAACTTGGTGCGGGAGTCAAAAGCCCGAATTTACTCACTTAGAATGTTACCGAACGACAATCGTTGCCTCACGAGTAAATGTTACCGAAAACGAATCGTTGACTCACGTAACGGTGTTACTCAAAGTGCATTCGTTGACTCACGGGATAGTGTTACCCAAATCTGGCGCCGAGGGATCATCCCATGACTCAACCCGATACGAAGTACCTGAACTCTTTGATCGCTCGCTACGCCATTGGACTCACACCAAGACACAAAGCCACCAAGTTTTCTTCTTTGTGCTCTTTGTGGCTTTGTGTGAGACATGCGTCACTCTCCCACTGCCTCGCGGTCGTGCGTATACTCTTACTTCTCCAGCAAGAACTCCAGCGCCCTGTCTCTTATCTCCTCCATCGCTTTGACAGCGACGTTGTCCTCAACGAATTCGATGAGCAGGCTGAGTTTCCCGGCGCAAGTCACCGCACCCAGCACCAGATTGACGTTGACCAGAGGAAAGCCGCCGCCCGGATTCATGATCAAGCGGTCCAACTCTAATGCTCCGTACTGGCGTGGAAAATCCAGCCTGCCAAGGTTTGTCACTGCCGTGCCCAAGGTGATCCGGTCGAGAGAATCCATCTTTTCTCGCTTGAGAATTGCCAGGACAGTGTCATCCCGCGTATGGAAGGTGGCTAACTTCTGATACCTGGAAGAACCTTGCGGGACGAGCCCGCCGAGTTTCTTGAAATTGATGGCTTCCATGATGGTTGGCTCAAGATAGCACCACATGAGCGGATCTTGAAACAGGTTCTTGTTGGTAAAGAGGGGGCGCACGATGCGGTGAACCCGTCGAGCGTTGTCCCAGAATGTGCGACGGCCATCGTACCGGTATGCCGGCCTTACCGCCCCGGCATAGAAGCCCATAGCCTCTCCAGGAGGTCTCGGCAGACGGTCTCTCAGGCTGCTCGCAACAAAGATGCTCGAATGAAAGGGCTTCTCCCCCCGGACGATGGTTTGTGCACCCACAAAAGCGGCACATAGGGCCGAGTTCACCGTCACCTCGTTGCTCCTGCACCGCTCCACCAGTGCGGAGGTCTGCGCCTCGGTCAGCATAACGGATAGCACCTGATGTGGATAGTTCATCCAGTAGGCGCTATTCAGGTTTCGATAGTCCTCTTGATCAAAGACGACCTTTTCGGCTGCCCATTTCTTGTTCATCCGATTGATCAGGAACCTGACGACCGCGTTCGCAGAGACATCTGCCGGCATGTTGTCCCTCTCGATAGGAATCGGATCGGGCAGCGGCGTCACTTCACGAGCAGGATCTCCGAGGTAAACCATCAAGTCGCGTGCAAGATAGGCCAGGGACAGTCCATCGCAGAGGATGTGATGGCACACGATGACCAGTTCAGACGTGTTGGCAGACTGAACCAGGATGAAGCGTATCGCCGGTTGTGCACCAAACTCGAAAGGGACCTGGCACGACTCCTGAACCACCCGCATCCAATGATCGTCAGACTCTCGAGGCACGGTCGCCACTGGAATTTCCCCGGCCCCTTCCGAGGTGAGCCAGGGAGTCCTGTTCTCATCCTCGACAATGCGAACTCTGAGATTTGGGTGTCGCTGCCGCGCTTTTGAGACTGCATCTCTGATCATGCCTTCGGTAACGTTTCCTCGAATGCGGGCTACCATGGTCACGATGGAGAAAGGGGATCGTGTAAAAAACCGCTCTATGGGCGTTAGCGGTCTGTTGTAGACCTTGACTGTGTGATTCTCTGGCATGGCCTTCAGTCCCTTCTAAAGCCGATTCGGTGCGATACCCTCTTCCCCCAAGTCCTCCGCAATGGCGCGGAACTGCTCCAGCGCGGCCTCCAGATCGTCCACGATCTCGGCGGCCAGCACGTCCGGCTCGGGCAGGTTGGCCGTCTCTTCTAGCGACTCGTCGCGCAGCCAGAAGATGTCCAGGTTGACCTTGTCGCGTGCTGCCAGTTCGTCGTAGGAGAATGCGCGCCAGCGGCCACCGGGGTTCGCCTCCGACCAGGTCGGCCTGCGCTCGTGGCGATTGGCGGGGCTGTAACAGGCGACGAACTCGTCCAGGTTGACGCGAGTGAGCGGGTTCTGCTTGAGGGTGAAACTCATATTCGTCCGCAGGTCATAGATCCACAGCGTTTTCGTCCACGGGGTCGCGCTGGCCGGCTTGCGGTCGAAGAAGAGCACGTTGGCCTTGACCCCCTGGGCATAAAAGACGCCAGTGGGCAGCCGCAGCAGCGTGTGCACGTCGCACTCGTGGAGCAGCCTGCGACGCACCGTCTCGCCCGCGCCGCCCTCGAACAGTACGTTATCCGGCACGACGACCGCCGCGCGGCCGTTGATCTCGAGGATGGTCTTGACGTGCTGCACAAAGTTGAGCTGCTTGTTGCTGGTCGAGGTCCAGAAGTCGTCGCGCACGATGGTCTGCGACTCGCGGCGGATCTCGCCCTCCTCGGTGACGTAGGTGACGCTCGACTTCTTGCCGAAGGGGGGATTGGTGAGCACCATGTCGAAGCGCGCGCCGGGGTCGGCGGCCAGCGAGTCGCCTACGTGGATCGGGCTGCGGTCACCATCTACACCGATGCCGCGCAGGTAGAGGTTCATCACGCACAGCCGGGCGGCGTTGTCCACAATCTCCCAGCCGTGCAGCGCCTCGTGGTTGAGGTGCTGCCACTGGTCACGGTCGAGCGGGCCGTAGTGCGCGGCGATGTAGTCGTGGGCGGCGATGAGAAAGCCACCGGTGCCGCAGGCCGGGTCCGAGATGGTCTGACCTGGGCGTGGGGCCATCACGTCCACGATGGCCTGGATGAGCGGGCGCGGCGTAAAGTACTGCCCCGCACCCGACTTAATGTCCTGGGCGTTCTTTTCCAGCAGCCCCTCGTAGATCTCGCCCTTTACGTCAATGTCCAATCCCGACCAAGTCTCGCCATCAATCAGGTTGATCAGGCGGCGTAGTTTGGCCGGGTCCTGGATGCGGTTCTGCGCCTTGCGGAAGATGACGGGGATGAGGCCCGACCCTTTGCCCAGCTCGGCCAGGATGGTGAGGTAGTGGCGCTCCAGATCGGTGCCCTCCAGGCCGCGCAGGCTGGCCCAACTGTACTCCGGCGGGATGGCGCTTTCTTTGCCGAACTCGCGCTCCTGCTCGTCGGCCATCTTGAGAAAGAGCAGGTAGGTGAGTTGCTCGACGTAATCGCCGTAGGAGACGCCGTCGTCGCGCAGGACGTTGCAATAGTTCCACAAGCGTTGAACGATGGTGGCGGACTCATTAGCCATATCAAAACAACTCGAAAAACGCGTCCGTGCCCAGCGTGGGGACCATCCGACGGGCCAGTTGCTCCGCCGGCCCTGTGGTGATAAAAAGCCAATTGTCAATGCTGCCCGAGTAGCACCAACGTTCCGCCCGGTACGTGCGCGCTTTCTCGTCTTCCAGGATAAAGCGCAGCACCGGCGTGAACTGGGCGCTGTCATACAGGTGCTCCCGCAACTCGTTTTCCCACCCCGGCATGAAGGCCCCCAGCCCTTGCAGGTCCGCGACCAGGGCGTCCGGGTCTGGGCCGGCTATTTCATAGATTTCGATCCGGTCACGCCTGGCGTTGATGCGATAGTTGCGCGCCTTGGGATGCCGGCGCACTGCCTCCTCGACGGCGGCGATTTCCGCCGGCAGCAGCAGCGAGGGACGATCCTTGACCAGCGAGACGACGCCGTTAATGCTCTCGCTGATCTTGTATCCTGCTGGCACCTCTTCCACAATAGGCTTGCCCCCCGGATCGCGCGCAAAGATGTAGCGCGGTTTGCCGGCCTTGGTCGTCCCCCGGCACAGTGTATACGTGAACCCCTTGCGGTTGGTATACGTGACTGGCATTTTGCCTCCCTGGACAAACCTCCTTCACCCCCACCCATCAAGCGCGGGCGAAAGCCATCACCGTGCGGACGAGAGCGTACAGCGCTACGACGACAACCAATACCGCCAGCAGCCTGTTGTCTAGCCCCAACCAGGCGGTCACCGCGCCGAAAACCAGCAGGCCCACAAAGCCCTCGATAGCCAGCAGGACGGGCAGCGTCTGCTGCCATTGGCCCGCCTTCAGCCGCTGCTTGATCTCGGACAGGCTCAGACTGGCTTCCTTCTCGACCGACACCGCCTCGCCCTCGAAGAAAACGTGCTGCGGCCTGGCGTGCGCCTCCGAACCTCTCGCCATCCGCTCGGCTACGACCTCCTCCCCCACCTCGGGCCCACTGCGCTGGCGAGTCTGGCCAAAGGCGAACGTAGTCCAGATCGTGCCGGCGATCAGATCCACCACGCTCAGACCGGTCAGTACAAGAAATAGGATGAACATGAACACCTCCAGGCTTCGTGATGGAATCGGGCCGTTTTTCGGCCGCTATGACGATTCCCACCTACATCATCGGTAGCGGCATCTGCCGCGTTCTCCTCTTCTTCCCACCAGTCGCCGGCGCTTCCCGCGCGGCGCGGATGCGCTCCAGCAGCACCGCCGCCGGTTCGTCGTCCGGCTTCTGCTCCACCAGCCTACCCTCGAAGGCACGCTTGAGGATGGATTGGCGCAGCCGGCGGGCACGCGCCAGCGCCGCCTCTACCTCCCGCTCCAGCACCGCCACCACCGACAGCCGCCGCTCCACCTCGGCCACGATGCGGCGTTGTTCGGCGAGGGGAGGGAGCGGGAAAATGAGGGATGAAAGGATTGTCTGGTTCAGGAAATCTCTCGTACTACCGCTACAGAGTTCTGATACTTGGTCAAGCACAGGTGGAGAACCCTTGAACAAGAGCCAGAAGAACTTGGGCGTCATCCCGCCAGGTTCGAGCACAATACGCATCACATTGGTTGACATTCTTGCTTTCCCCACTCCATCAGGAATGACACAAACCTCTCCCACCGTTCCAGAACGGGAAATCAGAATATCATCAGGCTGCACATCATACTGAGACAATTGCTCGGCTTTCTTTTCAGTAATATGGATCTTGCTCCCCGGCACATATCCCACAGAGCCGATGTTCTCAATACCCAATACCGGAACCCCCTCAGTTCGGTGTTCATGCTTTTTCAGCAGGCTCCCAAATGGGCCAGTCTTCATGCCCGCTCTCGCTGTTGATAGAAGCGGCGCGATTGCGGTATAAGTCCACCCCTCCGGCAACTCCGATGAACTGCCTGTATCCGGCGCAGCTGATTCGACGTAGCGTTTGCCGGGGTGTTCCGCTTCCCACCTGGCGCGGCGCTCGGCCAGGATGCGGGCCAGGAGTTGGTCGGCGGGCTCGTAGGCGCGGCCCTCGGCGCGGGCCAGCGCGGCCTCGGTGGGGACCAGCCGCCCTTCGCAGGCGGCCTTGAGCACCGCGGCACGGTAGCGCTTGAGGTTGGCCCGCGCCCGCTTCAGTGCCGCCACCCCCGCGTCCAGCCGCGTGAGCTGGGTCTCGATGGCGGCGACGATGCGGCACTGTTCGGCAAGGGGAGGGAGAGGGAACCTAAACGGGCGTAGTTTCGATTTGGAGATTTCCTTAAATGTAGTCCCCGTTGCCTGCTGGATGAATACATCAGCATTACTCCACAACCAGTATGCGAGGTAGAAGTTATGCACACCATCTTGGCACACAAAGGAAGCAAATCCTTGGTTGGTAGTAACATTGGCACCCGCAATAGCCACATAGCCGATACTGGCCCGCGAGGTCATCAAAACAGTACCCACGGGCAAGAGTCTTGCAGAACTTCTTCTGAGTGCCTCCTCGGTTATCCTCTCTTGGGAATCCGATATAACCGAGATTCTGTCTTTTGGTATTTGAGTGGGCGTAAGCCAGACAATGTCGCCGCCAAAGTATTCAGGAACTTCACGGGAAGGCGTCCCGCCTCCAAACAGATCTGCAGTCTCTCCCAATGTCGTCCACGCCCACCCATCCGGCAACGACCACTCGCCCTGTGTTTCGCTCTCTGGCACATCTACTCCTTGCTCATTTCCCATCCCGTCATCCCGAGCGGAGGCAGCGATGCCGCCGGCGTCGAGAGATCTCCTACCCGTGGCCCTCAACAAACGTGATCTCCTGCTTCAGTTGCCGTCCCTTGAACGGCTGTCGTACCTGGAATTCCTGAATCCCGGTCTGGCGAATCGTCGGCAGCAGCGCTAGATTCCGCAGCGCCAGGTCATATTCTGGGTCAATCTCCAGAGCGCGCCGCAGAGCCCGTTCGGCCTCGTCGTACCGCTGCTGCACCATCAGGCACCCTGCCAGGTTGCCCCACGGCTGTGGGTGGCAATCGCCCATCTCGATCACCCGGCGCAACCGCGATTCAGCCTCTGCCCACCGGCGCTCTTCCATCAGATGTAGTGCGGACTGGAACAATTCTTGCTGCTCCATGAGATCGTCCAGGGTAAAAGCAGGGCCGCGCAACGCCATCTCATCCTGGGCAACCTTGCGGATGAAAGCCAGCTCTTGTTCCCATTGCTTGCGCACCTGTGGCAGGCCGCCCAATTCCAACGCACGTTCCAGATCGCGCACCGACTGCCCAAGACGCATCGTAAAGCGCGCCGCGCCGGCCCGGTTGTGCCAGATCGTGGCCTCGTCCGGCAGCACATCCAACGCTTTCGAGTACGACTCGTAGGCTGCGTCAAACTCCTCCAGCATCGAGTAGGCGATGCCCAGGACGTCGCAGGCTTCGCCTGCTGGCTTCGAGTTCGCGGGCACGTGTTTGAGCACACGTCTGGCCGTTCGGACGGCAGCCTCATAGCGCTTCTCACTCAATTGCTGCCGCGCGATGTCCAGCCAGGTTTCCACTTGCTGTGGGCTGGCTCCCCAACCCGTGGGGAAACGCCTGGGTTTGGATTTGCGTTTCTGTTTTCTGGTCAACGGTCACCTCTAACGTTCTACGCTGCTTTTCCGGTTCCGAGTGGAGTCCTCACACCGCCAGCGTCTCGTTCATCTCCTCGATCAGCGCAGGGAGTTCCGCGCCAAAGAGCCGCCGGGCCGCAAGCCACCCGCCGCGCTCGAACATCTTGCCCACCCGAAAGTCGTCGGGGGTCACGCTCAGGTTCACGCCCACTGCCTCGGCGATGCGGTCGAGCCACCAACGCTGCTCGTCCGTAAAGTCGCAGCCTTCCAGCCACTCGCGGTAGCGCCGCTGCACCAGGTCGGGGAAGGGGATCAACTCATCTTCCAACTGCACCGCGTGGCGCACCAGCGACACCAGGTCGGTCAGCACCCGCCTGGCCCCCACACCACGCACGCGGTCGCGCTCCAGTTGCGCGTAGGCGCGCCACAGCCCCTCGGTCGTCCAGGCGTTGGGCGGCAGTTTGATGCGCGTGGCCAGTTCCTTGACCTGTTCACGGGTCAGCCGCCGGCGGGCGTAGGGCTGGTTAAAGATGATCTGCAGCGCGGCGATCTCGTCGCGGTGCTCCTGCAGGAAGACATAGAATGAGGCGACCATCTGCCGCGCCCGCTCGGTGTCCTCGACGCTGTAGCCCGCGCTGCGAAGCCGGTCGCGCGTCACGTGGTCAATCACCTGCTCGGTGCGCGCCTGGATCGAGGTGAGATGCTGGCGCAGGGCGGGGTTATCGAAGGGGGCGACAGCGGCCCGCACGAGTTCCAGCCGCGCAGCCTCAACCTGCTCCGGTGCCGGTTCCGCGCCCCCGACTTGCGCCTGAGCGCGGTCGTGGGCCTTGTCGGGGTCGAGCGCGTCGAGCAGGGCGTGAGAGAGTTCACGCGGCGACTGGCCCTCGCTCACCTCGGCCACCTGGTCGCGTTCGGCGTCGGTCAACAAGGGCTCCAGCCGCGCCAAGCGCACCGCCAGCGAAGAGAGCATCTCGTCGTCAAAGGCGCGGAAGGCCACGGCCTCCAGCAGTTTGTCCAGCGGCAGCGAGCGCTTGCGGTCGAGCGTGCCCGTGTCCATCTTGGGGTGCTCGACCACGCCCACCGCGTCCACGATGACAAAGTGAGTCTTGTGGGTCGTATCGGGTGTGACGGCGCGCAGGTCGGTCTCGCTGATGATACGCGTGCCGCGCCCGATCATCTGCTCGAAATAGTTGGCCGACTGCACCTGGCGCATAAAGAGCAGGATTTCGATGGGCTTGACGTCGGTGCCGGTGGCGATCATATCCACCGTGACGGCGATGCGCGGGTTGTAGCTGTTGCGGAAGGCGGCGATGATGTCTTCCGGTTTGCCTTCGGCCTTGTAGGTCACTTTCTGGCAGAACTCGTTGCCCTTGCCGAACTCTTCGCGCACGATGCGCACGATGTCCTCGGCGTGGCTGTCGTCTTTGGCGAAGACGAGCGTCTTGGGGACTTCCTGCCGGCCGGGAAAGATTTCGCTGAACAGCCGGTCTCGGAAGGTGCGCACGACGGTGCGGATCTGGTCAGGCGCGACCACGTCACGGTCCAGCTGCGCGGCGCTGTAGGTCAAATCCTCGTCCAACTGCTCCCAGCGCAGCGCCCGCGTCCTGCGGTCACGCTTGTCTACCCACTCGCCGGCTTCGACCTGGCTGCCACGCTCGGTCACCTCGGTGCGGATGCGGTAGACCCAGCCGTCCACGTTGACGCCGTCGGCCACGGCGCGCTCGCGGGGGTACTCCATCACCAGGTTGCCGTTGAAAAAGCCGAGCGTCTGCTTGGAGGGCGTGGCGGTCAACCCAATCAAGATGGCGTCGAAATACTCCGGCACCTGCCGCCAGACGTTGTAGATCGAGCGGTGGCACTCGTCTATGACGATAAAGTCAAAGGTTTCGACCGGCAGGTAGAGGTTGTAGGCCACCTCGCGCGGGCGGTCGCCGAAGATCGCGGCCAGGTGGGCCATGGACTGGTCCTCCAGCGCCGGATCGAACTCGGCCTCGCCGCGCAGCATCGAGTAGAGGCGCTGCACGGTGGTGATGCACACCTTGCTGACCGGGTCGAGCACGTTGGACTGCATCAACTGCACGTTATAGAGTTCGCCGAACTTGCGCCCGTCGTCGGGGGTGACGTACTGCTGGAACTCGCGCAGCGCCTGGCGGCCCAGGTTGGTGCGGTCCACCATAAAGAGCACGCGGCCGGCTTTGGCGAACTTGATCAGGCGGTAGACGAAGGTGACGGCGGTGTAGGTCTTGCCGGAGCCGGTCGCCATCTGGATCAGCGCGCGGGGGCGGTCGAGGGCAAAGGAGCGCTCGAGGTTCTCGACCGCCTCGATCTGGGCGCACCACAGGCCGGTGGTGATCAGCGGCGGCATCTGGCGCAGACGGCCACGCAGCGTAGGGGCGATTCGCGAATCGCCCCTACCGGTGGCGGCCCACTCGGCCAGCGTCTCCGGGCGGTGGAAGGAGAACACGCGGCGGGAGCGGGGTTCAGGGTCGCGCACGTCGGTGAAGAACGACTCCACGCCGGTGGATTGGTAGAGGAACGGCAGAGGCGTGTGCCAGGCGTTACTGCGCAGTAGCGGCGGCAGCCCTGCGCTGTACTGGGCCGTCTGCACCTCGACGCCGCTGAGGGTCCTGCCCACGGCCTTGGCCTCGACTACGCCGATGGGGCGGCGGTCCACGAAGAGCATGTAGTCGGCAAATCCGGTGGCGAGGGGAAACTCGGCCACGGCCACGCCGCGGGCCGCACCCAGGTTGGCCGCGTCGCGGGATTGGACGGTCCAGCCAGCGGCCCGGAGTTGGTCGTCAATCTGCTCTCGGGCTTTTTCCTCGGGTTTCAACGGGATTCCCTTTCGCTAACCGGTCATTGTACGGATTTTAGTCCTACTGCGCGGGTCGTCGAATTGACTCGCTTGGCCGCATCCAGACCACTTGATCTCGCATCAACCTCTGCAGCCGCCCGATCACGCGCGTGAAAGCGTCCCACCCAACCCCGTTAGCAGGGTTGACGCCCTGCCAGTGCATGTACAAAAAGCAGTAGGGAGCCCCTGCGCGCACCAATTCGACGATGCGCCCGGACTTGCCGTCGGCGGTGATGTAGGCGTCGGCGTCTACCTTACGCGGGTCGTTGAGCCATAACCCCAGGCGGTCTGCTGCATTGGGAGGGAGATCGTAGACACACGACGTCCCGTCACTCGCCATCAAGCGAGCCGCACACTGTTTACGCTCGTTCCCGACAAAACAGGGCACGCTGCGCCCGCGGAATTTGCCCCGGATGTACCCATCCGCTCTGGCCAGGTTCAGCAGCGCCCGCCACACGTTCGGATTGGGCTCAGGGCCGCTCCGAAATGCACGCAAGGTGGACCCGAGTGCGCGCAGGCCGCGGCCTGCAGACAAGCCCTCCGATAGCCTCTTAGCCAGGCCATCTACCCACAGTTGCCGATACCGCCGCGTGCAGGCTTCGCAGCCGCAGCCAGGCCAGGTCAGGCCGGTGAAGCGCACGCCGATCCTCTCCCCTTCCGCAATGATGTGCCCGAAGTAAGATTCGTATTCTTCTACGGAGATGGCAGGCTCGTGCATCCACACCCCTTCGTGGATCGCCCCCTGCGGCACACGGTCCCCCTCAAAGTCGTACAGTCCACCGTGCGTCATCAGTTCGAAGTGAGCGTCAACGCCGCAGGCATGAGCGCGCTGGACCTGCTCGATGTAAGCGTGCTGGAGGTCAGTCGTAGGACGGCTCAACAAGCCGTGCTCTGCGAACCCATAGCCGAGGATCACGCTCGATTCGCCCGCAATTCCCTCCGCCGAGACGAAATCGAGGAAGGTCTCGAACGCCCCAGGGGGTGCGCTATAGGGATTGGTGTCGTCACAGTAGAAGGAAAGGACGGTTTTACACATCGCAAGAGTCATCTACCATGCGGGCAAATCGTAGATCTTTTTGACGAGATGAGCCATCTCTCCCATCACCAGCAATTGGGTTCCATCGGACAGATCGGACTTTCCGACGGATACCCCAACTGTGTCTGTGGCAAAAACTTCCCATAGCTCCATCGCATATTTGATCGCGTCTACGTCGCCGTTACCGTGAGTGGGGATGATCAACCTCGGTTTCACCTGGGCCATGAGGTTAAAGCCCTTCTTATTTTCCACGCTCATCCGGCTGTAAGAGTTGACGAACTGAGTGAGGGCAATGTCCACTTCTCCCAGCGCGTCGAGCTGCTCCTGGGTCAACTGATCTTGGCCGATGTCGCCAAAATGCACGATTCTCAGCCCTCCCATATCCACGATGAAGATGTAGTTGCTGCCACCCTCTGGCTTCGGCTCGCCAGGAGCAGAGTGCGCAGATGCGATTCCTCTTATGCTCACGTCTGGCAGATTGATCTCCCCTTCTCGGATCCTCAACTGCTGGCCCGGAAAAGAAGCGACGAAATCTCCTTTGATGTGATCGCCGTGACCATGCGTGGTCAGCAAGATGTCCTTCTCCGTAACCGGGCTGCTTAACGCCGACGGATTGAACACGTCTATCAAGACCCTTGTCCCCTGGGGGCTGATCAGCTCAAACTGAGCATTCTCCTCATAGTAGAGCGTGACTTGGGTGCTCTCGGGCGGACTGGTTGGGATCGGCGTGGACGCAGGTGCAGGTTGGGCCACGCCACACGCGACCAAGAGCGGCATGACCAACGTCGAGCCAACGATCTGCAGTGTCAACTTGTGATTCATCCTATTTCACTCCTTGTTTCTGGATCCTCATCGGCGGTGTATGGGCGCCGGTGTCAACGGCGTGGGAAGCCAAACAGAGCGCTCTGCGAAATTCTGACGATCTGCTGCGATATCTTCCAGCGGTGTTTGGGAGGCACACAGCGGGCATTCCGATGGCACCCACAAACCACTCGGAAGGTACGCGATGCTCTCCACAGGAACGTTCTGGCCCGCGAAGAAGCCTGGAGCCGCAGAGCCCAGCACGAGCAGAGCGCCGACGACCACGGGCCTTGCGCCGCAAGACCGTAACTCCGCCAAGGTTCCGCGAACCGCCGAACCCGCATTGATTACGTCGTCCACGATCGCGACGTCTTTTCCGTGGACCATCTTGCGAAGGCCGTTCGGGATTCGGTATTCCACTGGAACCAAGGCGTCACGTTCCGGGAGCACGAATCGCTCCGTGTAATAAAACTCCACGTCAAGCTCAGAGGCGACCGTCTGCGCGACCAATGCGCCTCCAACCAGGGGGCCGCATACCGCCGCAACGTTGTACTTTGAAAGCCTATCTGCCAGTTCGACGGCGAATCGCCGAACGTGGTTCGGTCGCACAAACAGTAGATCAAGATTGAGCCACAAGTCACCGTGATGGCCGGATTCGAGCCTAAAGTGCCCCTTTCGGGCGGCCAGCAAGTTCAGGAGTTCTTTCTGCATCACTGCATTTCGGACCATTAAGGCCATGCCATGGGCGGCTTTCACTGGACGGGCCGCTCCTCGATTCCCGCCAGCCTCCTCGCCAACCGCATCTTCTCCTCCAGGTCAGCCAGCCGTGCCAGCATGATCCGCTGTGCCTGCGGCGACCCGGCCCCGTGCATAGACTCCGTGAGATAGGCGGCCGCCCCCGGCCCCAGCGTCAGATTCTCCACCAGCCGCAGCATCCGGCAGCGCTCCTCCGTCGTATACTGGGCTGCGCCGCGCAGGTACTTGTCCAGGTAAGGCCCTGTCTCGGGGTTGGCGAAATCCTTCTCCGACGGGAGCGTAACGAGCAAGCCACCCGCGATATCCTGCGCCAGCCGCGCCATCTCGTACGGGAAGCGCGTCACGTTGAGTTTGCACACGTTGGCCAGCAGCGGGTCTATCAGGTAGGTGCCTGAGGCCGTCGCTTTTCCTTCCGCCGAGCACGCGATACCGCAGGCGTACAGCGTCTCGTTGAGGTGGACCATCTCGACGATCTTGTCCTTGACGTGCGAGGCCTTGTCCGTGCCCTGATAGCGGGCCAGCGACTGCGCCGCCCCGATCACCACGTCACCCACGCCCGCCTTGCAGCCGCCATAACTCTGGCGGTGATAGCCGGCAAAACGCTCGACGAGTAGCCCGCTGAAGGCGGTTTCACCGGCCATGAACACCCGCTCCCATGGGACGAACACGTCGTCCAGGATGATGACCGCCTCGTGTCCACCGAACTCGCGGTTGCCCACGTCAAGTCCGCCGCCTTCTAACTTGCGCGTGTCCGACGGCTGGCGCCCGTAGATCATGAGAACGCCCTGGGCGTCCGCCGGGATCGCACAGGCGACGGCATAGTCCCGATCCTCTTCCGCGAGCGTCTGAGTGGGCATGACCATGATCTCGTGCGAGTTCAGCGCCCCGGTCTGGTGGAGTTTAGCCCCACACACCACGATCCCATCCGGCCTCCTGTCCACGATGTGCACGAACAGGTCCGGGTCGGCCTGCTGCGAAGGCTTCAGCCGCCGGTCTCCCTTCGGGTCGGTCATCGCGCCGTCCACCACCAGGTCGTACTCCTGCACGTGCTTTAGATACTGCCGAAATCGGGCATGGTATTCGGTCCCCAGCGCTCGATCCATCTCGTAGGTCACGGAATCCAGCGCGTTGAACGCGTCCATCCCCACGCAGCGTTGGAAACAGCAACCCGTCATTTGCCCCAGCAACCGCTGCATCTTCACTTTGGCCACCAGGTCCGCCGTACCCTGGTGCAGGTGTGTGAACCGGTTGACCTGCTGGCCTGTCAGGCTGGAGGTGGCCAACATCAGGTCGGCGTACACGGGCTGCTGGGCCAACTCGTACGTCATCGCGCAAGCGTTGAGCGACGGGCGGACCAACGGGTGGTCCACCAGGTTCTCGACCTCCTGGCCCATGATGAACACCCGCTTCTTCATCCTGCTCAGGCTGGCGACGTAGTCGCCTCTCGTCATCAGCGCCATCGTGACCCTCCTTGATTACCCGGTTCTTTAGGAATACTCGCTTCCGCCCAATTCATCTCCCACCGCCAGGCTTCGCTTGGCGCACTAACGACTGAGCTAAGCTGCGGGCGGGCCAGCACGACACCCTCCACTAACCAGAGCCGCCGCAGGCGCACCACCTCCCATAAAACCGAGAATTAGCCCGTCAGCTTGAGCGACTTGTTGGGCGGCTCACCACATAGAACTCGCCACTAATTCGTAGCATAAGACAGAACCACCCCTACACAGGACACCACTATCTGTCCAACTCCACGCCTCGAAGCAGTTGGGCGTTGATGGCGACAATGACAGTGCTCAATGACATCAGCAGCGCGCCAACGGCAGGGACGAGGGTAACCCCCAATGGGGCCAAGACACCTGCGGCCAATGGTAACGCGATGATGTTGTAGCCGCTGGCCCAGATCAAGTTCTGGATCATTTTCCGGTATGTCGCTCGGCTCAATCGGAAAATCTTGACCACATCCAGCGGGTTGTTCTGCACCAGGATGATGCCTGCCGACTCAATCGCCACGTCAGTGCCGCTGCCAATGGCAATCCCCACATTGGCACGGGCCAGCGCAGGGGCATCGTTCACACCATCGCCCACCATTGCCACCCGCTTGCCTTGCTGCTGCAATTCACTCACCTTCCGATCCTTGTGCTCCGGCAGCACTTGAGCAAAGACCGTGGTAATCCCTAATTCCTCGGCGACGGCATGTGCCACTGCCTGGCTATCGCCGGTGAGCATGGCAACCTCCATCCCCATCGCCTGAAGTCGCTGCACTGCCTGGCGGCTCTCCGGGCGGACCACATCGGCAAGCGCAAAGGCTGCGACGGGCTGCTCATCAATCGCCAGATAGACGACTGATTGGCCCTTGCGCCCAGCCTCGGCAGTAAAATGAGCCAGAACCTCAGGTAGTGTGAGATTGAACATCTCCACTAATCGGGGGCCGCCGACGTAGACCGGATGGCCCTGATAGGTAGCGCGAATGCCGCGCCCCTTGAGCGCCTCAAAGTCGCTGACTGGCGGCGGCGTGAGATCGCGTTCCTCTGCCCTGCGGCGGATGCCGCGCGCGATCAGGTGCTCGGAATCTCCCTCCACTGCCAGGGCCAAGGCCAGCACACGGTCCTCATCCCACCCAGCAGTAGTCGCCAGCGCCACCACGCCGAATTGGCCCTCGGTCAGCGTACCGGTCTTGTCAAAGATCACCACGTCAATCTCGCGGGCAGCTTCGAGGGCCAGTCGGTCACGCACCAGAACGCCCTGGCGGGCGCCTAGTGAAGTGCTGATGGCAACAACCAACGGCACCGCCAGGCCCAGCGCGTGCGGGCAGGCGATGACCAGTACTGTGACCACGCGCTCTAGCACCTCCAAGTGAAAGCCCACGATAATGGTCCACAGCACGGCCGTCAACATCGCTACGCTCAGAGCGATGTAAAAAAGCCATCCAGCGGCTCTATCGGCCAGGATTTGCGTTTTGGATTTGCTTTGCTGAGCCTGCTCTACCAGGCGCATAATGCCGGCCAGGGCAGTGGCGTCACCGGTGGCCGTGATCCGCACGCGCAGGCTGCCGTCACCGTTGAGTGTACCGCCGATGACCGGCTCACCGGGGTTTTTCGACACCGGTTGGGATTCGCCGGTCAACATAGCCTGGTTCACCTGCGAGTGGCCTTCCTCCACCACCCCATCGGCAGGGACACTGCTGCCCGGTCGCACCAACACCAGATCGCCGCTACGCAGTTGGCCTACCGGCACGCTCTCCGTTACACCGGTGGGGAGGAGGCGTTCAGCAGTGTCGGGCAAGAGCTTGGCAAGTTCATTGAGTGCACCTGAAGCCTGCCGGACGCTGCGCATCTCAATCCAGTGGCCGAGCAGCATAATGTCAATCAAGGTTGCCATTTCCCAGAAAAAACCACCAGTGGGATTCACAAACAGCGCAAAGACGCTGTACACAAAGGCCACAGTGATTGCCAGAGAAATGAGCAACATCATACCAGGGCGGCGATTCTGTACTTCCGGCACAGCCATCTGCAGGAAAGGAATACCGCCGTAGATAAAGATCACAAAGGCGAACACCGGGCCGATCCACTTGCTGCCCGGCAAGTCCGGCAGTGTGAAACCCAGCCACATCTGCAACATCGGGCTAAAGAGCAGCACAGGGAGTGTAAGTGCCAGGCTGACCCAGAAGCGATTGCGGAATATCTGCTCGTGGCCGGTATGTTCCACGTGCGCGCCGCGCTTGGCGTGTTCTGCGTTATGAGTCGTGTGATCTACCGCGTGGCCTATGGGTGCGCCGTGTGCGCCGTGCTCCATCTCCTGGCCAGCGTGTTGATGATGCTCGTGAGCAACATGTTGCGCCTGTTCATTCTGTTCATTCATAGACACTATCCTCTTTAGCAAGAATCTCTATGCTCCAAACCACGATATGGCAACAATCCCCAGACCGTTTGGCATAGTTGCATTGCGCCAACCCAGGTAGCCAAAGACGACCAACGTCACACCCGAAAGCGCGAAGCTCAATGCGGACAGAGCGGGATTCGTCTCCCCCATCAGCGCAACCGGCTCAACGATGCTGAGCACCGTCGCACCAATCCCTGCAATCAAGGCAACCAGGCTGAGAGCACTCGCCTGAGTGCGATGGAACACATACATCATCCCTGGCTGGGCCTTCTTCCCGCCGCTAGCGTCAGCACCTCCAGTATCAGCGCACTGGCGGCCAACCCGATGTAGAGCCAGATGCCCCATAACACCCAAAACAGCTTCGGATAACTGGACATACCTATCAGCAGACCTATGCCAGCAGCCAAGCCCCACGCCACAACGTTGAACACTTGCCGGCGCCGGCGATCTCCACGCAGGATCAAGAGCAGTGTACTGAAAAAGGGCAGCACGAGTAGGAATAGGAGCAAGCTATAAAGGAACTCGCGGGCCCACTCGATAAAAACCATAGCACCCGTTACCAGCCCCGCGCTCGCGTAAACGAACCCGCTGGCCATCCAGCGAAAAAGCCATATCCCCGGCAGCGGCATCCCACAAAAATCATTTTCCAGCCGGATGAAGGGGGCGGAGCACGGGTATTCCGACGGCACATTGATGAGATCGAAGGTCCAGGGTCCCATAACTGCCACTGACAGCAATAGCAGTACGGCCACTCGCCAAACATTCTTGTGTTCGTTTATCCACATACTCCCGCCGCACAGCGCGCCAGAATATCCTGCACGTCCCCTGGCCGCCGTGCCACGTCCCACCGCCAGCGGCCAAATCCGCCCTGCGCGTTGACGGCGTTCACCCATTCATCCAGGGATTGCCGCCTATCCTGCAAACACGCGTTCCAGCACCGCGATCAGAGGCGGCAGGTCGTATTGCACGGTTCGCCAGAGGATCTCCAGGTTGATGTCAAAATAGGCGTGAACCGGCCGATTGCGCATGCCGACAATGTCCGCCCAGGGAATCCCTGGCAGTTGTTCCCTGGTGGCTTCCGGCACCTGATTGGCTGCCTCGCCGACGATTTCGATTTCCTTGACCAGTGAAAGAACCAACATCCGGTCGCTGTCAAGGTCGGTGCGGGCTCTGCCTTGTGCGAACCCGATGGCCTCGCGCGCTGCATCCAGCATGTGTTGCAAGCGGACTTGATCATCCTTGCGCATACTGAACCTCCGCTTCCCTCAGCACATCCTGGCGGAAATACCGGCTCAGATCCTCGGCAGTGCGCAGATCAACTTTTCGCCCACCAAAGATCGCGGAGAGCTCCCGTTCCATGCGCGCGATACCGAAAAGCCCAGGCACGTGCGCGGGCTCGAACTCCACAAGCACATCAATGTCGCTCTCAGGGTGAAAATCCTCTCGCAAAACGGATCCAAATAACGCCAGGCGCCGGATCTGATTTTTCTGGCAGAACTCTGCAATGTCTTTTTTGTCAACGAATATTCGGGTCATAGCGCCACCTCCAAAACTTTCAAACTCTCGATGCCCCGGTCGTCCACGATCTTGACGGCGATGCGCCGGTGCTCCCCCGGCTCGAAGGGCAGCGAGACCGTGCCGCGATAGGCTTCGATCCGGTCGGGGTCAATCTCGGCCTTGAGGACGCGGGCCAGCCGCGCCCAGCCCTCGTTCTCCCCCGCCAGCGGGAAAAAGACCTGGCGTGGGAACAGGCTGCGCCCGTCGTAGTCGGTATCCAGCAACCACACGGCGATCTTGTCCGCGCCGCCCGATTCGATGGCGCCGGTCTTGATGTTGTAGTAGTCGAAGCCGAGAACCTCTACCTGGTAAAGGCCCTCGCCCCCGGCCCCTCTCCCAGAGGGCGAGGGAAGCAAACGCACGTCGGGCTGGCCGATGAGCCAGAACGATTCGTTGCCGGCGCGTTTCTTCTTCAGGTCGTCGGTTAGCAGGTCGGCGTTCATCTGCGCCTTGAGCAGCGTGACACCGGGCCAGTTCGTCTCATCAATGTCTTTGGCCGCTTCGGGGTCGAACTGGAAGGCGGCAAAGATGACCAGTTTGGGCCGGGGCACCAGCGTCTGCGCTTCTTCCAGCGCGCTGGCTACCTGGCGCTGTTCCAGCGGAGCGTGTTGCGGGCCGAAAGAGACCACGGCGCGCAGGGAGGTGTAGGCGGGGGCATCCTCGCGCACCGAGTCGGCACCCTCGGCACTGGGGCGGGTCTCGCCGTCGGCATGCAGCCAGCGGCAACCGGGCAGCGGCTCCAGGCGGGCAAAGCGGATGTGCTGGCCGGCCTTGCCGCGCAGGCCAGTCTTGAGCAACTCGTCACGCCATTCGGCCTGGCGCAGGGTCTCGCCGGTGCGGGCGACATACCCCCCCACAATCCCCCCCACGATCCCCCCCTCGATCCCCCCCGCATGCGGGGGGGTAGGGGGGGTAGGGGGGGCAGGGGGGGTGAGCAGATCGTCCACCGACTTGACCGCCGGGGCGGGCACGGCCTCGACGGTAAAGGGGCCGCTGACGCGGGTGATCTTGTGGTCCACCAGGGGCTGGTCGTAGAGCATTTCCGTGGCCGGTGGCTCGTTGTTGGCGATGGATTTGAGGGTGACGTGGGGCACGGTTTTGTACTTGAAGCCGCTGCCAACGCCCTCTTGCGGGTGGGCCAGCTCGTAATAGTCGTAGACCGCCGTCATCAGCCGCTGGCAGGCCAGGGTGAGCGCCACGCGCGAAGTGTCGCAGGTGATCCAGCGCCGCCCCCACTGCTCGGCCACGTAGGCGGTAGTGCCGCTCCCACACGTCGGGTCAAAGACCAGGTCGCCGGGGTCAGTTGTCATTAGGAGGCAACGTTGAATAACCTTTGCCGCAGTCTGAACCACATATATCTTGGCTGCTACAAACGTGCTTACTATCGTATCGTCCCAGAAATCTGTAAGTGCGACCACAGGGAAGTCGTTAGCATATCTTTTGTAGCACAGGGTTGCACCAGAGATGATAAGGCGATTATGATTGGCCAGACGATCCAAACCTTCAAGAGTTGTTTTCCAGTTCTTGTCTCCTCCGGGATCAAATGTTCTTCCTTGAAAAGCGTAAGGTACAGATGTGTTAGTGCGAAACCCTTGTGAGAACAAACTCGCGGTCATAAATCTGTGACCCTCAAGGATTGGCTTGTCACCGGACAGTTCAGCGCTAGTGAGTTTTCGGCATTGACCATCGGTAGTTTCAACCCAAGTATAGGCACTACTCAGTGTTTCAGCCGTTCTCTCCAAATACAGTTGATGATATTTGAGTCGCTTTTGGTCTTTTCCATACCAAATCAAGAAGTCATTCACACCTGCAAGATATTTGTCTGTCTGCCCGCTTGTCTTCTTGAACGTGATGAGACTCACGAAATTCTCGCTCCCAAACACCTCATCCATCAACTCCCGCACGTGATGCACATTCTCATCGCTGATCTGCACGAACACGCTGCCGCTCTCGTGCAGCAGTTCGCGCGCCAGCAGCAGGCGATCGCGCAGGTAGGCCAGGTAGGAGTGGATGCCCAGCTCCCAGGTGTCGCGGAAGGCGCGGATCTGCTCCGGCTCGGCGGTCAGGTCCTCGTCCTTGCCGTCCTTGACGTCGCGCTTGTTCACGAGCGGCTGAAAGTTGGAGCCGTACTTGATGCCGTAGGGCGGGTCAATGTAGATCATCTGTACCTGCCCGGCCAGGCCCTCCTTCTCCAGCAGGCGGTCGCCGGCGATCAGGCGGTTGGACCAGCCGTGCTTGTGGCGGTAGAACTCGATGGCCTGGCGGATGGGCGGGTTTTCTCCCGGCGTCTGGAACAACGACAGTTGCACTGGCCCCCCCTACCCCCCCTCTCCCCCCCCGTATACGGGGGGGCGGGGGGGCGGCGCACGGCCTCGACGATGGTGCGCGGGTCAATGCGCTCGTGGACGTGCAGGGAGATGGTGGGCACCTCGAAGGAGGTGTGCTCGGCCTTGCCGGCCCACTGCAACTGCGGGTCGAGGTGGGGGTCGTAGGCGTAGGTCTGCCGGCCCGCGTCGGGGTCGGTCTCCGGCGTGACCAGGCCGACGGGCGGGTTGTTGAGCCGCTCCTTGTCGGCGTGCTGGTAGGACTCTATCGCGCGTTCGGCTTGGACTGATTTCTGTCGTGCCATAGTGTTCTCCGGTCAATCCGGTGGGCGCCGGCAGGGCTGATTCTCTTACGGCCCCTTGGCCCGAATATACTCTTGCACATCCACGTTGTAGACCACATCCTCCACGGCGAACACCGCCCAGGGAGTGCCCTCGTCAAGCCAGGTGACCGCGCCGACCGCGGGGATGGTGCTCCCGTTTATAGTGCCCCATTCCAGAGATTCATTCAGCCACAGGATTTTCGTGTCGCTGTCAGTCCCTTTGTAGCGCATGGACTCCATCAAGTGCAGCATGCCGGTCTGGGGATCAAAGCGTACCACAAATCGCTCCTGCTGCTCTCCGAACGGCACTACCAGCAGAGCCGTATCTTCGTCAACTGGTTCCCAGCGTACCCGCGGGTCAGTGATCCAGATGGATGGCAGCCAGATGGATTCAGCCCACAACCCCAGGTTACCCCCTTGATCCACCTTCGGCCCCTCGCTCACGCCAAAGGGCAACTCGAGCCGGCCCCGGTTGTTCAGAAAGTGCTCGTTGACGGTCATCACTGGCAGGCCAAAGACAGTGGCTTCGAGATAGTGGCGGTAGTCTTGCCCCGCGATGTGTGTGAAACGGAAACGGCCGGGAAAGGTGATACCCGCAAACGGCCGTAAGCGCATGCGCCCGCTAATCACAGCCGACTCAATCACCGGCACACTCTCACCGTAAACCTGACGATAAAAGCGTTCCACAGGCGCAGGCAAACCTTCGGGCAGCGGGACAGTCGGCAACGCGGGTGTGCGTTGGGAAAAGGCCGGAAAGGGGCGCGGTTTTATCTGCAGCCCCAGCCAGCCCAGCAGAACGATGACAACCACGATACTGACCAGGATGATGATGATTTTCATTGACACTTCTCCTTCACCTCAGCAGGAACTGCTCTTCATAGGACTCTACCTCCTAAAACAATCTGCTCACGTGATCCACAACGTCAGTAATCTGTCGCTTGCGGTTCAGGCGGAACCAACCCACGCTCCCCGCCCCACAAACGGTCGCACCTTTGGATTCGCAGATCTCCTTCATCCGGGCGATGGTTCGATTTCGACCCCACTGAGCAGGGAAAAACCCGGTCACCAAACAGGCAACCTTTTTGCCCGCCAACGATGTGATCTGCCCCAGATAACTCATCATCGGCGCCGCTGGCACCCCTCCCCATACGGGAGAGCCGAACACCAGGGCATCGTAGGCGTCAATGGCAGGCACTGTCTTGAGTTCGACACTTGTGGCGTTCGGGCTGACTGGCCCAGCGGTCTCTATCTGCTCCAGAGTCACCACATGCCCGGCCGCAGACAACTTCTCCTTCAGCTTCCTGGCGACAGACAGTGTGTGACCGGTGTGAGAGTAGACGATGAGGCCAATCTTCATTCCTCTTTCCCCTTTTCTATTCTACTCACAGCTCATCAATACGTGGAAGCGCAGCACTCAGTCTATCCGTTACTTCCACGATTTGCCGATCGCGGCGCGAATTCATCCAGTTGACAATCCCTGCTCCACAGACTGTCGCACCTTTGGACTCACAGATTTTCCTCATCTGGCGGATGGCGCGGTTTCCGCCCATCCACGGATAAGGAAATGCCTCGGTTACCAGACAGACGACTCGTTTGTCCTGCAATGATGCAATCCGCTCCAGGTAGCCGGTCATTACCGCCGATAGGGAGAAACCCTGTACCGGAGCACCGAATACGAGCGCATCGTATTGCCCGGCATCGGGCACCGTCTCCAGTGGGAGATCTTTGACTCCCGCCCTGAATTCGCCGACAACTTTCAGCCGCTCAATGTTCACCGCATGCCCGGCCGCAGCGAGTTTCTCCTTTAACGTCATGGCGACGGAATGAGTGTTCCCAGTCTCAGAGTGAACGATAATACCGATATTCATTTTCCTTCTCCTTTCGGTCTCTGTTCCAGAGATGCCGATCACTCATACAGTGTTAGCAAAGCCCGACAGCTCGTCGGATCCTCAAGCAGGTCGGTGTTATCACTGATCAGATCTACATTGCCAATGAGGCGTCGCCGGGCGATGGCCTTGACAGTCTCATCCCGGATGGCATCCCGCAAGGCTTCGGCGAAACGGTCGCCATGAATTACCGTAAACGGTCGTCCCCAGAAGGGCGAAGGCTCGACAGGGAGAGCAGGTGTGATTCCGAGGGTATTGTGCATTTCGGCGAGTCGCCGATAGGCCATGGCCAGACCGATGTCCCGTTCTTTCCACGAGGAAGCCCTTATCACATCGCCCAGAACGGGCTGCAGGTTCCCTGCACACTTCAGTTCAGCAAACGCTGTCCCCAGCCACTTGGCATACGGTGGATAGGTACGTTCCATGAGAAATGCTAACCGCATGATGTCGCGTACCAAGCGTGACGCGATGACGGAGGAGCCAATCTCATCTCCCACCAGTCCGGCTCGCCCCATCAGGTGCTCATCCTGCCCGATGCGTGACCAACACGACGCAAGGATGTAGAGCCAGACGTCGTGAGGGTACCAGCTGAAACGATCGCGAATCGCGGCAAGATCGAGATCGTCATGGAAGAGCCGTCCCGCCCCGATCGAGCGAAGCTTTTGGCAAGGCAGTGTGAGCCAGTCCGTCGCTCTGAGCGGCTTGCCGATCTCGACTCCCAAGTAGTCTCCAAAGAAGTCGTTGACCGTCCACATCTCGACGCGGTGGTTGATCGGGCCGTCTGTGACGCCACAGAGCCCCTGCGTACCGTTGTCGTTCGGGTCGGGCTCGGTCCAGTTCGTCGAGTACCCCCTGAAGGTATAGGGAAGATTGGCTCCGAGCAGGTCACTGATCTCCTGTCCCCTTGCCTCGAGAACGGGTGGGCTGAAGAAGAGCATCACCCTCGGTCCCCAGTGATGGTCCGTGGACATGCCGTCGTCGTACCCCAGCACCTCTGATCCAGACCCGATCAGCGCGGCGCTGTACTCAACATCCGACACGTACGTATCGAGGATCGGACGCACGGCTTCCCGATAGAAACCCTCTGCCAGTTCAAGACCGGGAACGAACGCAGGTTTGGCGTCTTCCGCTACCATCATCCCGCGCACCTCTTCCTATGTGGCGAACGCCACAGATCAGGCGCGCTGGTAAGCGTCGCCTGCATCCATCTTGTTCGGCTCCTCGACCACACTGCCCTCTGGTGTGTGGTGCCCCGCGCTCACATGCAGATACCCTTGACCTTACATCATTATACAGTGGAGTATCTGCAAGTCAAGCATTTGTGAGCACGAATATGGAACACCGTCGAGCAGACGCCCTCCTTCAGCTTCTTGTCGTGAGTAGCACCTGGCACGGCTTCACTGATGGCACGAATGTGATGCTCGCCGTCCGTGACAAACTCCGTCTTGAGCGTGAACGCCTTCTTCTTACCAGAGTAGTACCGCTTGCGCTCCTCATTGTCCTCCGAGCGGTAAACCGGTTGCTCCGTGGCATCCACCAGGGCATGTCCATCGGTCAACTGGGCCAGTTCCAAGACCTCTTCTTCCGACAGTGTGTCTTCCTCGTCCACCACCTCCCACACTTCTGGCACGGGTATCAGTTGCGCGATCAAAGGCAACAGCCGCCGCAAGTCACGCGAAACATCCGGCTGTGTGGCTCCAAAGAACAGGGCCACTATCTCCTGGGGCATGTGCAACCGCATATGAGTCAGGATGAGCATCACACGGATCACCAGCGGTTGATCGCAAGGCCTTCCGGCTCCTACCGCCCGTCGGCGATCTGGCTTCTCATGCCGCTGGTACTCGTACTCTGGCAGTCTGGCTTCCAGGTCTGCCATCAGTTGCCAGAACACATCTGCTGGCAAGCCAGTGAGGGCCTTGATCAATGTCGGATTACCGCGTAAAATCTTCTCGGTGAGCATGGTGCCTGACACCTCCTTGTGCAAAATCGGTGCCAGTGTGCCATGCTAACCCCTTATTGTGAATGAACTCTACTATGTCGAGCTATCTGATGGTCAACAGGCGTCCGGCCATCTTTATCTTTGCCTATGACGACGTTGACCCGTCCATTGACTGGGCAGAGGTTCGGAATCAGCTAGGCATCACCGTGACCCTTTTCGACAGGGACCCGAATCCCGGCGATCCGGCGCGTGATACTCAGTTCGACGGATTCTATGCCTGGGGCCAACCGACCGGTGGTCAATGGTCACCGCTCTGTACAGAGTGGGGCGAAGGCTACTTAATATGGTTCTACAACACAATGGCCACCGCACCATATACCGACAAGGTTACCATCGGAGAAGTATGGCCGGGCTTTGACGATTCGCTTGCCTCGTGGAGAAGCGGGCGTTGCATGTCGCGACGCTGTGGGCAGACCTGGCGCGACACCTGGAATATTGCCGATCAGTACGACCCGCCCATCGTGATGATCGATACCTGGAATGACTTTGAAGAAGGTACAGACATAGAATTTGGCATCGAATACTGCATCTACCTACCGCTGGTCATGAGGGGTGCACCGGTGGTCACCATTTCTGGGAAGTATCTCCCTGCAATGTCCATCTGCGCACCGCGTCGTGTGAGTACTGGCAAACCGACTTTCTGGCGGGACCTTGGGATTTTGACCTCGCCGCGCACAGGGTCATACTGAGGCGCTTCTTGCAAGTGCGGCGATCTGCTCCTGCTCATCGCCGCGACCGGGCTGGTGCGGGGCTAACATTTCGACGCTGCAGGATTCACTTGATGTTACGGGCTGCTGCTTTGCTCCCCTTTCTCAGGGGGATACATCGCTTCAGCACATCCGGTCACCCAGATGCACTTGATGCCTGCTACGTGGCCTCCTGGTAGTTACCACGACCGGACTCCGTTATAGTCGACAGGGGAATCTCCTCCCCAGCCGCTACTTCAGAACTGTGTGTCCAAGTAGGTGCGATGATAGCACTGTTAGCGCAAAACATCAACTCCTACCCCTCTGGTGGATGAGGGACAGCACTGCCCCCTGGCGTGCGGCTGGTCATCAAGCGTCAGAAGCGGGGCGGAAAGGGGCTAAGCCGCAAGCCGCACGCGGCGACGCCTCGAGCAGGTGGTTATGGGCAACGCAAGTGAAGGTACAAGCGTAACGTCTACCGACTCCAAAAGCGCATTTACCAAGCCACAAGGTATCTAGGACAAAGACCCACGTACTGAAGAGCCGGATGACGCGAAAGTGTCACGTCCGGTTCGGTAGTGTCGGCGGGGTGGGCGACCGCCCCGCCGACCATAACTGGGCGGACTACTTGTGTCCTCTATTCTGCTCTATGACTGCCACGGCCCGAGCAATCCCATTCTCGGCTCGAATGCGCTTCCCCAGGCTGGTCGCGCTCTTCCGCATCGCCACGTCGGACACAGCACAGCGAATAGATTCAGCCAGACGATCGACCGTTAGACGCCGGCGCGGAATGGCCCTGGGACCCACTCCCAACTCATAGACCCGTTGCCCCCAAAACGGTTGATCGCCCATAAAAGGCGTGACAATTGCTGGGATGCCTGCCCATAGACCCATAGACGTGGTACCCGCGCCGCCATGATGCACGACCGCGGCCATTTGAGGAAACAGCCAGCTAAATGGTATTGAGCCAATCATGAACACTGTCTCCGGCAAATCCTCTTTCTTCAAACCGCCCCAGCCCGAAGATAACACCCCGCGCTGGCCGGTACGTGCTAAGGCCTGCAAGACCAGATTGGCTGTTTCTTCCGGTTTGCTGTTGACCATACTCCCGAAGCCAATATAGATGGGTGGCGGGCCGGACTGCAGGAAATTCACAAGGTCAATCGGTGGTTCCCACCCAGCAGGCGGTTCCAAAAACCAGTATCCGGTGACATGGATGAAATCACCCCAATCCTTGGGAGGCGGCAACACCTGCGGGCTGTAGCCGTATAGGATCGTTTGCTCTTGCTGATGTAGGGAGGCGAACGGTCCCCAGAATGGTGCCGGCGCCATCTGTAAGACCTGGCGGCGTGCTTTGTTATCCGCAGCGCGGTAATTCTGCCACATCATCTGTTGTGCGAGGCGATGCGACAGGCTATTGGCCCATGAGGGCAACCGCGTCTGTGGCAATGGCACCAAGGCATTGGGGAATTCACGGGTAGGTGTAAACGGAAAATAGAAAGCCTGAACAAAGGGGATGCCCAATTTTTCCGATAGAGCCAGTCCTACAAAAAGCCCACCCAGTCCACCAATAATCAGATCAGAGCCCTGGCATGCCACCAGCCCGCTTCCAGAAGCCTGACTGACCAGACGTTGCGCGGCGTCCCCCATACTCGACAGAATTTTTAGAAAATTTCCTTGCTCTAAGAGACCTTGCATGCTTTGCGCGACTGTCTGCATGCTGCCGCCCATATCAAAGAAATCCAGACCATAGGCCGTGACCAGGTTTTGGAAATCCTGAGTGGTCAAGACACGAACCGTATGCCCCGCTTCCTTTAACCCCTTTCCTAGCGCCACATAGGGCTGTACATCGCCGCGACTTCCTGGTGCAATGACGGTTACTTGCATAACGGTTGACTCTCCTTTGCTGTGGGAGCACAACTATTAATCCGCCCAACGATTAGGATTCATGCGGCGCGCAGCCGCCGCATAATCCGTGTTGAACCAAGCCAGTCGTACGGATCTATAACTGAATTGTACTCCCACCTGGGCGTTAAGGCAAAACCACACTTGGGGAAACGCGCCGCGGACTGAGCCAGGAGCAGTCCATCCGCGCACGTGAAGCGTCATCCGGCCCGGGGCGAACGGCTTTGGGGCGGGTCACATGCCACACCAGGCGACTCTCCGGCCGGTGTGACGGTCCGGCCATCCTCCACTCTCAGGATGCGCCGGCTGCTGATGGCGACGCGGAAGATGTAGGGAGCGAGGTACTTGGGGCGTTGAGGCCATTGCCGACCGGCTGGCAGTGCACGACCCAGCGCGGCCAGCCATTCTTGTGCGTTACCGTTTTGACACTTGGGGCAGTGGCGGTTGCGGCAGGAATGGTACAGGTAGCGCGACTCGCCGCAGTCGGGGCACTCGTAGACCTGTCCGCCCAGGGCGGGTGTGCGACACTGCTCGATGGCCCGCATTGCCTCGTGATGGCTGGGCAGCATGTGCGGGCCGAAGCGGGCACGATAGGCCGGGCCATAGCGCCGGAAGATCTTGGCCAGTTCTACCACGCCAGGCGGCTCACGACCTGCTCGATGATCTGGCCGGCCTGCTCGTTCGCCTCGACGGTCAGATGGGTGTAGAGGGCGGTGGTTTGGGGCGAGTTGTGCCCCAGGTAGCGGTGCAGGTCAGGCGCGCTGTGAGGCGTCGCCTGCACCTGCTCGTTCGCCACGTGTTGGGCTCCCTGACGCTACTTCCGCAAGCCGGCCAGGAGTTCCTGCGCCTTTTTGCCTATGTTGTCTGCTATCCGACTGACGATCTTCTCTCCCAGCTCACGCGATGCATCCGTACGCGGGTCGCGGCCCCATATGCCCGCTTCTTTGGCGCCAGCCTCGCTAGTCAGTACTTCGTTCCTGATCCGATCCATGGCCACCAGGTCTGGGCGGAGGCACATCAGGATGGAGGTCTCCCAATGGGCGGCATGATCCATCTCGTCACCCGCCAGGTCGTATAGATCCCCTTCCATCATCGCAAAACCAGCGGCAGCCCCGTCCGCACTGATGGAAGCGACCGCTTGCTGGAGGGAAGCAAGCTGCTCTTTGACGTCATGCCCGGTCACGCCGATGACCACCTTGAACCCGACCGTCACCAAACCCCGGAAGATCGCGGTGTACAGCCCATCCACGATTTCCGGCGGAAGTCCAGGATGACAGCCGGGTTTCCAGTACCCCATGTGTCCCCAGTAGGTTGGCGGAACGACGATGCCACCGTGTAGCTCGGCCGTTCGCAGCAGAATCCCGTACGCCTTGAGGGTATCGTTACCCAGTGCAAGATGCCGCCCGTGCCATTCGAGCGAACCAACAGGCACATACGCGACGGGGAATTGCCTGAGGGCTTCTTCGAACTCGTGCGGAAGCAGTTCTTCGTACTTCACCTTTCGCATGTCTCTACCTCTCGATTCGTTCAAGTCGTTATCGTTGTGGCGGCGCGAAAGTCCAGGTCTGCAGCTCCTCGCGGAACAGAATGGCCTGGGGATAATAGGTCGGGACGGCCTCGAACATCCACACAGCGTCATCGCCGGCAAAGTGCATCGGCACATAGTTTTGGGCCTGAATCCCCTCTTCCACGAGAGGGTGGTCCCGCTCGTCCCCCAGGTACCACCAGGGGACAAAAGCAAGATCAATGTGCTTGTCGGGCAGGTGGTAGGATTGGAAGAGGGCTACCATTTCTGGGCTGTTCCCTGAATCGCCGGTGTGGAATAACGTGAGTCCGCCGATCTGGATCAGAAACCCCAGGTTGGGCACGTCGGCGGGGGCACTGATGATCTCCAGATCAATGCCCTGGACAGTCAGCTGAACCGATTGCCCGTCCCCGAGCTGGACGCTGCGCACCCGCTCCTGCACCTGGTCAAAGCCAGTGAATTGCTGCTGTAACTCGCTGACTACCGATTCCATCGCGATCAGCTCTGCTTTGGTGTTGTTTTGCAGATAGGTACCCACAATCTGGGGTGCAAAATGATCCTCGTGACTGTGGCTGATCAGGATCAGGTCAACGCTATCGAACGGCGGCTGGGCAGCCTTCAACGCCGCCCCCTCCTCCGCGCTGCTCTGGCATCCGCAGCGCGCCTCCTGGAAGAGCGCGTCAACCAGCACCTTCTTCCCGCCGGAGGAGATGATAAATCCGTCATTGCAGGTGTAGGTGACACTCAGGGTGGGTTGATCTGGCCCGGTGGGTTCCGGCGTCGCCGTGGGGAGAGTCGCGGTGGCCGTGGAGGGCATCGGGGTGGCCGTGGGCGGCACGCGGGTCACTGCCGGTGAGAGCGGCGTTGCCGTCGGCGCCGGGGAAGTGCAAGCCGTCAGCCGGGCGGCTGCCAGGGCCATCACGAATAACAGGGCAATCAGCCTGCGGGTCGTTTTTTCGTTTTCCATAATGGCGCTCGCAGCAAAACCGAAGTAATCAGAGCCATGAGCGGGACGAATCCCACCAGTCGGGTATACGCCGGGTTAGCCCGTCGCATTTAGCAGTGAACCTCTGCCAGAAAGCCCAATATCACTTTACTTATCTCTTCCGGGTCCAGTAACCAGCCATAGGGATGGACCCATCCGGGCACCGGTACGATCTTGCCCTTGCTTACCAATTGGCTCAGTCCTTTCATCGCTATCTTTGTTCGTTCATCTTGCATGTCGTCTTCGCCTGGCAACATCAATACGGGGCATTTCACTCGTTCATAGTAATCCTCAAACCGACATGCGAAGTAGTGTTCGAGGTATTTTTCCCTTGCCATTTTCTGCCAACTACGGGTAAAGTGCCCTTTACTTACCTCAAAGGCATCATATTCTAGAAAGGCCTCGACGTACTCGTTCCACCACCCGTTCTTCTCGAAAACTTGTTTCCTCGCTTCAACCAGTGCATTCACAGAAGTAAAGACCTGATCGGACCCATTGTGTACGTCTGCCAACGTGCGTGCTACGTATTCTTTGAACTCTGCCTCAGACCCATCCCAAGTGCCATAGGGCCCATATTCACTGGACAGTGCGCCTTCGCATACCAGCGAGGTTACCTGTTCGGGAAAATTGGCCGCCAGACTGAGCCCCACTTCTGCGCCCAGCGAACTCCCAATGATGTGCGCTCGCTCAATCTTCAGTTGTTCCATAACCCCCGCTACATCACGGGCCATGTCGTCAATATGGCCACTACTTTGCGGCTTATCCGATTTGCCATGATCTCTTAGGTCAACAAGGAGCAAGCGATAATTATCTTGAAAATACGGAACAGCTCTTTGCCACATCATCAGGTTTCCACCACCAAAGTGCAGAAAAACGACTGTATCCCCTTCTCGTTCGTATTCCCGAATCTGCAGCGCTATACTGCCCAAATCTACACGTAGATCTCGCATATTCACCTCAAGACTCCCTTCTAGAATCGTATGTTTGTTCTCACACAAAGACACGAAGACACCAAGTTTTTTTCTTCGTGCCTTTGTGCCTTTGTGTGAGGCTAATCTTCTCTCTGCATCAGCAAATGGTTGTCTGTTCTCACACCAAGACACCAAGACACCAAGCCTTCTTTCTTCGTGCCTTTGTGCCTTTGTGTGAGGCTAATCTTCTCGATTCAGCATCGCGTCCGCCGCCAACACGCAGAAGACATAGTTCGCTGCGCCCGGCATGACGTACTCCGTCTGCTGCCAGAGATAGGGCCACGGTTCCTTGAGCTCGGGAAAGTCGGGGCGGATCAGGGCGGGGCCGGAGATCATGCCGCCGGGGATGTAGGACCATTCGGCACGGTTGACGCCGTAAGCGGCAGTGACCGATTGCGCGCCGACGCCCGATGTAAGCGAAGTGTTGGACGCCGGGTGGCAGCCCAGCACGTAGTTGACCACGCGCAGAATGATCTCACGATCCACCAGGTCGGGGAAAGCGCGTCGGCACTGGTATAACTCGACCGCATAGTCCTGGATTTGCCAGCCTACACCCCACACGTGCGGCTGCCAGTGGATGCCGAAGGGATTGGAGGCCAGTTCCGCCGCGAACTCGGCCGTGCTTGCTTCCAGGAGCGCGCGGAATTTGGCTGTGAAGGCCTTATCACCGATGGCGGGCAGCGCGCGGGCGACAGCCCCGCCAACCCGGCGCACTGCCTTTTCAAGAATGGGTTGCGCCTCAAGCAGCCGGGTGCGATAGCGCTCCTCCCCGGTCGTGAGCAGCAGTTCCGCCGCCGCCACGATTTCTTGCGCCTGCGCGCCGCGCGGGACGTACTCGGCCCACTGTTCCACGGGATCGTGCGCCTGTTCATAATCCCACACCTTGACCGCCGTTTGCAGGCACTCGTCCGCCAATTCATCTTCGTAACCGCGCAGCACGCGACTGGCGGCGGCCAGCGCCGCCGCAACCTGGTATTCGAGCGCGGTGTCGTGATTGGTGAAGGCCCAGCGGTCGTCGTCCTTGCCGGCGGTGATATGGCCCTCCGCATCGCAGCGCACCTCCCCGGGCGCAAGTGCACGGTCGTAGACGCGGTTGTCCGTCATCGTGCTGGCGTCGCCCAGATGAGCGTACTGCCCCACGCTCGCAGCGATGATACCATGGAAGCTGTGGGAATGTTCTTGTGAAGCCGTAGCCCGGTAGCCGGAGAGCAAATTCAGCACGCCGTGCGCGACTTGCTCGACAATGTCGGGCACACCGTCGGGGGTGTGGAGCAGCACCAGGCGCTCATCCTGCTTCACGGTGGTCTGGTCGCTGTCCACGCCGAAGAGTTCGCGGATCAGGCACAGCGTGTGCGTCGTGCGCGCCTGCGAACCCGCCGCCAGGTCGTGGTCGCCCGCGTCGTGCCAGCCGCCGGCGTTCAGGTGCGGGATGTGCTCGCCGGGCGCATAGAGCGTCTCGGTTTTGTCGTACTGGTGGTAGCCATCGAAGTGGACGCGGGGCGCGGGCGCTTGCAACGCGTCGTCCAGGTGACACGCGCCGTGCCACACGCGGGAGCCGTCGCGGACCTCCACGTGGCACATCTGCACCGGGAAGTAAGTCTCCAGCGTGGGCTGCCACACGTCGCGCCGGTAGACTTGCGCGTGAATGGCAAAGGGCGGCGAGGTCTGGCCGCCGTAAAGCACGACGTACATGCCAGGCTCGCGCACTCTACTGAAGTCAAAAATCGCGTACTCGTGGTATAGCCAGCGCCCCCAGCGCGTGGGGACGGCAGAAAGCACCTCGGTGAGGCCGTCCGTGTCCAGTCGTCGTAGCACGGCCGCGTCCAGCGTTTCGGTGCGCGGGTCAAGTTCGAGGATGGCCTGCTTGACCTGGTCGGGGTGATAGCCGACCTGGGAGATGGCGATGACCGGCGTGCGTCGCCAGCCGGGGACGCTGTGCGGCGTGATACGCCACTGCACGACGTTTTCGGTTGCGCCCGCCCGTGCCACTTCCCGCACGACGAACCAGCCATTGGCGGCGCTGGTGCGCTCGTCATACAGCAGCAGGTCGCCGGTCAGGGACTCGACGACGAGACGACGCAGCGGGTCTTCGGGCGCGACGGTCAGCGTGGGACCGCTTGCCAGCGGGACGGGGCAGCGGGGGTTGTCGCCGAGGCATTGCACCGGACCGTTGGCCTGCCGAGGAAACACCCGCGCCGTCTCCCCCAGGTGAAAAGCCTTGCCAAACAGCGCGCCGGGATACAGCTCCAGGTTAAAGCCAACCTTGCCTTCCCACTCCGCTGGCAAAGGTTCCGCCAGGTCCACGGCCACGTGCAGGCTTTCGCTCTCGGGCCATAAGCGCACCGTGTAGGCGATTGCTGCGTCCTCAAACTGCGCCGGGATGGAGATACACTCCCCGTCCACCTGCCGCTGGCCGACTTTGGGCAGCGGTCGCCACTGGCCGGGCGTCGGCTCCAGGCGCACGTCGCCGCAGGCCGCCACGCGCTCCCCGTGCTGGATGAGGGTCAGGCCACCCTGTTTGCCTCCAGGATAAAAGTCGTGAAAAACGGTCGTCACCAGACCGGGCGCTTCAAAATACTGTTGATCGTTTAGCCCCCAAAAAGATATTGACATTTGTTACTCCCTGCAATCGGCCTTCAGCGATTCTGCTCGATAACTCAGGTAATAGTCCAGCACCGGCAATTGCAGCGTGAATACTCGCTCCGGTTGCCGTTCCACAATCTCCCGCAGCTCTGCAACCTTGAGCCACATGACTTCCCCAACCTCTCCTGCCCCAGGCCGTGGTTCAGCGTCTTCTACCCGACACACAAAGACGATGCCTATGCGTGGGATACCACCTTTGAGTTGCTGTTGACAGCAGAAGGGCACAAAGGCGAAGCAGTCATCCCCTCGTGGCGCGTAGGTGCGGGTCTGAATGTCTGGATAGAGCGCTACATATACTTCTGAACAGCCTCAGTCAGCTTACCTAAATGACCAGGGCCCTCGACTGTTACGGCCGCAAGGTACCCCCATACACGCCACAGATCACGTCTTTCCCCAAATCCCGCATCAATGGGCAGTTCCTCCTGGTAGGCATCAAAAACGTCATCCGGCACGGTTTGAAAATAATCAATATATGCAAGATCCATTTCTGGATTTCCATAGTAGACCGCCGGATCTATAACGACCGCTCCCATTTCGGTGCTGATGAAGTTGTTTTGTTGAGCGTCGCCATGGAGGAGCGTGGGCACTATTTCAGGGCCGCAAAGCTCGGGAAGGCGTGAAATTAGCTTTTCGACCTGCCGAATTACGCCTGGAGGCATATTCCCGGAATCAATTGCCAATCTCAAACCCGGCCAAAGCCGGCGTTCCGCATAGAATGTTGGCCAGTCGCTCATCGGAGTGTTATCTTGGTAAAGAGGCCCAAAGTAACCATGTGTTTCTAAACCGAACCGATCCCCCTTGATCTTGTGGATGCGGGCAAGCGTTTGTCCAATTTGCCGCCAGTGGCGAGGGGCTCTATCAACGGCTTGGACTGCCTCAAGGACCAGGATACTTCCACCCGTAACCGGAATAATACCGATTGGAGTGGGCGTCAGGACGCCTGAGAGTTCAGACAGGAGCCGCAATCCTGCCAGTTCAATCTCAAACTGTTCAGATCCATTCGCCGCTTCACTGAATTTGGCAAATACGGAATAGGAACCATCCGCAAGGATGGCGGAATGATGACAGGCAAACTCTGTCATATCCCTGGCACCTTTTATTGTCCATTGCCGCCCTGTGTGTTCAGAGACAATCTGTTCCACAGGGATACAAAGTGGATTACTTGCTAATCGAACAGCCATGACTGTGCCCATTTTCATCCGCTTGAGATTTCTCAAATCATAGTTTGCCTGTAGATCAGGGATTCTGCCCCCTCTTTAGCGCCAAGAGAACCGTACAGAGCAATGGCTTCCGGGCTGTACCCGGTGATGTAGGCCCGCCGCAGGCCCATATCGCGTAGACGAACCAGGCATTTCAAAACAATGCGCTCAAGCTATCCACTACCTTTGAGATCTGTCGCTTGCGCCTCAAGCTAAACCAACCCACACTCCCCGTTCCACAGACGGTTGCGCCTCTTGATTCGCAGATCTCTCTCATTTGGGCCACGGTTTGGTTTCGCCCCCACCCAGCAGGGAAAAAGCCGGTCACTAAACAAGCAACCTTCTTACCCTTTAACGATGCAACCTGCTCCAGAAAGCTCATCATAGGCGGTGCGGGAACCCCTCCCTGTACGGGACAGCCAAACACCAGGGCCTCGTATGCGTCAATTGCAGGCATTGTCTCGAGTTCGGCGCTTGTGGCGCTCAGGCTCACTGGCCCGCCAGTTTCTAGCTGTTCCAGAGTCACCATGTGCCCGGCTATAGACAATTTCTCCTTCAGCTTCATAGCGACAGACAATGTGTGGCCAGTACGAGAATAGACGATCATGCCAATATTCATTTCGCCTCCCCTTTCCCCTTCCCTCACAAGTCGTAAATGCGCCTGACGAATAGGACTCATGCGGCGCGCAGCCGCCGCATAATTTCGAGTTGAACTAAGGCGGTGGATTGTACTCCCACTTGGGGATTAAGGCAAGACCACGCTTGGGGAAACGCGCCGCGGACTGAGCCAGGGGCAGCCCATCCGCGCACGTGAAGCGCCATCCGGCCCGGGGCGAACGGCCTTGGGTGGACTGATTCTACGCGAGCTATCGTAGTTGTCCAATTCTAGGGGGGTCACTACAGGGCGAATGAGTACTGACCTAGTCTCTCTGGCCTAGCGCCTATTCGCTGGTCCCAAACTCAACATCCGTAAACATTTGGCCATCTCGATTGATAGTCATTGATTGTACAAAGCGCACCCGCAATTCTATTTTTGTGCCGTCCGGGGGAGAGGGCAGTTTCGTTTCCATCGCCGCCACTTGTGTGGCAGAAGGCGAAGCCGGGCCGCGCACGACCGCGCGCACGATGGTTGTATCCGAGGCGGTTTCAAACCGCACTTCTACCAGATAACTTCCAGCCGAAGTCCCAATTTCCTGCCGTAAAATGCCGCGCGTGGTTGACTCAAATAGCTGTCGTGAAACAACGTGCTGTAGGTTAGCAGTCAAGATGGCGCTCAGTGCCAGCAAAATGACGATGCTGACAGCATTCCGCACTACAAATTCGCGCAGTCCAAGCCCCGTCCTCCGGGTAACTTTTCGAAAGCCGCTAAACCATAGGACAACTGAGGATGCAAACTGGATGGCGACCATGTTGGTAAAGGCGAGCAAAAAAGCGCCAAAAGCCAATTGGGTTTCGCCACGCGCCAGCAGGATGCTGCCGGAAGCCAACGGCGGAACCAAAGCGGTGGCAATGGCGACACCGACAAAGGCCACACTGAGGCGCGGCGAAACCGTGGCATAAGCACCCGCCGCTCCGCCCGCCAGTGCGATCATCAAGTCCAGCAAGTTGGGTGCAGTGCGGGCCATGATCTCATTGGTTATGGGAATGTCTTTGTGAATTGTACCCAAGACAAAGGCGGTGACTACTACCCCAACAGCCCCACCGAGCAGAGTGGACAGGCCCTTCCATAAAAGTGCCACATCGCTTTCTACCAGAGCCAGCCCGATTCCTGTAATCGGTCCCAAAAGCATGGCAACGATCATGGCACCGATTACGACGGCGGGGCTGTTGGCAAACAAACCGTAGCAAGCGATAGTCGCCGCAAGGATGTTCATGAGCAAGTAAGACCAGGAGAAAGTCGATCCATTGCGAATGTTTTCCCGCACAGTTTCCAGGTGTTGTTGGTCTTGTGAAGTGCTAGTGATCATTGGATCTCCCAATTGTCACCCTAGGACATGGTTCGCTGGTTTCAGCGGCCTAACGCCCTGGGTGGTAGGTAATTCATCGTTAGCCACGTTGATGTTCAACCTTCCAATGTCTCAATAATAAGATCAGACTGTAGACGCCGCTAGTAAACAAGATCGCATCCTCATAGACACCATATTTGAGAATTTGCACGAATGGTGTAAATGGAACCGCACAGAAAAGCAGCAGGATGTAGATTATCCTGTCAACCTGCGGCAGAGCAGTTGTCAGCAGAAGCAAGCCAAGTGCTGTCGTTGGGCATGGAAAAGTGCCAGGAAAGATCAGCCTCGTAGAATGGTGTCCGAATACGACACCAAACAAAGGGTAGCACAACACCAATAGCATTAGGGTCAACGTAGCATACTTTCGCCATCCGACTGTTGGGACAGAGAATTGCATTTTTCGCCTGAACAGATCAACCGCGAACAGCACCGATACAACGATGAATATGGAACCGAAGAAGTAGTTTCCGTAGCTATCACCGGCCATATCCTTGGCAAGGATCAAGAACCACACAATGCCATTCCATGCGAATGCAATCGAGAGATACAGCTTTATGAACCAGTTGTGGCCCCGACCGGGTTTGAGAAAAAACCAGCCGGTGAGCAGAATGGCTGCGAGGTAGAAAACGATCTGAGCGGGCCAGATATGAGCACTATAGGCTTCTAAAATGCTCAACCATTCCTCTCTGGGTATCAATCTCCGCCTCCATATTATACTGCTTGAAGCGTCAAGTCCAAAGTGCCTATTCCGCTTGTCCTCGATAGCTGTCTGCTGCCCTACGGGCGGTCAGGTTGTTAAAGCAGCAGAAAGGCCGTTGTGCCCAGTGTGGGCTACGCTTCGCGGCAGAGGACATCTTGGAAGTACATCACCAGGACGGCAACCGGAACGACAACCGCTATGCCAACCTGGTGCTGCTCCACGGGCACTGCCACGACCAGGCACACGGCCAACGGTGTCTATGACAAAGACCCCCGTACTGACGAGCTGGATGACGGAAAGCAGTCACGTCCGGCTCTGGAGTGGCGGCGGGAGCCTGCCCTGAATGCACTGAAGGGTGGGCGACCGCCCCGCCGACCATAACTGGGCGGCTTAATACTATGACCTGGCACTATCTCATTGCTGCTAAAGCTCCAAATGCATTAGTGAGACTGTGCGCTAACCATCCAGGCAGAATGCTATCCGAGCGATACCGTAACCATCCAAGAAGCCAGCCTGCAACCATCTGTACGGCGATGATAGGCCAGAAATTGAGGCTTACAAGGAGCAAGAGTAAATGGGGCAAGAGAAAAACCAATGCCTGTACTGTGTTGCCAATTGCAAAGCCAAGCCGCCGTACCAACCAGCCGCCCAGAAATCCACGAAAGAGTATCTCTTCTCCAAGAGCAACGTAAATAGCCTCTCGCAACCATACCAAAAGGAAAGCAGTTACACTTAACGTCCAACCCGCGTAGTCACTAACGTTGATATTGGGGTCTTGCAGGACTTGCGCAGGAACTGCCTGGAAGGCCAACCATCCCAGCCCTCCTACGATAACCATCGCGCCCAAACTCCACAGAAAGTAGATAGGCCGGCTACCTTGCCAGCCGATTTTCCTAAAAACTTCGTTCCATTTCTCCCCACGCCGCCTGCGCACAGTAACATAGATTAGCGATGGAATACTGAACACAATGAGTTGTAGTGGCAAGTCCATCATTCACCTCCAGAATGAAGTAGCTCTCTCGTAACTGGCTCTGCTCTGTTAGTGACGAGCCGCCCAACGGTTGGTGTGAGCCGCGCCCACCCGCCCCCGCTGGCAAGACCCGCCTGCCTCACCAGCACCACCGCAGGCATGACACGATCGGAACCGAGTAACCTACCTGTGATACTGCACCGTAATCAGCCTGTCACAGCGTGCAGGCTTTATAGAACAGGCTATATGCCGGCGCCGCCAGGTACAGGCTCGACTGCCACAGTAGGTTGGTACCTTCCCGAAAGCTCAGAGCTTTCGGGAAGGTTGCAGGCCGCCGCCAGTTCTGCCGGCGTCGGGTACGCCGCCACCACGGCGGATATGCCGCCAGCAAGGTCTGCTTCGAGACAGGCGAAACCACCCCCAACGCCTTCTCGACGTCGTAGGTTGGCACCTTCCCGAAAGCTCTGAGCTTTCGGGAAGGTTGCAGGCCGCCGCCACGGCGGATATGCCGCCAGCGAGGTCTGCCTGCAAGTCCAGCAACGCCTGCTTCGAGACGGGCGAAACCACCCCCAACGCCTTCTCGACGTCGTAGGTTGGCACCTTCCCGAAAGCCCAGAGCTTTCGGGAAGGTTGCAGGCCGCCGCCGGTCCTCGGAGGGACCGTAGGAGAGGCGGAAAGACAGGTCGGGCAGCGTCATCGACATGTGAGCCGCTCCAGAAACTCACGTGGCCTCAGGACGTCAATGCCGCGGTAACGGCCCACGGACAGCACGTCCGCATCGCAGGTCACGATACAGTCCACCTGGGCCTCCAATGCACAGGCGAGGAACTTGTCGTCGTCCGGGTCGGGCAAAACACCGCATAGCCGTAGGCCAATTCGCGCCAGGGATTGGCCAACTTGGTCATTGGCACGGCCAGCACAACGGCCAACAGGCCAAGCGAGATGCCCGCCCACCGGGGCACTTGCAGTTTTGGAATGACCTGGGTCCTGACTACGTTGAAAAACGAGACCACCAGGGGCACCCCCAACACGACTGCCAATGCCAGCCACACAAATGGCAGCCATGCATCACGCTCCACCCCCATCGCATAACCGTCAACCGCGGCCATCGCCAGGACCAACAGCGCGGCCAACAACGTCAGACCGGAGCGGGGCGCATGGGCAGCCAGCACCATCGAAGCGCATCACTCTCCTGCCAACAACGTTCTGAGCGCCTTCTGCGCCCGCGGCGCGTCCGGCCCCGCGCTGTACTTGCTGAATCAGTAATAGGCCTCGACCTGAACATTGTAATGCTGGTCAAACCCATCAGCAGCCGCCCATAACTATGGAACAGAAGTAACACACCGAAAGCCCACATGATCGGCAAATTCGTCTGCCCCAAGGTGTGTGCGGAGCGCACCGCGGACGTGGTCTGGACTGGCATGCCATGAACCACCACGTGCTACTCGACGTGTTCCTGATGAAGGACCTGTTGGGTTCACCTGCCGTTCCGTTGCATACGCTCCATTCCAATCGGCCACCAACTCCCATACATTGCCCGCCAAATCCAGTGCCCCGACCCAACTGGCTCCCTCTGGATAGCTCCCCACCGGTGCTGACCTCACATAACCGTCATCAAACATCTCGTCACGTTTTCCCAGTGTACAATTGCTGTCGCAATAGTTCAATAATCTCCCATCAAACCCGTCACCCCAGGGATACCTCCTCCCCTCCGGTCCCCGCGCCGCATACTCCCACTCCGCCTCAGTCGGCAATCGCCCCCCGACCCACTCGCAGTATGCTGCTGCCTGCGCCCACGTCACACACACCACTGGTTGATTCGCCCCACCCAGTTGGCGTTCATCCTGACATCCCAACTCGCTACAAACCCCTGCCTCCTCACACCGCCCGTACTGGTCGTTGGTCGCTTCCGTCTTATCTATCCAGAACCCATCCAGTACTACTGTATGTACCGGTTGTTCTACCGAGAAATACTCCCTGCTACAGTTGGTACCATACTCCCAACATAGTTCCAGCGCATAGTCCACATCTTCATCGTCACTCCCCATCTCAAACTCGCCTGCTGGCACGTACACCATTACCATTCCGTCTATCGGCCGGACTCTTGTGTCACCTGGGAGAGAGATGGGCACCTCGGTAGGCAGATCTGCCTGCCCGCCAGTAGGTGTGCCCAGCAGCAAATCAGCACTATCGGCATCACAACCGCTCACCACGAGAAGGACCGCCATGATAGATAACAGAGCAAGTCGTTTCATTGTTTCGTCACCCTATGACCATTTTCGTGAGCGCCGGCCCACGTTGCCCGCGTTCTAGAATGATGCTCAGTTCCATTTCGGCTGTCCGCATCTCGCGTACCTCTTGGGCACTGTTCATCTGGCCACCTGTGCCACTTCGCCCTGTGAACCGCTTTCCCGTTTTATGTAGGGAAAATTTGTATATAGCCTTGCATGGTCTTGGATCCAAGACAACCTGCTATCAGATGATATAGAGCGTATAGTTCCAATGAGAACGGCAAATAGCCTCCGTAACCTAACAATGGCATTTCAAAAATGCGCCAATAATCTACAAATGGTATATGGTAGATCCATTTGGGATACGAGTTAAAGTTCCACAGTTCCCAAAAGAAACCACATACTAGACAACCTAACCAAAGCGCTATGACGGGTCGCCAGTCCCCTTTAGATGTGTACTGAACTAAAGAACGATTACTCAACCAAACATTGACAGGTTCGATTATAAAGTAGACTGATAGCCAGGCAAAGGGGAAAAAGAATACTGGCCAGATTAATAGCAAGGCTAACATTATCCAACCTACAGCGAAAAACGTGAACAGTGTGGCACGCGCAGGTACTATTGGCAGGCAAGGTTTTATCCGTTTAATCCGGTCAAAAGTGGATACAAGCTCCGCTGTACCAAATACTGCTGGCATAACCGTTGAAAAACTGAGAGAAGTCAATGCAACGTACTGAAAAGTAGTAAACCATTCAGATCCCTCGTAATGCCAGTTTTGAGTGCGCCAATTGACAAGTTCAAAGAGCCACCACCCAGGGATCGAGATAAAAAAAAGGCATATATATGCAACGATGTTTCGCGTCATCAAAGACGTGCCCTTCCGCGCAAATACCAATGCATCAATCACAAGACAATATCCTGTCCATAGTGGGAAAAAGCACCAATGACTACGAAGACCTGGTAGAGACCAATTTAGAGTCCAGAAGACGATTACCAGACCGAAACCCAACCAACCATGAATAGGCAAGATTTGAACTCTAGTTTTCACTTTCCCACAACCTATTCTCTTATATGAATGACGCAGCTTATAGAGCTGATGCGACGGCCGTCTATGATTTCGTCGGTGATGCCCTCGTCAGCTTCTCCTTGCAACGCACCGCCAGCAGCGACAGGCGCCCAACGAGTGCGTTCACGCGCGCGGTTTAGCGCGTCGCTGTGCAACGCTTGGTTCGATTGTTCTCCTGATCTGTTCTCCGACTGCTTCCAGGTCTGCTCGTGTCGGCTTCGCCAGGTAATCCTCTCCGAACTTCAAGCCGAAGCCATCGCCAGAGACGCGTGGAAACACATGCAGGTGGACGTGGAATATCTCTTGCATGGCGGCGGCGCCATCGGCAAGGAACATGTTCACTCCTTCACAAGGTAGCCCGCAGTCCCGTAGTCCTTGGGCAAGGCGCTGGGCAATTCGGAACATGTGCGCGCCGGTCTCTTCCGGAAGATCGGCAAGGTATGAGGCATGCACGTTTGGCACAATGATGATATGGCCGGCGTTGACGGGTTGAATGTCCAAAAATGCAGACGCGAGATCGTCCTGCCAGACAAGGGTGGCTTCCGCCTGGCCGTTCACGATGTCACAGAAGATGCAATCACTCATGTTCATCCCTCAATAAGGCAAGTCGGCTGGGACCCGTGGTCAGGTGGCAGACTGTACCCATCTATGACTTTCGCGCTGACAACCACTCTATTCCAAGTTGCCTCACCCCTTTGAACCCTGCAACTGCCAACCAACTGCTATACTCAGCAAACGAGTGTGCTTTACCAGCGCTGGTCGCCCATACAAAAAACGAGCCAAAGCTACCCGATTCGTCGGGCGTATCCAATATCATGGGAGCATCTATCACCAAAACCCCAGTTGGTACAAGTGATTCATGCACTCGTTTGAAAAGCGCTATGTTTTGTTCGGGTGTAAAGTAATGAGTGATCTGTCCAAGCAAGGCTGCATCATGCTGTCCCTCTTCCAGGTCAATGGTGAGTATATCTCCAGGCACGAACGTAACTTGCGATAAGATGCCGAGCCGCCTTGCCAGATCACGCGCCACTTCTAATACTTCGGGGCTGTCAACACAGTTGACCTGAACCAGTGGGTTGGCGTGAGCCAATGCAAAACTCTTGATAGCGCACCCGCATGCCAAATCAACGATGCGCAGAGGGCAAGTCCGCCCCAAGTCCGCCAAACGCCACATTTCCAGGGCCGCTTGCGGCGAACCATAACTCTGAAGCCAGGCTTCTTGCGCCCAGGGACGTATAGGATAGTAGGGTTGGCCGCTGCGCAGCGCCCCGAGATAGCCTTCCACGGTTTCGGCGGATGTCCTTTGCAATACCAGGTCACCCACGTAACTCTGCTCTTGGGGCACAAGGAAGGTAGCGGCTGTCGGCGTGAGTGCATAGTTGTTCGCATGGCGCTCAAGCACTCCAATGTCGCTCAAATAGTCCAGCAAGAGTTGAATGCCGGATGGGGAACAGCCACACGCCTGTGCCACTGCCTGTGCATCAGCCGGACCACTTGCGAGTGGGGTGAATACATCCAGCGTCAAAGCAATCCGCACCAACTGCGGTTTGTAGACCCCAGTGAAGAGGCTGTAAACAAAATCCGGGTCTGGTGAAACAGGTTGTTCGCTCAAATGTCATCCCTCCTTACGTTTAGCCAGTCATCTCCTCAGTGCCAAGTCTCACCGTGGAACGCGCCACCCAACCCCTAAGCCCATTGCCCGTGCGATGCGCAGACAAGTGCATCTTCCGCTTTTACCCGATCAAATCGTTCATCGCCCATCATGGTTTTGACACTGCTTACAACCCGATATTGCTCACTGCTCTCTGGTAAGTCCCGCGCTCAGGAAAACCCGCTACCACCAATTCACAGAAACGCTTATCAAATCCGTAC